>SDBS01001639.1_pt1 | contig 22676 bp, 11 predicted proteins | sample 2277091 | NCBI WGS metagenome assembly SDBS01 (sample SAMN10404972, study PRJNA504765) | marine sediment metagenome | isolation source: marine sediment core GS10_PC15, 163 cmbsf | place: Arctic Ocean: Southern Knipovich Ridge | collected 2010
AACAGAATCAATACAATGTCGATGATGCTTGGCCGAAAGAAGAGCCAACTGACGCAGATGACTGCTTGGAACAACTTGTCCAATTGTCATTCTCAGGACGTGCGATTGAGTGTCACGGCGTGCCTCAGAATTGGGAACACATACTCTCCAGCTTAGACCGTCGCTTTGATGAAAGAAAAATCCTCCTCCCGGAACAACGAATGGCTGAAGAAAAAATCTTGCTCGAAACCTTCGCGAAAGATGCATATCCGCATTTTTCGTCAGAGGCTCGCCAAACCATTGAAGTTGCTTATTCAAGATGGAAAACATTTCGTAATACCGGGACGGTTTTCGTTGGTCGCCACTACGGCTTGCCAACCCGTTGCGTTGATTGGACATCTGATCCCCTCATTGCATTGTTCTTTGCCTGCCGGCGCAATTTCGAAAAGCCCGGCGTTGTCTGGTGGATGGACTACAATGATTTCTCTGATGCTATTGCTGAGCAATGGGAAACCGCCTACGGAAAGAAGGGAAACATCGAGGATGATTTTGAGCGGGACTTCACCAATGGTGTGAATAAAGAGATACTAATCAGATTGCACTACAAGAAGTGGATGGACCGTCCGACGAAGCAGAAGGCGTATATAATTATGTCCGGTAAATACGACGTTTGCTACGGCGAAGCAATTCATCGGCTTGGTGTTAAAGGCGAACGTATTATCATTAGCTCTCAAATGAAATCGGAACTTCTGTATAGACTGAACCACAGGGGAATAAATGGCGAAACACTCGGAATCGGCGATTCGTGCGTGGAAACAATTGCCACTGATATAGCTATAGCTGATAAGTCTGGGATATAGGAGAATTAATTAAAAGGGGTCAGACCAGTCTTTTTTGAGCACCGTTAGTCTTACCTGCCTAAGTCGTAGATCCGCCCATGGCGGAGCAGTTTCACTTCCCACACACTCTCTTTCAAAAACAATCAGTGTAAATCAGCGTTAATCCGTGTCTAATATAGCCCCCGCGGCGCATGAGCGGTGTACTAAAGGACTACCGTTACCGTATTACTTGGGTAGCTCTCTCCCCCCTTATTGACGGCCCTTACCCTGTATTCGAGGCGTGAGCCGGTCGGCTCATTTTTCAGGGCGATCTTATTATCTGTCGCCGGGGTGATATGGCTCCACTGGCCAACGGGGGCAACGCCATCACCATTGGATTGTACATGCCTTCTTTCGACTGAATAATAAAGAACGAACCTTGCCCTCTTAAACGCTGACTTTCCCCAGCTAAGATGCAGGATGCCTTTATTATTATCTTGGCCGCCGATACCCTGTGCGGTTATTTTTAGATTGCACGGGCAAGATGGGGCGTGCATTGATTGAGGCCCGGCCTTCGGACCCCAGCCAATCTGGCCGAGTTTTTCCGGCTGAGCTATTGTATCTACCTGCGATTTTTTAAGCTGGGCCTTGGTGACGGCCTGCAACTGTCTTAGTTTCTCTGCCTTTTGTGCCGCCGTGGTTTTTGCCGTTGCCTGTGCTTGAAGCAGGTCCTCGCTCGCCAAGTGGTATTGGTCTCGTGCGGTTGTAAGGGCGGCGACATCGGCGCTTGGGAAATCGCCCGGATGCTCGTTGTAGCCTGCTATCATTGATTCGGTCAAGGCCGAAATTTCTGGTTGTGTCCTCGGATATGTAGCCATACTCATATACTCCTTCAATCTTCTCATGTCTTGATTATGAGACTTATCGGCTGTTTGGAGAGGCTAATTAATCTATAAGATGCGATTGGCCTTCTTCACGAAGGCCAAATGACGTAAAGGATGTTAAGATAAGGAGTTAAGAGACTAATCTCTTGTTTGAAATGCTGCAAAACCAGCTTGCAATCATTAATTGCTAACCTGCAATCGTCATCAGCAGGCATGTAATCATCAATTGCAGGTGCTTAAACGGCAATTGCAAGTATGTAAAAGGTAATTGCAAGTTAGCAACCAGCATTTGCAGATATGTAATCGTTGACAGCAGGCATGAAACCGTCAATTGCTGATGTGTAATAATCAGTTGCAAACATGCAACGAACAATTACAAACTTCAAACGGAGCAAATTCCACACCAAACTTTTGCACATATTGTTATCTGCCTAAGGCAGATTTACCCGCCTAAGGCGAAAAACGAACCCAATTTAATATCTTACGTGCCTCAAGGCATCAAAAAATACCCCATTTCAAGCCTATTAAGCCCATTACTCCCAACTATTTAACGCAAACTATACACCAAGGCCGATAATAGCTATATGATACAAATTATAGAAAATATCGAAAACCTAAACACGCAACTACTGGCCCCAGCATTACTTAGCACTGGAATATTAACACTCATAGCTGGCCTGGTCATCTGGCTCGGTGGACTCGGAGTCAGAAAGCTACTCGTCGGAATCGTAGGAATTATCACCGGTGTAACAATAGCTTATCTCTTTGCAGGGCAACTACTTAGGTACATCCTACTCGCAGCCGGAATCGGCATCATCGCCGGAATACTACTCGAAAAACAACTAACCATAATCGTACCAGCCATCTTAGCCGCGGTGTGCACATTCATCATTTTAGCTCATTTCCAAAACACAGACCTAAGCGTCGGTATAAGATACGCCTTCGCAGAAGTACCTCTCTATTCCTGGGCAATCATCGCAGCAGCGGCAATTGCAGCCCTGTTTGCCGCTATATATCTAAAACGTCCCACATGGGCAATATCATGTGCAGTATTCGGCTCAGGCGTTATTTTCACCGGAATGATAATACTCTTATCAATAAAAGGAATCTCACCAACAGAAAAAATCGCCGAAAAACCATACATATACACTGCCGCATTCGCTGCTATGTGTCTTTTCGGAACGGTCGAGCAATTACTCCTATGCAGAAAGAAGCATGACAAAAATGGTGATGAAACAGAATCAAAGAGCAAAAAGGACGAACAACAGAAAAAACCAAAAAGATGGAGGACCTCGTAATATAATGCGAGGTACTTTGGCATGAATTCAAAACCTCCCGGTTCGACAATAACCGGATGTAACTTAGGAGAGTCATGATGGATTATCTAACTGTCCTGGCACAGGCAGTTGGCTCAGCAGGCTCAAATGCCGAGCATGCAGTGGTACCAGTTGAACAACTCTGGGACTACATCATCAGTGTAAACAGGCTCGAAGCATTAACTTTTGTCTCGTTTGGTGCGGTCTGCCTGTTATATGGATGGCGGGTATTCAAAATTCTCGTAGTAATCTGTTTTTCACTCATCGGAATGAGCCTCGGAGTCATGGCAGCCGACGCAATACTGGGCGAGCAAAGTCAGCTTTGGGGGGGGCTTGGAGGAATATTGCTATTCGCGGCATTATCGGTTCCTCTAATGAGATGGGCCGTTAGCATCCTTGGCGCAATTTCAGGAGGGGTACTAACTGCAGGACTCTGGTATGCTTTCAATTTGGCCGAAACCTATATTTGGGCAGGTGCACTTATAGGCGTTATTGCTGGAGGTATGATCTCATTTATCATCTTCAAAGCTGCTGTTATGCTCTTTTCCAGTCTCGGAGGAAGCATCCTGATGGCTATCGGAACATTGGCTTTGCTAAACCGATACGCCGAAACTCAGTCTCAACTCTATGAGCTTGTCTTCGATAACAATTGGTTCCTACCTGTAGTCTTTCTGGTTCCGACTATTGTCGGAGTAATAATGCAGAACAAATTCATAAAGTCCTCAAAAGATTGGGAAGTCTAAACAAAAGCTCAACCGCAGACTTCCGGAATTATCAGCAGGTAACCGAAGAAGAAAGAGAAGATTAAAAGCTCAAGCAAATAGATTAACAAAATCTATAATATATAGGATGCAATACAGACCTGCCCACACTTGTAGGTGTATAGCGACAGGACAAAACAGTCCCTCATATCCTCAATAACACATAGAAACCTGCAAAAACATGCCCGTATTTGTCTTGTAAACCTCTTGTAGATAATCAGTTGCGAGCATCCCCCCAGTTGACACTTAGCATGCACTGGATCGACTGAGATAGTTTTACCATTACCCTGTCGGATTGTTCGCGTCTGTTTGGTAAATCCGTGCACAGAACTAAATGTATTACTTAAGCTGTTTCACCTATTTCAACACATTTGACATGCTTTAGTCAATGGGTTCACTTTTTTATGATGGGATGGATAAGGAATATAGTATACTCCTGGTTAAGTGTATGACATGGTAACCGGACAGGTATAATCGAGCAAAAGAGCATAGATTCAGACAATGCTAATCAGGTCTTCTTTGCTGATTGACCAAATTGTTGCTGCCTTGTGAAACTGATACAATATTGGCCGATAAGATTGTTCTATACTATACAGGCCAGACACAATTAAAAAAGTGAGTTATGGAACGAACAGAAAATCTAAATATAGTACGATTCAAGCCGTTAATTACTCCTAATGAACTTAGAAGAATATTACCTGAAACTGAAGAATTGGCCCAGCTTGTATCCAATTCTCGCCAACATATTCAAGGGATCCTGAAAAATTCGGACCAGCGCCACTTGGTAATATCAGGTCCCTGCTCTCTTCATGATCGAGAAGCGACGCTTGAATATGCCGCCAAACTAAGAGAACTGCAGGATGAAGTACGTGACAAACTTTTATTAATAATGCGTACTTATTTTGAGAAACCTCGCACAACCCTGGGCTGGAAGGGGATGCTATATGACCCGCATTTGGATAACTCTTATGATATTGAAGAAGGCTTCCGGCGGACACGGGGTTTGTTGGTTTCCATAGCAAAGCTCGGATTACCTGCGGCCACCGAATTCCTGGATCCTATTGTACCTCAGTATATGGCGGATTTGATATCGTGGGCGGCAATAGGCGCAAGAACGACCGAATCTCAAATTCACCGTCAAATGGCAAGTGGCTTATCAATGCCGGTAGGATTTAAGAACTCCACTGACGGAAATCCAATATCTTCCATCGATGCGATTAAGGCCGCTTCGAGTGCTCATTCTTTTATGGGTATCGACGAGAACGGGAAAGTTGTCATCGCTGAAACACGAGGCAACCAGTATGGACACCTGGTAATGCGAGGAGGCACTAATGGTCCGAACTATGGTTCTGAGCACCTTGCTTTTGCAAATGTGTTGCTGGATAAGGCCGGCATATCGAACGGAATCATTATCGACTGCAGCCACGCAAATTCACATAAGGACCATAAACGCCAGCGGGAGGCTTTTCTTGATGTGGCAGAGCAGATACGACAGGGCAATAAACTGATTAGGGGTTTAATGCTCGAAAGTTTTCTTTTCGATGGCAGCCAGCAACTCGAAATTCCAGAGAACCTAAAGTATGGAGTATCATTGACAGACAACTGCATTGGGTGGGAGGAAACAGCCGAACTAATCCGGCGCCTCGCAACAATACTATAAGGCCGTCAATGACAGATAATTAGAAGTCTCAAACCTATTTTTTCAGGTACGACTAATCTTAGACCCTGCTTAATGTCCAAGCGTTCTAACTTGTTTTGCAAGGATGTCCGGTTTGAGTTTCACTCGGACCATGCCGATTGGATGGAATCTGCCTCCCGGCTTCCAAGCGGTGAAAATAATGGTATATTTGTTGTCACCTTCCGATATCAGGCCAATGGGAGTGCGCATCGTCTTCCACCATCTCTTTACCTTGGTGCGTATGGGAAAATATGTGGCCTTTGACCAGTGGATTCCATCTCTGGAGAGTGAATAGCCGAACATGTTCGGCAGACCAAGAAATACCGGTCCTCCGTCAAACACGGCAACACAAGTTTTATCAGGAAGCTGTGCCACAATCGGATTTTCTAAAAAGGTCGGGTGTATGCTCGTGACAGGATTCACATCTTCGCTCAGTCTTAACCATGGACCGGATAGATCATTTGCCTCAGCCAGTCCGACGTGCCATTTACCCTGCTTTCCATAAATGCGCTGCTTGCCTTCGAAACCGAACGCGCCCCCATAAAGACCGTACCATTTATCGCCAACCTTATAGGGAAAGAATGAATCCACACCCTGGCGTCCCTCCCATGCCTGACTCTCAAGTCCCGGCTCGATGATAATGCCCACATCTTCATAAGGCCCACCTACTCCATCAATACCGGGGACCGTTGAGACCGCACGCCATATTCTACCGAACGAGTGAACCGGAGGAATTTCCGGGTTGCATGTATAGGCAACATAGAAACCGTTCCAGCGATTCTCCTGTTCGTTGAATACCGGCATAAAAGCCCAGAGTGATGCCCTGCGGTCAGAAGCTGGGTGATCTACTTTAATGCGCGTGTACTTGCCGCTTGCCTGGTACAAAGTGGTAATCCGTTTCCAGTTTACGGCGTCTTTACTTGTCCAGTGACCTATTCGCGTTTTGACCCTGTCGAATGAGCGTTCCCGCCCTCTAATACCAGCCCGTTCAGTAGGGAACATATGGTAAGTGTCACCGAGTTTGAGCGCCCGTCCACCTTCGAAGCCACCGACGATGTCCTCGGTGTCAGGATGCCCCTCGTCCACAACCGGCTTATCAGGCCCGCCGACTATCTCAAAGATAGATTCACTCAAGTACTTTTGAATGTCACCAGCCGACTCGGGATTCTCAAAAAACGCCACCTGATCCTTAACGGCCTTGATTTCCTTTCGATACATATCGACCAGTTGAGTCCAGTGGTAGTTGACGGCCCTGTCCTCGACACTACCGATAATAGGAATCTTGCGGTGGCGTGTCTGCATGCTTTGGGAGTACCGGTATGTATCTTTAGTCAAGGCCGCAAGCTTTTCATATTCGGCAAAACTCTCCTCCAGATAACCAGCGGCTTTGCGCAAATCATCGACATCCTCACTAAGCCGGTACCGAAGCACATACATTGCGGCTCTGGCCTTGGCATTATAACTGCGACTCATCGCCCGGATACAATGAATATCATTTCGCAGTTTTTCGAACTGTCCTTTATTGTCGGTAACAAGCGGTGCCGCGGCTTCAATTGCATCGACGGCATTTTTAGAAAACCGCTCAACCTCTTCAATAATCTGAACCGGAGTCTCACCCTCATGAGCCTTGCCCTGCCATTCTTTCTTTACGTATTCATGCAGGCGCTCTCCAGGCGGTGAATCTGATTCCCACAAGTCCTCCCAGGTATGATACAGGTTCGGATCGGTAAGCTGATGCAAAGTCATACCAAGTGACATGGTCTGGCGATTACCTCCAGTGATACCAAATCGACGCAGGATCCTCGGAGCACATTCACCTGAATCATTGTAAGCAGTTAGAATCAACTCAGCAGCTTGTTCGCTCCCATACCGATCTTTCAGGCGAGATATCCAATGACCCTGATCCTCATCAGTATCCCGATCCGAATTCCAAGCGTAATACGCCCAGGCCTCGAACCATATCCAGTCACGCTCGATCTGCGTCGCCAGTACCGGATTTTTATCAGGTACGTTGGGCCAATCCCAATATGCCAGCGGATAAAGATGCAAACCGCTCGCTCCCAACCTTGGTTTGAAAGACTGAACACACTTCTTGATGAAACGCACCGCCCCGTAACGAAACGGCTCGAGATTAGCTAATATGTGAATATTAGCAATATGCGTTGAACCGACTTTGCTCAACGACTGATGTATCTGCTGGTATCGCCCTCTTTCCTCAAACGTCGTAAGACTTTCACCATTGTATTTGGTCATAGTGTAAAGATTTTTGTAATGCGGCAGAGCCAACGATACAATATCAATATTATCTTCGATATGGTGAGCCCGAATAATGATCGGCGGCTCCTGGCTTTTATCCAGGGCATCCAGACCGTCTTTAACTCCGGGCACTACCACCTCTTTAAGCCAATACAACTGATTCTCTCTTCCCGTCAATGCCTCGCCAAGGCAAACCAGAAAACCAACATTAGGATAGGTTCTGACAAACTCAGTGATGGACTTGCGCGTGTAGTCCGCTACTAAAGGGCTCGGGTCTCGCAGTTGTGTATCGATCCCATGCTTTTCGGCAAACGGTTTCGATAAAATAATATTGTAAAACATTTGAATAATCCATATTCCACGCTTATCGGCCTCGGTCGTAATATAATTATACATCTCAACATTTCGCGCAAATGTTTCGTCCGAAACCTCAACGGCGTATGGATAGTCATCCAGCTTTACAAGCGACGCAAACGGATGACCGTTCCACAAATAGAGCGCGTTCATCCGATTCTCAACCAGAAAGTCCAAATATTTCTTCCATTGTTCCTTATCATAGAAAAACGCAAATGTTTCAGGCGTATAGGGATACTCGTAAACCTTACGTCCCGGCAGGTATTCGGTCTTCTGCATCCCGATGCATGTTCCGCGCATTGACAACTTCGGTGCATCGTGAAAACGCAGATTTCGAGGCAACTTCTTTTCTTTTCGCACCCGCTCGGCCAGTTCAAGACAGCCATAGAGAGTCCCGGAATCGTCACTGCCGACGACAACAATTTGATCTTTCTTTGCATCTATCAGAAAAGCTTCCCTGCCGGCCAAAGCATCTCCCAATTTTATCTTTCCCACCTTTACAAGTTTCTCAATAGCGGGACTTTTTCCAATGGTACCAACAATAATCGATGGAATTAACTCGGAAGTCTCGCTTGACCTGATAATTCTGCATTGCACTCCCAATGCACTGAGACTCTCACTTACTCTCTCTGCCCCGAACTGCACTCTGGGCGATGCTTCCTGACTTATACCGAGAAAAATAACCGGCTTATTCGCTTGCGCCTGGCATACAAAGACACTAAAAAACAATGCAACGAATAGAGTGATATTAAGCGGTTTCATGATATCTCCTTTTTTTACGAAAATAAAACGCTCCATAGGAAAAAAACAGCCCTATAGAACTTTTATACTATATCATTTTTTTAGATTGATGCCAGTGGTATGCGATAGCAGTCTTGCGGTAGTCTGATCTCTGCGTGTTGGACTGCTTGATTACTTGGTCTTTGTCGCAATTTCTGAATTGGCCGCTTTCTTTTTCATATTCATCTTTGCCACAATCGAAGTGAGAATAGGTGTACATATTGCGGTTGTTATCGTTGATGCCGCAACCTGGGTGGTGGCTACCAGCGAGAGGGCATGGAGACTCGGATCAACCAGCGCCACCGCTGCCGGTGTTGCAACTGCGTTACCGGCTGTGCTCGATACCGCAGCACCTGCGATACCTGTGCCGCCTGTCTTTTTGTCAGCCATGATATTGAAGAAACCGCCTAAGAATGTGGTCATCAGGCCAAGGATGATGCCGGGCACACCAGCTTTAAGAATCATTTCGAAATTTATTCCGGCTCCCAGAGCAAAGGCAAAAAATGGTATTAACATGTGTCCGCCTGAAGTCAAAAACTCCTTCATGTTTTTATCCAGATTTCCCAACAACATCCCGATAAACAGAGGAATTATAACTCCAACCATTGCCATAAAGGGAATGTTCGCGAGTCCAGCGGTACCTAACGCAATCATCGTAAAGAAGGGACCGTCGTTTATGGAAACTACCGCGATTGCGCCTATGTCGCTTTCATCGCCAAATTCCCCGGTCAAAGCAGCATACAAACCGCCATTAGTATTCTCCATAGCCGAGATTATCGCAAGAGCTGAAAGACCGAAAAAACCACTCTCGCCGAATAGTTTATCCACGATAAGCCCAATGGCCACCGCAACGAGGAACTTGGAAAGAGTTACCACTGATCCTTTTTTCAGTGCCTTGGGCGCAGCACGAAAATTTATTCCCGCACCCATGCAGACAAGGAAAGCGCCGATCAGAGCACTGGCTCCGTCCTTAAACAGCGCCGTGGTGAATCCACCGATTTGAAGGGCATCCGGGAAAAATGTATTCATAAGTGCCCCGAGGATAAGCGGAACAATCATCATACCGCCGGGAATTCGTTCAATAGTCTTCTTTATTTGCATAAGTACTCCATGCCTACGTATGAGCAATATGTCAATAAATGGATAAGATACAGAACTAAAGGTCTTACGCCAAGAGATTTATGGTCCTTACGGGGTACTCGAATTTTCTTAAGCAGACAGCAGGTTTGAACTTTAACGATAAGTTTGATATTCTATTGAAAATGAGTTCTAATCCCGGTGTCGGGATAGCTGAGCAAGAATATAAAAAATTATTTGGAAATATAGGATTATGAAAAGACGAGAATTCTTAAAATTAGCAGCAGGTTCTGCCGCAGGCCTGTTGCTCAACGGTTGTACGGCGCCTTTAGTCAACACAGCACCTTCAAACCACAAACCGAACATTATCTTCATCATGGCCGATGATCTTGGTTATAACGATCTGGGCTGCTACGGTTCCCGAAAGATACTCACACCCAATTGCGATCGTCTGGCTGATGAGGGCATAAAGTTCACGGATGCTCACAGTCCATCAGCAGTGTGTACACCTACCCGCTATGGTGTTCTTACGGGGCGATACTGTTGGCGAACATGGCTCAAGGATTGGGTCCTAAATGACCGGATGCCGCTACTGATCGAACAGGGGCGACTGACCGTTCCGGCAATGTTGAAACAATACGGCTATACGACTGGAGCTATCGGCAAATGGCATCTGGGATGGGGTAGAACTAATGACGCTTACCAGAAAGGAATCATGAAGCCCGGTCCGCTGGAAGTCGGCTTTGATTCCTTCTTCGGAGTACCATTTAGTCACAACTCGCCACCGGCATCCGAGGTCTTTGTAAGAGACCGCAGTATCGTTGGAATGAAAGATGGCGAAAGTATAATGGATAAAGAGGTGGTCAAGCGCTGTCGCCGCAAGCTTGAAGACACCGCAATTGAACTGTCCGCAGAAGCCGTCCAATTTATTGAAAACAGCAAGGACAAGCCTTTCTTTCTGTATTACTCGGCAACAAACGTTCACTTGCCCCATACGCCGAACAAGAGATTTCGCGGCAGGAGCAGCCTGGATAAGTACGGCGATTTCGTAGTCGAGTTTGACTGGGCCGTTGGTGAAGTGTTGGATGCCCTGGACCGCCTGAATCTGACTGACAATACACTAATTATCGTGACCAGCGACAATGGATCCAGGCATCGTGGATCCAATGTCCCCTGGCGCGGCCAAAAAGCCCAGATTTATGAAGGCGGGCATCGTGTACCTTTTATCGCTCGCTGGCCGGGCAAAATCAAACAAGCCTCCGGATGTGACGAGACTATTTGCCTTTCTGATCTGATGGCAACATGTGCCGAACTCATGGACTTTTCATTACCGAACGATGCCGGAGAAGACAGCGAAAGTTTCCTGCCTGCATTGTATGGGAAAAAGCTATCGCACCAGCGTGAGGCTGTAGTCCATCACTCCGTGTGCGGAATGTTCGCAATCCGGCAGGGAAAATGGAAACTCATCGAAGGGCTTGGCCACGGTGGTGACTTTCATTTCGGCGTCGATCTTTACGAATGTCCGGGACTACCCAGGATTGATGAAAAGACCGGCAAGATCCATGACTTGAGCTTCGAACCAAAACCGTTCCCGCAGCCCGGCCCGGGCGAGCCGCCTGGACAACTCTATGATCTTGATGCTGACCCGGGTGAAACAAAGAACGTATGGCAGCAACACCCTGACGTCGTTATGCGCCTTGAGAAGCTCTTGGATCAATATCGCAGATCAGGACGCAGTCGCGCATAGACTGTTAGCTACTAATTTTCAATAGATAAGGTTAAAAAAGAAAACATGATGAAACATTCAACGGTAAAGTTCTTCGCATTATTGTTAGTTCTTAATTGCAGCGGCTTATCCCAGGCACAAGGAAATTTGCAATTATCTCATGAAACAAAAACCTACGGAATTGAGTTGGCAACCGATAAACCGGAGTTTGCAAGTCTATGGGTGGATTCATTAGGCAAAGGACGCAAATGGACAAATGGTTTGCTGCCCAGCGGTTCAAAGCAACCCTGGCAAACATCCACCGAGGACGGATGGATCCGTTATGCAAACAAACAGACAGATACGGCCACTCATTTTAAGTTCGAAGATAATTCCATCACTATCAAGTCTGTTGCCGCTGGCGAAAATGCCGCGGAACCTTTTGTATTGAAGTTCAGGTTTCGTGGCAAACATCCGGCCTATGCAACGCTGCTGGGTGTAATCGAAGATGACGGATCGGTCAAACTGCCCGCCGTGCTGCATATCCCCGGCCAGGGTACGCTGCGTATCACGGGCGATTCTGCCGATCAAGCACCGCTGAGTCTCGGCTATCAAGGCATACGCGAACATGCGACGATCACTTTTCCTGCCGCGTCGAAGGAAAAACCGTGGATTCAGTTCAGGCTCGAGGTGGTCAGCATATACCCCAAGCAGGAAGCGATTGAATCAGATGCGCGTTTTGATGGATACCGTCGATGCTGGCTGAACATCCTGCAAATCTCAAGTAAACATCGTGTGCTGGCCAACCATACCGGCTCAGACGTGTGCGGTCTTTGTTACCACGAATACAGTGAGATCGCCATGCTGACCGGCCCCCTGGCTGACGGCGTATCCGGACCGCAACTACTGCGTGATTCGCTCAATCGTATTCTGGCCGGCAAAAAAACCTACGCAATGAAGGGCTACGCGCATGGTAAATATCCAGAGACATCGCTCGACACATGGCCCTCTCTACTAACCGCGGCGCACAACTATTACCAGGCAAGTAAAGATGACAAGTGGGTCAAAGCCAACATCGACAAACTGCTCCAATGGGGACGCGCGTCACTCAAGACAGATTCAAATGGTAACGGTCTGATCGAATATCATCAAAGCGGCAACTTGGGCGAGTGCAAGGTGCGTCCGGCAAACTGGTGGGATTGTATCAACTTCGGTCACGAAGATGCCTACTCCAACGCTATCGCATACCGCGGCTTTAGGGGGCTGGCCAAGCTTGCCGCTGTTGCAGGCAGGGACAAGGACGCCAGGGAATTTGCCCAAGCGGCACAGAAGCTCAAAGATTCTTATTACAAGACTTTTTATAATCCGAAAACCCAGATGCTGGCCGGGTGGAAAAGCCGCGACGGCAATCTGCACGATTACGCCTTTATCTTTATCCAGGGCCTGGCGATTACTTACGGCGTAGTCGATGATAAAAACAAAGCCAATAAACTACTCGACGCAACTTTCAAAAAGATGCAAGAGGTGGGATTCGACAGGTTCGATCTTGGCCTGCCCGGCAACCTGGTTAACGTACCGGACGCCGATTACTTCGACCAGGGTACATCTCGATGGGGCGGCAGGAATGCATTCCATGTCTATGAAAACGGCGGCACCTCGGCCAACCATGTCTATTATACCTTAGCCGCACTGTACAAACTCGGCAGAAAGAAAGAAGCCGACCGGATTCTATTTCCGATTCTCAAATCCTTTAATGAGTGCCGATTCCAGGGTACCAGTACCAACGACAACGAGACTGACGACTGGCGCGCCTGGGACGGAACTCCATGGGGTTATGAGGGCATGCTCGTTGACAACTACCTGGTGGTCAAGGCCGTCCTTGTACGTCAAGGCCTGATCGATCCGGAATGGGGCATTTGGGCCAAGTAAAAAGGAAACGCTGATGTCGCTGTGTCTGATGGTGATCGTTTGTTTGTTTGGTTCGCTCTGCTGGGGACAGACCCAAGCCGATGATGTTCTTTTGCACAAGTTCCAAAATCCGCCTCGCGAATATCGCCCCGAAACATGGTATCACTTCCTTGGAGGAGCTGTCACCAGAGAAGGCGTTGACCTCGATGTCGAAGCCCTAAACAAGGCTGGCTTTTCCGCATTGCATTTCTTCACCATTGACAGTTACGATCAGATTCGAAACCGAATGACAACCCCGCAGATTCCTATCCTTGGCAGGCAGTGGCAGGAAAATCTCACAACACTGGCTAAAGGAATAAAAAAAGGTAAAACCGATCTTGTCCTGCACAGTTGTCCCGGCTGGGCAACCGCAGGCGGTCCTTGGAGCAATATCAGGAATTCCATGCGCACGATCACCTGGAGCGAGAACATTACCGAAGGTGGTAAGAAGCTTGAACTTCAATTGCCGATGCCGCCTCTCGATAGTCATAATTTTCCTTCAGCGCAAGGTGAATCTCGAGGTGAAGAAGCCGACTACCGCGAGATTGCCGTGCTTAGCTTTCCTACACCCAAAGGGGCCGAAATTGCTGGTATAGACATCGGGGCTTCACAGCAAGAACCAATGTTTAAACTTGTTAGCGAGGAAGCAAACTCCCCGTATCAAAAGCTTTTCAACGGCAATCAACTCGATACTATATATTTTCCGGAAAGGCTTGAACTGCAACTGCGAGCCGAGTCGCCACAGATAATACGTTCAGTCTTCCTGACGTCACGCTGGTTCTCGCGTATTTTGAATCCGGAAGCTTATTTTCGAATGAATTTGTACACTTCCAACGATGGTAAGTGTTGGGAGCCGCTGACCGTTCTAGAAGTGCCGCAGAACTGCTGGCAGACCAAGGAGTGTCCCTTTGCATTGAGCATTCCGGAAACTTGCACCGCACATATCAAGATCAACATCGAATGGGATATTGCCTATAGCCATGTCCTGATGGAAAAGCCGAAGCTAGGTGAGATCAGATTCTCTTCGAGATCGCAACTTCAGGGATGGCCCGGTCTGGCTGCGTACGGTTTCAGAGATACACCAAAACATCCAATCGCAAGTGGAGGGTCGGGCAATTGGGTAGATTCAGGGAAGATCGTTGATTTAACCGATAAAATGCAGCCGGATGGAATGCTGAAATGGCAGGCACCAGCGGGAATGTGGACGGTGCTGCGAATCGGCCACCGCTTCAACAGCAGGCATAATCACCCGGTAGTCGAAGGAGGCAGCGGACCGGAAATTGATAAAATGGATGCCGAAGCTTCTCGGCATCACTATCAATCCTATGTAGGAAAAATGGCCGGCAAAGGTGGTATCCTCGATGGACTGGTAAAAGGACAGTTGCTCGAGAGTTGGGAATGCCGTCACCAGAACTGGACTGAGAGATTGCCCGCACATTTCAAGGGACACCACGGCTACGAGATTCGAAAATGGTTACCGGCCCTGACAGGATATATTGTTAACGATCCGAATGAGTCATGGGCCTTTCTTTGTGATTTTCGCCAGACTATTGACCGTCTGGTATGCGAGGGCTTCTATGGCCAAATGGCTCGAATGGGCCGACGGGATGGAATAAAGACCTACTCAGAACAGTCCAGCGGCGACGTTATCGTCGGCGATCCTCTGCGTCATTACAGATACGTCGATATTCCCATGACCGAGTATTGGTTCCGCGGCTATGATGATTTTGGAAACTTAACGGTACGTGGCGCGGATGATTTCTTAAAGCCAATCAAGAACGCCGTTTCGGCATACCGACTTTACGGCAAAGAAAAAGTTGCCGCCGAATCTCACACCCAGTTCGGAGTCCAATGGGACGAACATCCTTTCATGGTAAAAACCCGCACCGATGACCTCTTTGCCAAAGGAATCAACGCCGTTGTTTTCCATACCTATGCCCACAACCCGCTGTCCGACATGCCCGGACACCCGATGAATGAAGCTATTGGTCTTGCGCTAAACCGTTACCAGACATGGTGGCCGTATATGTCGGTCTGGAATGACTACCATGCCCGAAGCCAGTTCATGTTACGTCAGGGAGTAGCCGTAGCCGATGTGTTAGCTTATCTCGGCGATGACCTCATCAGGATCGACGATCTCGAACAGCTTGACGGATTGGGACAAAGTTACGATTTTGACTGGATCAACCGTGAACTGATCGAACAGGTAAAGGTTGAAAACGGTTCGCTGATTGTCCCCACAGGAGCACGTTACAAAATGCTCTATCTGGAACCGGGCCACAGTTTACTTCCTTCCACACTCGAGTTGATTTCAAAACTGCTAACACAAGGAATGGTCCTGGTTGGTTATCCTCCGACTGTTCTTGCGACACTCAATCCTCAGGAAAATGCTCAACATAACATGACCGCGCTCGTCAAAAAAATCTGGGGACCAAAAACCATATCCACAAAGAAAGGCCGGCATGTACTGGGGACAGGAAAAGTGCTCTGGGGATTGTCACTCAAAGAAGCGCTTGCCGAGAACAACGTGTTACCAGCCGTTGAAACGGAGGGTACGGATATCCCGCTGGCCTGGCAGCAACGGTTAGTTAATGGACGCAATCTCTTTTATCTCGCGAACACCGTCCCCTATGCCAGACGTCTGGTAGTGAATCTGCGAAGCGGCCAACCCAATCCCATGATTTACCAGGCCCTCGATGGCTCTGTGCACCGACCAGTAGCCTATCAAAAACTCCCCGATGGACGGACTCAATTGGCCCTTGACTTCGCCGCTTCGGGATCGTTGTTTGTGCTCTTCAACTCCGGATCGCCCGACTTTAAGATGCCCGCTTCAATCCAATCTCAGTTGAGCAAATTCCTTGAGCCAAAAGCAAACGACACGAACGTCTCGATTCACACACCAATGGCGCTACCGTTGGAATGCACCCGCCGCGCCAACGGCGGCTATGTAAAATGGTCTGATCAATCTCTATCCCTGAAGGGCTCATGGAAGGTGACATTGCAAAGCCCGTTTGAAGATGAGAAACCGCACAACTTAGAGATGTCACAACTACAAAACCTTGCACAGAATCAGGATGATCGAATCAAATATCACTCCGGCACGGCGATTTATACCCTTACTTTTAAATGTGATACCGATTGGCTAAAAAATACCGACGAAATCGTCCTTGATCTGGGCAATGTTTACAATATTGCTGATGTCATCGTAAATGCAAAGCAACTCGCCTACGGCCTCTGGGCTCCTCCGTTTCGCGTTAATGTCAAAGACGCTCTTCATGCCGGGGACAATTTGTTAACTATCAAAATAACCAACGCCTGGCACAACCGCCTGCTGGCAGACGCCAAACTAAAGCCCGAAGAACGCCGGACCTGGTCAACAGTCTATCCGACAGGCAAGCCGCGCCCAGCCGGGCTCATCGGACCGGTCAAACTTCTCGTCGGGACTGATTATATCGAATCGTCGAATTGACCAAAGTTGAGATACGGTTAATTAGTTTGGCTCGACTTCAATACAGCAGCCATCTAAGACCGCAAAATCATGGAAATCAACTTTAGTGTCGCGATCAATGTCGGATTCGCCACACCAATCAGGCGCTCCACAGCCCTGAGCAAGCCAGTTTGACGCGAAGACCACCAGGAATCTGAAATCGTTGCTCGTTATCCGTATCGTATCCGAACCGGTAAAGCTCTGTCCGCTGGCCAACCATCCTTTTGCCGTGACGGTCCCGTCGAAAGCTCCTGTCGAACAAAACTGAACGCGGCTAAAAGCTGCCTCAATCTCAACAAGCCCGTCCTCATTTAAGATGACATTGATGTATTGCGACTCAATTCCCAGGCTCGTTACTTCAACCGGAACTTCTGCGTTGACATCTTCGAGACTTAATCCCGCGGGTAGAACAAAATGCGCCTTAACCCAGTTGCCGATACTGCATGGATTCAAGGCCTGTGACGTGAAGTTCATTTCCGCTTCAACCGGCGCCAGCAGTTTTTCATAAGCACCCATATCAACAATTGGAGCTGTGCCGCTACCCGTGTCCGAAACACCGGGGTAGTCAACAAACCTGACGTTGTCGTCCAGGTCTTTCGGTGTCGGTTCACTGGTATTTGAGTCGCCATCGAGATCAGCGATATCCGGGACAACTGCGGCGTTATCTCCGGCGTCAATACACGGTGAACTCGCCTGCAAGTTATAGTCGCCGTCAATCCAGACCGAGTTCGGATCGCCGGGATAGAGCAGAGCATTTGGATCGTTCGCATCAACCCAGTAACCGGGCGAAATGAAACGAGGATCGGCATCAATATTACCGTCGCCGGGCCAGTCTGTCTGGATATTGCTGTAACCTACAGAGCAGGTGCCAAGGTCATCGACGATCTGGTCGGGCCAGTTGTTCCAAAAGACCGAGTTCACGATCTCCGTGCTGTCACCGCTGACACCGGAAAGGGCATTTCCAGCGACAGTGCAGTTGGTTATAGACGCATAGTCGCCCAGCACCCCGTGATGACGGTTGCCTGCGATCAGACAGTTGGAAATCAGCGAGCTGTGTTCCATTTCAACTCCGGCCTGCTGATTTCCGGTAATGACACAATTGAAGATAGTCGAATCTTCGTCACCAACACTCTTGATGCCCACACCCTGGTTGTCCGTGACGGTGCAGTCACTGACGACTGCGCCGCTGTCGCTGAGATAGATGCCCGCATGTCTATTTGCGGTGATTACGCAACCGCTGATGTTAGGGGATGCATCTTCACAGTATAGCCCGTATGTTCCGTTTGTAATAGTGAACCCTGCCAGCGAGCACTCTTCGTTGTCATAGTCAAAAAAGACGCCCGCCGTGCGACCGTCACCGTTGATTATGGTAGCGGCCACCACTGCCGGATCCGCAGGGTCTGTCGAACGCAATGTTACTTCCTCTTCCTTCAAATCGATACCGCCGAAGTACTGCCATGCTCCCGGACCCACTATTATCTCCTCTTCCTCTTGCGAATCGTCGATCGCGTCTTGAATACAGTCGTATCTTGTCCCCGTGCTGGTGTTCTCGATTAGCTGAGGCGCAACATTCTCGGCGTTGACCAGGATCGGTACCCCGCGTACGTTGCGCTCTTTTGACGTGCGAACAGTTATTGTCCACCACGTCTGCGAGAACGGAAACGTACTGACGATCTCCAAGGGTGGCTCGGACGTCTCGCTGGCGAGATAAACCATGCGCTGTGGATCGGGACCGAACAAGAGTTTGTAACTGATTGCATCGGCTATCGGCTCACAACTCAAAACCGCCCCATTGGAATCCACCATCGCTCCATCTGCCGGACCAATGAGACTCACGGCCGGAGCAACCGCGCTCCAGGAATCGCTCAAAGTAAATCCTTCGTTTAGTTCTCCCCTCCAGGTATCAAAATGTACGAGTCCATTGGCTTCGACAGCAATATCGATAAATGTCTGGAAAGTGTCGTCAGAACTCATTCGCCCCGCATTGCCGGCGTCCAACTCCCACGTAAAAGTATCCCAGTCGCCATCGACCTGATAGCGAGCGTACACATGTGAATGCGCACAGAGACCGGCGACTACTCCCCTGTCGTTTAGAAGCTTCCAGAACCGCTCCCAACCCTCCGGCGATTCTTTGCTGCCACGGTCGTCAGGATAGGCCGGCTCATGGTATATGACAAATACTACCGGCTTGGTGTTGAGGTCCAGGTCTTCGACCAGCCAGTCGTAAAGCGCGTCACTGAACTGACTGATGCCGTTGGCGTCGGTCGTGCCGTCATAGTACATGTTGAGCTGCACAAAATGAGCATTTTCGTAGTCCCACGAGTATGAAGTCTCCAGGCCGTTGCGCGGTCCGGGATTTACAGCATCTTCTAAATGCGTATCGTAAAAATCACGCAGCCACACCATGTCGGGCCCACCCTCGTTTAGCTCGTGATTGCCGACAGTCGGATACCACTGCACGTCGTTTCCGAACCTATCCTTGAGCGACGCGTAGAAATCCGCTGCAACGGTTACAGCACCAGCTTCGTAATAGTCACCAGCTGTAATATGAAAAGCACCTTCATCGCCCACTTTGGTCGCCATCTGATCGAGTGTCCAGTTCCACCGTGCAAGGTCGCTTCGGGGATCGCCCGCAAGAGTAAACCTGAACTCCCCAGACGCGACACAGACTGTGCAAAGCAAGACAGCGGCGATCCGGATCAGCCACCGTTGAGTTCTTCTAAAAACACTTTCATCCATATACTTCATTCTTTCACTTCTGAAAAAATGGTAATATCTCCTTGCCGGAGCTATAGAGCCTTTGTACTTAGCTGACGCAAAACATGGCACATATTATGCAAAGAAATATTGTATTTCGCTGAGTCGTCGCCTAAAATCCTCAGTGGCACGCTTGCTTATCATATTCAGACCAAAGGTATTGACAAGAATAGCTAAAAAATGCAAACAATAGACATGATAGAGCTAAATCCGATCTCATTCTATGGGAGACATTATGAACAAAAGTGTTTTGAATAAAATTAAAATGATCACGCCTCTAATGTTTAGCTTTTTACTTGTGAACAGTCTGATGGCAGAGAATAAGAATACACAAGCCAACGCTGATGAGGGATTCGTCTGGAAATCCCAGATTCCCGAAGATTGTCCATTCGAGCAATCACCAACTCTCACTGGCATAAGCTTCACCGGCCGTCACAGCGATTATACATGCGGGGACACCTGGTATCCGTCATGGGCATCTGACGGAAATCTGTACTCGCCGTGGACCGACGGAAGGACCGAAGGAATGGGGTGCAGTTCCGCCGGCGATGTCGATGCCCGCACAGCTCACGCCGTGATGATAGGTGACGATCCGGTCAACTTGACCATCAGGAACACTTCCAAGGTTAAGGTTGCAGGTGCCAAACCTTACCTTGGTCGCTACCCCGCCGGATCGCTGGTTTACAACGGCATCTGGTACTATGCAACGTACTGCCTTGGACCTGACGGTGGTTACAACCACAGGGGTTTCAAATGGAACTGGCCAAATCTCGGCCCCTTGCCGGGTTTCCAGATTTCACGGGATCTTGGAAAAACCTGGACACCTTCGCCGCACTCGCCGAGTAAGCCGTTGTTCCCGGAACCAAGTAAGCACCTCGGACCGGTAAAAATGGGAGCGCCGCACTTTGTTGATTTCGGCAAAAACATGCAACATTCGCCGGATGGCAAGGCCTATATGTTAGGAATGGGCGCCGTCAAGGACGACCCCATGCCAAGACCATGCCTCAAAGTGGGAAAGCCGGGACAGCCGTTTGAAACACAGCCATGCACCGAGGACTTCGATCATGCAAACCTCAGTTGGATTTCCGCCGACCAGATTTATCTTGCCCGCGTGACACCATCGCTTGAAACGATTAACGACATCAAGGCCTGGGAGTTTTTTGCCGGTCATGACAAAAATGCAAAACCGGTATGGACAAGCGATTTTGAGAAAATTAAACCACTGATCGAATGGAACAATAATATGGGATGTGTCACCGCTACGTATGTTCCGGCGTTGAAAAAGTATCTGATGTGTATTACCGACGGCTGGCCCACCGTGGCAAAAATGGACTCTTATATCCTCGAAGCCGACACACTGACCGGGCCATGGCGCATGGTGACTTACATGAAGGACTTTGGTGAGCAGGCTTATTTTCTGAATTTTCCAAGTAAGTTCATCAGCAGTGACGGTCTGACGCTATGGTTGTGCTATTCCGCAAACTTTAGCTCCGGCTGGAATGGAATGAAGCTTGATTTTAATCCGCCCGGCGGACGATATGGATTGTGTCTGCACGAGGTCAAACTGCTCAAAGCACAGAATCCTTAAATCGGTGACAAGCGTCTAAAGTAAAGCAAAACCTCACAAGTTAAATAGGAGCGCAACATGAACCAGCAAGTTCGAATCAGGTTAACCATTTTGGCACTGTTGATGTGTTTGTTCTTTTGCGGCTGTGTGACCCGGCCGCAGGCCAATCCCTTTTTCGCCATGGACACAGGCACAAACCGAAAAACCTTAAGTGCCTCTGAACAGGCACAAATGATCGAGGAACTTGGCTACGACGGGCTCGGATACACAGGCCTTGGCGGTATAAACGAAATGATTGAAGAACTCCAGAAACGTGATCTAAAAATGTTCACCACATATCTTGGAGTATCGATAGACCCAGACGGCAAAAAATACGACCCGGCTCTTCCAGAAACAATAAAGCAATTGAAAGGTAAGGACGTTATGCTGTGGCTCACGGTCAACAGCAGGAAATTCAAGCCCTCAGACCCAAATGGCGATGCTTATGCCGTCAAAGTTCTCCGGGAGATTGCCGACATGGCCGAACCGGCCGGACTGAAGATCGCACTGTATCCTCACATCACCTCATGGGTCGAGCGAGTCGGCGACGCGGTCCGCGTGGTTAAAAAGGTAAATCGAAAAAATGTGGGAGTTACATTTAATCTATGTCACTGGCTAAAAGTCGAGGGCGGAGGGAACATGAAGCCGCTTATGGAATCGGCAATGCCTCATCTGTTTTTGGTCACGATCAACGGTGCCGATCGCGGTGACACAAAGAACATGAAATGGGACCGCTTGATTCAGCCCCTGGATAGTGGATCGTTTGATACGAATCTGTTCCTCAAGACTCTCAAAGAGCTTGGATATACCGGCCCCATAGGCCTCCAGCATTACGGCATCAAAGGAGATACCCGCCAAAACCTCGAACGTTCAATGGACGGATGGCACCAATTGTTGAATGAAATGCAATATTCGGGGCCGTCACTTTATCATCCTGATGGATTGTTTGTCTGGGATACGTGGTTCCTGCAGGATGGAGATACAACGCACGTCTATCATCTGCAGGTAAAGCGGCCGGGCATGAATGTTGACGAGAACTTCAAGGGACAGAAAAAATTCGCTAATTACTTGTACGCAACCGACAAAGCCACTTTTGAAGGAACGGTAGGACATGCAACAAGTAAAGACCTGCTGGCTTGGACCCAACAGCCGACTGCACTGTTTAAAACCGACGCCGCCAAAGTAGGAGTCAGGGACAATGCCTATGACGATGGCACCCAGTTTACCGGTTGTGCCCTAAAGCATGAAGGGATTTACTATCTGTTTTATAC
>SDBS01001640.1_pt1 | contig 22672 bp, 16 predicted proteins | sample 2277091 | NCBI WGS metagenome assembly SDBS01 (sample SAMN10404972, study PRJNA504765) | marine sediment metagenome | isolation source: marine sediment core GS10_PC15, 163 cmbsf | place: Arctic Ocean: Southern Knipovich Ridge | collected 2010
TGCTTCTTATACTCCCCTCTGTTTGCTCAATATATAATCAGAACCTTTCATCTACAAACAACTGCGCATCGTGTGGGTTATTTTAAACGAGCACAAATGGGTCAGTTTTAATTAGTGCCAAGGGAGGCTAAGGAAATTGATACAGACGAGACCGTTGAGACCTTATCCTTATGTTGTAATCTAAGGGAACAGTACCTTAAGCTTGACTTAGAAGAAAAGCAGGAGTTTCTCATTTTATGTTTTAGTAAGATTTCGCTCATGAGAGGCGAATATAGGCTTAAGAAAGGCAAAGGCAGAAAAATGAATATGGATTCATGGAGTCCTATCTTAAATGAACCTTTTCAAACCCTAAGAAGCCTCAAGATTGACGAGCTAGTTGCCCATGAAGAGAAAAGGAATTCAAATCTTACTAAAATAAAAGACTCTATAGCATCCCCATTTCCGTGATTTTTTTTAGAGTTCTGTAAAGTGATTATAAATCACGCTTCGTTTTCCCCAGCGAGGAAAACTTGCTCGATTTCCCCGTGTCGCTCTCCTCCAAGGGAGGAACCATGCCCGCTCGTCCCCGTTGAACGGATTTCTCCATCATCTTCCCAGAACTACTTAAAAATCACAGAAATGGGGATGCTACCAGAAGAACACAAGAATCAAATCAGTAAAATGAATATTTTTGGAAGAATCTAGTTTGTATTTCGTCTAAAAGTATTGATGTCAAGCTTCTTTTTTTAAGAGGATGAAAAGATTAAACGGAGGACAACATGATTAAAAGAAACATCATTATCTTCTCGGCAGCCTTGCTCCTTTTGGCGGGTTCAGCATTGGCTCAGGACGTCTCGGGCGAATGGGAGATCACCTCGGAAGGCAGACAGGGTTCCCAGACTCAAACCTTCACAATCGTCCAGGACGGCGAAAAAATCACCGTCACCATGGAAGGCCGGATGAGGGAGATGACCGGAGAAGGCACAATTAAGGACAACAAGATCGAGTGGACCGTCACTATGGAAACCCCAAGGGGCGAATTCACCATGACCTACACCGGCACGGTCGACGGCGACACTATGTCCGGTGAGAGGCAGATGAGCATGGGCAATAGACCTGCCATCGAGTGGACGGCAAAGAAAAAATAGAATCACAACACCGATGTCTTCTAGATTTCGTCTGGCCTTTCTCACTGTTCTGCCCTAAAATAGAGCAAGAATAGGCTTCCCGAGTAAACCGACAGGAAAAAAGGGAAGAATTTCTTCACTACTCCGTCTAAAGAGTGCACGGAGGTCAAGAAGAGTGGACAGTAATGGACGAAAAAGACTTGGTTCGACGCAGCAAGGAAGGCGACGAAGAGGCCTTCGGTGTTTTGGTAAATAAATATAAAACAAAGGTTTATCACTTGGCTTACAGTTTATCGCATGACGCACAAGCCGCCGATGATTTGGCCCAGGAGGTTTTTATCAAGGCCTATTATGCTCTGGACAAATTCAGAGAAAAAGCAGAATTCGGCACCTGGATCTACAGGATTACGGTCAACCACTGCAGGGATTTTCTAAGAAAAAGGAACCGCATGACCCAAATTTCTCTCGAAAACATCATTGGGAAAATTTCCGCGCACGTGGACGAAACTCTTCCAGAGGAAAAGGAACAGGAAGAAGCACAAAGACGGAACGTTGTTCACACAGCCATCCAGACTCTGCCGGACAAATACAAGGTTATTTTGTCATTGAGGGATATCCAGGATTTTTCCTACAGTGAAATCGCCAAAATTCTTGACCTTTCGCCCGGAACAGTTGATTCCCGCTTGCACCGAGCCAGAAAAAGGCTCAGGAAAAAACTCGAGCCTTTTTTCTCTAAAAAAGGAGAGGGACATGAAATGTAAACAGTCGGAAAAATATCTTTTGAGGTCTTTGGGAAATCGCCTGAATCCTTCAGAAGCGATTCAACTTAAAGAGCATCTGGATAGCTGCCCTCACTGCCGGAAAAGACAATCGGAATACCAGATCATCCGCAGGGCTCTGAAGGAAGAGCATTTTCCCGAGACAAAACCCTATTTTTGGGAACGGCTGCAGCCCAAGCTGAAGGGTAAAAGAACGGTTGAACCGTGGTTTGTGGGGAAGCAATTCGGACTCCGTGCCATTCCTCTTTCTATCCTTGTTGTGATTCTTTTCACGGCCGCTGTGTTCCTCTTTGTCCCCTCCCCAAAGGAAGAACTGGATTTAAGCCAAACAGGTATCTTTCTGCTGGAGAATTTTAATCCTCTGGAAGAAACACAGCCCTTTTTATATGAAGGAGGAGATGTCAATAAGCATCTTATGCTCATCTTCTCCTCTCTGGATGAGACGGACACCATAAGAAGGTATTTTCCATGAAAAACCACTATAAATTATGGACAATAATCTCTTTGATTATTGTGTTTTCTGCTGGACTCATCGGTGGGGTCCTGCTTGATAAGCACATTTTCAACAAAAAACACAAAAGCCAATCCGAAAGAACTGACCGCAAGAAAACGAGTTCAACTCGCTTTCCGACGCTGGACATCATGGCCAAGGAATTGGGACTCTCGACCGAGCAAAAGGAAAAAATTCAAGAAATTTTTAAAAACAATGAGGAGCGGTTTAAAACATTAAGGAAAGACATGAATGAGCGCTTGATGGATATCCGCATTCAACTCAACAATGAAATCAAAAGTGTCCTGACTGGAGAGCAGCAGGCCAAATACGAGGCCATGATTAAAAAATACCACTCTCAGAGAAAAAGGGAGATAGACAAACGAAATAAACATTCAGAGGGACAGAATAAAGGAGAAAGAAGATGAAGAAAAAGATCATATTAGGTATTTTTGTCATTGCCGTAATCACCACAGTCGTCCTAGCAATAACCGTGTTCAAAAACGGTAAAGAGGAAGGCGACCTTTACAAAAAAGAGATCATCAAGAAAGGAACCGTCGAGGCCCTTGTTGTAACAACCGGAACCTTAAATCCCGTCACGATTGTCGATGTGGGAAGCCAGGTGTCCGGTAAAATCAAAAACCTCTACGTTGACTTTAACTCCAAGGTTACCACAGGGCAGATCCTCGTTGAACTCGATCAGGAACTCTTTGAGACGCGGGTTCAGCAGAATAAAGCCAACTTCAACAGCACGGTCGCCTCGCTTGAGAAATCTAAAGTGACGCTGGAAAACACAAGAAAAAGATATGACCGAACCAAAGTTCTTTTTTCTAAGGAGCTTGTCTCATTCGAAGAAATGGATTCAGCAGAAGTCGCCTATTTTAATTCCCAGGCCGATCTTAAATCGGCCGAAGCAAGGTTGGAACAGGCCCAATCACAGCTCGACACAAGTAAAGTCGACCTGACGTATACGGTCATCAGATCACCCATCGATGGTGTGGTTATCAACCGCAACATCAATGTCGGACAAACTGTGGCGGCCAGCCTTCAGGCCCCTCTCCTCTTTCAAATCGCCAACGATCTGGCAAAGATGCAGGTGGAATGCAGCGTGGACGAAGCCGATATCGGACGGGTGAAAGAAGGACAAAAAGTCCGCTTTAATGTGGACGCCTTCCCGAACGACGAGTTTGAAGGCATCGTGAGTCAGGTGAGATATTCCCCCGTAGTTCAGCAGAACGTAGTCACCTACACCACCATTGTCAAAGTGGAAAATCCGGAATTAAAATTGATGCCGGGGATGACGGCCACCATCTCTATGGTTACCGGAGAAGCACGGAATGTTCTTCTAATCCCCAACTCGGCCTTACGTTTTACACCCGAACTCGGTGCCGAAGAAATGAGAGCGCTCTACCAGGAGATGTTTGCAGGAATGGGAGGAGGCCGAGAAGGCACCCCGTCGAAAAAACCCGCGAGCAGCGAAGGCGGCGAAAGAACCGAACGGAAGAGACCCACTGGAGAAATGTCGGGTATGATGATGGGTCAAGGCGGCCATGGGGGTTCCCAGGGCTCCCGGCATACTCAGCTCCCCAGTGTATGGATTGAAGATGAAAACGGGAAGCTCAAAATGATCATGATCCGCACCGGCGTCACCGACAACACCAATACAGAAATCGTTTCGGGCAAACTCACGGAAGGCCAGGAGATTATTACCGGTAAAAGCTCATCCAGCTCAAACAGCAGAGGACGTTCAAGTAATCCCATGCGCGGCGGTGGGATGATGTTTATGCGCCGTTAGAAAATTTCACATTAATTTCCAAAGGATGAAAAAAATGGATAACAACAATATTATCCAAATCGAAAACATCAAAAGAGTGTACAAGGTCGGCGAAACAGAGGTCCATGCACTCCGAGGCATCTCCTGCAACATTAAAAAAGGCGGGATTGTCGCCATCATGGGTCCCTCTGGTTCCGGCAAATCCACTCTGATGAACATCATTGGTTGTCTGGACAAACCTTCGAGCGGAAAATATCTCCTGGAGGGTGAGGAAGTTTCGACGTTTGACAAAAACAAGCTGGCCCTGGTCCGCAACAAAAGGATCGGTTTTATTTTCCAGAGTTTCAACCTCCTTGCGAGAACAACAGCGTTGGAAAACACTGAATTACCATTGGTGTACTCCGATGTGCCCAGAAAAAAAGCAAAGGACATGGCCATGAAGGCCCTGGCTCAGGTGGGCCTTGAAGGCCGGGAGCTTCACAAGACCAACCAGCTCTCCGGGGGAGAGATGCAGAGGGTGGCCATAGCCCGTGCGCTGGTCAACAATCCCTCCATGCTTCTCGCAGACGAACCCACGGGAAATCTGGACACTAAAACCGGGATAGAAATCATGGATATATTCAAAAAGCTCAACCAGGAACAAAATATCACAATCATCCTCGTAACACACGATCCGGAAGTTTCGGTTATCGCAAACCGCCGAATCTATATCCGTGACGGCCTTATAGAGAGAGAGGAAAGGGAGTAAGCTATGAATATTATCAAAATATCACGTGTGTCTCTCAGAGCCCTTGGGCGGAATAAGATGCGGTCCTTTTTGACTGCCCTGGGTATTATTATCGGAGTGGGAGCTGTCATCGCCATGGTCAGTATCGGACAAGGCGCAAAAGCCGCCGTTGAAGATCGGTTCACATCCATGGGGACAAACCTCCTCACCATCCGGGCCGGCAGCAGGTCCCGTGGAGGGATTCATGGAGGAGCGGGCTCCTCTCAGAATTTAACAGAGGCCGATGCCAAAGCGATCGAAGAGGCAGAGGCCGTGGAGTATATGTCTCCCCAAGTCTCTACCCGGACACAGGTCAAGTATGGCAATAAAAACTGGAACACATCCATCCAGGGTGTCGGTGCCGCCTATCCCATGATCCGAAACTGGGAAATCGACATCGGCAATTTTTTTGATGCCAACATGGTCCGGGCGGGGCACAAGGTCGCAGTTCTCGGGAGTGAGGTCAACCAAAACCTCTTTGAAGGCGCCGATCCCATCGGCCAGGTGATCCGGATAAACCGCGTTCCCTTCAGGGTCGTCGGAGTGTTAAAAACAAAAGGAGAAGCCGGAGGATGGGGCAGTCATGACGACCAGATCGTCGTCCCCTACACCTCGGCCCAAAGACTCACTGGTCGACGAGGCAGGCTCAACTCTATCGAGGTCAGTTCGTTCACGGGAAGATCGCAAGAAGCTAAGATGGAGATTGAAGAAATCATGAGGATCCAGCACAAAATCGCACCGGGCGCCGATGACGATTTTCGCGTCAGCGATATGACGGAAATCGCCGAGGCCGCAGGCGAATCGACCAAGATCCTGACCATTCTTCTCGCGGGAATTGCATCGGTCTCTCTTCTTGTCGGAGGGATCGGTATCATGAACATCATGCTGGTCTCGGTTACAGAGCGGATTCGTGAAATCGGCATCAGAATGTCCGTGGGAGCCAAAGAACGAGATATTCTCCTTCAGTTCCTTACGGAAGCCGTAGTCTTGAGTATATTTGGGGGGCTTCTGGGAATTCTAGTAGGGATCGCCAGCTCCAAGCTGATCTCGAATCTCGCAGGCTGGTCGACCCTCATATCCATTGGCTCCATCATACTGGCTTTTGTATTTTCGGGATCGGTCGGGGTGTTCTTCGGGTTCTACCCTGCCCGTAAGGCATCAAAGCTCGACCCTATCGAAGCCTTAAGATACGAATAAAAAGAATAGAACAAGCAGGAAAAACAGTGGGAGAAAAAAAGTTGATACAGCACAATATCGACTAATCCGACACTCCAGCTTAAAATGAATTCAACTCAAGGAGGACTAAAAATGTTAAAACGCACAATCGGGATAACCCTAATATTGAGCCTGATTGGTATACAAGGACTTCAAGGCCAGACAGCCGATAAGACAATTTCTCTCTCTTTGGAACAATGCATATTGAAGGCATTGGATAACAATTTAAGTGTGGCCATCAATGTGCTCGCCCCTCAATTGTCTGAAATCTCTCTTGCCGCATCCAAGGAAAAATGGCTGCCCAATCTTTCATTCGGTTACAATTTCAGGGATACCAGTCAAGCTTCGTACTCCTTCCTCGATGCGGCCACTTCGGTTGATACTAAAAACAACAGCTATTCTGCCGATTTCAGCCAACTTCTTCCCACTGGAGGAACGATCACACTCTCTGTCGACGGGGACAAAACAAATTCCAATAGAAGCTTCCAGTCCATCAATCCCAGATACGGGGGCACTCTCTCCTTTAACCTCAACCAACCTCTCCTGCGCAATTTCGGCATGAAAATGAACCGGAGAGAGATCATCATTGCCCAGAACAACCTCGGCATGTCCGAACTCGACTTTAAAACCACTCTCGAGAATATCGTCTACAGCGTGGAAGAAGATTACTGGAATTTGGTCTACAGCATCGAAAACCTCAAAGTTCGAGAGCAGTCTCTCAGGCTGGCCGAGGACCTTCTGGAAAAAAACAGACGGGCCGTAGAAGTGGGCACCATGGCGCCCATTGATGTTCTCAGCGCCGAGTCTACGGTGGCCTCCCGAAGGGCGGACATCATCGAAACACGAGCTCAGGTCAAAAACAACGAGGACAATCTCAAGACTCTTATCAATATTGCCGCCGAGACAGATGACGCAGACCTTCTCACTATTTTCCCCACGGATCAGCCGGGATACGAGAAGGTGTCGGTGAGCCTGGATCAAGCCCTAGCCACCGCGCTGGCTAACAGAGCGGATCTGCAATCAACACAGCTGGATATAAAGAACAGGGAATTAAATGTCAGTTGGGCAAAAAACCAGATGCTTCCCGGATTAAGTCTTTCGGCCCGGTACTGGAGCCCGGGAATTACTGGTGATCAAATTATTTACCTCAACAACAACGCCTTTACGGGAATCATCATCGACACTATCCCCGGTTCTCCATCAGACGCCTGGAAGGATGCCTTTGGACTCGTCTATGCCAACCTCTCCTTCTCCCTTACCCTTGATGTTCCGTTGGACACCCTCTTCACACAGACAACTCTCATTCAGGCAAGAGTCAATCTTAAGCAAGCCATGCTGCGCTTAAAGAATCAAGAACAGCAGATTTTTCAGGAAATCAGAAATGCCGTGAGAGCCGTAGAGACAAACCACCAAAGGGTTCAGGCCTATAAAATCGCCCACGATCTGGCGCAGAGGCAGTTGGAAGGCGAAGAGGAAAGACTTAAAGTTGGATTGACGACTCCCTATTTTGTTCTCCAGTACCAGAGAGATCTGCGCAACTCTCAAATCATGGAACTCCGATCGATCATGGACTACAACCTTTCCCTGGCACGGCTTCAAAGATCCACGGGTGTGATCCTCTCAGAGAAGAAGATTTCCGTATCTGATGTTCTGAATAAATAATTATGTCCAAAAAAGTTGGGAGGATTTTAAGGATTCAAGGGGACAAGGGGTTCATAATCCTTGAATCCTTTAGTTCAACTAACCGGGAAAAGAACCAAAATTAATAAAAACATAAAAAACCTTTTCGCCTTCATCCTTGTGGCGTTTATTACGTGTACGGGGATTGTCCGGGGAAACAACACAAATTACAGCATCAAAGCCACACGATTCTTTTCACCGCCTAAAATCGACGGCAAGTTGGATGAGCCATTCTGGTTGAGTGCGGCCGTTCTCGACTCATTCACTCAATATGAGCCTCAAGAGGGGGGCGAACCGTCCGAAAAAACAATAGCCTATATCGGTTATGATTCGAAAAATCTCTACATCGGTGTCAAATGTTACGATTCCGAACCCAAAGCCATCCGTGCAAGTTTGACGAAACGGGACGAAGTATTCGGCGATGACGGAATCACCATATTTCTGGACACCTTCAACGATAAAAAAAGAGCTTTTGCCTTCCAGGTCAATCCCTGTGGTGTCCAAGTGGATGGCATCTACACAGAAAACCGCCGGAGAGGCCGCGGACGAGGAGGGTTTTTTGACTTCGACCGCAACTGGGACACCTACATCATCACTGACGCCCATATAGACGACGAAGGATACACTATCGAGATGGCTATCCCCTTTAAGAGCCTGCGCTTTCCAAATCACAATCCACAGACGTGGGGGATCCAAATCAAAAGAGAGATCCGCAGAAAAAGCGAAGAGATCTACTGGGCCCCACGTTCTCGAAACATCAACGGATTCCTGATCCAGGCGGGAACAATGGATATTGATGGGGACATCGAGCAGGGCAAAAATTTAGAACTCATGCCCGTTTTCACCGGATTGAAACAAACCGGAGAAAAGTTTGCTCCTGAAGAAGGCCTGAATTTTAAATATGGAATCACCTCTGACTTAACGGCCGATGTGACTATCAATCCTGATTTCAGCCAAATCGAGGCCGACATGCCCCAGAATGATGTCAATCAGAGGTATACGCTCTACTATTCTGAAAAAAGACCTTTCTTTTTGGAAGGGAAGGACTTTTTTGACACGCCGTTTGAACTGGTCTACACAAGAAAAATCGTCAATCCTCTCTGGGGAACTAAGCTCACTGGGAAAATCGGAAAAACAACCATCGGATTCCTCAGTACCTATGACGAAAATCCAACAGAAATCGATTTTCCAGGCGCCGAATATGAAAATGAGGAGACCAAATCCAGATCCCTTGTGAATGTGTTCCGTATCCAAAGAGATCTTTTTGAAGAATCCTATGTTGGCTTCATTTTAACAGACAAGGAAATGGGGGAATCCTGGAATTCACTCACAAACAATTACAACCGTGTGGCCGGAATCGACGGACAGTTCAAATTTAAAAATGTCTACAGGATGTCATTCCAGATTGTCGGCTCTCAAAGCAAAGTAGGACAGGTCAAAACAGATTTTGTTCCGGCGTTGAGTTTTAACTTCAACCGCCAGTCCCGGCACCTGCAGCTTTCTGTCGATTACACCAGCCTGCCTCCCGACTTTGAGGCCTCCTTGGGTTTTTTCAGACGCAAAGATATCAAATCTTTGAGCTCGAGGATCAGCTACGCCTTCCTTCCTCAAAATGACCTCATCATTTCGATCAGGCCTTCTTTTGAATACCGAAGGATCTACGATTTCGACAACACCCTGACAGATGAACAGTTCAATTTTTCGGCTTTCATAAACGGTTGGAAAAATTCCACTCTCTGGGGAAACTTCAGGTCGACGCTGGAACGGTACGAAGGCATTGATTTCAAGACAACGACATACATGGTCTACCTCAGCTCCGATCCCCTCTCCTGGATGAGCGGCAATATAAATGTCTCGTTCGGGAACGGTATCTACTATTCTGACACGCCCTATCTGGGTTACAAGACATCTTACGGTTTTCGACTCACCTTAAAACCACTCACTAACCTGCGTCTCTTTTTCACGGCCTCCAACAGTAAATTTTATGAACAGCAGGGAGGGGATCGAGTCTACAACATCAACATCCTTTCTCAACGCATAAGCTTTCAAATTTCCCGTACGCTGTCCCTGCGTCTCATCACGGATTACAACGATTACTACAAGGACCTCTACAACAGCATTCTTTTTAGCTGGGAGCTGCGGCCGGGAACGGTCCTTTACCTGGGAATAGATGACAACCAGGAACAGAATGATTCGGGTATTTTCCGCAGGCAGGGCCGCTACTACTTCATCAAATTCTCCTACTGGTGGCGTATTTAACCGGATGGAAAAAGATAAAAAACCAGCCTCTTGCATTTTGTGAGAGTATCTTTAAAATAGAGTGTAACGATGAAAACACTATGTTCTTTTTTCGTCTTTCTTATCCTGCTCCTTCCAGCCCTTGGTTTTCCCCAAGAAAAATTTGAGTTCACTCTTGAGGACCTTATCCGTATCGGTCTTGAAAAGAATCCAGGGATCGCCGCAGGTCAAAGCAAGGCTCAGGCGAAACGGGAAGCTTTTCTGGCTTCCAAACGGCTGTCCAATCCAGAATTCGAAGTGCAGGCCGGAAAGGGAGAGTCCTATGACGGCCTGGAAATCCGGAATATAAACGAATTTACTATCAGCCAACCGATCGAAAATCCGTTTAAGCGGCGCCACCGTATCCTTGTCTATGAGAACGATTGGAAGGCGTTTGAAAGCCTGTCAGATTACTCGAGGCTCGAACTCATTTTTGAAATTAAAAATTTGTTTTACAGGATCTTATTTCTTAAGAATATAGAGGAACTTGTACAGAATAATTTTGACTCCATCGCCAAAATCCAGCGCCTCATCGAAAAAAGAGTCCAATTCGGAGAAGTCAAAGAATTAGAGGCTATCAAGCTCCGCGTGGAAACCCTCAAAGCTCAGAATGAACTGAACAAAATCCGGACTGAAAAAAAACTCATCCAAGAGAACCTCAATTCGCTCCTAAACAATTCACTTCCCTCAAATTTTAGCATCCGCGGAGTTCTGGACTATTTTCCCTTTTCCGAAGAAGAGGAATCTCTTGTGACCAAAACACTGCTTTCGTTCCCCCTGATCAAACAAAAAGAATTTGAAGTCAAGGCCGCTTTGAACAACCTGAGAAGCATCAAATGGAAAAGACTTCCTGATTTTAAACTCACCGGTTTCAGCAATAAAGAATTAGACGGTACGAACAAAGGTTTTGGACTGTCGTTGGATATCCCGCTGTGGAATTTCAACACCAAGGAGATCGCCGAAGCCGAGTTTCTTGCAAGACAACACGAAGCAGAACTGAGGGCTTTACTTCTTGACATCTCCACCGAAGTCAAATCCAAACTGACTAAGCTTCACTTGTCCGAACAAACACTTAACCTCTTTCATACGGGCCTCCTCACACAAGCCGAAGAGAGCCTGAAAATTTCCGAAGTGAGCTACAGAGAGGGAGAGATTTCACTCATCGACTATCTGGATTCGCAGAGGACTTTTTCCAGCATCATGTTTGACTACCAAGATTCTCTTTTCTCCTGGAATATGGATAAAGCAGCCCTTGAAAAAACGATTGGAGAAGACATCAAATGAAAAAATATGTTGTGTTGTTCACTGTTCTGCTTATGGTTTTCTGTGGAGGCCAAGAGGGACAAGTTCATGAAGAAGATGAAACACCGGCAAGTCCGGAACTTCAAGCGGAGGAGCACGAAGAGGACGAACACCAGGATGTGCAGGTCTCTCTGGAAAAGCAGAAAGACTGGGGGATAAAAGTTGGTTCCGCTGTTTTGGATGACATCATATCGAGGATTTCGCTCCCCGGTGTCCTCGTCCTCAACCAGAATAGAACCGCTCACATCTCCTCTTTTGTAGCGGGAAAAGTGACGGCCCTTTCCGTGGATTTGGGAACAAAAGTCCGGCAGGGCCAATCCGTCTGCACCATCAATTCTCCGGAATTCGCCCAAGCTCAAGCTGATTTTCTGGAAACACGAGCCCGGCTGAATCTGAGCCAGAAGAACTTCGAGCGAGCTCAAAAGTTGTATGCTGAAAAGGCTCTCGAAGAAAAGGAATTTTTGAGACGGGAAGCCGAGTACGAAAAACTCATCACCGAATATGGGGCACGTGGATCGACTCTTCATTCCTACGGTTTAACTCACGAACACATCGATGCCCTGATTTCAAAGTGTGATGCTATCAAACATGAAGAATACATGTGTGAGATCGCCGATCCCAATCTTCCGCTCCTCTCCCCACTCAGCGGGACCGTTGTCTTCAGAAATATTATCCTTGGAGAACATGTCAATCCCGAAAAAATTGTGTTAACGGTGTCCAACCTCAATACACTCTGGGCTTTGCTGGATGCCTATGAAAAAGATTTGCCTTTTATCAACAAAAACAGTGCGGTCGCCATTGAATCTCCACTCTACCCAGGGAGGACGTTTGAAGGCAAAATAACCTATATCAGCAATCTCATGGATGAACAGTTGAGGACAGTAAAAATCCGTGTCGAGGTCAATAATGCTGAAGGCCTGCTCAAACCTAACATGTACATTCAGGGTATCGTTGAAAACAACTCTGAAACCAAAAACACTCTGGTGATTCCGGATGAAGCCGTCCAAAATCTCGAAGGAGAAAAAGTCGTGTTTATCCTTGAGGAAGAGGATATCTTTACTGTCCGTCATGTCTCTCTTGGATTAAAAATCGGCAGCCTAAGAGTTATTACCGGAGGTTTGACGGCCACCGATAAGCTTGCCATAAAAGGTGCCTTTTATCTCAAAACGGAGCTGACCAAGGCGACCTTCGGACAAGCACATGTTCATTAATCACAAACAACTGGGATAACCGATGATATCCAAAATCATTCAATTCTCTCTCAAGCAGCGTCTATTCATCATCATGACGACGGTTATCGTGGCCGTCCTGGGACTGCTGGCCTTCCAGAATCTCCCCATCGATGTGTTTCCGGATCCCTCACCACCGTTAGTGCAGGTCTATACAGAAGGGCACGGCATGGCTCCGGAAGAGATTGAGCGGCTCATCTCCTATCCGATCGAATCTGCCATGTTTGGCCTGCCCAAAGTCAAAAATATCCGCTCTATTTCCACCTTCGCTCTCTCTATCGTTAACGTCTATTTTGAAGATGGCACAGATATCTATTGGGCGAGACAGCTGGTCTCCCAGCGCCTCATCGAAGCCAGGGAGACTCTTCCCGAGCAGGTCCACAACGCGGAGCTCGGGCCGATCGCTACAGGATTGGGACTCGTCTATCTCTACTACCTCAAAGGAGAGGGACATTCGCTAATGGAACTGCGCACACTCCAGGACTGGTTGGTCAAATACGAACTCAAGTCTATCCCGAATGTTTCTCAGGTTCTCAGTATTGGCGGAGACGTTAAGCAGTACCAAATCCTCACAAATCCTCAGCTACTCCTTAAATACGATCTCACTATCTCAGACCTCATTGAAAGTGTGCGCAAGAATAATCAGAATGTCGGCGCAGGTTTTATCACCCGGGGAAAAGAGGAGTATATCGTCAGAAGTGTCGGACTTGTTCAAACAGTCCAAGACTTGGAAAACATAGTGGTCGCCAATTATGAAGGGACACCTGTTTTCCTCAAAAATGTCGCCGAGGTCCAGATCTTGCCGGCCATAAAAAGAGGTTCGGCACTGGTCAATGGAGAGGGAGAAAAAGTCGTCGGGATGGTACTCAAACTCTTTGGATCAAATACGGCGAAAGTCATTACGGACATCGAACAACGCATCGAGGTCATCAACAAATCACTCCCGGAAGGTGTCCGGATCGTCCCCTTTTATAACCAGGCTTCACTGGTAAAGGACACCTTTTCGACGGTCTCAACAAATCTTATTCTGGGAATCATTCTTGTCATCCTTGTTCTGTTTCTCTTTATGGGAAATATCCCCTCGGCACTCATTGCCGTCCTCTCCCTGCCCTTTTCCATCCTGTTTTCTTTTATTTTGATGCAGAGGATTAACCTAGCCGCCGACTTGATATCTTTCGGCGGATTTGCCATCGGTATCGGTCTAATTGCCGATGCAGCAATCATCTTTGTCGAAAATACTCACCGTCATCTCCAGATCCCTCACGAATCCAAGGTTCAGGCGATCGTCACCGCCGGAGAAGAAGTGGGGAGGCCCTTGTTATTTGCCATCATCATTATCATTATCGTTTTTCTTCCCATCTTCACACTAACGGGGACGGAAGGAATCATGTTCCGTCCAATGGGATTCACTATAGTGTTTGCTTTAGCCGGATCGTTGATCTTTGCACTCATCGCCATCCCGCCTCTCTCCTTTTATCTTATGCGAAAAAAGGGCACCGCAAAACAAGAACCATTCCTGATCAGAAACATAAAAAAATATTATATCCCATTTTTCAAGGCCTGCCAGAGACATAGGAAGAAGGTTTTTCTCGTCACCGTTGTTGTATTTCTTTTAGGTCTAGCCCTTGTTCCGTTTATGGGAAGAGAGTACATCCCCTTCCTGGAAGAGGGGACTCTCCACCTCAGAGCTACATTCGATCCCAACATCAGCCTTACAGAGACGATTGCCATGACTTCATCCATTGAGAAAACCCTGATCGAAATTCCGGAAATAACAGGAATTCTCAGCCGGATTGGACGGGGCGAGGTCGGGAGCCATGCCCATCTTATCAACGATGCCGAGATCCTCATCCAGATCCAGCCCATTCAAAAGTGGAAGCGGTTCAAGCACAAAGATGAACTCATCGATGAGATCGAACACCATCTGGATGATTTCCCGGGCCTCACCCTGAACATGACACAGCCTATCGCTCACAATCTTGATGAACTTATCACCGGAGTGAGAGCTCAGCTGGCTGTAAAACTCTACGGAGAGGATTTTGAAATCCTCAAAGACAAAGCCACCCAGATCAAGGACCTGTTGGCAAAAATCGAAGGGGCTTCTGATGTCCAGATGGAGCAGTTCACCGGACAGAACCATGTCCAGATTAACTTGGATAGATCACAGATCGCACGCTACGGCGTCAACATCCAAGACATTCAGGAGACCATCGAAGCGGCGGTTGGAGGCATTTCCCTGGGTCAGGTCTATGAAGAGCAGAAGAGGTTTGACATTTTCCTCCGGTTCGGATCGGAGTTCCGCCAAAGCATTAAGCATATCGAAAATCTCCTGATCCGCCTGCCCAAGGGGGGCCAAATCCCCCTGAAACAACTTGCCACAACGGAAGAGGTCATCGGTGCCAGGGCTATCAGCAGGGAACGCAACAAAAGGTTTATCACAATCCAGGCTAACATCAGAGGGAGGGACATTGGACGTTTTGTGGTGGAAGCCCAGAAAAAAATCGAAGACACCGTGACTCTTCCTCCCGAATATTCCATGTCCTGGGGAGGCCAGTTTGAGCTTCAACAGAGAGCCAACAAAAGGCTGGGGCTGATCATGCCCATCACCCTAATCCTAGTCGCGCTCCTGCTGTTTACGATTTTCTACTCCTTCCAGGAAGTTTTGATCATCCTCATCAATATTCCACTGGCATTGACCGGAGGAATCATTGCCTTGAAGATATCGGGTCTATATCTGAGTGTCCCGGCCTCTATTGGATTTATTGCGATATTCGGTATCGCACTGGAGGACGGCCTTGTCCTGATCTCTGCATTTCACCGCAAATTAAAGGATGGCCTATCCATGAAAGAGGCCATTCTTGATGGAGTGCAGACAAAACTCAGACCGGTCCTAATGACAAGTTTCACCACTATTTTTGGTGTTTTGCCTCTCCTTCTCGCCCGGGGTCCGGGAGCGGAGATTCAGAGACCCTTGGCGACCGTTGTTGTAGGGGGACTCATCACTTCCACCCTAGTGACACTCATTGTCCTTCCTCTCATTTTCCAGAGTTTAAAAAAAGAAAAAATTAAAGGATGAAAAAAGGCTCAGGAAAATCTTTCACTCTATTTATTCTCTTTTCTTTTTTACTGACATGTTCTCCATCCCAAAGAGGAGTAATTGTGCTCTGTGCAGGAGACAGTCTGACTGAATCCTCATATCCGAAGTTTTTGAAAAATATACTGATCTCCGAAGGGATCCGGGCCAAAATCCTCAATTTTGGCCGCAGCGGAAACACGACGGGAGAATACCTGAATTATCTACTCAATAACAAGGAATTTTTGGCCAATAAGCATCCGGACATTGTCTGCCTTCTCCTTGGAACAAACGATATCCGCAACGACCACGACAACACCTCCTCCGATTTAGTTTATGCCAATCTGAAAGACATCATAGCCATTTTCAGTCAGTTCAAAGATCCGAATGGAAAAAAAACACGGATTCTTCTGTCTACAATCCCTCCCATACCGGATGGATTCCCCTTCCCCTTCACCGTTGAATCACAGGAACGCGCAGTCAATGAGATCAATCCCCTCATTTTAAAAATTGGTAAAGAGGAAAACCTCCCGGTCGTGGATAACACCACCCTCTTTTTAAAGGAGCCCGGCCTTCTTTCCGAAGTGCACCCCACGGAAGAGGGATACAAACGCCTCGCCCAAAACTGGTTCGAAGCTCTCCAACCATTGATAAAGTAAACAAGAATCATGAGGATTCTAGGGGTCAAGGGGTCAAGGAATCGAGAGAAACATTTATTAAATCTTAAAAAAAGCACTTGAATCCTTGTGGCCTTAAATCTTTAGAGAATCGATAGAATTTAGGTGATTTTTAAGTCCCAAATTGCTACACTTATACATTCTTTCCATTTTTTGAAGAAAAAATGAAAGAAAATTCTTTTTTTTTCGTCTTAACTATATAAGAATAAATATTTTAGTTTTTGTTCATTCAGAAACGTCAAAGAAGCCGTTCGACTTAAGATTTTTATGGAGAAACGATGAAAAAATTAATGATTTTGATTTTAACCCTAAGTGTCGGCCTGGCGGCGGGGTGCGGAAAATCCGGAACACAGGGTTCCCCGTCAGATAAAGCTCCCGCAAAAAAAACTTCAACTCAAGACGCTGCAGAAAGCACAGATATCGATATCGACAAGCTGGATATCCCGGACCAGATGAAGGCAGCCATCAAGTCCGGAATGATCCCAAAGGAGCGGGTGGCAGAGATGCTAAAACAGATGCAGGGTGGAGGAGAGGCTCCCCTTGTCAATGTCGAACGCGTCAGCCGAAAAGATCTGAACTCCTATCTTATTCTCAACGGAGTCGTCGAGCCGGAGCGGACGGTTGAACTCCATTCCCGACTTTCTACATATGTTAAAGAAATCCTCCGGGAGGAGGGCGCCTATGTGAAGGAGAATGATATCCTGGCTCTCCTCGACGACACAGAAATCAAGATCGGTTATCAACAGGCCAGCATTCAGCTTGAACAAGCCAAACTCAGCTATGAAGAAGCAAAAACAACACTCGAACGCAGTCAGGAACTCATGGACAGAGAACTGATTTCGCAGCAGGAATATCTCGCCGCAAAAACTCAGCTTAACCAGAGAAGACTCGACCATGACAACCGGCAGGAAGCCTTTAAAAATCTGCAGCTCCAGCTGAATTGGACCAAGATTCGAGCCCTGGCGGAAGGATATATCACAGAGAGATTGATCGAGGTCGGAGACAAGGTCAACGCAAACCAGCAGGTCTACACGATCGAAGATTTTTCCCCACTTCTCGTCCGGGTATTTGTTCCTTCTGCCGATTCCATCAAATTGACTCAGGGAATGATTGCGGAAATTACCACCGATATCCTGAAGGGATCCATGTTTAAGGGAACCGTCAAGCTAATCAATCCTCGAGTCGATGTCCAATCAGGGACCGTCAAAGTGACTATTGAGACATATGATGAATCTCCCCAGATGAAACCGGGGATGTTCGTTGAAGTTCGGATCATCGTCGGCCAAAAAGAGAACATCCTCGTCATTCCCCGAAAAGCCGTTCTTTATAAGCAGAATAAAACTTTTGTTTTTGTTCTAAACCAGATGCAGGTGGAACAAAGAGAGATTACCCTCGGTTTGCTTGAAGAAGACCTGGTTGAAATTGTCGACGGCCTTGTGGAGGGAGATATAGTTGTCACTGTGGGAATCGAATCTCTCAAAGATGGGCAGAGAGTCAAAATCGTCCAATGAAAATCGTCAAGTTTTCCATCAACCGCCCCGTGGCTATATCTATGTTCACGGTGGCCGCATTGATATTTGGGGTTATCTCGTATTCCAGGCTAAATCTTAATTTGCTCCCTAATATATCTTACCCGACACTGACCATTAAAACCGAATATCCGGGAACCGCACCTTCAGAAATTGAGAACATCATATCCAAGCCGATCGAAGAAACCTGTGGAGTTGTGGATAATGTGATCCGGATCTCTTCGGTGTCCAGAGCGGAGCTTTCGGAAGTCACCATCGAGTTTGCCTGGAATACCAACATGGATTTCGCCACTTTAAAAGTTCGTGAAAAACTGGATCTGATGCGGATGCCGCTGGAAGCGAGGAAGCCAATCATTCTGAGGTATGATCCCAATCAGGAGCCAATCATGAAGCTGGGGATCACCGGGGATGCCGATCTGTCTCGAATCCGCTATATTGCGGAAACTGAACTCAAGCAGGCGCTGGAAAGCATCGAGGGTGTGGCAGCATGCTCGATTTCCGGAGGTCTCGAAGATGAGATACATATCGATATCGACGAGCAAAAACTCACCCTTCTCAATATCCCGATATCCACGGTCGTCAGCCGGTTGTCTCAGGAAAATGTCAATTTATCCGCCGGTATTTTGAAACAAAAGGACAGCCAGTTCCTCGTCCGGACGGTCAACGAGTTCAAGACTGTCGAGGAGATCAAAGATATCATCATCATCAGGCGAGACGACATTCTTATAAAACTGGGAAGCTTTGCTGAAGTCTTCCGGGGGTACAAGGAACGGAAGGTTATCTCGAAGATCAACGGACTGGAGTGTATAGAAGCCGCTATCTATAGAGCGGCCGATGCCAATACGGTCACGGTCTCTAACATGGTCACGGAAAGGCTGGCTCGAATCCGTGAAAACGTTCTCAAGCCAAGAGGCCTGGACTATCTAGTCATTACCAACCAGGCTAAGTTTATAAAAAACACAATCCGCCAGGTCATTCAAACGGCCATTATTGGAGGGATTCTAGCCATCCTTATTCTTCTCTATTTCCTTAAAAATCTGCGGAGCACCATTATTATCGGGACCGCTATTCCCATCTCTGTTATCATCACGTTCTTTTTGATGTACACGTCAAATATTTCGCTCAACATCATATCGTTAGGAGGTTTGGCCCTCGGCATTGGTATGCTTGTGGATAACTCCATTGTTGTGCTGGAGTCTATCCAGCGATACCGGGAGGACGGAGAGGACCTCTATAACTCTGCCTTGAAGGGCACCTCAGAGGTGGCTGGAGCCGTAACCGCCTCAACATTTACCACCGTCGCCGTGTTTTTTCCCATCGTCTTTGTGGAAGGAATCGCGGGACAGCTGTTTAAAGACATGGCCCTAACCGTAACCTTTTCCCTTCTTGCCTCGCTTGTCGTCTCTCTGACCTTAGTCCCTATGTTAAATTCTACCCTGCGGAGAGAGCAGTCGAAAGAACGCTTCACCAGGTTTATTAAATTTATTTTTAAACCCGTGGACAAAGTGTATGACCGATTTTATCAATCCTATAAAAAGGTCCAGGACTTCTCTTTCAGCCGAAAAACACTCATTTTTGTAGCGGTGTTTCTCTTGTTTATTTTCTCGATCTATATGACACGCACCATGGGACAGGAACTGATTCCTGTTATCTCTCAGGGAGAATTTTTGATCAATGTCGAATTCAAACCCGGAACCTCTCTTTCTGAAAATGCCGGGATTGTCTCAGATATCACGGACATATTACAGCAGTATGAGGAGATCGAAAGCATTTACGAATTGATAGGAAAAGGATCTTTGGGTGGAATTTCCTTTCAGGAGGAAAGAGAAAACCTCTCAGAATTTACGATCCGGCTTAAGGAAGGGATTCTGGGCAAAAAGGAAGACCAGATCATGGAGAGAGTTCGGGCGGATCTCAACAAATTTACAACCACAAAATTCAAGGTCTATAAACCTCGGCTTTTTTCTTTCAAGGCCCCATTGGAAGTCGTCGTGTCGGCCAAAGATCTGGATGTGATAAAAAGGATTTCGGATGAACTTCTGGAGAAATTGCGCAGTGTTGAAGGCATTATCGATCTAAAATCCAGCATGGAAGAAGGCTACCCCGAGATCCAGATCGTCTTCAACCGAGATATCCTCGCATCACAAGACATGACGATCAATTCTGTGGGATCACAGATTAGAAATAAAATCGAGGGTGAAGTCGCCACACGGTTTATTGAAAGCGACAGGGAAATCGACATCCGTGTCCGTCTCTCTGAGAACTTTAGGGACCGCGTGGACAAGATCACCCGTATCAATATCAGGAATGGCTTGGGAGTTATGGTGCCTCTTCGAGCGCTGGCAGACATTCGTATCAGTGAGGGTCCGGCCGAGATCAGACGGATCTCCCAGCAAAAAGCTGCTGTGATTACAGGCAACATCTCCGGAATCGCACTGGACGAAGCCAAGGAAAAAATTATGGCTGCGGCTCGGACCATCGACAAGCCTCCCGACAGCACGATTTACCTGGCCGGTCAAAGCATGGAACAGGATGTGGCCTTCTCCTCCATGATCTTTGCCATCCTCCTGGCCATCTTTTTGGTCTATCTGGTGATGGCCTCGCAGTTCGAATCCTTTAAAAAACCTCTCATTATTATGTTCACCATTCCACTCGGTATTATTGGAGTGATTCTGGTCGGATTGATCACAAACATGTCCATCAATGTGATCGTACTCATTGGATTGGTTATCCTTTCCGGAATTATCGTCAACAACGCTATCGTGCTTGTCGACTATATCGGCCAACTCCAAGAGCGCGGGATGAAAAAAATCGAAGCCATAAAAAAGGCGTCTCAGGTTAGGTGGCGTCCCATCCTCATGACAACGATCACAACCATATTGGGGCTCACGCCCATGGCCCTGGATTTTAATGAAGGCTTTGAGATCCGCATTCCGCTTGCCTTAACATTGATCGGCGGCCTGTTTTTCGGGACATTCTTGACCTTAGTCTTCATTCCACTTGTCTATAACCTGATTGTCAAAGAAACCCAGCCCATAAAGGCAGAGCACAAAAATCCGCTTTTTTTAAAAAGGGGAAAAGACAATGAATCTCCCTGAGTTTTCTATTAAAAAACCCGTTACTATCATCGTAGTGATGCTTATATTCATCACCATTGGCATCATATCCATAACCAAACTTCCACTTGAAATGATGCCCGATATCTCTTTCCCCGGACTCATGGTACAGATCCCCTATCCGTCGTCCTCTCCTGAGGAAGTGGAACGGATCATCACCCGGCCCATCGAAGATATTCTGGCAACTATCAACAATCTTGACACGCTCAGCTCGACCTCGTCGGATTCGTCTTCCAGTATCCATATGCAGTTCACCTCAGGCACTAATATGGACGTGGCCACCATGGAAATTCGGGACAAGCTTGACCTGATTCGGGACAAGCTTCCCGATGATGTTGAAAATATCCGGATACGCCGTTTCAGTATGAACGACCGCCCTGTCATCAATTTTAGCGTAACTATGCCTGGAGATTTGGAAACCCTTAATTACTGGTCTGAGAATTTCATCATGCAGGAGTTGGAACGGATCGAGGGGGTCGCCAATGTGGACATTCGAGGACTGCGCAACAAGGTTCTCACCATTTTCCTGAAGCCTGAGGTTTTTTATGCCTCATCCATCCGCATTACGGACCTCATCAATACCATTCGTAACAACAACATCAATATTTCCGCCGGATATGTCGAAGACGACAACCTCCGTTACGTCACTCGAATCCCGGGAGAACTGAAAGTCCTAGAGGAAATTAAAAGTCTTCCTTTAAATAACAAAGGCCTCTCTATCGCCGATGTCGCAGTCGTCACCTACGATTATCCCACCCAAGAACAGTTTAATCGTCTCGATGGGAACGAGACCGTCCGATTTCAGATCTATCGTGCCTCCAACGCCAATATTGTGGATGTTTGTAACATGGTCAAAGCTACGATGGCCCAAATCCAAAGGACCGAACCCGTACTGGAAAATATTCAAACCATTTTCTATATGGACCAGTCTGTGGATATCCTCAGAAGCCTGAAAGATTTGACAATTTCAGGAATAGTCGGCGGGCTCATGGCAATGTTGGTGCTGATTTTCTTTTTGAGAAAATTCCGCACAACCATTATCATTGGAATCGCTATCCCCATGGCCATCGTGTTCACATTCAGCCTCATGTATCTCTATAAGACCATCTTCGGGGCCGATGTCACGATCAACATCATCTCTCTCAGCGGCTTAATGATGGCGGTTGGGATGCTGCTGGATAACAGCGTCGTGGTCCTGGAGAACATCTTTCGACTGCGACAGGAAAAAAATTATTCTGCCCTCGAGGCCTCCACAAAAGGAAGCAGTCAGGTGGTTCTCGCCGTCACGGCTTCGACATTGACCACCTTGGTCGTTTTTGTTTCTCTCGGATTTATGTCTAAATCCGGATTTGGTCGATTCATGACAGACTTTGCTTTGACAATCTCCCTCGCCTTGATTGCTTCCCTTATGGTAGCCCTCACATTCATTCCACTGGCCAGCAGCCGCCTTCTTGTCGGGAAATCCAAAGAAAAGGCCAGATGGCTCGTCAAAATGACCAACCTGTATGAAAAAATCATCAGTTTTAACATCAAAAACTGGAAAACTAAGACTTTTATTGTAGGAGTCGCTCTGGCTTTTATGGGTTCAGCCGCTTACTTATTTTTAAATCTCGAGCGTGAATTCATGCCCAGAAGCTCTGAAAGGGAAGTCAACCTTAC
>SDBS01001641.1_pt1 | contig 22668 bp, 13 predicted proteins | sample 2277091 | NCBI WGS metagenome assembly SDBS01 (sample SAMN10404972, study PRJNA504765) | marine sediment metagenome | isolation source: marine sediment core GS10_PC15, 163 cmbsf | place: Arctic Ocean: Southern Knipovich Ridge | collected 2010
AGGTTGGAAAGCTATTTCGGAACAACTTGGTAGACATGATTTTCTCTTGTGTGATGCACAGGAATTGTCAAATATTCAACAAAAGTGTTTAGGTATTGCAAAACGGCTCATAGATCAAAAACTGTTATCTGGGATGGGGTCTTGGCAATTTTGTGCTCCTTTTAAAATGGTTGCGATTCAGAGAAAAGATCTATGGCAAAATGAAAGTTTGGATAAAGTTTTAATGCCACTAGGGCTAGAGGTAAACCGGGGAATAATTAAGTTATTCCAAAAGAAGCATGCTTATATTAAAGATTATGATATAAATATGATTTCTGAGGAAGAAGGGGATTTGATAGATGATATGGGAATAGTTGAGTTAGTTCACGGCATTTGCAATGGTATTGCACGAGATATCGAGAGTCGGGTTTTGCATGTAAACTCAGGTCTTTATAAATATGGGAAAGGTAAATTATAGTATTTTGAAAATGACATAGAAAGGGACGGTTCCCGTTTTTCTCCTGAGTCTTCCTATAAAATCACCCCTAAATTCATCCCAAGCGGGTATTGTGGTTTATGAGCGACAAGGTAATATATAAAAGTAAAATTAGATAGACCGCCTTTCATTCTGCGCGAAATCTGGAGTAATAAATGATGGTGGGAAATTATAAATCATCAAGCCAAGCTATTAATTCATTAATTCTTGTATTGCTGTCGATGCTATTTTTATCGGCCGAGGCCCAGCAGATTTGGCGAACATGTGTCAAAGTTATTGATGGGGATACAATTGTATTAGACGGAAATGAGATAGTCAGGCTTATAGGGATTGATACTCCTGAGACGAAGGAGCCCAGGAAGCCGGTTCAACATTACGGGACAGAAGCCTATGAGTTTATGAAGAGATTAGTTGAAGGCAAAAAAGTAAGATTGGCTTACGATTTGAAAGAAAAAGATAAATACGGAAGGACACTTGCCTATGTGTATTTAGAAGATGGCACATTTCTTAATGCTGAAGTAGTCAAGCAAGGATACGGATTTGTATACAGATATTTCCCTTTTAAGTATTTTGATGAGTTTAAACAGTATGAAAGAGAGGCTCGGGAGAATGAAATTGGACTTTGGTCGGATGGAGAAGGGGAGGAGTCTCCTGTGGCCTATGAGAATGAGAGTGATATTGTGTATATAACAAGAGCCGGAAAGAAGTATCATAGAGAGGGCTGCGGTTCTTTAAGAAGAAGTAAAATCCCTATATTTTTATATGAAGCATGCAAAAGAAGGTATGCACCGTGTTCCAATTGTAATCCTCTAGAGTGCGAATAAATTAAATAAAAAGGAGGCGTAAATGATTCCACTAATGTCCTTGATGATTGGTTCTTATATAGTAACAAGAATGATGATTTTCATGCTAAGCAAAAACCACAATCAATATACACCAGGGATTGTAATTAATAAATTGTTGGCAGCCTTAACAGTTATTATTACAGTGATTTGTGTGATTTTAATATTTCGTTCTAGTATAAATCCTTTAGATATGGAAGGCATATTAAAATCGGATGTATTGCCATCAAGTAGTGAAAAAGTTGAAGCTTCAGAGAAGACAAAGGATTTGGACGAGGGGATTGAGAATATTGGGGAAAAACAAGCCTACATAAATAAAGTAAGGATTATAAATTTGAAAGCTACAGAAACAATATCAAGAGGACTTGAAATTTCTGGGATTATAAGGAATCTAGGTGATCGAACTCTTAATAAAGTCGAGTTAATCATATATTTTCTAGATAAAGATAGTATGCCAATTTTTGAAGAGACATATAGCCCTGTTTGGGTATCTGAATATTCTATTGGCACTAGTAATAAGCCACTAAAGCCGAATTATTCAAGAAGATTTGGTTATAGTATTGACGATGTTCCCTCAGATTGGGCGAAAAAAGTTAAAGCAGAAATTACCGATATTAGGTTTGAAAGATAAATAATATTGTCAGTTTCGGCGAAAACAAATATTGCAACTTATTTAGTTCACCAAATAAGAAGAGCATGAAAATCCTTATAAAAATCTTATAGAATTTCCTTTATAAATTTATTAATAGTCCTGTTATTGCGTCATATAACAAGAATTACGTTAACAACTTCGGGTTTCTTGAAAGTGTTATATGTCCTGTGGCATATACTTTTGCGAATTGAACAGGCGTATAGATTGTGCGTTTATATCAATGCGGGGAGAAAGAAAAATATAATGCCTGGCGAGAAAATACTAGAATCTGATTTTACTTATAGATGCTTTCTCGTGGTCCAAAAGAGAAGAGAATGATTGAGTTTTTTCCCCACTTGCAGATTAAGCGACGAGCCTGGCCTTTGACTGTGTATCTAAAAGAAGGCAATAAGGCAAAATCTCCCTTTAGCTTCTTGCCCGCTTGGGGATCTTTAGCAACTGCTTTAATCGCTTCTTTTAATCCTTCCAAGAATTGGACATTGTGGGCTTTCAGATCCAGTTTTCGTCGTCATAATAAAGAAGACCTTTAGCAAGATTACTTCTATACTCTTCATTTAGCTCACTTTTTATCTTTCCCTCGAGACGAGCTTCTTTATGCATCTGTTCGAAAGTATGACTGAAGCGAACATCTTGAAGTTCGAGTTTATAATTAAATTCATAAATAATACGGCTTAATTGCGTAAGGGCTGATAACCGGTGGTTTTTTAGAACATCAATTTTCATGATTGATTCCACCGGGCTTTTATTTATTTCCACATCAGTTCTTGGAAAAAGGATGTAATATTTATCTGAACCTGGCTCAAGTTCTTTGCATTTGTAATAACCGCTTTGGGAAGAGGCACCCTTTATCTCTGTTGGGTTAAAAACAACAAGGCAGCCTTTCCCATATTCATTGTTCATACCAACTGTGACTATTTCTTTTTTTCCGTCCTCATTTAGATCAACGAAAGCATAATCAGTTAAACGCCCGGAATTCCAGTACTCGCCTAATATTTTCCCTTCAGAATTCAGCAAAACTAACTGAGTAGGAAAGAAATAGGTGTTATTAGAAATAACGATTGTTTCGAGCTTAGCATCACCATCCAAATCACAGACATCAAATCCCTGAAAAGAATAATCAGGAGAGTAAAGTTTTGGCCCAAACTTCATTTCTCGTCCAATTTGGAATTTCCATAAAAGGATGCCTTTATAATTAAAACAAAGGAGATCTCCTCCCCCAAACCCATCTTTAGTCTGAGTGCCGAACAATACTTCTGCATGTCCGTCATCGTTTATATCTTTAATAATTAGAAGAGGTGGTTTTGAATATATTTCATCGTCCGCTTTCCTTTTGAATTGGAATTGTTTTTTGTAATGTTTTTCTTCACAAAGATATTCGATTCCTGTGTCATAACGCCATAGTTCTTTACCTTTTTCGTTGAGAATAATCAAGGAAGAGTTTACGATTTTGAAATCAGCAGGCTTAGGAGTGTTTAGGGGGGATCCAAGGAAAATATAGATAATAAAAGCTGCAATAAGCGCAACAAAGGGAAAAAAGAAATAGTAGCTTCTGTTCCACCTGATATTAGGAAAGAAGGCCTTTTTAGGAATATATTTATTCTCAGTTCTTTCTGCAAGCCATTTGTCTAATTCATCTTGATCGGCAAATATTGAAGATTTAGCTGTTCCATCCATTCGGTGAACAGGTAAACCATATTTTTCTTCCCATCTACGGCAGGTGCGCACATCTCTATCTAAATAGGAAGCGATTTCTTTCCACGATGAGAGTAAATTTTCTTTCTTCACTCGTGCTAACCCCAAACTCTTTGTTTATATAAACATATTTCTTTTTAATAGTCAAGATTTCTTGGCTGATTCCAAGTGTTTTAGGGGGGAATGAATAGGCATATTAGGACATTTTAGGGCAAGATAGGACATTTAGGGGAATGTTATTGACAGGGAAGGGTAAATAATAGCTAATTTAAAAAAACAAAGTTGGGAGGAAATTGTTAATAAATTTGTCAATTATTAATTACATGGTAGTGCATTTTATTTGTTTGAATATTAAATAAGATAAAAAAAGACTTTTTGTCTATAAGGTTTGGAGAAAATCTTAAAATAAAATCAGGAAAAGTGCTGAATGTTTTATTGATAGCGGGTTTATGAAGCTAAAAAAAACAATTTTTGGAATAAAAATATTAGAAGAATTCGCTCTTATCGGGTAACTGATGAGCTCAGTTTGCAAAGGGATAAGTTTCCAGTGAAGAGGAAAGAAGAATCCTTTTCTACCGCCGATGTTATAGCAATTTATTAAGAAAAAATGTATTCGCGTTTAAATAACGTAATTAATGTGATCTTAAACATAGATGAAGACTGTTTTACTTACGAGGTTTAAAGGGAGGGAAATGATGAGACTTAATGAGAAATTGAGATTAATGTTTCATGCTGTATTAATAAGTGCAATCATTGCTTTCAGTTTTGCCTGTACGGGCAAATCTGGAAGCGGAGAGAATGGAGGTGAGCCTTCTACTTACTCTTTATCAGGGCAGGTTACTTGCAACGGGACTGGCTTAAGTGGAGTTACAGTAGCATTATCGGGGATAAGTACTGGAACAACAACGACAGATAATAACGGTAATTATTCATTTACGGGTTTATCTAACGGCTCATATACTGTGACGCCTTCCATAGCTGGATATTCCTGTGATCCTTCCAGTAGAGACACTACGATCTCTGGCTCGAATCAGACAGCCGTAAACTTCGCGACATCAGCTTCTATATCAGGACAGGTTACAACCAACGGGGCTGGCTTAAGCGGAGTTACAATGACGTTATCGGGAACGAGTACTGGAACGACAACGACAGATAGTAACGGAAATTATTCGTTTACGGGTCTATCTAACGGTTCATTTACTGTGACGCCATCCCTGTCCGGCCATACTTTCGATCCCCTCAGTAGCGATATTACGATCACTGGTCCTAATCAAACAGACGTAAATTTCGCTACGTCAGCTTCTATATCAGGGCAGGTTACAACCAACGGGACTGGTTTAAGTGGAGTTACACTGACCTTATCGGGGACAAGTACTGGAACGACAACGACAGATAGTAACGGAAATTATTCGTTTACGGGTCTATCAAACGGGTCATATACTGTGACGCCTTCCCTGACCGACTATACTTGCGATCCCCTCAGTAGAGATATTACGATCACTGGTCCGAATCAGACAGCCGTAAATTTCGCTACGTCAGCTTCTATATCAGGGCAGGTTGCAACCAACGGGACTGGCTTAAGTGGAGTTACAATGACCTTATCGGGAACGAGTACTGGAACATCGACAACAGATAACAATGGAAATTATTCGTTTACGGGTCTATCTAACGGCTCATATACCGTAACGCCTTCCCTGGCCGGCTATACTTTCGATCCCCTCACTAGAGACATTACGATCTCTGGCTCGAATCAGATAGACATAAATTTCGCTACGTCAGCTTATATATCAGGGCAGGTTGCAACCAACGGGACTGGCTTAAGTGGAGTTACAGTAACATTATCGGGAACGAGTATTGGAACGACAACGACAGATAGTAACGGAAATTATTCGTTTACGGGTTTATCAAACGGTTCATATACTGTGACGCCTTCTCTGACCGGCTATACTTTCGATCCCCTCAGTAGAGACATTACGATCACTGGTCCGAATCAGACAGACGTAAATTTCGCTACGTCAGCTTATATATCAGGGCAGGTTGCAACCAACGGGACTGGCTTAAGTGGAGTTACAGTAACATTATCGGGAACGAGTACTGGAACATCGACAACAGATAACAATGGAAATTATTCGTTTACGGATTTATCAAACGGTTCATATACCGTAACACCCTCTTTATACGGGTATACTTTTACTCCTGTTTCTAGGAATGTAACTGTGAGTGGCCCAAACATAAGTGGCGTGGATTTTTTGGGAGAAATCGTTGAGGCAGATGCAAGTGTTTCTCAAACAGTTAACAAATACACCAAGGTTGCACTTGACGGTAGTGGAAGCACTGGCGCTACATCATACAAATGGACACAAAAGGAAGGTCCCTCAATTGATTTGTCAGATAATACAACTATAAAACCAACGTTCACCCCAATATCTGCAGATACCTATGTATTTTCACTTGAAGTTAGTAGCGGAATATATACTGATGAAGATACAGTCGATATTGTAGTACAGAACATATCTTCCGTATACATTACGTCGCCTACTGGCGAAGCAGTCTATGCTACAAATCAATATACCATAATGATTTCAGGTAATGTTGGAGAGCACATACAAAGTGTCATACTAACAAACGAGGCAAATTCTACGACATATAATGGAGTAATCAATATAGACAGAACATTTACAGTTTCTGATGTTTTTCTTGTCGTGGATGATAATAAATTAACAGTGACCGGTACAGATAATATTGGAGCCACAACTGTAGACGATATTACTGTTACATGCAATCCATACATCAATTTCTTAAGTGCACCTACAATTGATCCCGATTCAGCATTTGAAAATGAATCAACAGAAGTAACTGTGCGGATTGCTATCGAATCGAACCCAAACCTTATTTCAGATAGTGTCAAACTTATCAATGTTGATAACGATAATAACATTTTATCTGAAATTGCTACACTACAGGATGATGGAGATGTCCTTAATGGCGATGATATAGCAGGAGACGGCGTGTATAGTGCAATAACCACAATTACTGAGTCAACGGCAGGCACAATTTTCTTTAGAGTTTCAGCCGATACGGGAAGTATGGGATATAGCACGATGAAAGAATTCTCTGTATTGTCTCCTTTAACAGACGAGCAGATTCAGGAAGCCCAAGGTGTTATTCAGCAAGAAGTTGATGATTTGCCTGCAGCGGGTGTTAAATTTACTAAAAAAGAGTTTTCACAAATGAAAGATCAAATTGTAGCTAATTTATTATCAAACGATCTCATTTCAGCAGCACAATTATCCGATGATGGAGACAGCATTTCAGCATCATTTAAATCGGGTTTGTCGTACAATGTTACATTTATTTATGGGGGCAGCAAAGGAGGAGAACAGAATAGACTGGATAGTCGCTATTCAAAAAAGAAAGTTAATAAAAATATAATTCAATACTACCCAGTTTCAAAGCATAAATCAGCAAATTTAGCATCTAAAATATTGTATATGGCTGCGGAATCAAAAGATAGCACGGCTGAATTAATGGGTTCCTTTAAAGCAGCAGCCTTCAGCCCATTTGAATGGCAATTTGGTGGAGAAGATGACATATACGGTGCATATGAAGTTATTGAAAATAGTCAATCACCGGAGTTCCAGGCAGAACCAGCTAAAACCAATTACAATGTAACTTGCGAAGATTTCAAAAATCTCTCCAAATATGGAATTGTTGTTATTTCGTCCCATGGAGCTATTCGTAGGGTAAAGATGGATATTAGTGGTGATGACCCATCCAAATGGAAAATTGGATATAGAGTCCCAGTAATTTTTACAGCGGAAGAGGCCACTGCTGAAAAGCAGAAAACATATCAAGGAGATATTGATGCCGAAAGATTGATTATAGGTTATGCTAAAATACTTATTGAGGATGGTGGATTTCTCTGGTTTGATAGTAAAGAAATAAAAGCTGTCTTTTTGATAGCGCCTGACTTCATTACTAAATACAATAATAACCTTTCAAATACCATTATCTACATGAGTATTTGTAAAGGCTTAACAAATGATAAGCTGGCCGAATCGTTTATTAATGCAGGCGCAGGAGCATTTTTGGGTTATACTGACATAGTTAACACAGGCTATGCTTTTAATTGCGGAAAAACTTTTTTTGAAGAAATGGTTGCAGGTAAAAACGTAGAAGAGGCCGTCAACTCCGCTATTTCTGCTCATGGAGAAAATGATGCTGATTTTTGGTGGAATTTTTTTGAGTTATTTGATGATACACCCGCAGCATTTGAATACCGCGGCAAAGCGAACCTTGTCCTTGAAAAGACTGATATCTTAAATGGGGGATTCGAAGATAACTTTAAGTACTGGGATTCCAATGGAGGAGATGCAAGAATTATTTCTGAGTTGGCATCTTTAACTCCCCAGGAAGGTTTGTATATGGCGATTATAAGTTCAGGATTGGGTGAAGTCACTGACTCTAATATCGAGATTTTTCAGCAATTTAAAGTCCCTGCAGACGCTCAAACTTTATCATTTATTTATGATGTAGTTTCAGAAGAACCGATGGAATGGGTTGGCTCTGGATATGATGACAAGTTTGAGGTTGTCATCATCGATTCCGAGGGGAATGAAGGACTAATTGCCTATGAAACAATAAACACCTCTACCTGGATTGCCATTGATGGTGGACAATCTGATGGCGGTATGTTTAATGGTGGAGACACAACAACTTTCCACACAAACTGGAAAGAGGTGATTTATGATATTTCATCATTTGTTGGGAAAACTGTCACTTTAAAATTCCATGTTTGGGATGTGGGCGATAGTATTTATGATACAGCTGCGTTGATAGACAAGATTCAATTGAATTAAGAGAGTATCTAATAAGTTCACTTATTTTAACCAAAGTGCGTAACTTCATATCTAGCGCTACTGAAATGAGAGGACTTTTTATTGTTTTATATGGCGTGTTCGTACTTATCAGTCAAGTGGCAATTGCAGAGGATATAGAGCTTTTTCGTAAAAAAGAAGAACTGAAAGGCTGTGTGATAATCTATAAAGGGGGTGAGAGATATCCTATCTATGACATGGAATTTTTTGCTTATGCAAAAAGTATTGTGTCTGGAGTTTGTGCTAATATTGATGATGTAATCAAGGAATTAGTTTATCCTGAAATGGTTGAGAATTTCAAGGTAAAAGAATCCGGAATTGAGGTCTTATTCGGGGAAAAGCAAAGAACTATGATTAAACTGAATCGTTCTAAAATAGAATATGATAGAGTATATATACCTATAACGGGTAAGTTAGTGCGATTTGGCGCTACAATTTTTTTCGGAGATTCTAAATATGGCTATGAAGGAACACCTCCGTATGTAAATAAAAATCAGCTAGCAGAAGTAATAAAACTGTTTAATGACATAATTGCAAGCGACGCATTCGATAAATATGTTTCCAGTGCTAAACAAGAAATTATTGCAATTGTTAGATTAATAGAGGATGGAGATACGAGGCTGTTGCCACAGGGAAAAGTCACAAAAGTTGTAAAAAAGATTTTGTATCATGTAATATTATTGGATCAGCAAGATATAAATGTCGATCCTATCTTAATCCATCAAATCAAGAATTCAGACCGGCAATGTTTGGAAATAATCTACAACGTTGCAACATTTCAATCCTTCGAAGTCTTGTCTGGAAAAACTGAAGATATAGATTTAACAAAATTTTTAATTATTGTCCCCCGACACAGCACTATTTCCTCTATTTTTCTAGGTACTCCATCATACGATGGCAAATCGATGTATAAAATATCTTTTGATGAGAGTAGTGTGCAGTTGCTTAGAAAAATGTTTGTCAAAAATTGAATCAGGAAATATAAGCACTCTTCCGTTAGAGATTATTCGATAATAGCTAATCTAGCATACACCTAATAGCAGCATCGAGGTGCACCCCAAAATTTGAATCATCTGGTGTGCTAGAATTTTTTTGATCATTTAATTTATAAACCTAAAGTAAGCAAAAAGAAATACAGTCAGTTCTTTTTGCAATATCAACTTTCTATTTTAAAATCAAAATTCTTGCACAAATGCACACATAACTATTTATATTTTGTGCATTATTAATGCATAATTTTCTCTCTCAACAGGCATTTTAAAGAAATGCAAATCCTAATTAATATTTCGATGATTTGATAGTATTAGAAAGGACTGATACTAGAATTTGATATTTCAGGGGATGGTGTTGCGGTAATATAGATTAAGCGAGGCCTTCTACTCTCAATTGCTGAACCACATAGTTATATGCTTCTTTTCCTTCGCACATGAGGTTCCCCCATGGAGATATGACAATAAAGTAGGGAATACTCTTCAGCCTAAACTGTTTTGCCACAGGGGAATCCCAATCGATTCCCTTTATTCCTGTTCTGTTGATATCGATCTTTATTACAACAATATCCCTTCTCCTGGCGTCGAGCCTTTTGAGGAATGGAGATATCCTTTTACAGGGAGGACAGTAGTCGCTGTAAAAGTCAATAATAGTGGTCTTACCCTTTACAATGCTCTTTTTTAGATTAACTGAACCGTCAGTCATATAGGAAGGTAGAGATCTTGAGGTGTATATTCCTGAAGGGATTCCTGCTGATGGGAAATCTCCAGGCTTAAAATATTTCGCATAGAGCCCATAGAAAGCACCTACTAGGAGAAGAATTAAGATAATCTTCATGTAAGAGCGATTATCAGAGCCGCGGGCTCCAGACCTTGCCCATTTGGGTTTACGAAGTTGAGGGAATTTACTGCCACAATTAACACATATTAGAGTGTTATTGGCAAAAAAGTTACACGTAGGACAATACATAGCGTTTTGTATTCTCTCAGAGCTGTATGTTTTTATGAATCCCCTCTTGGGGTGAATTTTGAGGTGAATTTTGGGGTGAATTTTTATAACCCCTCATATCGGCAGGGATTAGCTACATCTCTATCCTTTTTTATAGTGCCTCGAATTCCACACTAATAAAGGGCGGGCTCATTCGATCATGCCCTTCTCTTTTAGCAGTGTTGAGAGCTTCTTCTGCTTTTAGGATAGCCTGCTGGGGGCTCATATCAGTGCCACTTCTCTCGGCAACACCTATGCTAACTGTTACCTGTACTTTATTCGCCAGTACTTCAACTCTTTTAAGTCTTTTTGGCTTCTTAGCAGGACTTTTCTGACTTTGGAGAATTGGGCCCGGTTTTTTGATTGTTTGCCTTAATTCTTCAATATGAGGCAGCACATTTTGTAAAAACATACCAGGAAAAACTACTGCGAACACTTCATCCCTATAACGAAAAGGCTTTCCGCCTGCTGTTACACTCGTTAGTTTTGAGCCCACAGAACGAAGTACCTGTTTGCTCACCCGGCGCCCATGGTTGTCTTTAAGCCTCTTAAAATTGTCGACTGAAATCAACGCCACTGTGTAACCCGTATCAAGCTGGGAAAGGATTCCATGCATGCTCTTCCCTGTTGGAAGATCGGTCAACTCGTCTTGAAATCCCTCCACATAGATATTCTCAATCACGGATATAACAAAGATAAGTCCTGCTGTGGAAAAATAAATCGAGGACACTGGTCCAATCCTACTCAAAGCTAGAGCATAAAATATAGAGATTAGAGCCCAGCAAAAGGACCGCTCGATTACCCCATGAGTACGAATGTATAGAAAAAGATAGTAAACAAAAGCAATCCCGAAGGCAAACAGAGCCAGTTGAGCTAAAGGGATGCTCTCGAGTAGAGCCCATTTTATGGATGAATACTCGAGAAAATCGCCAAAGCCTAAGCTTTTGTACTGATAGATAAAAGCAACTCCGCATCCTTGCAAAAGAATCGCACCCAAGAACCAGATGCTTTGCCACTTCATATCTCCTCGTCTTTTCATGAAGGCAAACAGGCAAAGATTAATCGGAAGCAGGACGGAGATAGCGTGGTAAATAAGGCGCCCCCCTTCCGTTATGTCAGCAGTAGTTGCAACAAAGTGGAGGAGTGTCCTGTCCGCAATGACCAGAATAAGAATGACGAGCACAAGCCAGATTCGCTTAAAAAACCATCCAAGCAATACACCTGCTCCGATAACAATGATAGGGTAGATTAGAGCTGATTTTGGCAATACTTTATCTATAATCCTCAGATTCAGAATGATTACCGTTATTAGAAAGGGAAGACCAGCAGGAATGAAAAAAGAAAAGAGACTCTTCGCAATTGTTTTGCTGTTTTTTAGAGGAGAAAACTTGAATTTTAATTTCATTTTACAATTATAAACTATTCAATATATTTTGTCGGTTTACATCCCCTTAAATTTATACATCAAGAAAAATTTCTGGTCAATTGCAGAGACAAAAACTATCCTAAAACACAGGAAGGAATTGACTACAGGGAGTACTTTTGCCGGAAGATACCAGGTTGTTGAAGAGATGGGAAGAGGTGGTATGGGCAAAGTCTACAAGGTGATCGATACGAAGATCAAGGAGGAGCTGGCGCTTAAAATCATTCACCCCGAGATCGCTGTTGAGGAAAAGATCATCGAAAGATTCGGGAATGAATTGAAGATGGCCCGCAAGATCTCTCACAAGAATGTCTGCCGTATGTACCATCTTGAGGAAGATGAGGGAATTCATTATCTCACCATGGAATTTATTAGGGGAGAGAGCCTGAGAGACATGATCGGGATGATGGGGCAGTTAAGTCCTGGTCAGGCACTCTCGGTTGTCAAACAGGTCTGTGAGGGGTTGGCAGAAGCCCATAAGTTGGGAGTGGTTCATCGGGATCTAAAACCGGGCAATATAATGATCGACAGAGAGGGGAATGCCCGGATCATGGATTTTGGAATAGCGCGCTCCCTTAAAGCCAAAGGGATAACAAGGATAGGAACGATGATCGGGACTCCCGAGTACATGTCGCCCGAGCAGGTAGAGGGACTGGAAACCGACCAGCGTTCGGACCTTTATTCTCTGGGAGTGATTTTGTATGAAATGGTGGCAGGTAGGATCCCCTTTGATGGAGAGACGCCTTTCAGTATAGCCCTGAAGCACAAGAGTGAGAAGCCGCAGGATCCCAGGGAAATTAATCCCCAGATTCCTGAAAATATCAGCAGATTGATAATGAGATGTTTGGAGAAGGATAGAGAGAAGAGGTATCAGACTGCCGGAGAGCTTCTTTCGGAATTAAGCAAAATCGAAGAAGGTATTCCTACAGAAGAGAGAGTGATCCCTAAAAGAAAACCAACCATTTCAAGAGAGATTACAGTCACCTTTAAAAGGACTTCTATGCCATGGTGGATGAACTGACAAGGAGAATTAAGGAAAACTTCGAGCTCTCTGAAGCCCAAATCGCAACTGATATAGATGAAGAGGTGGGGAAGATCACCACCGCCTCTACAGAAGCCTATAAACATTATAGTCAAGGGAGGACATTTCATCTCAACGGAGATTATCCGAAGAGCATTGAGTCGATGCTAAAAGCAGCAGAGATCGATCCTGAGTTTGCCATGGCCTACAGGTCCATGGCGGCCGCTTACAGCAATATGGGATATCTTGGTGCAAGGAAGAATGCACGCCAGAAGGCATTTGAATTGCGCGATCGAGTCTCGGATAGAGAGCGTTTCCTTATCGAGGGAGATTATTACTGGTCATCAGAGAAGACCTTGGTTAAGGCTATCGAAGCCTACAGCGGATTGTTGGAACTTTACCCGGATGATTCTATCGCCATCACTAACCTCGGAGGTGTCTACAGCAACTTGGAGGAATGGGATAGATCCTTAGAGCTCCATAGAATGTTACTGCAAAACAAACCAGTGAATTTCATCGTTTACTGGAATGTCATCGAAATGTACATGGTCAAAGGAATGTATGATATAGCCAGGCAGGTTATGATGAGTGCTCTGAATGATTATCCGGATCACACTAGTTTATATGGGCAATTAGCCCTCCTACATGCATGTCAAGGGGAATATGAATCTGCCCTGGATGAGGTGGAAAAGGCAATTTCTCTAAGCCGTGATATCGGGCCATTCGCCCTAAAAGGCGATGTTTTCCATCTGATGGATAATTTTAGCGAGGCAGAAACTGCATACAAAAAGTTCACGATGAACCTTACAGCTTCAGTGGGTTTTGCCAAATTATATCTACTCCAGGGGAAGTTTGAGGAATTGAGAGCCATACTGGAACGAGTTCAAGTTTTGCAAAAACCATTAGCTCATCTGTATCTCAAGACCGGAGAGTTTGATAAGGCCTTGAGAGGATTTGATGAGATGTTAGATGATGCTGTAACGAACGAGAGTGTTACCGGAAAAATTATTATGTTGTACCAAAAAGGGCTGGCTTATATTGGGCTGAAATCCGTTTCAGATGCCCAAAGGAATGCCGAGGAGCTTAACGAGTTGATTCGAGAAAGTCCGTTCAAAAAAATGATAAGGTATTATCAGCATCTTATGGGAATGATCGAACTGGGAAGAGAGAATTATCCAAAAGCCATAGATTATTTCAAGAAAGCAATATCGCTATTGCCTTATACCCGGGATGGGAGGAGAGAATTTCGTCCCTTGTTAATCAACTCTCTGGCCCAGGCTTATTACGAGGCTGGAGATTTAGCCAAGGCTCTGGAAGAGTATAAAAGGATAACTTCATTAACTTTTCCCCGGATATGGGATGGAGACATCTATGCCAAGAGCTTCTACATGATGGGTAAAATTTATGAGAGCATGGGCAAGAAAGCCAAAGCCACTGAGAATTATGGTAGATTTCTCGATCTCTGGAAGGATGCCGACCCCGGAATTCCTGAAGTCATCGATGCCAGGAAACGGCTTGAAGCTATCTGAGGCCATTAATATTGACACTCTGCATATAATAAATAGGGCCTAAATAAATGGGGCCTGTCCCCATTTTCCACCATAAATTTTCAACAGTCTTCCTTTCAAGGTACTAATTCTTCCTTTCCCAATCACTAAATTTTGATCCGGAGAGAGGGAGGATCCCCTCTAACTCATCATATGTTTTCAGGGAACAGCAGACCGTGTTGACGTTGGGATTTTCGAGTACGAACCGGATGGCCGCCTCTCTGATTTCCTCTGGGCTCTTAAGATCATACTTCTTGATGAATTGTTCCGCCCTATCATACTTATCCTTGAATCGTGCCAATCCTTCCTTGTAGAAGGGATTGATTTCCTTTTTTTCCTTTTTAAGCTGTTCTATCCTTGACTTGAGACCAAAATACTTGGACACTGGATTGGACTTCATCAGGACTGTTCCGATCTCTTTTTCCTTGCAAACCTCAAGCACCTGTTCCGCTTGGTCCATCTGGAGGAAGTTGTAAGACATGAGGAAAACATCAAACCTTCCGTCATCTGCAGCGGCCAGGAGTACTTTATCCATTGGCTCTTCCGGAGCTGTGAACCAGAACGATCCGTGATGGGAGACGCCCACATGCCTTAGCCGGCCTTCGGCCTTAAGCTGCTGCATAGCAGCGTGGAATGCCTCTGTTTTAAGGATTTCGGCCTTTTCCGGACAGTGCATCATCATGCAGTCGATGTATTCTGTATCCATCTCTTCGAGAGCCTTGCGCGCCCGCTTGAGAAAATCCTCCTTCGAAGGGTCCTTCTTAACCTCCATCTTGGTGGTGATGAAGATCGATTTGCGGTCGCGCCCCTTGATCGCTTTGGCAACGATGCCATGATGCCGGGGGTAGCTTTCCGCTGTATCGATATAGTTAAAACCAGCATCCAGCATGGTCCCAAACAGCCCTTCTTCATAAACAGAGCCAATCGCAAGGTCCGCGACCTTGAACCCGGTGCGGCCTAGAATTCGAAAGGCTTTGATCTTGGGCTGAGATTTGTCTTTTGTTTCCCTGTTGTCTGCCAGGATGCTTTCTCTTGTTCTAGCCCATACGCCTTTGGTGGCTATACTGGCGCTGAACAATCCGAAGACGGATTCTTTCAGAAAACGCCTGCGGCCAAGATGTGTTTTTTTACGCATGTTTCCTCCACTGAATATATTAAATTCCTATTTTAGCCTTTTTCGTTTGAATTAAAAAAGAATTAAGATTCAATTCGCCATATTCCACATTATCGAATCGAGAGAAAATGGAGCAAGTCTTCATTTTTTTTAATTGAGAATCTCCATGATGAAAACACTAAAATATATTTTGAAGTGAGATGAATGTCAAACACTATCTCGTTTTCCTTCAAATTTGACTCTTGCCTTATTAATTGTTATTCTTTTGCCGAACATTAGGAAGGGATAAAACGTATGAAATGTCCTAAATGTCAAAATGAAAATCCCGAAGATACCTTATACTGTGGTAAATGCGGGACCCAACTTCCTTCCTTAAAGGAAGTTTCCGCACCCACCAAGACCATAGAGGCACCCAAAGAAGAATTGACCACTGGTACGACCTTTGCTGACAGATACCAGATTATTGAAGAGCTGGGAAAGGGCGGCATGGGCAAGGTCTATAAGGTGATGGATACAAAGATAAAAGAGAAGATCGCCCTGAAGCTTCTGAAGCCAGAAATTGCTTCTGATAAAAATACATTAGAACGGTTCAGCAACGAGCTTAAATTTTCCCGGAAGATACGGCATGAGAATGTGTGTCAGATGTATGACCTCAACGAGGAAAAAGGCACCCATTATATCACTATGGAATATATTCATGGAGAAGACCTGAAAAGGTTGATCAGGAAGATGGGGCAGATGAGCGCAGGACAGGCTATTTCCTTAGCAAAGCAGATGTGTGAGGGATTAACTGAAGCGCATAAGTTAGAGGTTGTGCATCGTGATTTAAAGCCGCAGAACATCATGGTTGATGAGGAAGGGAAGGCTCGGATTATGGATTTTGGGATCGCCCGCTCTTTGAAGGGCAAAGGGATGACAGGTGCAGGAGTGATGATCGGAACGCCTGAATATATGTCTCCTGAGCAAGTAGAGGGGAAAGATGTGGACCAGCGTTCTGATATTTATTCGTTGGGAGTTATCCTTTATGAAATGGTGACAGGAAGAGTGCCTTTTGAAGGAGATACGCCCTTCACTATCGGAGTCAAACAAAAGAGCGAAATACCCAGAGAACCCGGAGAATTAAACTCTCAGGTACCTTCAGACCTCAGTGGCATGATAATGAAATGCCTGGAAAAGGATAAAAAAAATCGGTATCAGAGTGCAGGTGAAGTGCGTTCGGAACTGATTGCCATAGAGAAAGGAATTCCCACCACTGAAAGAATTATTCCTGAGAGAAAGCCCATTACTTCGAGAGAGATAACCGTAACCTTTGGCGTGAAAAAACTCTTCATCCCAGCTCTAGTCGTTATTGCTGTAATCATTGCCGCAATTGTCATCTGGCAGCTTCTTCCACAGAAAGAAGCTGTCTTTGCTCCAAAGATTGAAAACTCAATTGCGGTTGTAAGCTTTGAAAATCAGACAGGAGATGAAGCCTATAACTATCTGCAAAAGGCCATTCCTAACCTTTTAATCACCAGTCTCGAGCAAACTGGACAGCTTTATGTGGTCACCTGGGAGAGGATGAGTGACCTTCTCGAGCAGATGGGAAAGAAAGATACGGAGGCCATTGGCAGGAAGTTAGGATTTAAACTGTGCCGCATGGAAGGCGTTGAATCCATTATTTTGGGCAGTTTCATCAAAGCAGAGAATATGTTCGCTACAGATATAAAGGTTTTAGATGTAGAGACCAAGAAGCTGCTGAAGAGTGCCAGCTCAAAAGGAATGGGGGTTGACAGCATTTTAAGAACACAGATTGACGAGTTGAGCAAAGAAATAACTGAAGGGATAGGCCTGGCCAGGGAAAGAATTGAACCTGTAAGAGCGCCGATAACTGATGTTACCACCAGTTCAATGGAAGCCTACAAATATTTTTTGCAAGGGACGGAGATGGTACGTAAATTTTATTACGAAGATGCAATAGGTTTCTTGGAGAAGGCTGTTGAGCTTGACCCGGATTTTGCTACAGCCTATGGCTACCTTGCTGGTTCATACAGTTGGATAGGGAATATCGGAGCGAGAAACGAGGCTATTAAAAAAGCCAACGCCTTATCTTGGAAAGTAACAGATAAAGAGAGATTCTTCATTGAAGCAAATCATGCCCTCTATATCGAACGAGATCAAGAAAAAAGGTTCCGTATCGTTCAACAGGCAGCAGAGAAGTATCCCAAAGAGAAAGATTTTTATGGTTGGCTGGGTGCTATATACCATGCTGATGGTAAATATGACAAATCATTAGAAGAGTACAATAAAGTACTGGAGCTGGACCCAAATAATGGAGAAGCCCATAATGCGCTCGGCTACTTGTACGCAAGTATGAGGAATTTTGAAAAATCAATAGAGCATTTCAAAAAGTATGTATCTCTGAATCCTGGAGATGCTAATCCCCTCGATTCTACGGCTGAAGCTTATTTTCTGATGGGAAGGCTCGATGAGGCCATTGCCAAATACCAAGAAGTATTGGAAGTTAAACCTGATTTTTCTGAAGCTTCGCTTAAAATTGGATACATCTATGCTTTAAAAGAAGATTATCCTGAGGCAATGAAATGGGTTGATAAAGAAATTGCCATGGCTACCTCTCCAGGTGCTAAACGAGAAGGGTACCAGTATAAAGGATTTTATCATTATTGGCTTGGTAATTTGGAGAAATCTCTTATTGATCTTCAGAAAGCCGAAGAATTGGCTGAAGCTGCAGGGAGTGTTACTGGAAAAGCCTATGGAGAATGGTTTAAAGGATGGGTTTATTATGACAGAGGAGAGTTTGAACTCAGCCGGCAACATAATGAAAACTGGCTCGATGTTTATTTAAAATATTATCCGGAAAATGCATCGTTTTTTAAAAGTATCTACAGCTTCCTTCATGGGTTAGCTGAATTGGGAGAAGGACGAACAGATTCAGCAAAGGCCAGGCTGGCTGAACTGAACTCCTTATTTCGCGAGCTACTCCCAAGCGATAAAGAGTGGGCAACATTCAGCGCTAGTTTTCTCCAATCTGAGATATTGCTCGCTGAAGGCTCGTTTGAAAAAGCTATTTCCGTTTTCGGAAAAGCATCACTTCCCAGTCCGCCTACGCTTCAATACACTGAACAGGTTATAGGCTATAACACAACTTTTCTTAAGGATGTAATAGCTAGGGCATATCAACAGAAAGGAGATCTAGACAGGGCCATCGTTGAATATGAGCGGCTGATTACCTTTGATCCAAAAAGCAAGGGCCGATTCTTGATCCACCCCAAGTATCATTACAGGTTAGCCAGGTTGTATGAGGAGAGAGGCTGGAAAGGCAAAGCTATCGACCAGTATCAGAAGTTCCTCGACCTCTGGAAAAACGCTGACCCTGGTATTTCAGAGGTTGAGGAGGCAAAGAAGCGACTCGCCGGTCTCAAGTAAAAGAGGGAGACTCTATCTTTCCTGAAACCAAAATTATTCATATCCGCATTATTAATCAACCGCAGAAATTTAATAGAGAAAGGGTGATTTAATATGAGTTTAGTCCTTTTTGAGGATAGCCTAAAATATGACCTGTGGGTTAAAATTGCACTTGGCTTTCTTTTTTAGTTACTATACTATATCAGGAAAATTTAGTAATTTTGCAACGATTTTTAAGAAGATTCCGTTATAATATTAAAAAAGAGTCTATCTGAGAGGAGTCGAAATGAAGAAACTTTCAAAGTTTATTGGTTATGTTGTCATTATTATGTCATTCGCCTTTTCAATTTCTTTTGCTCAAAAGGTTGAAACCATTGATGGCGTCCGTGTTGTCCACAACGGGAAGAGCGGCAAGTGGGGGAAGAGCCCCAAAGTCTCTTTGGAGCTAGTTAGAACGATCGGAACCATTGAAGCTGAAGATGATAATTTTCTGTTTTACATGCCTTCGGATATTGCCCTGGACAGCCAAGGCAATATGTATATCCTGGATTCCGGTAATCACCGAATTCAAAAATTCACTCCTGACTGCCAGTATATAACCACCATCGGCAACAAAGGCCAGGGCCCTGCTGAGTTCATTTATCCCTTCTCATTAGATGTGGATTCCAGAGGATATTTGCATATATCTGATCCGGGAAATCAAAGAGTCCAGGTCTTAAAACCCGATGGAAAAGATTATAAAACCATATCCTTTGCCAAAGATCCTGCCGGCATCTTACGAGTTTCCGAGTCTGGTATTATGATTATGGGAAGAGGAGGGAGCCCCTTCAGCTTTTCGCTGCGGTCATTAGAAGAAGATGAAGAACTTCCTAAGATTATCAGGGTGTTAAATTCAGATGGGGATGTAGAGAGGAACTTCGGCGAACAAAGGGATTATAAAGATTTCCTCATGAACAGGGTAGGGAACCGGTTTCATTTTGTAATTGACAAAGATAAAAATACGTATGTTGCCTTTGATTACCAAAACCGTATAGAGAAATATTCAATCGATGGAAAAGCTTTATGGAAAGCAGATCGAGAGCTAAACTACAGCACAGATCCTCCTAAGACTAAGTCGGACATCAAAAGAAGCGGGGGGATGGTTTCAATGCGGGAACCACAAATGAACAGGTGCTCCAATGGAATCGCTGTTGATAATAAAGGAAGAATATGGATTGTTTCCTTGAAAAGGCAGATAAAAGAAGAGGAGAGTGTAAATATAGGTGTGCGGATAACAAGAGGAGCGGGCGGCGCAAGGTCAGTGGGTATGTCCGTCGGCGGAAATACAGACGTTAGAGAAGCAGATGTGTATCAACTGGAAGTGTATGCCCCAGGCGGCATATTGCTCGGGAAACTGTCTCTGAATCAATTTGTGGATGATATTCGAATCATAAATAATAGACTATTCTTGTTGGATAGCATGCGCGGCATGCAGTATTACGAGTACAAAATCATCGAAAATTAGAAAAATAAAAAGAACAAAAAGAAAGCACAAAGAGGGGGCAGGCTGCTTTCGCAGGAGTGGTGGCTTTTTTTAAGGTGCCCCTGCCTATATATGGGCCTTAATAAACATAAAAAACTGTATCGATAGTTTTTCCGGCTTTTTGAATATTTACAGGGGTGAAACTGTAGGAGACCTCCCTACTTATCAACTTATTTCCTCTTTATATCATCGAAAAATAACCCATCGATTCATCTCAAAAGGCGATTGACCTATCTTCGGCAAAAATACAAAATTTCATTTTAAATCTTAATCTGGACCATGCAATTAAAGAGGGCAAATTGTAAATCAACAGGATCCTGCGTATGTGTTTGCTCCTGGTTGAAGTTTCCAACGCTAAAATCTAACCTCATCTACTTAAACCTTCTTTAAGATGAAGTAATTAAAGGATTAATTATTAGCGGTCAGAAGATTTAAAGTAGATGCAGACCATTAGAAGGAAAAGATAAGAATATGATTATTCCAATCGGGCATGAAAGTGACAAAGTCCGAAGGCTCCCCTGGATATCGTTCTTTTTAATGGCAAGCTGTGTAGTCATATTTGTACTTACATCAGTTGAGATAAGAAAGAGATCCGAAGAGTTAGAAAGCACCGCAAAGGAACTCTTGAATTATTATATCCAACATCCATACCTCAAGCTTGATGCGGAAACTAAAAAGCTGCTTTTTGGAGAAAAAGAAAATGAAGATGTTGAGAAAATGCTCGCCGTCTACCGCAGAAGGGCATCTCGTAAAATCCGTCTTTTTCAAGATCAAGAACAGCAGAAACTAGATCAACTAGCTCAGAAGTTGAAAAATACTGTAGATGATGCCCCCTATAGAAAATATGGATATATTCCAGCCCAAAAATCTTTCATCGGTCTTGTGACCTATATGTTTATCCACGGTGGCTTGCTTCATTTGCTCGGAAATCTGCTTCTCCTTTATTTGACCGGCCCTTTCATCGAAGACGTCTGGGGAAGACCAATTTATGCAGTTTTTTACATAATAGCGGGAATATTTTCGGGTTTTATGTTTTCTCTATACTATCCCCATTTTAACGGACCATTGATCGGAGCGTCTGGGGCTATTGCCGGCCTCATGGGGGCTTTTCTGATCAGATACTGGAAGACCAAAATCAAGTTTTTCTATATTTTTTTCCTCTTTATCAGGGGAACTTTCAAAGCTCCCGCCTGGGTGATGCTGCCGATATGGCTGGCTTTAGAAATTTTCAGTGTCAATGCTATTGACTCAGTCAATGCTGAGGGTGGCGGTATAGCCCACTGGGCACATATCTGGGGATTTATCTTTGGTGTTGTTGTGGCCGCGGGAATGAAGCGTTTCAAGATAGAAGAAAAGTATGTTCATTCCAAGATCGAAGCTCAAGTTCACTTTGTAGATGAAGGATATAAAGCGTTTGAAGAAGCCACTCAGAAAATAAATGAAGGGAAGGCGGATGATGCATATGCCCTCCTCCTGGTTGCAGCAAGAAAGAATCCTATGGATAAAGATGTGGTGGAAGGTCTTTGGAATCAAGGAAAAGGGCTGGGAAGGGAAAAAGAAGCGGCAGAATTTTATATCAGAATGATAGAGAGCGAGATAAGACATGATCTAATGGATGTTGCCTTTGCACATTTTGCGGATTTGAGGGAGAAAGTTCCTCAAGCCTCCATCAGCATGACATGTAAATTTACGCTTATGACATATTTGACCAAGCATCAAGATGATAAGGAAGCAAAAAAACTGGCCAGTGAACTTATAGAAGAAGTTGATTTGAATTCATCTCCTGCATTATTGCAGAATTTTGCCAGCGCCGCTTCGGAACATAGCCCTGAAATAGCAAAAAAAGTGATTGAACTCTGCCTCAAACATCCGGAAATTACTGATGAGCAGAAGGATGTATTAAAGACAAAATTGAAAGAATTACAAAGTAGACCTCCGGAATCTCCTCTCTTAAGCGATATGGGAGAGGCACATACAGTAGTCAGCAATACAGAACAGCTAACAGCAGAGCTCGAAAGCAAGTTGGGATTAAAACCTGAAAGCCAGCAAGGAGCCGAAACAGAAGTCCAGCCTGCAGTTGAGCGTGAGGTCCAGCCTCTAGCTGATTCCGTAGGTCAAACT
>SDBS01001642.1_pt1 | contig 22663 bp, 22 predicted proteins | sample 2277091 | NCBI WGS metagenome assembly SDBS01 (sample SAMN10404972, study PRJNA504765) | marine sediment metagenome | isolation source: marine sediment core GS10_PC15, 163 cmbsf | place: Arctic Ocean: Southern Knipovich Ridge | collected 2010
TTACAACCATGACCGAATCCAGCTAAAAACAAAACTGACGCCTTTAGAATTCAGACGTCAGTATGTATAATTTACCAAGAGAGGGTTTTTATTTATTTGTCCACCTTATGGGGTGCACTCCAACTTATGAGGGGTTCACGATATATGATAACGGAAGTAATTATTCACAGTGGGCAGTATTGTAAGGACTCGACTTTCCCGATAATTGATTCAACTAACTAGTAATAGCTTTAGGTCGTTAACATTTGTGCCTGTTGGACCAGTAAGAATCGCATCATCGGTCCTGGCAAGCACTTCTTTTGCATTATGGATCTTTAGGTTCATTTCGGGGTCCAGCCCTTTATCTACCGCCGCCTTCAGCGTGCTCCCATCTACCAATCCCCCGGCTGTATCGGTTGATCCATCAAAACCATCCGTATCAATCGCCGCAATGACTACCCGGTCCAGATCAGCGATCCCCAGGCTGGCAGCAAGCGCAAATTCCAGATTAGGACCTCCTTCTCCCCTGTCCTCATCTCCGATGGTGACCACATTCTCTCCTCCTCCAATTATGGCGCATGGTGAATCTACAGGACGCCCGAAGGTTGACATTTCACGACCAATGGAAGCAAAAAATGAGCCCGCTTCCTTTGCCTCTCCAATAAGCATGGAGGTTAAGATCATAGAATTATATCCGAGTTCTTTTGCTCTTTTATCTGCCGCAACACAGGCAGCGTCTCCCGGAACGACAATAAAAGAATGCAGCGGCATACCTTCAAAACCCTTGGGTGTTTCTTGTGCATCTCCCCCAAATCGAAGATAATCACATGTTGAGGCAGGAAATTTTGCCCAGAGGTCAAGTTTATCTAATACTTTCCGGGCATCATCGAAGGTTGATGTATCGACAACTGTTGGACCGGTGATATAGTCCAACGCGTCTCCAACAACGTCAGAAACAGTGAGGTTAATTAAGGTTGCCGGCAGAATCTCCTTCGCCAGCAATCCACCTTTTATCCTTGATAAATGTTTGCGCACAGCGTTGATTTGATATATATCAGCACCGCTGAGTAGAAGAATTTCATTAACCCGTTGAAGGTCCTCAAGGTTGATTCCTTCAGGGGGTAGAGCAAGAAGAGCTGAACTTCCACCCGTTATTCCGGTAATGACCAGATCTTTTTCTGAAAAGGTATCTGCCAGATCAAGTAAACCTTTTGCCCCCTGGTAACTATTTTCGTCTGGAACAGGATGAGCTGCATAAACCACTTCCGTTTGTTTTAGATTTGCCATATCCCCCTGTTTTAATACAAATAAACCTCCCGTGATCCAATCGCCCAGAATATCTTCCAATACCTGAGCGATTCTCCGGGAGGCTTTTCCAGCTCCGAGGATATATATGCGTTCGTATTTCTCCAAGTTGAACTGTAAATCACCAACTGAAAGCCAATGATCATCAAGTTGAACCAATTTCTCGATCGCAGTATATGGGTCAGATGCCTTCAGGGCATGTTCCAAAATATCAACAGCCGCCTGGCGCAAGGTCACATTTCCGTGATTAGTAACCTGCTCAGCATTCTGGACGTAAACTTCTTTTTGGAGGTCCACTATCCGTCCTTATATGGGCCGGTGGAAGTTTTGACCGGCGTAAACCGCTTTTGATCCCAATTCTTCAGTGATGCGGATAAGCTGGTTATATTTGCCAGTCCTTTCGCTGCGAGTGGTTCCAGTCTTGATTTGTCCAGCGTTCAACGCAACTGAAAAGTCTGCGATAGCAGTGTCTTCTGTTTCACCAGAACGTTCCGAAACCTGAACCCCATAGCCTGCCTGGTAGGCAAACTCGGCTGCATCCAATGCTTCCGTTACTGTACCAACCTGGTTGGATTTCCACAAGATGGCGTTTGCAGCTCCGATTTCAACTCCCTGTTTGATGAATTTTACATTCGTTGTAAAAAGATCATCTCCCACGATCTGCACACCCTCAAGTTTCTTAGTTAAGATAGCGTGGCCTTCAAAATCATCCTCCATGAGGGGATCTTCAATGGAGCCCACCGGATATTTGGCGCATAAACTTACATACATCTCGATAACTTCCTCACGAGACATCTCCTGTCCTTCCATTCTGTAGACCCTCTTCTCCCAATCATACCAATGGCTGGCAGCCGCATCCATGCCGTAGACAATTTTATCCGCGTATCCAGAAATCTCAACCGCCTTGGCTAATGTTTCCATTGGCTCGTTGATTCCGGTCATAGGAGGAGCAAAGCCCCCCTCATCACCAACATTCACTGCGATCTTTCCATACTTATCTACGATCAGGTCATGAAGGATAAAATTGATCTCATAACACATCTGCATCCCATGTTTGAGGTTCTCGGCGCCAACCGGCATTACGATGAACTCCTGAATTTCGAGATCATTGGAAGTTAACTTACCACCATTGATTAAGTTCACCAGAGGAACCGGGATCACATGCCCGTTTGAGTTAATATACTTATACAAAGGCAGCCCAGAAGTATTGGCTCCTGCCCTGGCCAGGGCCAGGGATACACCAATAATTGCATTACTACCCAGATTAGATTTGTTTTCAGTTCCATCCAGTTTACAAAGCAGATTGTCAATGCTGCGCTGCGCGGTTGGATCCAAACCTAATATCTCAGGTTTAATCACCTGATTTACTTTCTGCACTGCTTTGAGTGTGCCTTGGCCACCCCATCTTTTTCCCCCATCACGCAATTCTACCGCTTCACGTTTCCCGGTAGACCTACCAGCCGGCACATCGGCTCTTCCTGAAAATTCTCCGTCCACCCAAATATCTACCTCAACTGTTGGGAAGCCCCGGCAGTCAATAATTTCCCTTGCTTTTAGATCTGTAATTTTACTCGACATACTGGATACTCCTTATTATTTAGCAATTTACTATCTTCGCAATATAATAGAGCTCTACGCCCGTCGCTGCGACTTGTTAAATTCACTCAGTAGTGTTTATTCCACCAATGAACCAAATAATATCATCTACTATTTCCATTGTCAACAATGCTACTGTTTACATTTTATTAGGGCTGCATTTCTCCCCCACCGCCCGAGATTATTGTTCTTGGTATCTAAAAACTAGAGCTGAACAATAACAAATTCGGATCAGGCTTCATTTTCAGTCTGAAAGTACTCAATAACCTTTTTGGAAGCAACTTCAAGGTGTTTATTAATTAATTCGATGGCAGCCTTTTCATCATGATTGCGGAGAGCATCGAGAATATTCTTGTGATCAGAGATACCTTCTGTTAGGTCATCATATAGTATAGTCTGAACAGTCACGTACCTTTTTATCTGGGTATTGAATCCTTCCAGAATATCTTTTAATAATGTATGATCCGCCATGGTCCAGATCTGGGTATGAAATTGATAATCCAAAAGAGTTACCTCTTTGGTATCTTCTTTTTTTGCAGCAGTAAATATGGCTTTCAGAATTTCATCTAATTTTTCGATGTCTTCCTGGGTTCCGTTTTTTATTGCTAGTTTGACGGCTTCGGTTTCTAAGATACATCTCAGGGAATAGACTTCACGAATATTGCGCTCTGATATCTGGGTCACAAAGCTGCCCCGGCCGGGAAAACTTTCAATCATTCCCTCAGTTTCCAGGATGCGTAAAGCCTCCCTTAGGGGTCCCCGGCTGATACCCATTTTTTGCGCCATGGGAATTTCTACAAGGTGCATGCCAGGTGGAAAATCGCCCTGGGTGATAGACTCCCGTAATATATTAGCAACTTCAATTGCTAAATTTGAGCGATCAAGTTCTCCAAGTTTATCCAGAGACATCAACTTCTACTTTAACTATATTTTCCGAAACAAACCTACTAATAAATTTGCTCCTCAGGTTCTGATTGACCTAAGTACAGGAGATACAAAAAAAGAACCCTCCCACACTAATCCAAATTGTATCCAAGGCGTGATTTTGTGTCAACAATTTCAATGTAATACAATAGGGGACATTAATACGCTGTCTGGCCTAATTCCTAAAAATATCACCTCCGTTCCTTGAAGATGTAGTTGCCATTTGCCATGGAAATCATCAGGTTTGATCTGTGAGTAATAGAGGCTGATAATAATACAAGGCCTTCTTTTTTGCGTTTTTTCTGGGAGAGGAAGTAATAAACGACTGATCATGGAGGCGCTTATCATCCTAGAAAATATCCCTTAGGTCAATTTTCCCCGCGCATCAATTGTCCAGATCTGATCAATACTTCCACCCCGAATTCCAATCAACTTGTCATGCAAAAAGGTTGTTGAATCTCCATACCCCACAATAAAATCAAGGCGATCCCCAATAGCGAGTTTATTTTGTGGATCTTTAATTCTAAGATACCCATGCTCCGCATCCAGATCTACAAGTTGTACGTTAGGGTGATTGACCAATTCCGGCATAAAAACATCTTTACTCATGGTTTTGAATCCTGCATCGATAATGGCCCGATCAGGTGAAGGGCAGCTGATCACTGAGGCTTGAATGAATAAAGCATTGTGAGTTTCTACGCCCCAATGATTGTAAGTAATATCGCCCAAGATCGCACCACCAGCTTGAATTTCAGTTACGCCTGGAATGTGGGATGTGATCGTGTATGAACCACTTCCGCCGCAGCTAACGATCGAGATGTTGTGCCCATCTGCTTTGAGGAGTTTGGAAGTATTTACCAGGGAATTTACTGCACTTATACAACTTTCTTTTTTTTGCTGCAAATCTGTAATACCGACAACATGCCCTTCCCAACCCATGATTCCCCGGAGTTGAATTCCCTGGGAAGTATTGATTTGTTTTGCTAGTTTGATGGCAATTTGAGGAGATGATACACCACACCGATTCATGCCGATATTCATTTCAATCAGCACATTAATACTCCCACCTTTTTCTTGAGCAATATTCGATAAATCCTCCACGTTTTTAGGATTATCCACAGCAACCATGATGTCGGCCTGCTTGTTTAATTCCACCAGTCTGGATATTTTAATCGAATCAACTATTTGATTTGCGATCAGGATCTCTTTTATTCCAGCAGATACCATCACTTCCGCTTCACTTAATTTTGCGCTAGTGATTCCAACAGCTCCTTTATCAATAGCTGCCTTAGCGATATCAGGGATTTTTAATCCCTTGATATGCGGGCGCCAGTTTACTCCTGCCCCCTTAAAATACTTTGCGAGGCAGGAAATATTGCTTTCCATAATATCCAAATCTGCCCATAAAAATGGCGTCTCTAGATTTGAATCCAATAAATGGTTAGGGGGCACTCATCACTTCCATCTAAACTTATCCCTCAGAAATTACATTATCCAGGACCTGAACAACCTGATCTATCATTTCATCATCGATCCAATAATGGGTTACCAGACGGATTAACCTCGGACCTGAAGTATCAATTTTTACTCCCTCCCTGGCAGCCTCTTCAGCTAACTCTTCGGCCGACCACCGGATGTTTTCATCAATTGTAAAAAAGACCATATTGGTTTCCGGAACACCTGGAGTCAATTTTAACCCATCAATCTCGGCAATCCCCTGGCCTATTTTTTTAGCTCGCGCATGATCTTCAGCCAAGCGGTTTACTAAATTTTCCAGGGCATAAATTCCAGCAGCAGCGATAATCCCGGCCTGACGGGTACCTCCGCCTAGTTGTTTTCGGATCCGGTTTGCTTGAAAAATAAACTCCTTCGATCCGCAAAGCATTGAGCCAATCGGGGCACACAACCCTTTACTCAAGCAGAACATCAGTGAATCCGCCTGCTTAGTTAATTCTTTCACATCTACCCCAAGTTTGATGGAGGCATTAAAAATTCTAGCTCCATCTAAATGGAAAAGGAGATCATGTTCATGTGCTATCTGGCTTACAGCGCTGAGATAATCTTTTCCTAAAACCACCCCCCCACAATTGTTTTGTGTATTTTCCAAAGTGATTAATTTTGTCTGGCTGTGGTGGGGGTCCGCATCGGACCAAATTGAAGATCTGATCTCCTCCAAATCCAGGGTGCCATCGGATTGATTTTGAAGAGGGAAAGACAGCACACCACCCAGAGCAGAGTATCCGCCGCCTTCATCGAGATATACATGTGACTTGTTGCCCACAATCATCTCCTGGCCGCGGTTGCAGTGAACCATTATGGCAATTAAGTTTGCCATCGTGCCGGATGAAACAAATAAGCTTTTTTCCATACCTACCATCTCGGCAGTCAATTCTTGAAGCTGGTTGACAGTTGGATCTTCTCCATAAACGTCGTCTCCCACCGCAGCCTGGGCCATAACTTCTCTCATCTCAGGGGTAGGTTGAGTGACGGTGTCGGATCGCAGATCTATAAAGTTCATTTCATTTCTCCCATGATAAATTATTGTTCGATGTATGGCACGGAGAGCGGTCCAGCAGGAAGAACAGCGATTCGCGTTTCGGAACCATATTCATTGATCAATTCATCTACCAATGTTTCAATATTGTCGCAAGGCGTCGCAAATGCCATACGGATTTCTTCATCAGTTAGACCATCTGAGCAAATATGGAACGAGCAGCGTTGACAGATTTCAGCTTGAAGCTGCACATCCCATTGATCTTGCATCATAAATCCCGGGGACAAGATATGATTGAGGACTTTCTCAGGGGAATTGCCTAAAGATAAAATATCCTTATATTCCCCTGATTTAGGCAGCCCTTCGGCACATTCGGCCGCCAGAATAATCGCCCCTCCATCTTTCACTATCTGGTTGGCAACAACCATCCCTTTCACAGACTGGTACATGCTAATATCTAAAGGATAACCTGCAGACGTGCTGATGACGATATCGAACGGATTGGATACTGGAATCATTGCCGTTTGTTTTACAAAGTCCACACCTGCCTGGTGAGCCATTTCCAAGTCACCGGCAAAGGCACCTGTAATTTCCCGGTGTTCTGTCTGTGTAATATTCAACAGAAATGTGGGCTGGCTGAGCAACGCAGTATCAAGCATGTCTTCCCAAATAGGGTTTCCAGCTGTCCGGGTAAACCTCGAATCTTTATCTCCAATCATCCCGGCGCTGTGGTTAGAAGTGATCGTCTCATAGCCGGATATACCGGGCATTATCGCTTTTGGCCCACCGCTGAAACCTGCAAACAAGTGTGGTTCGATAAACCCAGTGAGTATTTTTACTGAACTTTCAATATACTGCCGATTAACCAAGAGATCATGACCATGTTTTGAAGTTCCCACAGAAACTAGATTTTCTTTTGAATGACAATCATGTTGAATTACTCGATAAGCGCTGAGGATATCCTCTCCCAGAATTTCGATCAGCTCATCCTGGGTGTTTGGACGGTGTGTGCCCAGGGCGTTTATCAAGAGGATATTTTCTCTGGGCACAGCCTTAAGTTCTTCAAGTAAAATCGGAAGAATGATCTCATAGGGCATTGGACGAGTAATATCACTGAACACAATTGAGATCGTATCGTCCGAAGAAATAAGATTGCGCAGAGGCTGGGTGCCAATTGGGCTCCGTAATGCTTGCCTTAAGGCTTCAGCCGGGTTGCTTACGAGGCTAACGGGTTTCGGCGAGATAACCGTGGTTTTATCTTCCGGGAGGTTAATATTAAGGCCATTCTTCCCATAGAGTAATTTAATTTCCATGACATATCCTTAAGTTTGGAGATATTGGTGTAAAAGCTTTATTGTATTTTCTACATCATCTAAATCTACCATTTCAGAAGGGGAGTGGATGTATCGACAGGGAATGCAAATATTACCTGCTAGAACACCTTGCCGGGCAAGCTGCATGGCAGCCGCATCAGTGGCTCCACTATCTAATACTTCGAATTGGTAGGGAATATTTATTTTTTCCGCTGCTTGGATTAGACCTTCCTTAACTGCAGGATGAACGAAAATACCCTTATCAATCAATGTAATAACTGGTCCACCTTCTAACTTAACCGGTGAGTACCATCCTTCGGGGGAGTCCCCGGTAACAGTAACATCAATCGCTATGGCAATGTCAGGGTTGATATTGTAAGTTCCGGTCGCAGCTCCAGCAAGACCCTCTTCTTCTTGAACAGTAAATAAAAAATAAACATCGTTGGGAGTCGTCTTTAATTGTTTTAATGTCTCAATTGCTACGGCACACCCTATCCGATTATCCAGCGCTTTGGCGATGATTTTTTTGCCTTGCTTGACCATGGGGCGTTCAAACACTGCACAATCTCCCAGATTCAGGGATATTTCTTTATTGGCTGGTATCCCGGGGTCTATATACATCGTATCCAGTTCGGGGATTTTTTTCTCGTTTATCAATTTATCAATTTCTCGCTCATTGGCAAAAATTACCCCAATCGTGCCATTGGCAAACCGCACTCGTGAGCCGATTAAACCAACCGGCAGTATTCCACCAATGGGTGCAAATCGGGCAAAACCTTGGTCATCCACAAATTTCACTGCGACTCCAATTTCATCCATATGGGCAGCAATAAGAATCTTTTTACCTTTCCCGTTCCCTTTTTTGTAGGCAACTAAATTACCCAAGGTATCTACATAGGTTTCATCCACAAAAGATTTTACTTCTTCCTTAATCAAATCCCTTACTTGTCCTTCTGAACCAGTTGGTCCATAAGACTCAACAAGTTTTTTTATCAAATTTTCCATTTTTGTTATTCCTTTGTAATCGAGGCCTCTGCTGCGAGATTAAGACACTTCAATCCATTTTTCAGGTCCTCCAACTTAGGCCAGCCAAATCCCCTGCCCTTTGGTGATCACGACATCTAGCGGTGCGTAATTATTGGCTCCGTATTGATCTTCCAAGTCTATATGCTGCTGTGTTCTCAATTTATATCTCCAATGAATAAAAGCTGTCATTTTAATAATCATTCAATGACAATATGAACTGTTATTCTTTTATTCTTTCCAGATCATGGAAATCTGAGAAGGAATAACTTTCTTTAGGTCAAGATGCGAAAATCTTCAACCACCCTGCTTAGTCCTCAGTCATCTTTGTTTTGGATCGAGTCACAAGTTCAATCATAGTGTTTTGGATATAATTAAGAAAGACTTCATTATCTGTTTCTAATGCCGATAAACTCTCTTCAAATTGTTCCAAAAATAAATGTGGCCAGCTTTCATTGTCAAAACCACCATTCGCAATGATGTCCTTTGTGAGCCGAGTGGCGATATCCATTAAACGGATCGAAGGATACAACTCTTCATATTGTTCCCCTTGATGCATGAGATAGGCACTCGAAGCCATAAAAGCAATCAGGTCGTAATATTGATCTTTGCTAAGTGTCAAATTCTGATCTGTCATGATTGCCAACTCTCCCCATACTCATTTATAAAGGCAATTTCCTCAATTTCTCTGCGCGGTGGTGGTAGGGGTGCCTCAGCGGGATAGCCTAGAGTGATGGCAATGTAGGGTGCAATGCCTTCCGGAACATTAAACAATGCTCGTAGAGCAACATCGGCAAACGAAGCAACAATGCAACTTCCAATCCCCATTGAGTGAGCGGAAAGAGAAATATTCTGAGAAGCGATGGCAGCATCGGCCATGTGAACCAATCGGGTTGCTTCCTTTACTCGTTTTTGTTTCGCTTCGATACAAATCAAGATGATCGCAGCTGGTACATCACTCACCCCTGGCATGAAATTCAGCATTGTCATTTTCAGGGCTTTATCCGTCACAACAATGAATCTCCAGGAATTCGTATTGCCACTATTAGGTGACCAGCGCGCGGCATCTAGAATAGCGTTCATGTCGGTGGTTGAAATTTCTTGTTCCGTATATCTTCTGATACTCCTTCGTTCACGAATAGCTTTATCTAAATCCATCATAACCTCATTCAATAATTTGCAATTTGGGGATCTCAGACTAGGACACAATCGTTTTAATAATCCTCCGCAAGGCCTCATTGACATAGTCATCTGCTAGGCCATAACTGATACGAAGGTAATTGTCCAGGCCGAAATAATCACCCGGTACAACAAACGTTTGTTGCTCGTGGATCAAGCGATTGACCAACTCACTTGAGCTAATATCTCGGTTATAGCGAACAAAACCAATTGCCGCTGCCCCAGGTGGGACAACACTAAGGATATCACTATGCTTATCTATCCAACTTTGAAGGTTTGAAAAACCTCTACGGGCATATTCGCGGGTACGTTTCAAAATCCGTTTTCGCACCTCAGGGGTCAAAGCAAATGTCGCCAGTTTATCCGCAAGGATGGATGGACAAATGGTAATGTAATCTTGACGCGCCCAAAGTGCTTCCGCCATTTCTGGATTACTAACAACCCAACCCAGCCTGAGACCCGGAAGGGCATAGGCTTTGGACATACTTCCAATTGCCAGCACTTTATCATATTCACCCCACAATGAAGGGGTGAATACATCAGTATGGTGCTCCGCTCCAGCGTATACTTCATCCGAAAGTATCCAAGCGCCTACTCTAGTAGCCGCAGTCACCACCGCATTGCGTTCTTCAGAAGTCATAATATGCCCAGTGGGGTTATTAGGGTTACAGACTGCAATCAATTTAGTATCTTGACTAACCGCAGTATGAAATTCATCAATATCAAAACCCCAACCCAGCTCTTCTTTGAGCGAAAATGTTTTGATTTTCAATCCCAGATTCTTAGCTACCCCGTAAATTTGCATATAGTTCGGCAGCATTACGACAATTCCATCTCCTGGGTCTAAGGTTGTCAAGATTGCTGTGAAATTTGCTTGAGCAGCGCCGGTTGTTGCAATCACATCTTGACCAGTTGCGCCTGAATATGTTGACGCAATTTGTTCACGCAGTTCAATACTCCCATTCGTTTGCGGATAGTTCAACTCCACAGCTAAAAACTCTTTTATCAATTCAGGGTTATTACTTAACAGCTCAGCTGTTGACATAGGATGAACACCACTCTCAGATAAATTGTATTTAACCTGATGTTCCCAAATCCCCAATTCCCGCTCAAGCTTAAAAGGATAAAAATTCTTTTTCATTGCATCTCCTATTCAATCGATAACCCAAATCCGCGATCAATCGCTTTGTGATAAGCCAATCGAGAGATTTGAGTGTCCTGGATACCCACGCCCGTTAAATCGCATACTGTGATTGCCTTTTCAGACTCTCTCCCCAGTTTCTGACCAGAAGTGAGTTGGCCTAATTCAAGCACTTGATCTTCTGTAATTAGACCGGCCTCTTTTGCATGATGCAGTTCTCCTAACCGGAAAACCTGGGCCTTTTTGTCACACGCGACAATATCTGCTTTAGAAAAAACATCTGCAAATAGTTCTTGTTTATCTTCCGAATCAGACCCCATACAAGTGATATGCAAGCCAGGATGAAGCCACTCAGCACGCAGATAGGGTGCTTTCGAAGGGGTAGTGGTTACAACAACATCACTCTCCCGCACAACCGTTTCTGCATCTTTTGCTTTGATTACCTCAATACCTAATTCTTTTGACAACTCTTCGGAGTAAGCATCAACATCGTCTGACACTATGCCGTACACCATCAATTTAGAAAATTTCCGAACTAAACTAAGGGCGCGAATTTGATAACGTGCTTGCATACCAGAACCTATCACACCTGCAACTTTGACCTCTTTGGGTGCCAAATGTTTCGCAGCAACGGCCCCTGCGATTCCCGTACGCACATCGGTAAGATAGCCGTTATCCAGCAAGATAGCTATCGGATTGCCCGTTTCCGCACTGACCAGAACCATCATTCCGCTGCCGGTGGGCAACCCTACTTTGTGATTATCCAAAAATCCTGAGGCAATCTTAATAGCAAAACTATCCAAGCCATGAATATAGGCTGTCTTTACATCTACCTCACCATGATTTTCATTCACTTCAATCCGTAAAATTGGGGGGAGCGTCACCCTTCCTTCAGCCAATGCAGTGAACCCTTTAGCTATTTCTTCCAGCGCTTCTTCGTTCAAAGACACACACTGCCTGATTTCGGTTTCATTTAATATGACGATCGGTTTTTTCATAACCTCTTATCTCCCTTATCTAGAATTTTTTTTAGTGTATCAATGGAAACATTGGCCCCACTAATGACAACCGCAACGTTATTGCCTAAATTTTTGACCTTATTTTTAAGCAAAGCTGCAACACCAACAGCAGCCCCACCTTCCACCACAACATGATGTTGACTGAGGCAAAACAACATCGCCTCAGCAATTTCTTCTTCAGAGACTAATACAGTTTCATCAACATACTGTTGAACCATGGAAAAGGTGTAGCGGTTATCAGTGTTCAATCCACCGGCCAGTGCGTCTGCAAGAGTTGGTTCCTCTACAATTTCAACCACTCGTCCAGCCTTCAGGCTGTCTACCATCGCTGGGCCGCGTTCCATGGAGACACCAACAACATGAACTTTTGGCATGATTGATTTCACAGTAAATGCAATACCAGACATTAAACCGCCACCAGATAATGGAACAAGGATGGTATCCATTTCTGGAAAATCTTCAAATATCTCTAACCCAATAGTTCCCTGACCACCGATAATTTCCAGATCATCAAATGGGTGGATCATCGTCATACCGCGCTCTGCCTGAAGCTCATCCGCATACATCATGGCCTCATCAGCATTTTCTCCTACAACTACCAATTCAGCACCGAGGTTTCTGATTGCCTGACATTTGTTTTCTGGTACAGTTTTAGCAACGCAGATCATGACTTTTACACCCAACTGACCTGATACATAAGCGACCGCTTTGCCATGGTTGCCACTGGAGACAGTAATCACCCCTCGCTTGCGCTCATCCTGGGTGAGGCTTAAAATCTTATTAGTCGCTCCACGGAGTTTGAAAGCCCCAGTCACCTGAAGGTTTTCTAGCTTGAGAAACACATTTTTACCCGTTTGGGTTGTCAAGTCAGTGGAAGCCACCAGTGGGGTTCTTCGAATAACAGGTGCGATCCTTTTCCGTGCTCGATAAATTTCACTAAGGGTTAAAGTTTCTGCCATTATATTTATTTTGAGGCGGATTGAGCCTCTACAGTTAGATTTTTTTCTTTTACAGAAGTTCGATAATTGTATATGCTCGCCCTTGACACATTGAGTATTCCAGCCAAGTGGCTGGCTGCGCCCCGCAAATTGAATAGTCCACTTTCCTCAAAGGTTGCAATTAATTGCAACCTGTCGCCCTGGGTCATTTCTTCAACACTCGCGATCTTGTTATCGCGTAAATAAGCAGAAACAGATAGATTAATCAAATCATCCATATCTTTAGCCCAGGTGTCTTGAACAGTAAGTTCAGGGGGCTTTCGAGCGGATTCAGTCAAGCGGCCCAGGATATTATAGGCTTGGTTCAATTCAAAATAATCGAGGTTGATACAAATTGCCCCAATCAGCGTTCCATCGTCATCCCTGATCCATATCGTTGAAGATTGAAGCTCTCTTGACCCTGACGTGCCCTCATTATTTGTACCACTCATTATGTTAGTGCAGGTTGATAAAATTGGGTAGTGGGAATCATGATCGCTTCTGGAACTGGAGGAAGATACCCCAAAGCACTATGTGGCCTGACCGTGTTGTATTCCTTTCTCCACATCTCAATCAGAACTCTGGCTTCTTTTAACGTGTAGAAAATCTCTCCATTCAGCAGCTCGTCTCTCATCTTCCCATTGAACGATTCAATATAACCGTTCTCCCATGGGCTTCCCGGTTCAATAAACAGCGGTTTGATCTGCAGCTTTGACAGCCAGCTGCGTACCCTCCTGGCGGTGAACTCCGCCCCGTTATCAGACCGAATGTGAACTGGCACTCCTCGCTGAATAAATAGCTCTGTCAGGATCTCCAGAACATCATGATGAGTAAACCGCCTGGCAACTGGTGACGCCAAACATTCCCGGGAATACTCATCGATCACGTTCAGGATCCGAAAAGGAACTCCATTGTGGGTACGGGCCTGCATGAAATCATAGCTCCAAACATGCTGCGGAAAGAGCGGTTTCAGCCGGACCACAGAACCATCGTTGAGCCACAGATGTCCTCTTTTAGGCTGTTTCTGAGGGACTTTCAGCCCCCTCTCTGCGCCAGATCCGTTCCACGCGCTTGTGATTGACAATCCAACCTTCGTTCCTCAGCAGAGCGGTCACCCGACGGTAGCCGTAGCGTCCGTACTGGCTGGCCAACTCAATGATCCTTGAGGTCAGGAAATCTTCATCATTTGCTGGCCGTTTATTGTACCGCTGGGTTGTTCTTGGCTGTCCCACCACCCGACCGGCTCTGCGTTCAGACACACCCAGGGCTTTAATAGCCTGATTGACAGCTTTGCGTTTCCTGTCGGGTGAAATTATTTTTTTCCCAGCACTTCCTTGAGAATGGCATTACCCAAAGAGAGATCCGCGACCAGCTTCTTCAGCTGGTTATTTTCTTTTTCCATTTCCTTGAGTTTCCTGGCCTGGGTGACATCCATTCCCCCGTATTCCCTGCGCCAGCGATAATAGGTTTGATCACTGATTTCAATTTTCCTACAAGCCCGAGCTATCGTTTGTCCCTGACTGAGATAAACTTCAGCTTCACGCAATTTGGTAATGATCTGCTCCGGTGTATATCGTATGCGCTTTGCCATCTTTTCTGCCTCCCATATGTACTAATCCTAACATTACTTCTGGATTAGTTTTTGGGGGGCAGGTCAAAATCGTACACCGCTGTGCCCGGCTCTTCATCTGCGCGCTGTTTGTCTAGGCAGATGAGGACAACGGCAGTTGCTCGGCCGGCTATCCCCGGGGCAGCCGCTCGCAGCCGCCTTAGCCTTGCTTGATCCCGAATGACGACGAAGGCCCACGGCTGAGAATTACTGTGGCTCGGCGTTCTAGCCGCAACTTCTACCAAACTTTTTAAATCCTCGTCCAGGACAGGATCTGCTGTCCACCAGCGCACACTCCGGCGAGTGCGCAACGCATCCATTAATTCCATAGTTATACCCTCATTGATTTCAACATCCACGACTAGCTGACAGGCCAGGCTGTTCTCTCGCCCCACAGGTGTCCAGTCACGGGCTAGGTCTGGCTCTGCATACTGTCATACACGTGCCTGTTGGGGACGCCATCTTTCGGGGAGGTCTCTTGTGATTTCGTCCTTCAACGCACTCCGATGGACAGACGAGGGCATTCGGCTTTTCTGCCTTGCGCCGGTTTTCTCAGGCGACCAGAGTCGCTGCTGCCGATGATCACCAGAGTCGACAATTGACTTGCTCACTCTGACCGGAGCTTCGAAGCATCCGGGCACCCAGACACAAGGTGGCAGGACACCAGGTGACCGCCTCCTACATCCACCAAATGAGGCTCTACTTTGGTGCAGTGTTCCGTGGCTCTATGACAGCGCGGGTGGAATGCACATCCTGATGGTGGGTTAGCAGGGTCGGCCACGCCACCACTGAGCATGATCCGCTGCTGCCGTAGCTCCCGATCCAGCGAAGGTGTCGCTGACAACAACGTCTGAGTGTAGGGATGCAGAGGATTGTCGAAGACCTCTTCAGCATTTGCGTACTCGATAATCTTGCCTAGATATGTCACGGCGATAGTATCACTGATGTAACAAACCAGAGCAAGGTTGTGGGAGATGAAGAGATACGTCAGTTCTAGTTCGCGTTGGAGTTGCATCAACTGGTTGATCACCTGTGCCTGAACGGACACATCCAATGCCGCCGTAGGTTCATCGAGCACAAGGAACTTGGGATTCATTGCTATCGCCCGCGCGACGGCGATGCGCTGCAACTGTCCACCAGAGAATTCGTGTGCATAGCGATAGATGTGCTCGCTGGCCATGCCTACCTGCTCGAGCAGCTCTACAACCCTGTCGCGAATATCGCTATGGCTCAGCGATGTGTGCGTTTGGAGGGGTTCTCCCACTATGTTCAGGACGCTCATCCTCGGGTCAAGGGAGGAGAAAGGGTTTTGGAATACCATCTGCATGTCCCGGCGCATCTTTCTCAGCCACCTGCTGGACAATCGGAGAACGTCCGTTCCATCGAAGTATACCTCTCCCGAATCGGGCTCGATCAGGCGTAGTATGCAGCGACCAATCGTCGTCTTGCCGCAGCCAGACTCACCCACAAGGCCAAGAGTCTTCTTATGCTCGATCTTAAACGACACGCCATCCACGGCCCGCACGACACGCGGGTTCCGCCGCAGGAATCCACCTCCCTGGGTAAAATGCTTGACCAGGTTCTTGATTTCCACTTGCGCATCATGCGTGCGGCCGTTGTCCGATATCTCGCTCATCTTTCCTCTGAATCGGCATATAGGAAGCAGCAGACTGTATGCGATGGCGCCACAGATATCCGTGGTGGCGCTTCTTGTCCGCAGATCTCCATCGCATGCGGACAGCGAGGGTTGAAAGAGCAGCCCTCAAGAGGCTGAAGGCCGCTGGGCACGGTGCCTGGGATGGCTTGCAAAGGCTGCCCCCGGCTACTGCGGCGGGGGCTTGCCTGTAGCAGAGCACGTGTATAGGGATGCTTTGCTTCGTACATCACCTCATCGACGAGGCCAGACTCCACCACCAGACCAACATACACGACGGCGACTCTCTGGCACGTCTCAGCCACGACGGCGAGATCATGGGTGATCATAAGTATAGCGATACCCTGGGTTTCCCTCAACCTTCGAAGCAGATCTAGTATCTGGGCTTGAACGGTCACGTCCAGGTCCGTCGTGGGTTCATCGGCGATAAGCAAGTCAGCCCCACAGGACAGGGCGATCGCAATGCTCGCACGCTGTTTCATGCCCCCACTCATCTCGTGAGGGTAGGTATCCAGGATACTCGCTGGATCCGGTAATTCCACCATCTTCAGGAGTTCCAGAGCTCTGTCCCGCATCTGGTTCTTGTCGGCTCGCTGATGGCGGCGTATCACGGTTTCGAGTTGTTGCCCAATAGTGAACAGAGGGTTCAACGACGCTGACGGATCCTGAAACACCATTGCGATCTTGGCACCTCGGATCGTCTGCATGTATGACTCGGGCTTCCCAAGCAACTCTTCTCCCATAAACACAATGCTCCCAGAGACGATCTCTCCGCCGCGAGGGATGAGCCTCAAGATGGATAATGCGGTCATCGACTTCCCGCAGCCAGTCTCGCCCACGAGCCCCAGTATATCCTGCTCATGTATCTCCAGGTCTATGCCATTAAGCGCGTGTACAATTCCAGCGTAGGTACGGAACTGGAGGCGCAGATCCCGGACTTTCACAAGCTGCTGATCCATTTATTTATCCAACTCTCCTTGACTGCGGGTCCAACACATCTCGCACGCCATCGCCCAACAGGTTGAAACACATGGCAACCAACAGAATGGCCAGACCCGGGAAGATGGAAAACCATGGAGCAATGCTTAAGTACATACGAGCGATGGCCAACATGTTGCCCAAATCAGGCTTCGGTAATTGAACTCCCAACCCAACAAAGCTCAGCGATGCTCCCATCAGGATCGCTGAGCCAATATCCATTGTCGCCTGGACCAAGATCGGAGTGAGCACGTTGGGTATGACATGGCGACGAATGATGGTGAAGCTCGACACACCGATGGCCCGAGATGCCTCGATAAAAGCTTGCTCTTTTAGTGATACCGTTTGTGCCCGAGCCAAGCGAGTGTACCATGGCCACCAAGTCAAGGTGATGGATAGCATAGCGTTGAACAATCCGGGACCCAGCGCTGCACTAATCGCTATAGCCAGCAGCAAGGAAGGAAACGAGAGGAAGATATCGGTGATGCGCATGATGGCATTATCGATCCCCCCGCCGAAGTATCCAGCGATCGCACCGAGAGGCGTCCCAATGATAATGGCTAGGCTCACCACAAGGAAGCCAATGCCGAGGGAAGGACGGCTACCGAGGAGCATACGCGACAAGAGATCTCGACCCAATTCGTCTGTGCCCAATAGGTGCGTGCGACTAGGCGGACGCAGCATCTCGCTTATGTTAGATTTGCCCATCGCCTGGTCAGGATAGGGCGCTAGCCAAGAAGCAAAGATCGCTACCAGAACAAAGATCAGGATGATGACCAGGCTGATCATAGCCAGTCGATCGCGCCGCAAGGCACGCCATATGAGCAGATATTCCTGTGACCCGGTGCTCGAGGCACCCCGCGCGCCCTTCAACCTTTCCTCTGGCTGTATGTTCATGACTTGATCTCCAATACTATTGCCTGCTCACGCGGGGGTCAATCACTGCCTGGAGCAGGTCTAGGAACAGGTTGACAAAGACGTAGAACACCGCCACTATCAGCGTGACCGATACCACAATGGGAAAATCGAGGGTCAGGATGGCCTGGGTCAAGTAAGTCCCGAGCCCTGGCCAGCGGAAGATGATCTCCACCAGCATGGCTCCGCTTATCTGCCAAACGAAGCTTAGCCCTAGGGCTATCAAGGTGGGGACGATGGCATTCTTGAGGGCGAGTTTGAAGTATACTGTGCGACCTCTAAGCCCTGTCGCCCATGCGGCGGTAATGTACTTCTTCCGGAGCACCTCTATCATCGTAGCCCGCGTCATACGTATGCTCAACCCGACTGCATAGCTCGACAAGGCCAAGCTGGGCAAAACCAGATGCGATAATACATCGCGGAAGGCCGACCAGTTTCTGCTCAGGAGCGTATCCACCAGATAGAAGCCTGTAATGTTATTAATGGGTGCAAAGATAGCAATTTCACGACTCACCCTACTGCCGATGGGCAAAAGGCCAAGCATGCTAACAAATAATAATTGGATTATCAGCGCCAGCCAGAACACCGGAATAGAGACATTGATGACCGCATAAACGCGGCTGAGCTGATCCACCCAGCTGCCATTCCAAGCTGCAGACGCCACCCCTAAGGGGATACCTATCAGCACCGTGATGATCATGCTAACAAACACCAATTCTAGTGTGGCAGGTATAAAGATCATCAGATCTTCGATGATGGGCCGGTGAGTCCTCACCGAGACCCCAAAATTGCCGTGCAGAACTTCGCTCATATAGCTTAAGTACTGCACGTAGAGAGGTCGATCCAATCCCAGCTTGATTCGCGCCGCTTCGCGCGTCTCTTGCTTTGCCCGAGGACCGACATATAGTGCGACTGGATCGGAGGGGACGAGGCGGGCAATGGCAAATGTGATGATAGATACACCAATTAAGACGAGGATGGCGTGCAGCAGGCGCCGAATGACATACTCAACTCTTCCCACCAATATTACCTCACTAATTCAAGTTAGGGGCCAGCTACAATGAATCTTGGCTGGCCCCTACGCTAGCTAATCGTGCCCTACTCTTGACTTGGCCAAATAGCATAGCTCTAAAACGCTGTCTTGTGCTACCCCATACTCTATCGCGTCGTTGTCAGTTCGTAGACAAAGACAACTCCGGGGTAGCCCGGCATGTCAACAAACCCATCGATGTCCACATTGATGGCCGTGGTATTCAATATCTCCATCACCGGGATCGCCGGGCTGTCCTCCACTAGGATCTTTTGAGCCTCAATGAACAGTTCCGATGCAGCCTCACGGTCAACGCCGCTTAGTGCTTGGGCTCTGTCAATAAGCTCATCATACACGGGGTTACGGTAGTAGTCCTGATTGAACAGGATTTCGTCCTCACTGTGGAACATGGAAAACAGAGGATCGTAGGGCGTGGCGTATGTGGGCCACCATTGTTGAATGGTAATGTGTTGAGCGGTTTGAGGGTCTTGTTGGCCATATGACCACATCGCCGAAAAAGTCATGCCCTTCGTGTCGATATCGATGCCAACCTCAGATGCAGGGAACACCCACATCTCAGTTGGCCACACATGAGGGTAGGCGCCCGTAGTGTAGGTCATCTCGATACTGATACCGTCAGGATAGCCGGCCTCCTTCAGAAGCTCCCTTGCCTTATCCGGGTCGTAGCTATACTGGAGGCAGTCTTCACAGTAGCCCCACATCGCCGCAGGCACAAAACCCCTCGCCTGAGTGAAGACCCCTTGTCCTCTCTCGATAATTTCGTCGTACGGGAAACTATAGGCCAGCGCCTGTCGCACCAACTTGTTGTCTGTTGGCGGTTTCTGCGTATTGATCAGTAATATCAGATGTTGGTACGACGGGTCGACGTACACCTTGAGGTCCGAATTAGCTTGCAGACTAGGGAGCATGTCCGGAGGTATGTCGCGCATAAGGTCCGCTTCTCCTGTTTGGATCATCTGCACTCTCTGCACCTCGTCCTCAACAATCTCGAAGACGACCTTGTCAAATTGGTTGTCTTGCCACCCTCTCCAGTAGTCGTCGAAGCGAGTCAAGATAAGGCGTTGTCCCTTCTCAAAGGACTCGTACATGTAGGGGCCAGTTCCGGCACCCTGCCCGGAATCGTACCACTCCTTGGGCTGGTCTACGCTACCTGGGCTCATCATCTCGCCACAGAACGTGCCCGTGGAGATTAATTCCAGATCGATAGGCTCGCTGCCATGTATCTTGATCGTGTAATCGTCGATCACCTCCATGTCATCCACCGAGCCCCACATCCAGCTACAGCCGAGTCCCTCTGCGGCCAGGTAATGCTCGATTGTAGCTTTGACCGCATAAGCGTTGAACGGGAGCCCGTCCTGGAAGGTCACCCCCTCACGCAGGTGGAAAGTCCACTCTGTCGCATCCTCGTTTTTATCCCAGCTAGTGGCCAAGCCAGGTCTCATCTGCTCGTCACTCCCTGGAGGGTTCAAATACACGAGATTCTCGTACACCAAGTTAAGCACAACCTGTTCGCTGTTCATGGCAAGCGGTGGGTCCAAGTCTATGAACTGCTGCCACATCAAGAATGTGAATATCTTCGGCTTAGGAGATGCTGGCTCAGTTACCGCTGTATCTTCGGGTACCGCTGTACCTTCGGGTACCGCTGTATCTTCGGGTAGCGAGGTCGCTGGCGCACACGCGGCTGCCAACAGGGTAACCAACACTCCCATAGTGATTATTAACCAAATTTTCTTCGTCATTTTTTGTTCCTCCTCTGTAAGCTCTGCTTGGGGTTCACTCTTCTTCTACGCCCGTACTCTTCACATTAAGCATCCATGACCTCCTATCTCCCTCACTGCTCAGAATCCGGCGGCTTCGACACTACTGGCCTCACGGGGACGACAGGCAAATGTCCAGTACAATCTAGTACAAATGAGCTATATTTTTTCAGAGCAGAACTTGACCTCTTTTGCAGCACACAAATTCCACTGGCCAGGTCCTCTCAATTACCGGCACAACCCACCCAACCTAAGCACGGCGGGCCTGCCTATGGCTATTGTCTTTCCGCAACTAGCTTTTCGATAGGTACGTAATCAATATCGAATCCGAAATAGCGTGGGCCGATACACTCGTTGAGGCCAAACTCAGTGCGAAAAGCTTCGAGGCCCTTAATGCCCACCGCTGTTACCTCGTCGCCCTCCTTGAGATCGGTATTCGTGATCCCTTCTCCGCTGTGTAACCGCACGAGGGCGACAATGTCGGGGCCGCAGATCCACGGCTTGTCGTTCAGCCAGGAGATGAGGTTCTCGTTCTTGAACCAGACATCCAGAGTCTGTTCTTCATAGTCTCCGGTTCCCGCGATGTGAGTCTTCCCGAACATGTACCCATCACGATCCTCCCAATCCTTGCCCGTGACGATCCCGTCAAACAGCCGCCAACCCTCGGTGACCTCAATTATTGCGTCAACGGCGTCCTCACCTCTTTCCAAGGCTAGGCGTGTCGCTCGTCCTATGTCCAGACATTTCGTCAAGGTGCCCCTGACGAGCACCTCTTTCATCTCGCTGGCTAGAATTGGGGTGATCGCCGTTGAGGCGTCCCCGAAGGCTGCCAGGGCAAGGTGCTTGCCCAACCGCTCCCCCATGCGAGGGTTCGCGCAATTCTTGACGATGGTGACGTTGCCCCACCTGTCAACAGCAGCGAAAGGCCAGGGGGCTTTCCCATAGAGGTGCGTTGTGCTCTGCAGGTCCTCGGGCACAGCACGACCAGCATAGTCGCCGTCAACCACTGGGATGCCCAAACGCCCTCCGACAACTAAGGCATCAGGCGTGTTGCCTGCCCCAGGCTCGAAGGACACAACACACCCGAAAGATCGGCCAAGGTAGTTCTCCAGTTCCTTCACGGCCTCGATTAGGGCATCGTCGCCAAGTTTATCTACCAGCCCCATCTCCTCAATTTGTCTTAGGGTTTCCTCTGAGGGCGGAGAGATGGAACCCGTCCCACAGGGATTGATGCTCCATACATCGTCGGGGATATCGTCTGCATCGACCCAACCAAGAGGTATACCATCCTCGAGGGCTTTCTTGAGGATCCTTATGCCCATCTCTGGGCTGCCTCCCCCTCCTGCTCCCAAGACTAAACAGCCCTGGAGGAAATCGTCACAGTCTTGTATCGTTTTCAATCTACCTCGCGGCATTTTGACCTCCTGTCTTTGTTGGTATGGCGCTTGCCAGCCGGACTATACCTTGCTCACTTCGCTGCGAGCCACAGACAGCCCGCCAGACCGTTCTTGGCTGAACTACCTGTCATGCGCTCTAGCTGTGATCACCAAGTGCGATTATGTTAAGCAACCGATTCGTGAGCTTCGCAACATGTTTCTTGATTCTTGACCTCGTTGGTTGAGAGAATATTGCGGCGCTAACCGAAAGTATCTCAAGGGAGTCGCGTATTGTCGATAGTCGGCGAATTGTCACTATCTCCTTCTTTCCAAAGATTGAATGTCGATAGATTGGATAATCTTCATTTGCAAT
>SDBS01001643.1_pt1 | contig 22660 bp, 25 predicted proteins | sample 2277091 | NCBI WGS metagenome assembly SDBS01 (sample SAMN10404972, study PRJNA504765) | marine sediment metagenome | isolation source: marine sediment core GS10_PC15, 163 cmbsf | place: Arctic Ocean: Southern Knipovich Ridge | collected 2010
TTCCGCATAAAATCCAACAGGTTCCGACAAACAGTAACTCGTATAAGACGCTGAAGGGTTTCAACATCCACACCGTAGGGATGCACCAACGTTTCTGTTGGGGGAGGCGGCATCTTCGTTGTGGCTCGACTGAACATGTATAATCTGCCTTTAGGATCAACGAATTTGATAGTAGCGTAGGGTATCACCAGCGCCGTCTGCTTCAGATACTCTAGAATCTTGGACATTGCCCTGTAGTAATCTCCCTCTAGAGAATATTCAACAATGGTTCCACGCCACTGTTCCTTGTTTCTTCGGGTCTTACGATCCAAGATCAGGGGACGGTTCCGCTGGATGTCTATCATCAGCTTAAACTCGTAAATCTTGGAACCACCAGTGCTGGACCTGATGAGAACTGGTTTGTGGGTGGTAATCTGACCATAGAGAATAGCCATTTTTCCGCCCAAACCAAAAGTTCCACGTGCTTGTTTGAGTTTGTAGTTTGAGCCGAACAAAATCTGACCAAAAGCTGCAGGAATGTGACGAGCTGATATTCCAGAGCCGTTGTCCATGATTTTCAGTCTGTATACTCCATTTCCTGATTCCGTTGTAGTGCTCGCTTCTTCCTCAGACAATCTTATGTACACTTCTGGAGGAACATTTATTTGGTCAGCGGAATCAAGAGAGTTTTCCACAATCTCCCTGACGGATACGAAGACTGCACGAGAGGGATTTGTGAAACCTGCTATGTCTCGGTTGCGGTAGAAGAAGTCGGCGGGGCTTATCTCTTGGAAGGTCACCAAAGCTGGTTCCCACCGCCCATTGAAATGTTAAGCTTTGAGAGGAGTGTTTTCATTGTTTCTGCATTGCCTCCGCGGTGTTCTGGACCGGGAACCGCGTCAGAATGGCATTGTATGATATGTAGCAACATGGCAGGGTCATTCATAATTCTGTATGATAACTATTTCAATGTTTTTGTAAAATTTAAAGGTTAACTAATTAGGCCATTTTACAGCGGTTTTTTGGGCTAGCTTTTGTATGTTGGCTCCCAGAGTTGCAGCCTCTGTTTTTTGAGTTCTCTACGTTTTTTGTGTAGAAAACGGTACACTGTTCCGTGGAGGCTTCCCCTGATTAGCATACTCACAGCTGCTCTGGCAATTGAGTCTTGGTCAGGGTATCCAATTATTGATATCGTGTGACCGTAAACTGAAATGTTTGCTTCACTTAACTCCTCGATGATTCTTCTGGTTTTGCCTTCCTTTCCGATTACTCTGCCTTTCAGCCTCTTCAGGTCAGACGGAGACCTACCCACAATTTCCCGAAGGTCAATAACCTCGAACACAATCTCGTCGTCGTCAAGCAGCCTGAACGCATGATCTGGCGCAAAGCCTCTACCGATAGCAGTAACCACTTCTTTGGCTCTGAATAGAACTGTTGGATCCTCGGCTGTTGACAGAAGAGTTATCTGAACAGCCCCAGTTTCGCTTTCCACCTGCAAACCAACAGACAGTTTCCTTTCGATAACTGCCTTGACACTGCCATCTGGACCAACGAGAGCACCGACACGGTCTCTCGGAATCTTGAGGTAAACTTTACTGCCTTCCACCTGTAACCCTCTTGTACATCTCTTCCACAGTTAACACGCTTGAGTCTAACCTTTTGAAGAATCTGTGCAAGTTTTCCAAGTCTCTCCGCAGGAACCTTTCAGCCATAGGATGCTTGATTAACACAGATTGCCCAACATCAAAAATCACGGGTTTCCCCTTCCAAAGCATGATGTTGTATTCACTCAGGTCCGCGTGCACCAATCCTCCCTTACGATAAAGCCGCCTTAAATAAGTTAGCAAAAGCTTGAAGACTCGCTGGGGATCTTCAGGAGCGATTTCCTTCATGAGGGGCGCACGTTCACCATTCTTGCCAATAAACTTCATTATCAAAACGTTCTTTTGCACAGCCAAAGGCTCTGGAACGTTGACTCCCGCTTCTTTGGCACGTCGCAGATTCTTGAATTCTTTTTGAGCCCAAGTGAATATGAGTGAGCGGGTGTCTCTGCGGACATGAGCGAATCTGGGGTCGCCCTCTATGTAGGGAATCATACCCTTCTTGAATTCTGCTGAGCTGGTGAGATATATTTTGATGGCTAATTCATTTCCTTTGGTGTCTTTTCCCCAATATACTCGTGCCTCTTTTCCAGCACTTATAACTCCATGAATCTCATCGATGATTCCCTTATTCATGAAGTCATAGATGGTCATGAGCGTAGAACGATCAAAAACCTCTTCGAAAACTTGGTAATCTTCGCTCCTCTTATTCTTCATCAGCGACTTGATTTCGTACGCTTTTTCTTTCCGGCTAAGCCTCTTATCCACTTTCTCTCTAAAAGACACAGCAAACCTTCCTACAGAACAGTGAAGCTCAGGAGGTTATCGAGCTCGCTAGAGAAACAAATACAACATTGCTTATGAATTCCCGTTTTCTCCAAGGAGACACCTTTTGGAATAGAGGAACATCTTCCTATTTAGGTTTCTCTGCAACAGTTAGACCTGAAAGCTCTAGAAGAAGTTCTATTAGGGATGGTTATCAACTATTTTCTGGAATGCTTTAGAGGTGCCAAAGAAATGAAGTTTGTTAAGTTAAACGAAAAAGGGTGGCTGGAGAGGCAAGGTTACTCTAAGAAAATTTTGTTTACTGAGGAAGACCTGAAATCGAAGGGAAACGTTGTTCAGATCGTTAAGAACGAAGCTCACACAGAAATAAAACCCCACTATCATAAACAGATGATCGAAATTTACCATGTTTTGAAGGGAAATGCTGTTGTTTTCTGCGGGGACACAAGAGTTAGAGCCCAGCCCGGAGACACGTTACTGTGCGAGCCCAGAGAAGTTCACGGAGTAGTCAACGATACTGACGAGGATTTCCAGTTTGCTGTTTTCAAGATCAACGCAAAAGATGAAGACATGTACTGGATATAGATTCTAGAATATACTATATTTTGATGATCTGGGCGTGGGGGACACCGCAGATGTTTATAACTGCTTCGGGGTGAACTAGACCCTTTTCTATGGCTTTGTTTACGATGTTAGGTCCAACCATGTTCACGATGGTGGATTCGTTCATCAGCGCAACAGCATCTTCTACTGGCATCTTTGGACCTTTATAGAATTCTTCTCCAACCTTGAAAACTATTTTTCCATCCCTCAGAATCTCGCCTAACAGTTCCTCGTCACAGGCTGCGAGAAGCAAGTATTCTCCGCATTTCTGCAGCTTGGTGTAGGCTTCCAATGTTAAGCACTCTACAACATTGATATGGACGATCTTGCTCCACAGGCTTCGCAGACCAAAAACAGGAAACGTCTATCTTTAACGATTTTTGTGTCTGGACGAGTGCATACGGGACAGACAACAAATTCTTTGATGTATCTTTGGATGAGCCTATCAAAGGTGTCGTAACGGAATTTTCCCTGAAAGATCGCTCGGTTTCGTTGCATTGTTGTTGCGGTAGCCATTTCTCCTGAAAAGAATTTTAGCACGTGACGGGGTTCCCGGTTAAGGGCGTCACATATCTCTTTAAAATTTGCTAGGATTGTGCGCATGCCGATGATGAAACTTCGAGGCGGTGGAACCTCGAATCGTTTGTGCTCACGTACATCTGAAGGAAGCTGTGATCGAGCACGTTCAAGCAATTCTCTGTAGTTCATCCTTAACGCCTACATTACAGGAGTTTTGCCCTCAATAAAAGCCCTTCTCTTTTCTCAACAAAAACAGTTTGCTCTTTTCTTGATTAACCACAATGTATATCTGGCTTGCCGAGTGTGATTTTAATAATGTCTGGGGGCGTGCAATGGGCATTTTTGATGGTGTTGTCTCAGTTTTCTCAAAGATCGCCTTCAGGTTCGAGTTTTTCTTTCCCCAGTTCATTGGCTATTTCGTAGGTCAAAAGTTGAAGGATTACAAGGAAAAGGGCTTGATTGAAGACTATAAAGTGAAAGCCAAGAAAAGAGGAAGAAACCATTACCTCTTTGACGTGGACCTGTTTCTGAAAATCGAGAAAGGAGGTGAGATACCGTGGTTGAAGAAAAGAAAGGACACGTAAAAGTCACTGTAGACGTGGAGATAAACGCGGCTCTGATGGATGTGATGAAAGAGTGCATGGAAAATATGCCTCATCTGGTTCAGATGATGGCAGAGCAGAAAAAGAAGAAAGAGTGAAATCAAATCAAGGTTTCTTCGCGAAGAACAGGAAGCCGTTAAAGTAGGGTATCCCCGTAAAAACCCGAAAAACACGACGCCCAAAGATACAATTAGAACTTGCTCTTTTAGTAACAGGATTAAAACAGAAAATCCTTAAATCATAACTTGACAATCGGATAATAAGACAATTTATGGAGGGCCCGTAGCTCAGTTTGGTTAGAGCGCCAGGCTCATAACCTGGTGGTCGCCGGTTCAAATCCGGCCGGGCCCACCAAAAATTGAAATGTTCATTTTAGTTTGATTTATGGCATCACTCGTATATACAACATACAAACAAATCAATTTATGTCACTAATTGTTGCCGAAGGCATTTCAAAAAGCTACGGCAAAGTAGTTGCTGTAGATGGCGTAAACTTGTCGCTTGATGAGGGTTCTGTCACGGCTTTGATAGGCCCCAACGGTGCGGGAAAAACTACCACAATCAAGATGATTCTTGGTTTGCTGAAGCCAGATAAAGGTGTGGTGAAAGTTTTTGGTCAAGACCCTTGGGATAACACGGCTATACGGTCGATGATTGGGGTAGTTTATGAGAAAGCATTTTTTCCTTCTCACCAGAAAACTTTAGAATACCTGCAGAGAGTTTGCAGAATCTTTGGCGTGCCTGAGTCCCGGGCTATGGAAGTTTTAGAATTAGTGAATTTAGAGGAGGCGAGTGATCGGGAGATTAGGGCTCTTTCTGCTGGGATGCTACAGAAGTTTGCTATTGCTCATGCTCTGGTTCATAAGCCTAAGCTGATTGTGGCGGATGAAATGACGGCTAATCTTGACCCTCAGGCTAGAAGTGAGCTTCTGGACTTGGTTTTGCAGCTTCACAGGAACGAGAATGTTACTTTTCTTCTTTCTTCGCATATTCTTCCAGAATTAAGTAGGGTGTGTGATTCGGTGGCGATTATTAACAGGGGTAAGGTTTGGGCGTTTGGAAAATTGTCTGAGCTTTACGACAAGTATGCGATTGGGATTATCAGAGTATCCACGGACAGCCCTGAGGAGGTAGCAGCTGAGATTAGAAAGCTGAAGTATGTTAAAGATTTGAGAACTGACATCAGGGGAATCTCGGTCAGGGTAGCTGAGGGGAAGGAGGATGAACTTTATGAGGATGTCCCCAAGCTGGCAAAGAAGGTTAAGGCTAAAATTTTGGGGATAGAAACTGGAAGCGCCTCCCTAGAAGAATTGTATAGGTTAGCGGTTGGCGCTAATGAAGAAGGGGGTAAATGAGTTGGGAAAAGGTAAACCGTTTCTGGAAGTTTTAGCCTCTGCGGTACACGAGGACTATCGGTTCCCGTTTCTTGAGCTCTTTGCGTTTCTGTATGCCTTGGGCACGTTTGTGCTGGCAAATTTTACTGTCGGCATGACTGCTCAAGCCACCACAAACGAAGTTGTAGCCTATACCGTAACTACTTCGATTATTGGCGGGTCTCTCATTGTTTTCATATTACTCATTTTAAAAAATGTCGCCTACGGTCTGGGAAGCGACCTTGAAAAGGGAATTATTCAAACATACTTTTCGTATCCCCTCAAGAGATGGAGAATATTAACAGCTAAACTTATCTCAGCCATCGGCGTTTCTCTGCTTCTCTTTCTAGGAATTCAGATTTCAGCGCTTTACATTTTGGCTCCAGACATTGTGTTGCCTCAATTTGGCACAGTGATTCTAACGTATGCTGCAAACCTGAGCTATCCTCTTCTCATTGCGGCTATAATGCTTTTAATGACATTGATACTTAGAAGAGGAGGCATAGGGCTTGTTGTTGGCATAGTTCTCTATTTTGCCATGAACATAATTTCGGGAATAGCATTTCTTGTTTCGTTCGCCACTGAATCTCCGTTAGCCCTCCAAATCATATCCGTAATCTCCCCAAGCATGGCTTTACAGCAACACTATGGGGGGATGTCCGATATTCTTGGATCAGTGTGGTCGCCAACTTTATCAGAAGTATTAGTCTACATAGGAGTTAGCTACGTGATCGTGGCTTCACTATTCGTTCTAGGATACGTCTATTTCAGCAGGAGGCTTAACCTATGAGTCGCAGGACAACTATTCTAGGACGGGGCGGCACAACTCTCATAGCAATAAGTTTAGCCTTGTTCCTTGTTTCATTCATTCCTCCCCAGCCAATGGGCAGTGGTGATGGCATAACAGAAGTGCCTGCAGGAACATTTTCACCATTAGACAGGTCACCTCCCAATTTCCCAGCTCCATTGACGTTTTACTATGACACCGTTCTAACCCCCCAGCAAGAACTAGAACTGCAACTTTCAGCAAACGGCACCATGACTGCCTACATACTCGAAGTTAACACATACACAATAATCGACTGGATCAGGGAACAACAGAGTTCAGCCCAAGACTTGAATGCAACAAGATTGGAAGAATTTCTAGGAGAGCACCCCAACTCGATTGGTTGGCAACATGAAATCAATAAGGAGACGATTGAGCACACTTATATTCCAACCAAAGTTACTAACGTAACAATAGTTTACTCCAATCCAAGTTCAGAAAACATTCTAGTGAATCACTCGTACCGTGAAATATCTTCCTTAGCCCCAGGCAACAAAGTTCTAAACATAGCACTGTGGACAACACCCATCGGGTTCATATTAGCAATACCTTGGCTTGCGGAACTATGGAAACAGAGAAAACACAAATAGCGTAGTCATTTAGGTACAAGTTCTGTAAAGGAAGTATTGTAACTTGAGGGGAGACCTTGACAACATCCTAACAGAGAAAGATGCAGAAGCTTTGCTTCTCTACTCGGACAGCTACAAAGACGCCAACATGTATTACCTCACAGAGTTTCTGGCTCCAGACCCATTCATCTTCCTCAAAAGAGTTGACGCTGACCCCGTGATGGTGGTTAACCAGATGGAGTATCCGCGAGCACAAAAACAATCCATCATCAAAGACGTGAGGTCTTACATCGATTATAACTATCTCCAAACAGTGAAATCCGCCAAGGAACCGCAACTAGGCGCCATGAAGTTCATCGCAAACGTAGCAAAACAGGAACTGGGCGCAGAAACTAAGATTTGTGTGCCCCCCAACTTTCCGGTAATCGCGGCTGATGTGCTAAGAACTGAGGGCTTAACAATCGAACCCATGTTTGGTGTTGTCGAGAAAGCCAGAGAAACCAAAGACACCCACGAAGTAAAGGAGATAAGAGCGGTTCAGGCAGTCAACCAAAAAGTCACCGCCGAAACAATAGAATTGATAGCAAACTCGGATATAGGCAGCAACAAAACCTTGCATTTCAAGGGAGAGCCCCTGACGGTTGGCAGGATAAAATCGTTTTTTGGACACAAACTTCTAGAAAACGGATGTTTGCCCGAAGAAGACATCATAGTCGCATGCGGCACAAAATCATCTGACCCCCACTACTCAGGCGAAGCAAAAGACAAACTCAAAGCAGACCAACCAATAATACTTGACATTTATCCGCGGAGCATCCAGAAACGCTACTGGACAGACATGACCCGAACCGTAGTAAAAGGAAAAGCATCAAACAAACTCAAAAAAATGTTCGACACCGTTTTTGAGGCGAAAAATGCTTCCCTAGATGCCATCCAAGCCGGAGCCTTGGGAAGCCACATTTATGATGTTTGTTGTGATGTGTTAGAGAAGGCGGGCTACGAAACCACGAGAAATAGAAAAAAGGTAACTCGGGGAATGACTCACGGTCTTGGGCATGGAGTAGGCTTGCAGATACACGAAAGCCCCAGAATGAGTGAACTCTCCATGTCTCCTCTGAAGGAACATAATGTTGTAACTGTTGAACCTGGCATCTACGACCCTGACGTAGGCGGGGTAAGATTAGAGGACATCATAGAAGTCACAAAATCTGGATACCGCAACCTGACGAGGATGGAGACACAGCTAGAAATCTAGAAACGTTTTAGCCTCCGCTCATAAGAGACATCAAAATAACGTTGTCGCCGTCAGATAGTTTGGCGTCCAATCCGCCAAGTTGACCAATCAATACGCCGTTGACTGTAACGGAGAAGCCCATTTTGACGTCCTTAAGTCCCGGTTCGTAAACTTCTTTTCTGAAGGCTACGCCGTGAACCTCAGCCAGCTTGTTAAGCAGGTCAGAAAGGGAAGTGTCCTCATCCAGCTCGAAATGTTCCTCTCGTTTATTCAGCATGTTCTTGATGAAACCGAAGTATTGAACTCTAACCTTCAATTTTCTTCACCAGCACCAAACCAACCACTTAACAGGGCATTCAGGGTAGTTATCATCACAGTAATCTGAAGAGGAATCTTATTTATCAGTTATGAGTGCCTGTGCGTTGTCGGTGCAGTTAAAAAGGAAATGTGTTTTTCATTTATGATGTGTTATGCATTGTAAATAATATCGATGAAATAAATAACATTCTCAAAAAACGATTATGATATGGTTTGTGTTGAAGGCAAAAGATAAAAAGGTTAATATTTATCTATCCGATTCACATAACTCTCTCCAAAAGTGAGTAATGGAGGAGTAAGATTGAGTTACGCCAAACGAATTCTTTACGTAGACTTAACAACCGGAAAAACAGAAGTTAAACCCTTAGATGAAAAACTAGCTAAAGAATACATCGGAGGCATAGGACTTGGAATGAAACTGTTTCTAGACCACTCCAAGGCCGGTGTCGACGCATTAAGCCCTGAAAACCCCCTGATTTTCATCACAGGACCATTAAGTGGTACCATGGCGCCCTCAGCGGGAAACAGTTACGCCGTGGTTTCCAAATCTCCCTTAACCGACGGAATTAATGAATCAAAAGCCCACGGTTTCTTTGGGTCTGAACTAAAACGGGCAGGATACGACGCAATTATATTTACAGGCAAATCTGAAAAACTAGTTTACGCATGGATTGATGATGAATCGGTTCAGCTTCTTGATGCCAAGCACCTAAAAGGAAAGTCACCTGCAGAGACAGATGACACAATCCGAGAGGAACTGGGAGATTTCTATATCCGTGTGTCAGCAATCGGCGAAGCTGGAGAAAAGCTTGTTCGAATTGCTTGCATAATCAACGATGAATTCAGAGCCATTGGAAGGGGTGGTATGGGTGCAGTTATGGGCTCCAAGAACCTGAAGGCGGTTGCTGTTCGTGGAACAAAAGATGTGAATGTTGCTGATGCTGAGGAGTTCACGGAGTTTGTGAGAACTATTCATGAGCGCATGAAGGGACCAGCTACACGGAAATACCGGACTTTGGGTACGCCAGAGAACGTTCTTGTTTTGAATGCTTTGGCTGCTTTGCCTACACGTAACTTTTCTCAGGCTACCTTTGAAGGTGCTGAAAAAGTGAGCGGGGAGTACTTGAATGAGCGCTATGTTAAGAAGATTATTGGATGTGCAACCTGTGGTATGCGTTGTGACCATATTGCTGTTGTCCCTGAAGGAGAATACAAGGGAAGCACTTCTAGGATCGAGTTTGAGTGTTTGTGGGCTGTTGGACCCCTCTGTGCCGTTGACCGGTTAGATGCGATTATTGAGGCTATCCGTTTAGCTGACTATTATGGCGTGGACGGAATATCCGTTGGTGTCATAGTGGCTTTTGCAATGGATCTCTACGAGAATGGCATCATAACCAAGAAGGATACTGACGGCATGGACCTCAGCTTCGGTAATCACGCAGCGCTTGTTGAGACGATAAAGAGGATTGGTACCCGTAAGGGTTGGCTAGGAAATGTGCTTGCTGAAGGATGCATGAGAGCGGGCAAAGAGATTGGTAGAGGAGCAGAGAAGTATGCTAATCACATCAAGGGAATGGAGTTGCCTGGTTACGATCTTAGGACGCTGAAGACTGCTGCTTTGGGCTTTTCTGTTTCGTATCGTGGAGCTTGTCACCTTAGGTCTGGTGCTTACTCGCCTGACGTGAAGGGCAAGGTTGACCGCTTCAAGATTGAGAAGGGAAGAGGAAAGCTGATCATGGATGGTGAGGATCTCTATAATGTTGTTGACTCTTTGATATTGTGTAAGTTCTCTAGAGGCGTTATGTATGATGGTCTCAAGGACATGGCTAAGTACTACACGTTAGCTACTGGAATTGAGATGACTCCGGAGGAGTTGATAAAGGCTGGTGAGAGAATTAACAATCTTGCTAGGGTCATTAACATTCGTGAGGGTAAGGGAACAAGGGCGAATGATACGTTGCCGTGGAAGATCATGAATGTGCCAGTGCCTGATGAGGGAATTGCGAAGGGAGCTGTTGTGAACCAGAAGGAGTTTGACCTCGGATTGGATGATTACTATAGTGTTCGCGGTTGGACAAAGGATGGTATTCCTACGCCTGAGAAACTCAAGGAGTTGGGTTTGAAGGATCTTGTTAGTATTGTGAAGAAGAAGATTAGTTCTATGAAATGAAAAAGGATGGAGGAAAAGATAGATGCCAACTATTCATGAAAAAAAGTTTGTTTCTGGAGACCCCTCTAAGTGTATCGGCTGCTGTGTCTGCGAATACGCGTGTTCGATGGAGCATGAAAATACCTATAATCCTACCAAGTCTCGTATACGGGCTATTCGCTTGAATTCTTTTGTGAATTTGGCGGTTGCCTGTAGGCTTTGTGAGGATTCTCCTTGTGTGGCTGCTTGTCCGCGGGATGCGTTGATGCAGTCAGAGGAGACGGGTATTATCTTGGTTGATGAGGACAAATGTAACGGTTGTGGCTGGTGTATCGAAGCTTGCGATTATGGTGCTATTCAGTTGCATCCTGAATCAAAGAAGGTCTTTGTTTGTGACCTTTGTGAGGGTGAACCTAAATGTGTGGAGTGGTGTCCGGAGGAGGCTTTGGATTTCACGACCAAGGATATTATTTCGCAGAAGGCTAGGATAAGTGCTGTCAAGAAACTGTTCCAAGATGCACTAAAGTCTGAAGAAAAGTAAACTAGTCTAATAGAGTTGGGGCTTTTTTGTTCCAGTTTTTGTTGGTTTATGGGAGAAGTTTCTGTAGCAGGTTTGTTAGGTTTGTTGCTGTTTCTTTGAGTTTAAGTGTTAGTCCTTCTCCGAAGCTGGTGTCCTGTGGCTGGATTATGAGGAGAGCGATTTTGGCGGCTGTGGTTTCTGTTAGGCAGTCACAGAATATTCTCAGGGGCAACGTATGGGTTGAAATTGACGTTTTTCTTATTAGCTGTACTGGGTCTGCAAGCTGTGGGGTTCCGGGTTCCCTGTTTATCATGCCCGCGTCGACAAGAAGAACGTGAGTAGGCTTGAAGGCTACTATCTGTTGCATGTAGCTTTCGGGGATGGTTTCTGCTTCTATCAAGTAAACAGATTCTGATACATTGTTTTGTAGGCTTCTTACGATTTCTACTCCAACAAAGTCGTCCCTGCGAAATGGGTTCCCGATACCAGCAACAACGACTTTCTGTGCACCAGAAAACCAATCTTTTAGAGAAGATTTGATGTCAACAGTTTGTTCCCCAGAACCAGCCATAACCACACAACCTACGTTAAGTATGGAAGGGACAAGGGAAGCAAATAAAACTTATAGTTGCTTGGGTTTTCCAGAAAAAGCTAGTTTTGGAAGATTAACTACCGTAAAAAATTTATCTCTAGCTTTAAATTGCGTTTTAGCCGGAATTCTATTTTTCTTCGAAGTTAATCGTAGAAAAGTTGGGTTTTAACCGCTTAACCTTAGGAAAAAATTACTTTAATACATTAAAGTATGCTTCAATTGGCTTGGCATTTTAAGATAAAGCGATAATGCCAATGTTTTCGTGTTAATAACCGAAATATGATTCATCTTGGATCTTTGGCGATGTGGTGGGATAAATTTTAACCCCAACCCCAACAGTTAATGGACTGCTGGTTAACCTGTTTTTTCCTTACCCCCTACCATTGACCTTTGGTTAGCACGTGCTGAAAGTTTATTTGGTTTTGGTTGTCATTACTAGCAGGGTAATAATTTGGAGAAGGTGTTTAGGCCAAATCAGACGAGAAGCACAATGGTCTGGGGCTTAGTATTACTGGCGATAATTGATGCCCCATTATTGTTGTTTTTCTTTCTTGGTTTTCAAGGACCTACATTTTCTCTTGTTATCTTGGCAGTTATTCTCATTCTCGTCGATGGTCTAGTGCTTTCTTTAGGATTTCTAGGCAAAAGAATGAGTTACAATCTTGGAGATGACGAGTTCACGGTGAATTTTGGTCTCTCGAAACGAAGGATTCCCTATTCGACGATTCGGAATGTGCAACTTTCTCAAACAACGCTTCTGTTTCGTCTTTTTGGTGCAAGTTGGCCTGGGCTCCATTGGGGACTTTACAGTGCCAAAGGTGTCGGAAGAGTCTGGGTTTACTCAACTAGAATGAGCGGAGACTTTGTTTTGATTGAACAGGTAAACGGCAAAAAGATTGCAGTATCTCCCGAGAATCCAGAAAGTTTCCTTAATGAGATAAATGCTCAGAAAAGTAGGTTCGCAACATCTAGTCCAAGTGAAGTCAAAACTTTTGAAGCCTCAACCAGAGTAGTCTATTTGCAAGTTGTGACTGTAGCTGCTGCTTTTTTTGTTTTTCTAGGATATCTGCTCTGGATTTACCCGTCGCTCCCAGAGATTATTCCTGTACATTTTGATTTCAACTGGAATCCTAATCGTTGGGCACACAAATCTGAACTGTTCATAATAGCAGGTGTCGCAGCGATTTTTCCTGCAATAAACACTATTGTAGCCCTTAAGTTTGGAAAATATGGAAAGGAGCTGGTGATTTTTCTTGGAATAATATTCATTTCCGTCATAGCTCTATTCTTTTGAATCGTATATTTCACACAAACCATAATCTGAATTTAGTGATGCGCACATTTCAATGTGAAGTCATTTGTAAATTCTAATCCAAAGTCAGGCTAAACATCGGGAGGTTGGGTTTAAAATTTAACCCCCAAACCCAAATCTTTGATTGGTCAAGGTTTCTTGACAAAAAGCTTTTCTTTCTAACTATACGCTATGTCATTAGTTAAAAAATGAGCTTATTCCGAAAAGTATTCGGTCTATTACTGATTTTGTGCATTAGTTTGGTTAGTGTTCCATCAATAACCAACGCAACCGAGGATTCATGGACAAAACAACTCTCTCCCGAAAAGGCGTTTTCTTTCATGGAGGACATAATCCAGCTTGACATGGCAAATTACGATGCAACTTTAGTAGTTCATAATGTTAATTACCCTGATGATATAGACTCGTTTGGTCTTGAACGTGAGGATTTAACGTACACACTTGAATATGGAGAAAGCAAACTAAATGTAGCGTTCATATTTAAAAATGGCATTCTTACTTGGTGTAAACTATACGTGCTAAACGGAGTTCCATTGTACGCTCAAAAACCATCTGAAAATATTCTCGATACCGCAAAGAGTTTTATGACGAGATATAAAACAAAAAGGGACACATTGTATTTACAGCAGATTCGAGACATACTTGATTCTATCGATGAACTTGAAAATATTGAAACTACCTCCGATAATATCAAGTTTACAGCATCAATTGAAGAAAGTGATACAAGACTGGACTGGTCGTACATGTCGGATGGAATTGACTTTTTAGGGAAAAGTGTGAGTATTCGCTTCAACGATGGGACCTTCGTTATGTTCAAAGATAATTGGGACATCTATGATGTAGGTAGTACTAACATAAACATTTCACAGGAAGAGGCTGCGAAGGTCGCAAAAGAACAAGCAGAGAATTATAAACTGGAAGTTTACAAAGGTGAAGAGGGTCTTGTAGAAATAGAATTTAACATATCAGACGAACCTGCAAAAGTTGAGTTACTGACTTTAACCAGAGATTCACCCTTACTGTATCCATTCTGGGATGTTGAGGTGTATTTCGACGGTGTATACAATAAATACTATGGCATTCAAGTTGGCATTTGGGCTGACACAGGAGAGATTGCTTATTGCCACGCTTTAAGTGGTCTAGGCGGTTCACAAGTTGAAGATGGCACATCGTGGAATATTCAAACTATGGACACAAACACTAGCGTATTTAGCTATTGTCCTATTGCCGTGGACTCTAACAACAATCCCCACATAACCTACACAAACAAAGATTTCGGTTTGATGTATACAAGCTGGAATGGTTCAGCTTGGAATATCCAGAACGTGATAGAAGGAAGAGGAAGAAAAGCCCTCGGTCTTGCTTTGGACGCTAACAACAACCCTCACATTCTACACGATGGATTAACGCTTACTATTTGGACAGGGTCAGACTGGACCACAAAAACCGTAGACAGAGAAGAGTCAGATTTTGGAGCTCTTGCTTTAGATTCATCTGGCAACCCGCATATAGCCTACACAGACGACAAAGTAGTGAAATATGCTTATTGGACAGGAGCAGAATGGAATATCCAAACCATAGACACATCTCAATCTGAATACTCGCCTCGGGTGTCTATAGCGGTAGACTCAAACAACACCTGCTATTTAATATACGGTTCATTAGCAGATGTGAAGCTTGCAATAATTAATAAATCAGGCTGGAGGATTCAAACTGTCGTCTCCAATATGGACAGCTTGGGCAACATTGTTTTGAATTCCAAGGAGTATCCTCACTTTATTTATGCTCATGATTACTCAGAATCTGGTCCCCCAAACATCGCCATTATGTATACTAGTTGGAATGGAACTGCTTGGAATACTCAGAAGGCAGTGTCAAACGTCGCAATAGGTGGCGTAGGAACTAGAAGTGGTTTCTTCATTATGGGTTATCTGTCGTTAGATTCCCATGATGCCCCTCACATTGCCTATGTAACCAATTTCAATTCGAGACCCAACGGTTGGGGTATTGTGAATTATGCCAGCTACACAGGAGCAGAATGGAATATCCAAACCGTAAACTCAACCGTTAACGCTCAGTCATGTTATTTAGCGTTAGACTCTAACGGCAACCCACACATAAGCCTCATTGGAGTCATTCAAGGGTCAGAAGCCGTCATGCTCACTGGACCCTACACTTATATTTCCCCTGTAATGTATGCCACAGCCACCATCAATGCGGAACCTAAGACGATTGTCGTTCCAGACGATTATTTAACAATACAAGAAGCCATTGACTATGCATCTGAACGGGATACAATATTTGTGAAAAGTGGAGTATATAATGAAAGTCTCTGGATTGAAAGTAAACCTTTGTCTATTATGGGCGAGGACAGTAGCACCACAATCATAGTAGGTAGAGTGAGTCCTTGGGGAATGCCAGCTGTAATTCAAATTTATTCATATGACATTTTGATTACTGGATTCACCATCAGAAACAACAACATAACAACAGACCGTTCACCCATCAATGGCATTACCTTAGAATCAGCTACTAATTGCTCTATTGTTGGCAATAACATAATAAATAATAATAATGGAATCACCATTTACGACTCTAATATTATCGTTATCTCTGACAACAACATAACAGAAAATCTAGATGATGCAATATCACTTGATTCATCTAGAAACAGCATTATTTCCAACAACAACATAACTGGTAACGGAATTACTGGCGGACGTGCAACTTATCTTAGTTCAAGTGACAATGTTACATTAAGTGGAAATATAATAAAAAATAATAGTGATGGAATACTTCTTCAGGCAACGAGTTACTGCAAAATTTTCGGAAATAACATAACTGAAAACCGTAATTGGGGTATTGCTCTTTATGTTGGCTCAAATAACATTACAGTTTATGAAAACTACATCGTTAACAACGATGTTGGAATTGATTTTTTTGATTATTATCCAAGTGCAAACTTCAACAAATTTTATCATAACATCTTCTTAGAAAACAGTCCTCATGTGTCTAATACACTTAGATTACAACAGATTTGGGACAATGGTTTTGAAGGAAACTACTGGAGTGACTATAGCGGAACAGACAATAATGGTGATGGTATAGGAGACGCTCCATACGTTATGGATGAGAACAACAAGGACAATTATCCACTAATGAATCCATTGATTCCAACTACTCAAGAATCAGAGTCTTTCCCAACTACTTGGATTTTAGCTATTATTGGAATCATAACTGTAGTTGGAGTAGCTATTCTGCTCTATTTCATCAAATTCAAGAAGAAAAAGAGTGAGGTTTTATAATTCCAGAGTTTCCCTCATGGATTATCTTGCCTCTGTTCGTAACAGCAACATTGATTGGGATTCTAGTTAGAAAAAGATTAACGAGAACTCGAACTGTCGTATCTTAGAGATTTTTTAATAAAAATTAAAAATAAAATATGCTTAAACGGTGACGAACTGTTTTTCGTAGCAGTTTTCACAAAAGTGCCTGATGAAATTTTCTCCATATCTTTTGGTTATTTTGCTGTAGAAGACATCTCCAAGCTCAATGTTTTTTCCACACTTAAAACAAGGCATTTTTTTACTTTTGCCAAATCGGCTATTTTTCTTTCTTGTGTGCTTATAATAAACCATAAACCTGCTCCCAAATAATTTACTAAATTTTAGTAAAAAAATGACTTGGTTAAGCTAAAATCTGTGGATAATTGTCAAAAAATATTTACAAAAAGATAGGTAATCACTTAAGGTTAGTCTCCTAATATGCTCGTAGACACGTTTAGATAACAAATTACTATCTTGCTTGGAAAAACGGAAAAAAAGGCTGTTTTTGAGGATTAACTATAGCAAAAAATATTCCCATGCGTAATTTACTCTGTGTGATCATTTCATTTTTTTGCAACATTACAGATTGCCCTTAATAGCATTACTAGTTTCATAGAGCCATCCGCATTAGCATAATCAGTTTTTCTTCCATGTAATATCCAATGCCTATACGATTGTGTGTAAATCTTATCGAGGAAAAAATCTGCTAAAGTGTCGCTCATCAAGTTGTACATTTGAGTGTGCGCCACCAGATTATAAGCCCCTTTCGAGTCTGTGGTTCTTCCCCTGCGTGTGATAATACGTGTACCAAACGCAATATGGTTATCTACAGCGATATCCCACAGAATTCCTTCAATTTGTGCGAGCAGACACGGTATTGATAATTCATATTTTTTGTCAGCATGAGCGTCTAAGGCTTTCGTTAGTATTGGCATTCTATGTGTAATAAGTTGAATTCCAGAGATGTCTTTCTTAAATTTGTCTAAATACGATCGATCTTGTGACACTCTTATGAGCATCTGTTTTATTTCTTCGTCTTTTCCTTCTTTATGTAAATTGAGTAGATTCAACATCTGATCAACTGGAAGAAATGTTAACCAATTGAATTCGAACTCTTTAAAGATGGTTTTTTGTTCAAGCTCAAGTAACAGATTTACGAATTTAGCCAAATCAAAAAGTGGTTCTAAAAATTTTTTCTTTAAATGAGAAATCTGTGTTTTTATAGGTTCATCCGGATCTCGGCTGAGTTTGTTTAGAATCTTTAGGTAAATTCCTCCGGGTAAACTGACTTCATCTTTGGATATTTGAGTTGCAAGTTTCTTTCTCACGCTTAGTGGCTGCTCATTTGACGCAAATTCTATTAAGATTTCATCTGCGTCCGATGGAACTTTGGGATAGTTATCAAAAATTAATGAAATAGCGGATTGTTTTTCGCGTGAAGTTCCTTCTGTTTTGGTTTTAATTTTTTTCCATAATTCTTCGTCAAGCTCTTCTTTTTCAATAAGAAAGGCTTTAAGAGCTTCATTATCTAGTGTATCTTTCTCTGGTGCTTCTTTCATCATAATTTTCCCCTGAAAGAATTAAAAGTTATTTTGATAGTCTATTTTTTAATTAAAAAAGTTTATGGTTAAATATAATAGTAATAATTTGAAAAATAACTGAAGACCATGAGGCAGAATGTGATTAAAACACAAAAAGAAGGTTATTGCTTTAACGACAGAATCTGCTATGAATGTTTATAATTTCTTGTTCTATTTTCAATTTTGGTTTATATTTATTATTTTTTTGTTCATCTTTAATCTCTTCAACCCTTTTGAGAGATAACATCCTTGCCAAACTAGTTTTTGAGATAACATCGTCAACTTCAATTTTATTTTTCATCCAACAAACGCTATGTATAGCCTTCCAAAGCCTTTCGTCTGGAAGTCTTTTCAATCTATCTTCCACTTCACAATATATTATTGGTTCAAAGTTTTGTTCAACTAGTTTTTCATTAACAATTTCGACAATTTTTGCAACACCAAAGTTGTCATATTCAAAATCTCTTTCCCACAGCTTATAGCAGTCAGTATCTAGAAGGTGCAATCTTTCTGTCAATTCTTTTACTAACTCTTTTGCTCCCAAATCATCATCGATAATTAGATATCTAGCAACATCTTGTAATTTAGCAACCTGCAAAATTGCTCCGACGTTAAATAGAGTAATTCCACCCGTACCTTCAAAGTTATGTATCGTAATACCTTCATTTTCAGGAATTAATCCAAAAGCATTGAATAAAATATTAATAACAATTTCTTCTGAATAGCCTTCAACCAACAAAACTAACTTTGGAATAGGAACATTTCTTGTATATTCGAAGATTATTTTTTTCCTGATTTCTTCAGTTAAATCTCTGCTATTTTGATACCCCTCGATTATCCAATTTTTAGGGAGTTTTCTACCTTTCGTTTCTTTTTTCAAAAATACACCTCCTTTCTATTTTAAGGCTTAATATTATATTATAATAGGTGCTATATGTAATTTTTTCCTGTAGTTATTCCATCAAAAGCTAGTTTTCAACAATGAAGTATTATTAGGCTCCTAATATGAATTCTGGGTAGCGGAGAGCACATTAACGTTTAGATGGTGGATTATCAAGCAACAGTTTAGCTATACTTTGAACATCACCCATTCTGTCTCTAAGCTTTTGCATTCCTCTAATGTCGTTTGAGGTTATGTACTTATTGCAGCTTTTAGCATGGCTACATCTATTTCGCAAATCCCTGAGTGTTTCCATGTATGGTACGGTATATTTTTGGTCAAACCTTCTTAGATATTGGTGTACTTTGTGGTCAAATTTTTGTCCGGTATATGGAAAATAGTGATCTAGCACCCTGTAAAACTCACGATATTTGCCCGTGAGATTTGTCATTCTTTCAGCGTCTACGTATATTGCCAATGTATCTTTCTGAGTAATGTATCTACTCAGTGCCTCCTTGGACAAATCAGGCCTTCCTTTAAGAATAACGTCGATTCCAAAAGTTTTTGAGTGGACGCATGTACGTTCAAGCTCATTTCCATCTGCCTCAGTTTCAGACACATATCCAAGAACACCTACTTCGGAAATGTTACACTTTCCCGTCTGTAGATACAACATGTTGGCTATGTAATTAGCGAAGGAGTACGCCTTTGCTCGGCTTTCCTCATCCAAGAAAGCATCTACATTCCCCATCTCATTTAGCATAATCTTCACATTTGGAATGGAAATAAACATACGAGTAACGGTATGGCCGTCGTCAAAAGTAAACTCAACATCACAATTATCTATGGTCTGGCTGAGTCTGTTTTGAACATCATGCGTCTCATCTTTTGCCATTGTGTCCAGTTTATATTCAAATCTCAATTTCAATAAGGATTGCCCCCAGAATTCAATCTATTCTTCCATATACTCTTTAAACTGCTAAAAATAAGCATTTAGGCGCCAAAACCAGTGGGAAAGCATGGTTCAAAGGACGGGTTAATCTTAAAAGTTAGGTTAAACACTCAAAAATGAGAGCTGTTCGAGAGGGAATGATTTGAGCATAGAAGGTTTTGTTGAGTATAAGCGTAGAGAGTTCTGCAATGATGTGGAATGTCCTGTGCAGGTTGAATTAAACAAGCTGACTTCAGGGTCAGAGGAGTATGAGCAAGTCAAGAAGACCTGCGGAACGAGCTGCAGGTACACGACGTGGCAGTTTCATCATTGGCTCATAGAAAAAGGCTATTTAATTGTAAGACCAAAAGATGAGGGAGGAAAATAGAATGGATTGGGGAATACAAAACAGAATAAACAGGCTCATACAGAAAGACGGAAAAGCCCTCTTTCTGCCCGTCGACCACGGATACTTTCAGGGTCCAACCCGTAAACTGGAGAAACCCGGAGAAACAATAAAACCGTTGATTCAATACGCAGACGCCGTAATGCTGACCAGAGGCGTACTCAGAAACTGCGTAGACCCAGCAATCGAGAAACCTGTGATTCTCAGGGTTTCAGGCGGCAACAGCGTAGTAGGAGACGACCTCTCCAACGAAGGACAGATAACATCTATTACCGAAATTCTTAGGCTTAACGCCAGCGCCGTTTCAATGTCCATTTATGTGGGAAGCAAACATGAACATCAAACTTTGATGAATTTTGCAAGGCTCGTTGACCAATGCGAAGACTACGGCATACCCGTCATGGCAGTAACCGCAGTAGGCAGAGAGCTGAAAAAGCGTACCGCCCGATACTTGGGGCTGTGTTCCAGAATAGCAGCTGAGCTAGGAGCCCGAGTAGTCAAAACGTATTACTGCGAAGAAGACTTCGACAAAGTTGTTGACGGTTGCCCCGTGCCCGTGGTAATCGCAGGCGGACCAAAAGTAGACACTGCACTGGAAGTGTTCGAATTTGTTTACGACGGATTACAGAAGGGTGCCATAGGCGTGAACCTTGGCAGAAACGTCTGGCAGCACCAGTACCCAGTGGCTATGATACGGGCTATACGAGGCGTAATCCACGAAAACTACACGCCTAAAGAAGCGCAAGGGCTATTCGAAGAAGTAAAAGCGGGAAAGGCTTAGGTCTATCCCCAAATTTTTGGTGAACCAATGCTTGTAGCGGTCTACCACAACAACAAAGACGTGAGAGTTCAAGAAGTCCCTAAACCAGACATTGGACCAGACGAAATACTGCTAAAAGTTATGGCCAGCGGAATATGCGGAACCGACGTAGTGGAATGGTATAGGCTCCCCAAAGCGCCCCGAGTGTTGGGGCACGAAGCAACAGGAATCATAGATGAAGTAGGAGAAAAAGTCACAAAATACAAGGTTGGAGACCGCGTCTTCGTTTCACATCACGTGCCATGCAACCAGTGCTGCTACTGCCTAAAGGATTCACACACAGCCTGCGAAACCCTTCACACAACAAACTACTATCCGGGCGGCTTCTCTCAATACATACGGGTGCCAAAAATCAACGTAGAAACCGGAGTTTACAAGCTGCCCGCCAACATATCCTACGAAGAAGGAACCTTCATTGAACCTTTAGCATGCGCAGTCAGAGGTCAAAGGCTAGCAAACATCAGCAAAGGCGACACTGTTCTGATAATTGGGAGCGGAATGGCGGGTATACTCCACATACAGTTGGCAAAACGGAAAGGCATACAGAAGATTTTTGCAGCAGACATAAACCCGAATCGTCTAAAACTGGCTGAAAAGTTTGGAGCAGACCACGTAATCGACGCTAAAGACGACTTGCCGCAAGAACTGAAAAAAATCAACAACGGAAAAACAGTAGACAAAGTAATAGTGTGTACAGGCGCAGAGAAAGCAGCATTAACCGCGTTAGAATGTGTAGACCGTGGAGGAACAATCCTATTTTTTGCAGTGCCAGACCCCACAACCAAAATTCCGATGCCTATAACCCAATTCTGGAGAAACGAAACAACAATACGAACATCATATGGAGCAGCCCCAAAAGACCTCAAGGAAGCCCTACAGATTCTAGCACAAAAACAAATCAATGTTGTAGACATGATCACCCACAGATTAAGCATAAAAGAAGTAGCTGAAGGCTTCAGGCTCGTAGCAGAAGCAGGAAAATCATTGAAAGTAATCATAGAACCAAACAGGATTTAGGGTTACATACCAAAAAAGACACAATCCAATAATTGAGACTATGTGATTGAATGAAAGAGGGAAGAATAAGATTCAACTCCATTTTTGTCTCTGACCAACCTCCCAGAGACCCTAGAATTGAGGAGTTGAAGGAATGGTGTGGAGAATTCCAGAAAAACAAGTTGACTCCAGAGGTTGAGGGAAACTATACGGGCAACTTGAGCTTCAGATCAAAAGAAGGGTTTGTGATAACAGTGTCTGGGTTGAAAAGCAAAGAAAACCTGACAGACAAATGTTTTGTTTACGTGAAAGACTACGAAGAGCAGAGTAACACGTTTTATGTTGAAGGAAAAAAGCAGCCGTCCTCAGAAACTATAATGCATTCTCTGATTTACAGAAACAATGAAGAAGTAAACGCGGTGTTTCATGGACACAACGACGTAATCGTAAAAAACTCTGACGAACTGAAGCTGCCTGTAACCGAAAAAGAGTATGAGTCAGGCACAATAGAATTAGCGAAAGAATTGTTGAAGGTTTTAGGCGATAAGAAAGTAATTGTTTTGAAAAATCATGGTTTTGTTTCTCTTGGCACAACCATGAAAGAAGCTGGCGAATTGGCATTAGCTACATTAAATCGAAGCAAAGCAGCAAACTTGGCAACATCCCGCAATTGATTGCAGATACATTATCGTGTAGAAAGCGTTTTTAACGGCAAACACAGTTTAGGGGTTTATTATC
>SDBS01001644.1_pt1 | contig 22654 bp, 19 predicted proteins | sample 2277091 | NCBI WGS metagenome assembly SDBS01 (sample SAMN10404972, study PRJNA504765) | marine sediment metagenome | isolation source: marine sediment core GS10_PC15, 163 cmbsf | place: Arctic Ocean: Southern Knipovich Ridge | collected 2010
GTTGCAAGAAGCAATGTTTAATAAAGGTAAATAGCCATTCCGGACCGCAATGGACGCTTGTATTTCTAAACCCAACGTAATACCATGATCTTAAAACAAATCCATCCTGTTATGTATTGACTAATTATGACTATCTCTCTAATTTCCAGATTAGAAAATGTGATTGCGATTTGCAAATTTTTCATTTGGGTGTCTTTCTCGAAAAACAGGAAAATGTAATCCCACAGAAACGATATGATTTTGTACCTTTAAAAACTAATAAAATTGATTAATTTATTGTGAGGGCCGTAATACAAAGAGTTCAAAAAGCTGCCGTTAGCCTTGAAAGCCAAATTAAATCAGAAATTAATTCCGGACTGCTGATCTTATTGGGTATTGAAAAAAAAGATAGCCATGAAGATATTGAATGGCTTTGCAAAAAAATAGTTCAGTTGCGAATTTTTGCTGATGAAAATGGGGCTATGAACCTTTCTGTAAATGAAGCAGGTGGAGAAATAATGCTAATTAGTCAATTCACGCTTCATGCAAAAACAAAAAAAGGAAATCGTCCTTCATTCATTAAAGCGGCACGACCCGAAATTGCAATTCCTCTTTACGAAGAGTTTATAAAAACCCTGGAAAAATTACTGGGGAAAAAGGTGAAATGTGGTGAGTTTGGTGCATATATGCAAGTATCTTTAATAAACGACGGGCCCGTCACAATATTAATTGACACAAAAAATAAGGAATGAACATGCAAGATCTTTTTGATAAATTCAATAGAACTTTTGATCCGGTAAAAATACGGGGGCAAGCCAATGGCCTGTTGCTTGACAGCCTGAAAGAAATGAATATATCTAATCTTAAGCTGTTGATTGGTCTCATAGACCTTACCACTTTGAATTCTACAGATTCTGATAGCAAGGCTAAAGATTTTTGCTTCAAAGTAAATAACTTTAAGGCTAGTTTTAACGATATTCCAAACGTGGCTGGAATTTGTGTGTTCCCCTCACTGGTACCTGCGATATACAAAAATCTTAAGGAAAAAGGAGTAGAAATTGTTTCTGTTGTAGCCGGTTTTCCTGCCTCCCAAACCTTTCTTAAAATAAAACTTGAAGAGGCGAGAATGGCAGTAGAGGCTGGTGCAACGGAAATTGATATTGTTCTGAATATTGGCCGGTTTATGGAAAAAAATATGCTGCTGTTCATGATGAAATTCAACAAATAAAAACTGCTGTAGGAAGTGCAAAATTGAAAGTCATTTTGGAAACAGGTATTTTATTGGATTATAATTTAATCTGGAAGGCTTCAATTTTGGCCATGGATGCAGGAGCTGATTTTATTAAAACATCTACCGGAAAACTAAATCCGGCAGCCACACCAGATGCTTTTCTTGTGATGGCATTGGCAATTGCTGAGTTTTACCGGCTAAAGAGGAAAAAAATTGGTATTAAACCTGCAGGAGGAATTTTCTCAACCGAAGATGCTTTGGTTTATTTTCATATTGTAAAAACAATTCTTGGTAAGCCATGGTTAAATAAATCATTATTCAGGCTTGGCGCCAGCAGGCTTGCCAATCAATTATTATCTGGAATATATGAGCTAATGGGTGGGAAAAACAGTCTTCAATCCTATTTCTAAACTCCCGGTATAAACTCTCCGATGATTCGATTTTCTTTATCTTTGTCGAAATTATTCAGACGTGGATTGGATTAAAGTACCATTGTGGGGAAATGCTTTTGCTGTTCAACAAGACAGTCTTGTCGTTTCTGATACTCTGAGCCACCCGGATTCTATATATTTTGACACTATTCCTGTTTTAAGCAGGCCGGATTCAGTCTATGCAGAATTAACAGATTCTTCCGGCATTCGTTTGGGTGATACAAATAAACTCTCACCCCTGACCGGTATTGAGGATGTTGACACATTGGAAATAAGCAGGCAAATCGCTCCCGCTCCTTCCCGTATTATTACACAAACAGTAATCAAATCCGTCCCGGAAATCTCCTCTGAAAATCCTGTTTTTGATTATAACTATATTCCTTTTCAGGCCGATCATGGCTTATTCCGTCCCGGGTTTTTTTTTCCCGAAAATATCCTTTTATTAAAAGATATAAGTAAGAAATCCAAGCAGTTAGATTTTTTTATCTATGACGAAAGCCATAAGAACGAATCAGGCAGTACTACAACAGCAAAACTTAAGAATCCAACTGATATTTTGAATCAAAATCTGAGTTCTAATACCAGCCCGGGATGGCTTTTAGGGGTTTTTCTTATCTTGTTTATTTTACTGGCAAGAATGAAATTCTTTTTCGAAAAATTTATTCCTCCAATTATAAATTCAAGCTTTAACTTCCGGATTGTTCAAAATTTGTATAGAAACCGCAACAGCCTGTATTATCAGGCCGGTATTAACCTGGATTTTATATTTTTTCTGAGCACAGGTATTTTTATATTTCAATTACTCAAATATTTTGAATTAAACCCGGGATTACTTTCCGGTTTTCCGGTTTTCCTTATTGCCATTGTGTTTCTTTTTGCCTGGCTGGTTTTGAAATTCTTTGTTTGTAAATTAATTGGCTTCTTTTCATTGAATACTGCTCTTTTTAATGAATATTTTCATTCTATTTTAATTTATAATAAAAACATTGGTTTATTTCTAATTCCGATTACCCTGGGTATAGCCTATATCAATCCCAGCCTCAATAAGATGTTTATTTTTATTGGATTGGGTATTGTTTCAATAGCCTATATTTTGCAGGCAATTCGACTTATTCGTTTATTTAATTCAAAAAGAATTTCATCGTTTTATTCTATTTTGTATCTTTGCGCCTTGGAAATTTTACCTGTCTTATTACTTGTAAGGGTATTCATTCCTATAAATAAAGTGTAATCATATTCTTTTCACGAAAACGTAAAGCCTTGAAAATAAAAAGAATACTGGTCTCACAACCTGAGCCATCTAACAGACAATCACCTTATTTTGATCTTGCTGAAAAGAACAACTTAAAAGTTGATTTCAGACCTTTTATTCATATAGAAGGTGTTTCAATTAAAACTTTCCGGCAAACCAGGGTAAATATTAATGATCATAGTGCTATAATTTTTACAAGTAAAACCGCTATTGATCATTTTTTCCGTGTTGCTGAAGAGATGAGGATCACAGTACCCGACGAAATGAAATATTTTTGTGTTTCTGAATCCATCGCACATTATCTGCAAGTATATATTGTTTATCGTAAAAGAAAGATTTTTTACGGCAAAGGGAAATTTACGGATTTAATGGCGTTGATCACAAAAAACATAGAAGAGCGTTTTTTTTGTCCTCTTTCAGATATGCATAATTCTGAAATACCCGATCTTTTAGAAAAGAATAAAATTAACTTCACTAAATCTGTACTTTATAAAACAGTTTGTAGTGATCTTTCTGACCTGGCAGCAGAAAAATATGATATTCTTGTATTTTATAGTCCAACAGGCATTAAATCTCTTATTCATAATTTTCCTGACTGGGATCAGAATGATACAAAGATTGCTTCTTTTGGAGCAACAACAGCCAAGGCTGTAGAAAATGCGGGCCTGAGACTGGATATTTACGCCCCTAATCCCAAGGCTCCTTCTATGACCATGGCCCTGGAACATTTTATTAAAGAACACAACAAAAATAACAGGTAGTATTTTGTTATTTACAAGTTCTGGCCTATATTTTACCCTATCCAACTCCTCCGGTGTTAAAACATTCTTTTAAAAAACAGGAACGGCTCACAGGCAGGAAAAACTTTGAAAAGCTATTGGTAGAAGGGCAGCGCTTTCACCTGTTCCCTTTTACGGTTTATTGGACATGTTTGTCAGATCAACAAACGCCTGTTCAAATAGCCATAAGCATACCTAAAAAAAGGTTTAAAAAGGCCACGGATAGAAATTTAACCAGAAGAAGGCTGCGCGAATCGTATCGTACTCACAAGCATGAACTAATTAAGTTTCTGGAGTACCGGAATCAACAGCTTCATATACTTGTAGTTTATGCGTCCAATGAGGTTTTAGGATTTAAAAAAATAGACCAAAAAATTATTGAACTGTTAAATCATTTGATTCAGACTATATCAAAAAGCTGATCATATTATTTCTTTATAGGTTTTACATGGAATGAAAAGGGTTATAAACTATATACTTATTGGCCTGGTTCGTTTTTATCAGTTATCTGTATCTCCCCTTTTGCCATCCTCCTGTAGATATACACCAAGCTGTTCCAATTACAGCCTTGAAGCTCTCAGAAAATATGGCCCTTTTAAAGGAGCTTGGCTTTCCCTAAAGCGTTTTCTTTCCTGCAATCCCTGGGGAGGGCATGGCCATGATCCTGTTCCATGAATATAGATAAAAGATTAAAATATACAATGACTACACAACCCTCATATTGTCAAACCTCTACGAGCTATCTGTTCAGAAGGAGGTTTTCTTCAATCCTCCCCATGGGGAGGTGGCGAGTGAAACGAGACGGTGGGGGTTCTTTATCTACAATACTAAATCTCCTGCCTACCGGCCTTGCTCTGCCGAAGCGGCTACGCGAAGGCGCAGCAGGCACCGCCTACGGAGAATTTCCGCGTAGCGGATTAAGTATTGCAGGAAAGGTAGTTATAAAAAGTTATGGGTTCCGCGTAGCGGATAAACAAATTTTTTCCGGACAATACTGATTATTAATTGATAATCCCTAATAATATTCAACTTTTCTAAATAAAATTCCCTATTTTGGCGCCCCCATTGAAACTTGTCTCAAAACTATTAAAACAATTGCTTATGTATTCAATACACAAAAAGTCTAATATCAGAATTTTTGCTTTGGGCTTAATTGTTATCATCATATCGGCCGGACTTCTTTCTTTCAATGAAAGTCGTGATTTTAAACTGGTTAAAAATTTAGAAATTTTCTCAAATCTCTTTCGGGAACTGAATTATTATTACGTGGATAATCCAGATCCTGAAAAACTTATCACTACCGGGATAAATGCCATGCTTAAAACCCTTGACCCCTATACTGTATATATATCAGAAGAAGATTTGGATGATTTTAAGTTTACAACCACCGGGCATTATGGTGGTGTGGGTTCTCTTATTAGAAAAAAAGGAGATTATATATTGATTACTGATGTTTACCAGGGCTTTCCTGCACACAAATCGGGCTTGAAAACCGGAGATCTGATTATTTCTGTAGACGGAATATCAATAAAGGGTATGAGCAGCTCAGACGTTAGCGGGCTTTTAAAGGGTTTGCCTGGATCATTGGTTAAAGTAGGTGTAAAGCGTTACAGAATTGAAAAACCTGTTTATTTTGAGCTTGAAAGAAAGGAAATTAATGTCCCCAATGTTCCCTATTACGGATTGGTCAATGAGCAGGTCGGCTATATAAGACTGTCAAATTTCAGAACCGGTTCAGGCAAAGAGGTTCGTAAAGCACTATACGATCTGAGAAACAATCTGGGGGCTGAAGCTTTAATTATTGACCTTAGGGGAAATCCGGGGGGCTTGCTTATGGAAGCTGTTGAGCTGTCAAACCTGTTTGTAGCCAAGGGAGAAGAAATCGTAAGTACCAGGGGTAAAATTGAAGAATATTACCATAGTTACAAGGCTCCTGCTCAACCTGTAGCTGAGAAAATGCCTCTTGTTATTTTGGTTGACAGGGGTTCGGCTTCGGCTTCAGAAATTGTTGCCGGATCTTTACAGGATCTGGATCGGGGAATTATTCTTGGCGAGAGAACTTATGGAAAAGGCCTGGTTCAAACCACTCGTCCACTTGGATATAACAACCAGCTGAAACTAACCACTGCTAAATATTACATCCCCAGCGGAAGATGCATTCAGGCGGTGGACTATTCACACAGAAATGAAGATGGAAGTGTTGGCCATATTCCTGATTCTTTAATCTCTGAATTTAAAACCCGAAACGGCAGAATTGTTTATGATGGTGGAGGTATAGTGCCCGATATCAAGGTTGTGCCAAAAGATGCCGGCCTTATAACCATCAATCTTTATACCCAGGATTTATTTTTTGACTTCGCCACTAAATTTGCATCAGAAAATTCTCACATTTCTCCTGTCTCAGATTTTGAATTTAAGGAAGAAGATTTTCTCGCTTTTTGTGATTTTGTTGCAGGGAAGGACTTTCATTATGAAATTCAAACCAGCTCTGCTTATGAGTCATTAGTCGAAGCAGCTAAAAAAGATAATCTCTACGAAAATAATCAAGAGGCTTTTCTGCAGCTTAAAACCCTGTTGAAACATGACCTGAACGCATGCCTTCTGGATCACAAAAAAGAAATTACACAATTCCTGACGAGTGAGATTGCCGGAAGGTATTATTATCAGGCGGGTAGTATTGAAAGCTCTCTGAAATGGGACGATGATGTAAAAGCAGCTATAAGAATACTCGAAAATAAAGATGAATATCTTTCTATTCTGAATCCTGCCTACCCAACTTACCTGGTAGAAAATAATTAATACTAAGGCGCAACTTATAATACATTTTTCATGCGCTCCGGAAGGCGTTGCTATACTATTGGTCCTGATGCTGCGGACCTGTTTGGTGTAACTAGTGAAAATTGATTTAAGAACAAGGAACACCGATTAACGATTTGGGAAGTGAGTGAAAATCTGAAATCTAAAATCGTTAACTGAGCGAAGCGTTCTCACGAACTCAACTAAAATATATTATTTTGTGAGTAATCATTGTTCGATATTCAAAATATTTCCTTATAAGATCTAAATTACCCGCCGGCAAAGGGAGGAATGAGGGCAATTTCATCTCCTTCCTTTAGGCTATGAGTTTCATTTACCGACTGTTGGTTTACATATACCTGAAACTGATAGGGTTTAAGCTCCGGGAACTGTTGGAGTAACCTGAGTTTTAATTCTTTTATAGAAAAAATGTCTGTATATTCAAGCTCCTGTGTTTTTGCCAGAGTTGAAAGAATACCAAATAATAATAATTTTATTTTCATACGCTTGCAGCTACGCTGGTTTGGTTATTGAGATTTGTATATTGGATATTGTTTGTTTTTTGTGATTTGTCTTTTGTGATTTTCTCTTCTCACCATTCATCTGTTTTTTCTTTTCATGCGCCTTGAGCCCTGTGCCCTGTGCCTTTATCTTCTTATCGTATTAGTGTGCTTCCAGCCAATTATTTCCGATACCAAATTCAGCTTTTAACAAAACTCTCAAAGAAACTACATTTTCCATAATTGGTATTACCATTTTTGTCAGCATCTCAATTTCGGGCTCATAAACATCAAAAACCAGTTCGTCATGCACCTGTAAAATCATTTTAGAGCGCATTTTGGCCTCTTTTAGCGCACGATCAATGTCTGTCATTGCCAATTTAATAATGTCGGCAGCAGAGCCCTGAATGGGTGCATTTATTGCATTTCTTTCTGCCATTCCCCTGATCATGGCATTTCGTGATAAAATATCGACTAAAACCCTGCGCCTGCCCATTATTGTTTCAACATATCCAAGCTCCCTGGCTTTTTTAATACTCTCATCCATGTATGCTTTTACCAGGGGGTAAGATTGAAAGTATCCCTCTATTAACAAGGCTGCATCCTGCCTGGGAATATTAAGCCTTTGGGAAAGTCCAAAAGCAGAAATTCCATAGATAATTCCAAAATTTGCTGTTTTTGCACGACTCCTCATTTCCCTGGTCACATCGTTTAGTTTGATCCGGTAGATTAATGCTGCTGTAGCGGCATGAATATCTTCACCTTTTTGAAAAGCCTCAATCATGGCTTTATCTTCGCTCATATGTGCCATCAATCGCAATTCAATCTGGGAATAATCTGCTGAAAGCAGCCGGAAGTCTGAATTTGTTGGAATAAAAGCTTTTCTGATTTCCCTTCCCTTTTCCTCACGTATTGGAATGTTCTGAAGATTTGGATTTGTTGAACTCAGCCTTCCTGTAGCTGCAATTGCCTGGTTGAAGGATGTGTGGATCTTGCCGGTTTTCTGAGAAATCAATTTAGGCAAAGATTCCACATAGGTGCTCAATAACTTTCTCAATGAACGGTATTCCAAAACCTTTGGAATTATTTCATGTTTGTCTTTCAGCTTAACCAATACATCTTCACTTGTCGAATATTGCTTGCTTTTAGTTTTTCTTGATCCCCCGGAAATCATTAGCTTATCAAAAAGCATTTCCCCAAGTTGTTTTGGTGAGGAAACGTTGAATTCAATCCCGGCCAATTTGTGTATTTGCTCTTCAAGTGTTATAATTTCTTTTCTAAGAATCTTTGCAAAGGAATCCAGGGCATTTACATCTATTTTCACACCTGCCCTTTCCATTGAACCGAGTACCGGAATTAGGGGCATTTCTATCTTCTCTGCCAGGGAAAGCAGAGATTTTTCTGACAGTTCCTTATAAAGAATTTTTTTAAGCTGAAAGCTTATGTCGGCATCTTCAACAGCATATTCTTTAATCTCCTCAAGAGCTACGCTTCGCATACTTTTTTGAGCAGAACCCCTTTTTCCTATCAGCTGTTCAATTTCCACCGGTGTATAATCCAAATACCTTTCTGCCAGAAAATTAAGATTATGTTTTTGGTCCGGTTCAATTAAATAATGGGCAATCATTGTATCAAACAAAGGGCCTTCCACATTCTGGTTATAGTTTTTTAAAATATGGAGGTCAAATTTTAGATTTTGACCTATTTTCGTAATTTTCCGATCTAAAAACACATCCGAAAATTCTTCAAGAATATTTTTTGTTTCAGCCTGGTTTTCAGGAAAAGAAACATACCAGCCATTATTTTTTTTATAAGAAAAAGCAAGACCTACCAATTCTACATTTAGTACATCCAGTCCGGTTGTTTCTGTATCAAAGCAAAATTCAGTTTGCCTGGAAAGTTCAGCAATTAATTCTTTCCTTTTGTAGGGAGTGTCTGCTAAAATATACTTGTGTTTGGTATTATGAATATTATTAAAACTAGTATCCTCCGGAGACGGATAGGAAACAGGTTCGTCAAATAATGTAGCCTGAACATGTACTTTTTCTTCAGGAGCCTTATCTGCTGCGCCCAAAATCCTTGCCGAAAGATTTTTAAATTCAAGTTCCCGGAAAGAGCTGTTCAAAGATTCGATGTCCGGTGTTTTTCTTTCAAGTTCTTTTGCATTAAATGAAGTCGCAACATTTTGATCGATGGTAACAAGTTTTTTGGAAAGCTTTATTTGATCAATATTGTTCTCAATATTTTCCCGCTGCTTACCCTTAAGTGTAGAAATATGCTCAAACAGGTTTTCGATGGATCCAAATTCAGATATTAGCTTTTTTGACGTTTTCTCACCTATACCCGGGGCTCCCGGAACATTGTCAGCTGTGTCACCCCAAAGCGCCAATACATCAATAACCTGCATGGGCTCCTCGACTTGAAACTTTTCCTGCACCTCCCGAACCGTCCAAAGTTCAGGTCCGGAACCTCCTCTCCCCGGTTTAAGCATGTGAATATGTTCCGACACGAGCTGAGTGAAGTCTTTGTCAGGGGTAACCATAAATACTTCAAAGCCATCTTTTTCAGCTTTTTTAGCCAGTGTTCCAATAACATCATCGGCTTCATATCCAGGAACTTCTATGATGGGTATTTTAAATCCCCTGAGAATATCTTTTATATATGGAACAGATTTAATGATGTCCTCCGGAGTTGCGTCCCTGTTTGCCTTATATTCAGGATACATTTCATGACGAAAATTTGGTCCGGGTGGATCAAAAACCACCCCAATATGGCTGGGCTTTTCTTTTTGAATAATTTCATTAAGAGAGTTTGTAAAGCCAAAAATTGCTGATGTATTCAATCCTTTTGAATTAAACCGGGGTGTCCGGATAAATGCAAAATATGCTCTGAAAATCAATGCATAAGCATCCAGAAGGAAGAGCCTTTTTTCAGTCATGTCCGGTATTGAGGGATTCATTAATTTTTATTTTATTCGTTATCAGAAGCAAACCACTCAGCATAAGAATTTTCTGTTTCATACAATCTCAAATTGTGCAGTGAAATACCAGGTGGAAGTTTCTTTGTGAGAATTTCGGCAAAGTGAGCAACCATATTTTCGCAGGTTGGCTGATATTTGCTTATTTCGTATTTATCAAACATTTGATCAATATTTTGCATGAATTTGTGTGGTGCATTTTTGCTTACAACAACAGAATGATCAAATCGCTCAATGATGTTTTTCTGAACAATTTTTTTTAAATCCCCAAAATCAATGACCATTCCATATATCCTGTTCTCTTTATCCGATATTGCTGTCCCGGAAACCGTAACCAGCAATTTATAAGAATGTCCATGAATATTTCTGCATGGTCCATTATAATTCCAGAGGGCATGAGCCATTTCAAAATTAAAGATCTTTGTAACTCTTATCATGTTATTGATATTATCCTGTAAAGATAATAAGATAAAAGAAGAAGGGTCAAAAGTCGAACAACAGATTTATGACTGGATTTTTGTTTACTCGTCAGACCAATATTAGTTTAGTCAAACAAGTGCGAATAAAAAAGATCCTGCCATTTAAATAATTAATAAACATAGCACCATGCCGAAGCATGGTGTAAATGAGCATGTTAAAAGAGTGTGTAGTATACTCAGTAGTTTAATGTCTGCTCATCAAACCACTTTGGGAGGTCAGACAATTATGTTTGTTGAAATGGCGCCTATACACATTTACTAACACAATCAATAATACGTGACAGATTATCGTGTTTTAAATAATAAAAAGTGTTTTTACCTTTTCTTTGTGAAGCAAGAACCCCCTTGTCTTTTAATATTCCCAAATGATGTGAGGTTGTAGACTGCTCAATGCTCAGGCGTTTATGTATTTCGGTTACAGTAAGCCTCTTTCTCTTGTCCAGATGGTTTAATATTGACAGGCGCATTGGGTGTGCAATTGCCCTTAACATGCTGGCTGCAGCTTCCAGTTGTTCTGAATTTAAGTCTTGTATTTTCATTATTCCGGTTTTAGCCTATAATTATTGCTATTATAAATATCTTCTGTATTTCACTCTTCCGGGAACCCGGCCGATAATATTTAGTTTTTTATAAATGCAAATATATAAATACCTGCAATCCTATAAAGAACAATTATCATATACTTTAAGAATTTATACCTATTCAATCCCTTCTTTTGTTAAAAACACATTTTTCAGTGCAGATTGATTTTTAATATTCCGGTTTCTAAGACTGTCCGATCAAAATCATTCTCATTAATTCTTATCTTTGACAAACAACAAGGAGTTATGTCTAAAATTGATCATATAAAATTTCCCATACAACAAGAAATGAAAAAGTTTGACCGCTTTTTCAAATCTTCTTTAAAAAGCAAGGTGCCACTTATTGATATAATTACCAAGTATATACTCAGAAGAAAGGGAAAGCAGTTGCGCCCGATGTTTGTGCTTCTCTCTGCAAAAATGCTCGGAGAAATTAATGAATCCAGCTACACCGCTGCCTCCCTGATTGAATTGTTGCATACCGCCACTCTGATTCACGACGATGTAGTTGATGAATCCTACGAAAGACGTGGGGTTTTTTCCATTAACGCCCTGTGGAAATCAAAAGTTGCTGTACTGCTGGGAGACTATCTTCTTTCAAAAGGTTTGTTGCTGGCACTTGAAAAAAAGGAGTTTGAAATTCTTGAAATTGTTACTGAGGCCGTCCGGGAAATAAGCGAAGGAGAGCTTTTTCAAATTCAAAAATCCCGGAAACTTAATATCCGGGAAGAAGAATATTTTGAAATTATCCGTAAAAAGACCGCCACCCTGATTGCTGCCTGTACAACGGCAGGTGCAAAATCTGTGGGTGCTAAGTATGAAGTGCTTAGTAACATGAAAAAATTTGGTGAATATGCCGGAGTTGCTTTCCAGATACGGGACGATCTTTTCGATTACCAAAAAAACGGACTGGTGGGGAAACCCCGGGGAAATGATATCAAAGAGAAAAAACTAACACTTCCCTTAATCTATTCTCTTGAAAAAGCTTCCAGGCAAAAAAGAAAACATATTCTGAAATTAATTGTTCGCCAGGGAAGGGGTTCAGGATATCTTGAAGAGATAATTCGTTTTGTTGAAGATTCGGGAGGAATTGATTACTCGACTCAAAAAATGAATGAATATAAAAACCTTGCCTTAAAGTCAATTTCTGCCTGTCCCGAAAATGAATCAAAACATGCTCTTATTGAATTGGTTAATTATTCAATTGACCGGAAAAAATAGGATTTCATTTCAGCTTGTCATTTATACACGAACACAAGAATATTCAAAAAACTGTTAATCTGTTTTATGTTTATGTAGAATGGAGTATTCAATTATTAAACCCTATTCCTTGCGGTCCGTGAAATGTCATGTTTCCAACCACCCCGACCCTCGAGTACTCGGGTCACCCCTCCTTGAAGAAAGAGGAGGGGAATTTTGCGTTACATTTTAAGGTTTAATAGAATCTTAAATTCTCCTCCTTTTCAAGGAGGAGTACGCTGGCGAATGAATTTATCAATTTGAGAAAGCAAATCGACTGTTTTTCCTCAATACAATTTACGGGAGTGAAGAGTATAAATTCGCCAGGGGGAGGTGGTTTTTTAATTTACAATTCTACTTTTACTGGTTAATAATTATTTCAAAATTTACTTTATAACAATTACTGCAAATTTTTATTTCCGTTAAGGGTAAAATCTCATGAATTTTGCAGGGAAGTATACCGGATCGTCTGAAATATTTCAGCTACAGGGAGTTAAACGGACAAAAAACATATTGTAAGATGCTAATATTTAGATTTTTAGCACAAGTTATTTGCATTCCTGAAATTTTCTCATTTAGAAGAATTCCGGAAGTATTTTGTCAAAATTTCAGCTTTTGCTTCACCAAGGATGATTTTTAGTTCTTCAAACTTCAGTTTTTTAATCCTCTCCACACTTTTGTATTTGATAAATAATTTTTGAATTGATTTCGGACCCAGCCCTTTAATTTTGTCAAATTCGGATTTTATAAAATCAGCTGAACGTTTTTGTCTGTGAAAAGAAATTCCAAATCTATGCGCTTCATTTCTTAAATTTTGGATCAATCTTAAAGACTGCGAATTTTTGTCGAGGTATAAAGGAACCGGATCGGATGGTACAAAAATTTCTTCAAGTCTTTTGGCAATTCCAAAAACCGGAATTTTCCCCCTAAGCTCTAAATCTTTCAGGGCTTCCAGGGCGGCTGATAATTGAGCTTTTCCTCCATCTACAAACACTGCCTGTGGTAATTCTTTATTTTCCTCCAATAATCGTTTATACCTGCGAAAAACTACTTCTTTCATGGAGGCAAAATCATTGGAGCCTTTTACTGTTTTGATATTAAAATGTCTGTATTCTGATTTGCTGGGCTTTCCGTTTCTGAAAACAACACAAGCTGCTACCGGGTTTTTTCCCTGGATGTTTGAATTGTCAAAACACTCAATATAATCAGGCAGGACCTTCAGATGCAAATCTTTTTTAAGTATTTCCAGCAATCCCGTTTTCATTCCCCTTAATTTTGCCAGCTCCTGCCTTTTTTTGTTTTCCAGCATAAAATATTTTGCATTTCTTTCCGACAGCTCGAGCAACTTTTTCTTTTCTCCCCTTTTTGGAATAATGAATTTTGTTCCGGTAAGTTCATATTCAGGCAAAAAGGGAACCAGGGTTTCACGTGAAACACTACCAACTCTTTGTTGTATTTCAGTAATTGCCAGCATGATAAGTTCTTCCTTTGTTTCCTCAAGTTTCTTATTCAGCTGAAGGGATTGAGATTGAACAATGGCCCCTTCTATCAATCTTAAATAATTTACAAAGGCAGTATTTTTGTCCTCAATAATACTATAAACATCAATATTTGAAATTTTTGGACTCAGCACTATTGATTTACTCCGGTATTTTTCAATAATTATAATTTTTTCCTTTATATAAGCTGCCTCTTCAAACTTATAATCAGAAGAGTATTGCTTCATTAAGGCTTTAAGATATTTCTGCAATCCATGAATATTCCCTTTTAGAATTGACCTCACGTCTTCTATTATTTCCAGGTATTCATTTTCCGTCTGTTTACCAACACAGGGAGCCTTACATTTTCCTATATGATATTCCAGACAGAGCTTAAACTTTTGATTTTCAACACTTTGTTCTGTCAATTTCAAAGAGCAGGTTCGAATTGGATATAATTGCCTGATCAGATCAAGAATTGTTCTCACCAGAACCATTGAGGTGTATGGTCCGTAATATTCAGACCCGTCATTAATCTTATTCCTGGTAAAAAAAACTCTTGGGAAGGATTCGTTTTTTATGCAGATCCAGGGGAAGCTTTTATCATCCTTCAGCAATACATTATACCTTGGCTGATATTTCTTTATCAGGTTATTTTCAAGCAGCAAGGCATCTGACTCAGACTCAACAACAATGTAATTCATCGATTTGATTCTGGAAACCAGAACACGTGTTTTACCGGTATTTTTTTTAGTGAAGTAAGACTTAACTCTTTTTTTCAGGTGTTTTGCTTTACCCACATATATCACCTCATCTTTATCATCAAGATATATGTATACGCCTGGATTGGAGGGCAATAGGCTGACCTGTGATTTTATATTGTCTCCATGTTTTGCTGCTTTTATCACAATAATTTGTTCGGGTTTTATTCAACAAAAAGCGATACAGGCTTAAACTCAGAAACATCAAACAGACCCTTATCGCCAATTTTTAACTCCGGAATAACCAGCAAGGACATAAAGGCCAGGGTCATAAAGGGGGCTTTCATTTTTGTGCAAATACGAGAAGCCTTTTTGTTTAAATCCTTATAGGCTTTTGCTACAAATTCAGGGTCTGCTGTGGACATTAATCCTGCAATTTCTAATTTTAACAGCTCTGTTTTTTGTCCATCGTGAACTACAATGCCGCCTTTGGATTTCACAACAGAATTTATTGCCTCAACAATTTCTTTATCGCTCGCTCCAATTGCGATTATATTATGGCTATCATGCGCGATACTTGAAGCAAGAGCACCATTTTTTATTCCGAAACCAGTAATAAATCCAACTACAGGTGGTTCGGGCAAATACCTGTTCAAAACCACAATCTTAACAAGATCCTCATCCGGGGCAGCGAGGGCTTCGCCCTGATAAAGCTTTATGGTTCTTATTTGCTGACGCGTTATAAGCTCGCCATCAATGGCTTCAATAACTCTCAAACTATCAGATCTGGCATCAACCCTAAGATCTTCTATCTTAATCGGGTTTGCGTTAAATTTATTTAATGGATCGGGCCTGGGCTGGTCATACAAAACCTCTCCATTACGATAAACCGGAACTCCGTCAATCCATGTTTCGAGGACATTGAAATTTTCAGGCTTATCAATAATTATCAAATCGGCAGGATCACCCACCTGAAGCAAACATCCGTCTAACTTATAGTGCCTGACAGGGTTTATTATAGCCGCCTGAAGCAGGTTATAAAGATTCAGCCCCCTGGATAAACCATCCCTGATCAACCTGTTTATGTGTCCGGTTAACAGATCATCAGGATGTAAATCATCAGAACAAAGCATAAGCTTACCGGGATATGCATCAATAAGACTATGCAGTTTATCAAAATTCCTCGCAGCACTTCCCTCCCGAATTTGAATCATCATACCGGCTTTTATCTTCTCTTCCGCCTCCTCAATTGTAGAGCATTCATGATCAGTGGTAATACCGGCTGCAGCATACTTTAACAAATCCTCCCCTGTAATACCCGGAGCATGACCATCTATTGGTTTATTCTTTACTTTTGCATGTTTTATCTTTTTTAGCACTTCCGGATCCGAAAAAATAACACCGGGATAATTCATCATTTCAGATAAATATTTAATGTCCTCTCTTTCCAATAAATCTTTTACTTCCTCGGGACCAATAGACTCTCCTGAGGTTTCAAATGAACTTGCAGGAACACAGGAAGGGGCACCAAAATAAAACTTCAGGGCCACTCTGTTCCCGTCTTCTATCATATACTCTACCCCTTGTTTACCCAGCACATTCCCTATCTCATGAGGGTCTGAAACACACGCAACGGTACCATGCCGCACCGCAAGGCGCGAAAAGGAAACCGGTGAAAGCATAGAGCTTTCAATATGAATATGAGAATCTATAAGTCCGGGTAAAATATAATTAGCTTTCTTCTCCTTAGCCTTTTTATTAATTTCTGTAATCCGTCCATTTTCAATGAGTATGTCCCCAAAATAAATTTCCCTGTTCAATATGTCCAAAATATTTCCAGAAATTTTTTTTTTCATTTTTTTATGTTCCACGTGGAACTTTATCTACCCAAAAAAACTAAAAGTACAGAAATATCTGCAGGAGACACCCCAATAACCCTACTTGCCTGAGCAATATTTTTTGGTTTTATTTTTTTTAATTTTTGTCTTCCTTCCGTTGAAATTGATTTCATTTCGTCATACATAATATTTCCAGGTATTTTTATATGCTCCAGTCTCTTTATTTTGTCAGCCATTAATCTTTCCCTCTCAATATAGCCTGAATATTTTATCACAATTTCAACAGACTCAATAATCTCATTTTTAATAGTACCCAGTTTAGCTATTTTCTCCTTTAAGCTCAGAGATACTTTCTCCAGATTAATCATTTTTATCTCCGGCCTTTTCAGTATTTCACTTGCTTTAACAGATTGCTTAAGTATACTTACATTAATCCTTTTAAGTTCATTATTAATTTCATCGGGTTTTATAGATAATTTTTTAATAAATTCCACAAGATCATCTCTCAACTTATATTTTCCTTCGCATAAATCCCATCGCTTTTTTGTCGCCAGTCCAATTCTGAATGATTTCTCTGTCAGCCTTTTATCAGCATCATCCTGTCTCAATAAAATCCTATATTCTGCTCTTGACGTAAACATTCTGTATGGCTCATCAACACCTTTCGTAACAAGATCATCAATTAAAACACCAATATATGCTTCGTCCCTTTTCAACACGAACTCCCTTTTTCCGTTTACTTTCATATGTGCATTGATTCCGGCAATCAAACCCTGTGCCCCCGCCTCTTCATATCCTGTGGTTCCGTTTACCTGACCGGCAAAAAACAAATTTTCCACATCTTTTGTCTCCATGGTATGATTCAGTTGTGTAGGGTCAAAATAATCATACTCTATGGCGTATCCCGGCCTGAATATCTTTGCTTTTTCAAATCCTTTTATTTTTCTCAAACCCTCATATTGAATCTTCCATGGAAGGGATGATGAAAATCCGTTCAAATAATATTCAATTCCATTTACACCTTCCGGTTCAAGGAAGAGTTGATGTTCTTCCTTATCGGCAAAGGTTATTATTTTGTCTTCAATGCTTGGACAATATCTTGGCCCAACGCTGGAAATTGTCCCATCAAAAAGAGGTGATTCCGGTATCCCGCTTTTTATCATAGAATGAACCCCGGCATCAGTATGTGCAATATAGCAACTCAACTGAACTACAACAGGTTTATCATAATTCAAATAAGAAAAATATCCTCCTCCCTCGTCTCCTTTCTGCTCAATTAGTTTCTCAAAATCTATAGTTCTTCCATCTATCCTCGCGGGGGTTCCGGTTTTCATTCTACCCATTTTAAACCCTCGTTTCTCTAAAGAATCTGAAAGGCCTCTTGATGCCGGTTCTGCAAGTCTTCCTCCATCTGTCTGTTTTTTTCCTATATGTATAAGTCCATTCATAAAGGTTCCGCTTGTTAATATAACAGATTTCGCAAAAATTTCGACACCCATTTTTGTCCTTATTCCTTTAACTTTATTATCCTCTATTAATATTTCTTCCACCATATCCTGCCAGAAATCCACATTTTCAATTCCCTCTAAAACCCTTCTCCACTCTTCTGAAAACCCTAACCTGTCACATTGTGCCCTTGGGCTCCACATGGCAGGACCTTTTGACCGGTTTAACATTCTAAACTGAATCATTGATGCATCAGTAACCAGGCCTGAATATCCGCCCAGCGCATCTATTTCCCTGATTATCTGTCCTTTAGCAATACCCCCCATAGCAGGATTGCATGACATTTGTGCAATTTTTGTCATATCCATGGTAACCAGCATTACACTTGACCCAAGATTTGCCGCTGCTGCTGCTGCTTCACTTCCCGCATGGCCGGCACCAATGACTAATACATCATAAGTTTGCATTCCTTAAATTTTATTCAAAGGTACAATAAGCTAAATTGTAATTAAAATGTTTAAATGTTCTTCAGGTGAGCGTTCTTAGCCAGATAGAAGTTTTCTTTTTTCCTTATTTCTTTTTTTTCACTTTTAGATTTGTCATTATATCCTAATAAATGTAACAAACCATGAAGCATGACGCGGTGTAGTTCCATTGTTTGGCTTATACCAATGTCTTTAGCATTTTCACTGACCCTGTCAAAACTTATAAATATATCTCCGGATATGATATTCTCAATATTGTACTCAAAGCTAATGACGTCAGTGAAATAATCTTTTTTTAAATACTTAATATTAATTTTTCTTAATTCTTCGTCACTAATAAAAACAATGTTTATTTCGCCAAGGATTTTCTCCTCTCCACTTATCACCAATTTAAGCCAATCTTTAATCAGATTAGTTTTAAAGCCAGCATAATCAGGATGTTCGGAATGTAAATATATAGGCACTTCAGCTAATATTGAAAACTAATTCTACACCTGACCCATTTTCTATAAAATTCATCTCATCAGACAGATGGTCCATAAGAAAAACTCCCCGGCCATGTATATTTTCAATATTATCTGGGGCGGTCGGGTCAGGAATATTTTCAAAGTCAAATCCCTGACCTTCATCTTTAATAAGTATTTTTAATTTTTCTTTGCTTCTTTTTATTACAATAGCAACAAACTTTTCAGGATCTGATTTATTCCCATGTACAATGCTATTATTAACAGCCTCAACGCATGCTATCAGAACCTTACCATACATATCTGATTCTAATGAATATTGAACAGATATTTCATCAATCAAATTTTCAACCCGGTTAAGGTTTTCAGCAATAGAAGTAATTTTAATCTCTCTTTCCATGCCTTATACACAGTAAATAATTCATACCTATACTTTATACTCAATTAAAATAAAAAAGTTACATCTTTTTACGACATTTTCACCTCCCCAGCCATAATTCCGGATTAAGATTTTGTTTTTCATTATAAATTCTAAAATGCAATGTTGTGTCTACTCCTTCCGAATGATCAGTATATACAGTACCAATTTCTTGCAATGTATCAACACTTTGACCCATTTTTACAGTAATATCAATTAAATTTCTATATACAGTTAAAAAATTTCCATGTCTTATAATTACAGTTTGATTTGCCCCGGGAATAGCAATAATTTTCATCACCTCTCCCTTAAATATATTTCTTACTTTACTACCGCTGATTGTGGCAATATCAATTCCACCATTATCAATTTTAATGTGTTTCATTATAGGATGGGGGTGTACTCCAAATTTTCCGGTAACAACACCTGTGCGTGTAGGCCAGGGTAATTTACCCATATTCTTAACAAACTCATCTGAAATAAGCTTCTCACCAGGGGTAAGCTTATAGATGCTTTGAGCCTTTCTGGTTTCCTCTTCCAGAATTCTGGCAATTTCATTATCAAATTTTCTGGCTATTTCTTCATTTCTTTTAATTTCCCGTCTTAAGGCTCTTTCCCTTCTTTGTAATTGAACATAATACCTTTTTTGCCTTCCGATGTCTTTATCCAAACTCGAATTTTCGACGTTCAATTCTACTAAAATATCTTCTTTTTGATCTCTTTGTGAAATCAGTTCCCTGGTTTTCAAATCAAGAAGTAATTGTATTTGCATCATTATCTGCACCTGCTTCTTCCTGTACTTCGAATATTGCCTTAAGTACAGAGTTCTTTTATATGCCTGATTCAGGTTTTCTGAAGAGAAAAGGTATATAAGTTCAAAATATGGTGGACGCTGATTATAAACAGATTGTAATAGTTTTCCGTATTCCGTTCGAATTTTTTTTATATCTGCCTCCATTGAATTTTTAACAAACTCATTATCCAGAATTCTTATAGAAAGCTGTTCAAGCTCCCTGTCAAGACTCCCAATAAGTTCTTTCCTGTTTATAACTTGCTTATTTAATAATTTAATTCTATTCAGGGAAATGCTTCTACTTCTGGAAATTTCCTTAATTATCTTATTTGTCTTATCAATCTCAGCCCTTGTATTTCTTTTTTGCAACTCAAGCTCTTGCCGGTTTTGCGTATAGCTTAATCCTACATTAATCAAAAAAATAAAACAAATAATAATATGTTTAAATTTCTTATGTATCATAGGTCAGTCAATCGATCAACCCTCCTATAAGATCGGCTTATTTTCATTTTTGTTGGAAATTCTTCTTCAATTACCCATTTATCATAAAATAGCAAAAGCCTGTGTTCTGTTCCTTCGTATCTTAATCTTGCTTCAATTTCTGAAGCTAAGACAGAAGTACTTTCCTCCATATACTTTGTATAAACTATCCTGAATTTATAATTATATCCAGGTACTTCAATAGTTTTTTCTTTTAAATAGCCTGTGAAAACATCAAAACAAACCGATTCCATAGAAATTATTTTTCCTGTTTCCATGTCTTTAAGTTTGTGTACATAACAATAATCCGGATCATCCCGTAATAAACTTAAATCAGCTTTTAATTCCAACATAATTTCATCGCCAATTCCCATTAATAACAAGTCCTCTAAAAGAAAGTAGTTATAAATGAAACCGTATTTATCTTTTAGTTGAGATGTTGCTCCCGAATACCAGGTTTTATTAAACCTGTTAATAATCGTTACGCTATCTTTCTTAATGTAAGCCCGAATAGCCTCAATCCCAAAATCTATACCTATACTGGCAATGATAATACTGTCTTTTATTATCCTTATGTTTGCGCGAAATTGTATTTCTCCGTTTTTAGAATAATATCTTCCCCTTATTTTTTTTATCCAAACAGTTCTCAGTTTTAGTTGATTATCCTGATTAATTTTTACAATCTTCTCAGCATTTATGATCATTTTATCTCTCTTCCCGGCAAGTTCTTTTACCTTACAGCTCGTCATGGCCATAATTATCACTATAAGAACAAGCTTAAAATTATAATTCATTCTTATCTTGCATTTATTTCTTTTTGCTTGCATTTTCAATTTTTTCAACAATCTCTCTCTCTTTTCCTCCTGCCTTTAAAGCTTTTTTCCAATACTCAACAGCTCGTTCATACTTTTTCAATTTTGCACTAACATCTCCGTAATGATCCAGTATCTCGGCACTTGGATTGGATACATTTACCAATGCTCTTTTTAAATACTTTTCCGAAGAAGTATATTTTTTCATTTTAAATAAAACCCAGCCATATGTATCCAAATAAGTACTGTTACCGGGTTCTGTTTCTATACATATCTTGCTCATTTTCAATGCTTTCTTTAAATTAACACCACGTAATGAAAGGTAATAGCTAAAATTATTAAGCACTATTAAATTCCTTGATTCTATGTTTAGTGCCGATTCAAAAGCATTATCAGACTCCTCGTATTTTTCTATGTTTTTATATGCTTCACCCAACAAAGAATAAAACTGAGTAAGAAGCGCGTTATTTTTCTCAACTAAATTCAATCCTTTTCTTAAAACCTGAATTGCCTCGCTATTTTTTTCTTGCTGTGTACATGCAATACCATTAAAAAAGTATACAATTGCAGATTTGGGGTAAAGCCTTATAGCTCTACTGCTATAAATATATAAATCATCAGTTTCTTCTAAAATGTTTAATAAAAATAATAACTGTTCCCACACCAGATAATTTCCTATATTCACACTTAAGTAAGCTTTGAATTGCCCTAATGCAAGTTCATACTGGTTCGTCTTTACATAAAAATCTCCCATCAGGGCCAAAATTCTAATATCCTTTGAATATTTCTCCTTAAAGGCCTCCAGGCTTTCCTTGAGCGATTTCTCAATTTCCGGTAAAATCTCCGGATCAGATATCAAAGAAACAATTATATTAAATTTTGCTTCCATCCCACTATAATCATTTAAAAGAACCGAATCAAGCAGTTTTATCATTTCATCATAATCTTCATTTTGTTGGTAGAATCTGATCATACTTATATAAATCTTATCGTCTCTTGCATAATTTAACAGAAGTTCCTTGTATTTCTTTTCTGCCTTTTCGTTTTCTCCCAATTCAAAAAATAATTCTGCTAACAAAATCTGATAATTTACATTATAAGGATTTCCTTTTAATAAATTTTGTATCTCATTTTCAGCAAATTTGGTTTTCCCTGTTCTCCTATAAATCTCAATTTTTGCAAGGGATATAGATTCCTGAAAACCCACTTTATCCTGAAGTTGATTGAATACCTGAATTGCTTTTCCGTTCATATTTTCATCTGAATATATTTTTCCCAGTTGAAACAAAAGATCTAACTTTTCAGGATATTTTTTTACAATATTTTCATAAATAAGGATATTTCTATCATTAAGCCCCATTGTATGATAGAGGCTTGCCATTTGCAACTGATACCATAAATTATCTGTATCGGCCGAAGCAGCCATCCTGGCATACCTTAAGGCCTCTGGGTAGTCTCCGGCAAATGTATAAATTGTGCTTAATTCAAACATTGC
>SDBS01001645.1_pt1 | contig 22653 bp, 32 predicted proteins | sample 2277091 | NCBI WGS metagenome assembly SDBS01 (sample SAMN10404972, study PRJNA504765) | marine sediment metagenome | isolation source: marine sediment core GS10_PC15, 163 cmbsf | place: Arctic Ocean: Southern Knipovich Ridge | collected 2010
GATGTCGCGGGGTGGGGCCGCCGGTCACGGTGCCGGCCGTCGCGCGGGCGATCCGGATGCGGAGCGCCTCGCTGACGGTCGCCTCACACCCGATCCGTACCTGGTGGATCCTCACGCCAACATTGCTGGCGGCCGAGAGCTGGAAGATGTCTTGGATCGCCGACACGGCGACATCCGCAAAACTGACTGAGTACATTCGGGCTGCCATTTTAAGTCTCCTACATTCTCAATAACGGGTTGTTCCAGATTTCTTGGTCAACGGCATATCGAAACAACAATAGTCCCTCGCCATCGTAACCTTCATCCTCTAAAGCAATATAGACATCATCGAAGTTGCCTGGGATCTGCAAGTCCTGTTGATCGGCATTCGATATGTTGATCTTGATGCCATTATCGATCTGGCCTTGAAACGTCCCCTCCATCTGCACGTCGCCGGGATTGAGCCCCTGGCTCACATTCGAGTGACAGCGGGCAGCCCCGGCGGTGATATAGCGCGTGCCGTCCATGGAGTTATCGAGACCATGCCGGACGTGGGTACAGAGCGCATGCTCCTCCAGGTTGTTCATAAAGCAGTATGAGCCCTGAACGTCCTCGCCGCCGGAGCTAAAGGCCACGCGGCCGTACAGCGCCAGAGTCAACTGCGGGGCGAAGCCGAGCCCGGTTATGAGGTGATCGCCGGTGGTCTCCAGTTTGGGATTCGTGACCAGGGCCGATTGAAGACCGCCCAGGTCCAGCGCACACCAGGACACGAACCAATCGTCCGGGGCTCCAGTGCTGGCGCGCGTGACCAGTGAGAATCCGCTGGAATCGAAGTCTCGCGCATTGTAACTGGTAGTGCCCGACCCGCCACCGCCAAAAATCTGCGCTCGCCCGATGGCCAGATCCGCGCCAGTGCGATTGCCGGAATCGACCCCGCCGCCTTCGCCCGTGTCGATGGCCGTACAGATTGGGAGTGCGTGATCCGTTGCGTCGTTGTCGTCACTCATCACACTGTTGAACGAGAATTCCACCGTGGCGCTTTTGTCGGAGCGCATCCAAGTGTGCGTGTGGTGGGCGTCGTTGTTGTGGACGTTGTCGACGGTGCGGGAAATGTTGAATAGCACCAGGTCCGGCTCGAAGCCCGGAGCGGTAATGTTCTCCACCTGGTCGTCGGCGCCGGGCATCTGGTGCGTCCCGATGTCCACATCGAAGTCGGCGCCACTGAAAAAGACCGCCACGCCACGGAAAGCCAAGGTCGGCGTGGTGCTCCAGTTGATTTGCACGCCGGTTGCGTTGCTGCCGGTATCGACGGTCGTTCGCCAGGCGTTCCACGTCGCCTGCGCCACCACGCCGGTCCCGGCCGGATCGACCAGCGTCACAACATGGGACGTGGACGCGCGCTGGGCAGAGTCGCAGCGCGATTGATCGTCTTCCCAGCGCGAGCCATTGGAAAACTGGTTCGTGCCGTCGGCGTAGCCAATGGACAAGAGCATGTCCACCACCGCGGTATCGTCGGAGTTGGCCCCGATGAGGTAGATCATGACGAGCTTCGGCGTATCGCCGTCGAGGCCGCCATCGCTCTCGATGTTCTGGTTGCCGCCGCCCGTCGCGGCATTGAATTGAACGATGCTGGTTTTTACGTCAGCCATGGCTCACATCCTCCATTGCGGGAGACTCGCAAACCTGAGTGCCTCGTCCCGAAAGAGGTGCGTCGGATCGGCCTCGCCGAAAGCCATATAGTTGAAACTCCTGGCAGTCGCATCGGCAAAGATGATGTCCGCAGCCTTGATGACCCAACCGTTTGCAGTAAAAACCGTTCCAGTTGTCCCGTTCGCGATTCCGATCTTGGTCGCTGTATCATCGCTTGCGACATTCGTAATCAGGAGCCCTGTCGTGGTTGCAGTCCGCATGACGGTCACGTCATCGGATTCGATAAATTCCATAAAGCTGCCGTTGATCAGCCTATTGACGCCTTGAGTATCCACGAAAGACATGGCAATTCCTGTGCCATTGGGCGTTGTTGTCACCGTCGTATTGCGATTGGCAACAACGATGGCCGAGGGTTGAAAAATACACGCCTGTGATCTGAATCCAACACTCGTGACAACCCAATCGAGCGAGGTGCTGACGGGCGTGTCAATCATGTCAGCGATGACGGGGAGACCGGCCAGCCCAATCGCAACATAAGCGAAGGTGTGGCTGTCCGTGAAATCGTTTTCGTCTTTCGTAAACGTGATGCTGGTATCGTCCGAAGCTGTGCGACTGATGCTCCAGGCATTGCTGCCCACGGGGTCAATGACGCGCAGAAATTCCGTGTCGAAGGAACCATAGGTGACAACACTCACGCCGGCATTATCATCGGAGCCGGTATGCACACACTGCCCCGTGGAATTGCCATCGTTACGCGACAACAACCCGAAAGAAAATCCATGATTGTTGACGATGCTTGCTTGGTTGTCGCCCGTCCGAATCCCGATGAACGCATCCCATTGGGTAATCCCCGAGCCGAAAGAGAGCTGATTTGTTGAAGCGGCTGCCGCGTCGGCGGTGAAGGAACCGATCTCGACTTCCAGATCCTCGCCCGCAAAAAACATAACAGCCAAATTCGCAATATTAAGACTCCCCGGAGGGGGATTAGTGACATCAATCGTCATTCCGTCAGCGATAAAGGTGACAAAATCGGCTTCATAATGAAACGATCCGCCACCAGTAGAAGTCGGATCGATACACCTTATGCAACCAGCAGTTTCCCGAGTCTGTTTGGTATCCGAAGCATTCCCATTATCTTCGGCAGAAAATGAGAGACAGATTTCATTGGTGCCATCACACGCGCCAAAGGCGACGGCTGCGACATCGCCCTGGCTTCTCATCCATATCAAGGCGAGTTTGGGCGTCCTACCATTGAGTTTAGAAGTCGTGAAGTTTTTGTTGCCCGAATCCGTTGGCTGAATATTGAATCGGTCCTGGGCGATGAGAATATCTGACATGATTGCTCACATCCGGAAGGAGGGCGGCGAGATAAATAGCTCGGGCGCTGCGAGTAACTCGGGTGATAGTGGGGGAAGCGGATCCTGGATGCCCAGCATAACATTGTGATCCATCACCTGGGCGGACTGATTGCCAAAAACAAAGACAGTGTATCCGTCGTCGTGGAACGTGGGGAATTCCCATTCCGAACTGCCACCAAACCCAACGACGGAAATATCATAATTCCAGGAGAAATCGTTCACAGTTTGTCCCCGCGCCTCGCCAACATTGCCGGCACCGGCCGCTCTGTGGCTCGTGCCGCCCGCATCCCAGCCATTATGAGTCCCGATGGTTTCCCGCTTGCCGGTCGTCCGATTGCGTATATGAGCGCACAACGTATGCTTCATATCTTGATTTGCCGCCGGATCTGTTCCCGCTCCGACCCCCGACAGACAGAACAGCAAGCCCGTGTGGAACCCGTATCCGGTCTCCTCTTCTAACTGTTGATCGACCACCCATAGTGGGGTCGTCCGCAAATCAATGCCGAGGACACCGCCGAAATCCATGGCAATCCAGCCGACATCATCGGTCGCATCCGCGCCACGCGCTCGCAAAGAAAAACCACTCGAATCGAACTGTCCGATCTCGACCTCATCCTGGGCCGTGTACGACCCCGTAAAGTGCATGCCGAAGTGATCGGCGGTGGTGTCGGCTTCTTTGTTGGAATCGGCGGGATCGCCGTTGTCTTCTCCGAAGCAAGCGTCGTAGAACGCTGTGAGTGTGGCCCCATCGTGATAAGCAATCCCGATAGAATGGTGAAAACCGTCAGTCGTCGTGTCTGAGAAATTCGGTGCTGTAATTCCAATAACGACTTCCGGTTGAAAACCAGGGCCGGTCTCATCCACAAACGTATCCTGGGTCGACAGCGCGGTGACGCCGACCGCAGCTTGGAAATCCGAGCCGGCGAAAAAGAGAGCGCCGACAACGAAAGTAACAGAATCATTGTTTTTGCCCATCGCCAAACGCACGCCGGTCTGACTGGTGCCGGTCTGCGCGGTGGTGCGCCAACTATCGAAGTTAATCTGGACATCGTCCGCGCCTCCCGCTCCGGTAGCGTTGAACCAGCCGCATACTTCGGCCGTATAACCTCGGCTTTTGTGATCGGAACGATTGGAAAGGTGTTCGGCGCCGTGCGTATAGCAGACTTGATTGGTGCCGTCGGTGAACCCGAGTGAACCATAATTCTGCGAAGTCGACGCTTGAAGGTTCGCCTCGGTAGTGGGCATATAGAAAAAAATAGCCGCCTTCGGTGTGAGACCGCCCAGGTCCACCAGAATATCGAACGTGCCGGACGCACCTGACGGATGCTCGGCGTACCCGATGGCGTAAAAGATATTGGCAATTTCGACGCTCATTCTGTATCTGGTTCCCAACCGTGGAACAGCTCCAGAAACACCTTGGTCGTCATTGGCATCCCGGCACGCTTTTCCTGATCGGATATTGCGAAAAGGTCTTCCGCCATATACGTGGCCTTGATATGGTCGGCGCGAGTCCAGGTAACAAACGGGTCGATAAAAATACTTTTGAACTCGGCAAGTTCTGCCGCATCCAATGCGAAGCGCGTCCTTAGCTTGCCCATGGCAAAACGCTCTCGGATGATTTCTCGCAAATAACAAGTAGCCACAAGCGAAAGCACAAACGGTTTCTTCGCGTCATCGTGTCGCAGCATTCTTTCAAGCAGCATGGCTAATACTCCTCAATGCAATAGGAAGCCGTGGCCAATGAGGGCCAAGACGAGAAACAAATGGAGAAGGCTTCCGGGAGAGGAGACCCCCGGAAGATTTAGACTACAGGCTGCTGGGCACTTCTCATTCAATCGTTGACCGTCATCGTCGGATCAGCTTCCGGCGTCGGGGGTAACGGCGTCGTCGACAATGACCTCAAAGGTACCGATGGTCAGCGTCGGCACTGGAACGCCAGGTGCCAGGCAGAGCGATTGGCCGAGCATGTTGGTGTTTTTGCGCGCCGACCATACGATCCGCGCTTTGCCGCGCGCATCGAGGCATTCCGCTTCACTGGTCTCCGTGTGCCGCACGTACCGCTTATCGGTCACGGCACCGTCAGCGGTCTGCCAGATCAGCATGATCACGAGGTCGGTCTTTGGAACGAGGAGCTGCGCGGCACCGACAACCGGCCAGACGAACAAAGCAAACAACAGCAGGGCTTTCATTAGAATTTTCATCGTCTTTCCTAAACTTCGTGCAATTCGCCCGCAAACAACGACAACGCCATCCCATCCTCGAAGTCGAAAATCAGATGATGGTCTTCGTAACGCACGGCGATCACTTTTTTCCCGAGAGAAATCGCTTCGACCTTCCGTCGAATCTGCTCGGCTTTTTCCTCCGGCGACAACTTCTTCGCCGGCCCCACCTCTACCCGAGGCTGGACTCCAGTGAGCGGCGGCACGTCACTGAATCTTGAAGTAGTCGCCACCACCGTTGTTGATGGTCAAACGCGACGCATCAGCAACGAGGAACGGCGTGGAACTGAGTGTCACCCAGGCCAACGGAAACCGGCTGCCGCCGGCAAGCGAAGCGTGGAGCACCGCATACTTGATAGTGCCCGAGCCCAGGTTGCCGCCGTTGGCCGAGTAGAAGACGCCGGTGATGCCCTTGTAGACCGCATCGGTTGCCGAGATCGTCCAGAGACCGCCGGAAATGGTCACGCCGTTGGCCACGTAGCCACGGGTCGCCGCAAGTTCCGAACCGATCTCGGAGAGTGCCGTCACGTCGTTGGCCGCCGAGAGGTTGACCGAGGCGCCGATGCTGTGCAGCGAAATACGCAGCGCCCGTGCCGAGAAATCGAACGTCGCGAGTCCGAGTTTCTCTTTGCATCTTACGAAAAAATCCCAAGTGCCTGCAGCCATGTCATTACTCCTCTGCTAGCAGTTTGCCTTCTTTAAGAATCGTCATGCGCGGCGGTTTGCCGTGCTTCAAAATTTCACCGATCACATAGGGGATCAGGCCATCACCCTTGAATTGTAGTTTGAGATCGTTGGGGAGCATGGGAAGAATTTGGAGAAGCTCGTCACACTGTACGGTCATCCAAGGGTGTGCGTAGAAGATCCGCCTGCCGATCCGGAGTCGGTGAATAATCTCCGAGTCGTTTTCAGGTTGCTTGTAGACATGGTGGTGCTTCCGATCCCGGATGCAGGAGTCCATGCCATAAATGGCGATTTTCCGAATGCCTAGCGTATAGAGCAGGAAAAGCGCGCGTGTACCCACGGTCGTCCCGCCCTGAATGGGGACGTACCGTTTCAGGTAATATTTGTCGAGAATTTTCTTTTCTTCGTCGCCGGCGGCGTGCCAGATGAAGACCTCGTTGTCCTCGAGGGCGTCGAACAAGACCGGATCACACTGACTCGCCAGCATGTACCGGCAGGTATCGACAGGGTTCTTGAGGAACCGCACGTTATAGGGGCGCGCGTCCAGCATGATCTGGAGCCCCGGCTTCAAGCCCTGATCCTGCACCCACTCGTGGGCGTTGTTGAGCGTCACGATCTTCCAACCCTGGCGCTTGCGGCGCTTGATTTCCGCCAGGAAGTCCGCGGTGCTTGGGCCGCCGCAAATGAGCATGATTTTCTGCGGGTTCTCGCGAGGATCCGTGCCGACCTGCGGGAGCTGCCGGCGAATGTTCTTCCGGATGCTCGCGTAAATGTGCGCGTGCTCGATGTTGACCTTGCCATTGTAATGGTCGCGCAAATGGTGCCGCTCACCGGGCTCGTATTGGCCGTTCTGTAGAGTCAATGTTCGGTCCTCTGCAGGAAGAAGGCGCCGATACCGATCTGGTCGCGGGCGTCCACGAGCTCGCCGTGCTCACGCAGCAAATCCCGCCACCAGACAAAGGGCTGAACCGTGAGGTGCAACGGGTGGCCGATGACCTTCCCGAAATTGTCCGGGAGGAAGTGGATGGAGAAAAACGTGCGCCGGCAGTGCTTGACGATGTTGCGCAGCACGCGCACGACCTTCTCCTCGGGGATGTGCTCCATGCAGTCGCAGCAGTAGCCGTAGTCGTACTCGCCTTCCCAGTTCGTCCAAAGGTTCGCGCGCACGAAGGGCAAATTCTTCTCCTTGACCTTGAAGTCCAGCGAATTGTCCACGAAGTCCAGCAGCGTCACGTCCCAGCCGTCCTCGGCGAGCTTGGCGCCGGCCCGGCCGGTGCCACAGCCCAGATCGACGAGTGTGCCGCGTTTCCGCCAGACCTGGCGAAAAATCGGCAGCGCGTGCTCACCTGGCGAGTAGTGGCGATACTGGCTGTAAGCCCAAATCTCCTGATACTTGCGGCGCTCGAAGGCGGCCAGGGATGTCGCTTGTTTGCCCATCAGAAAAAACTCGCTCTCACGCGACGACGGAGATTTCGCTCCTCGCGGAGCACTTTCTCGATAACTGCCGGCCGGCGTTCGCCGACCTTGTCGGTGAACTGATCGGCGTAGGCTGCGGCCAGCGGCAGGTTCAACGTCTGACTGTCGCGCTTCTGGTAGGCTTCGTGGGCCATCCAGTCGATGAGATCCAGGTGGTGACGGTTGCTGATCTCGAGGAAGTCATCCAGGCGATCACACCACAGCATGTCGTTCAGCGGCATGCGCCCGACGGTCAGGCGTAAGGTGAAGGTCTGGTCCGGCGTGTCCACCAGGCGCAGGCTGTACTCGTCCGCGTCCTCGATGTATTCCATGGGCCGCAAGGTGGCGGTCTTGCCCTCCCAGCGGAAGCGCGTGCGGTCGAGCTCGGCGCGGGTCGTCTTGGTCAGATCCTCCACGTCGAGCGGCCCTTCCTGCTTGACCGATACGTCGTCCACGTCGCCGACGAAGCTCGCGTCCGCGCGCAGGAACAGGGTCGCGGCGCCGGCGTGGGTAATGGTCTCCGTGAACGTGCCGTCAACCGTGCGCGAGGTGCCGGCGGCAGTGCCGAGTAGCGGCTGGATGGCCCCGGCGGTGACGTTCGACAGTTTGAAGGTGACGACGTACTTGGTATCGGCCACGAGCACCACTGGCTGCTCCAGATCCGAATCCGCTACCTGGGAGCCGTCGCAGCTCGCCACACCGGCCGCAATCGACCAGCCGGTGCCCAGCGTCCAGGTCGAGCTGTCGGCGAACGTCCCGTTCAGCGTCAGTTCGCCGTAATCGAGCCTGGCGCGGCGGATGTCGAGGATTCGCCCGTCGTAGGCATAGGTGTGCTGGCCCTTGACGATGGCGATCTCGACAACATCCGCGGTCGTCGAATCGAGGATGGGACTCCGGCGGGCGAACTCACGCTGGGCGGCGTTGGCGAAGCGCGTGGCCTCGTCGTTGTTCCAGAGAAGATCCTCGTCCTGATTCTCCCACAGGCACGGATCATCGACGTCGCCGAGAAGATCGTCGACGCGCTCGCGCCAGGCGAACACCAGCTCGCGCAGGTTAAGCGGTTGCAGCAGTTGGGCCATTGTCCTCGTTTACTTCCTCGCCCTGGTTACGGAGTCTCAGTTCTGCCCGAATGGCGTTGAAGACCCCCTGGCGCTCCTTGTGCTCCATTTCCCACTCCTCGAGCTCGTTCAACTCGTTGATCGTCAAGTCCCTGCAGTGAGTTTGGATCTCGGTCACGGTCGCCTGTTCCAACCAGGTCCGGTCGAGCGGGCCTTCGGGCTCGAGGCGTTCGGGCGCCAGATCCTCAATCGGCTCGTCGGGCGGGGGCAGGACGACCGCCTCGATCGGTCGGATCGGCTTCGGGTTCGGCACGCCGGCCGGGCGCGGACGTGGCTCGGCAAGCGGCACCGTTCGGGGCTTTCCCGCGAGGCTGGCCTTCTCGGAATCACTCAGCGAGCCGACTTCGCGGTAACATTTCACCGCGAGCAACATCTTGATGTGCGTGTCATCCTCGACGTTGCAACAGTGACGCGGATCCCCGTCACGCGGCCCGAACCGATAGTGGGTCTCGCTCACAATCAGCTCGCCGCTGGGATCGTAGTTCGGCAGATTGACCAAGGTGCCCTCGTTCGGGTCAATCTTATTCGGACCTCTTATTGTGGTGGTTTCGATCAGCATTGCGTCTTACCTCCTCGTCGTGGAGCTGCTGGATGGGCAGCTTGGCGGACGGCGCCGCTGCTTGCGGCGTCGCCCGTCGGAAGGGGCGCGTCATCCGGGCGAAGCCCTTTTTCAGAGCTTCGCGCCGTTGTCCGCATCCCCTACAAGCCATCGCTGCTACCAGCGACTAGCCGTTACGCATCCCGCGAATCGGAGGCTCGGTACATCAGCCACATGCGGACGGTGCCGGCCAGTTGTGTGGCCGGAAGCACATCGACCTGAAACCCGAACCGGCGTCTTCCGTTCACTGGCGCAATGAGTAAACCTGCCGGCTCGTCCATGCGCGCCATCGTCACAGCTCGACCAGAGGTTACATCGCCGTCGATCAAGGCATTCTCGTCCTCGGTCGCACCATCGGGATCGTCAGTCAGTCCGGTGTTGGTATCGAGATCGGCGACGTTGTCGATCTGATCCATCTGGATGATGCAATCGACAACGCGGTGCCTGCCCGGGAGCCAAACCATGTGAATGAGATCGCCGTTGGCCAGTAAGGGAACGGTCGCGGTCAACGTGAATTCCCCGTAAGCCACCCCCATTTCACCGGCTTGCGCCTGATCGATGGCCGGGTAGCTGTCCAGGGCTTGAACTGCAAAATAGTCTGCCATTTTCGGGGCTCCTGTTAGGTGGGATCGGCGGCTGCCGTGTCGAGGGCGATGATGCCGAAGTCCCGCGCGGTCCCGTCGATGGTGTAACGGGTCTTCTTCAAGCCGAAGATGCTCGAGGTCGAGATCACGACCTGGTTGCCGTTGTCCCTTGTCTCTTCGTACCAGTCGAAGCGCAGGCCCGTTCCGGGGGAACCGAAGGCCACCACGGACGCTTGCGCGCCCAGGAGCAACGCTCTGGCGGCGTCGACGTTGGCGCCGGCACCGTAGTCGTTAAAACGGACTACGCCCTTGTGCTCCTGCAGCACGACGGAGTTATACATCCCAGCGCCGCCTTTGAAGATCGGGTTGTTCCGACCCTCGGCGCTGGCCGCGGACTTCTGAATCTCCAGCCAGTCGGCACTGCCCGTGGCCGTGCGTAAGTCGAACAACTGCCAGGGATGGATGATCAGGACGAAGTGCTCCTCACCATCGATCATGATGGGCTGGATCTGGGGGATCCCTTCACTACCACCACCGAGCACCGTCCCGCGCGTGCGGGCCTTGTCGATGGCAATGGTGTCGAGGATGTCGCCTACCACCAGGTCAGCTTTTGTGGTGGCCGCGCCGGCGAAGATGATGTGACCATTGGCGCCGGTGTCGGGGGCGTCGAGGGTGTTGGTGGCGAACCCGGCGTAGGTTGTGGGGAAGACCCAGTCGGCATTGATCCCTCGGGCGCCGCTCAGATACATGAAGAACAGCTCGTCGAACACGCGACCCCACCACTCGGCTTGGCGCCTTCTGGCGACGCGGCGCAAGTTGTGGACCGTGCGTTTACGGGTCATTCGCCCGCCGGTGTTGACACCGCCGCGCATCTGATCGATGAAAACGGCGTCGGTGAAGAATCGCAGATCCTCCTCGGAGCCTTCCTGGGGGTCATCGCCCTCAACCGGCTGCTGCCTAAGCTGCATGCTCAGATCGAAGCTGATCTGCTCGCCCGCGTCCGATTCCAGTTCGGAAAGCATCTGGATGGGCATGCCCGATTCGGGACCGACCCCCATGAACTTCCGAGAGAAATAGGAAATACGGGCGGTATCGACGGCGAGAAAAGCCGAGAAGCGTTGGACCGCTTTCGGGTCGTTGATACCGATGATGGTTCGCGCCATGGCAGGAACCTCCTCGTTGGCGAAGCCAAAATGAAGGTCACTACTGCGACCGGGTTAAAACCCGCTTGGGCGGAACTTATGCGGGGGTAGAAATCCTCATATTCGTCAGGCCGGCACCCCGGCCATCATTTTCGGTTGTGAGGTCTCGCCATCGTCGGCGGGCGCTACCTCAAAGTCAATCTTCTCGTCGGATTGTAGTCGAAACCGACACTGTTGCCCTTTTTTGCGGAGCAGCGTCAGATTGACGACGCCCCGTTTCAGTATCAGGACGGAGCCGACGCGCACATTGAGGTAAATGGTTGGCAAAATGATCCTCAATGGTGGAGCTTGCTGGTGTCGAGGTAGGCATCCGCCTGTGCCTCGCTGAGTTTGTTGAGCGCCTGCTCGAGCTCCATGCCGCTCAACTTGTCGAGCGCACTGAACTCATCCGCGGACGGATCGTCGTCGGCCGCGGCCGGCAGGCCACCGAGAGTCTTGGGTGGCGCCTCCCCCGGCTTGGGTTCCGAGGCATTCGCGGGCACATCGCCAGGCCCGGTGGCGGGCGCGGGCGGGTCGGGCACCTTTGTCCCGCCGAACACGACCTCAACCTGCTTGTGAGCCTCTTGCAGAAACCAGGCATGGGTCCGCGTGCGGAGATTCTCCGGTGTCGACAAGTCTTGAACGGCCTGGCCGAGGGCGGCCTGACGGCTCCTGGCGGCCAAATCGTTGCCGGTGTATTCCTTGTGGCCGGCGTGGAAGACCTTGAGTTCGCCTTGCCACATGGCGTCCGCGGTGCTCGCGATCACACGTTCGCGGTCGCGGGCCGTGGCGACGTTATCGCGCAGGTTACGGAGTTGGATCTCCTCGCGCTTTGCCTCTATGTGGGAGATTTCACCCTCGTCGAAGCGTTTGGCGACGGCCAACTCCTGCTCATCCAGGGTGTGGAGCTCCTGGGTGAAGTCGCGGGGTTCCGTGGGGGCAGGCTCGGGCTCCGGTGCCGCGGCGACGGGCTCGGGCTCTGGCTCCGGCTCGGGTTCCGGCTCCGGGGCAGGCTCGGCAGCTACCGTGGGTTCCGTGGGGGCAGGCGGTTCCTCTGCCGGCTCTGGGTCGGCGGGAGGCGTTTCAGGGGGGGCCGCTGCCGCCGTGGCGTCTGGGTCGGCAGGTGCAGGATCCGCTTCGGCGGCTTGGGCGGGGTCGGGATCGGGTGTTGCAGGTTCATCTTCCTCCAGAGCGGCACGCTCCTCATCGCTCAGTGCCGCCATTTCCTCGTCGGTAAAACCGTGTTGGTTGGCCATTGCTTATGCTCCTGGGGCTAGTCCCGGTTGCGGAAGCGCCGGTGCGGGTTCGGCCGGGGCCGTTGGACCGGGCCGCGGCAGTTCCGGAGAGCCCGCATTGGTATCAGCATCGGGATCTTCGTTGAAGTTCTTGAATAGCGTGTCGACCGCGGCGGCCAGCTCGGGGAAGGCCTGGAGCTGCGCGGCAATGCCCACGGCCTTTTCCATGACGTCGCTGCGCTTGCGGGCGGCATCCGCAATCTTCTGCTCGGCAAGCGCCTCCTTCTGCTTGGCCTCGGCCGAAAGCCCGCGTTGCTCGAGGGCGGCCTGCGCCGCTTCGGCCTCCTGACGCTGGGCGTCCTTGGCATCGGCGTCCGGATCCTCCGGGTCGACCTGGCCGTTGATAGCGCGGATCCGCTTGACCCAGACATCCTTGGTGGGCGAGTCGCTCAAATCGAAGACCAGATCCAGCAGTTTCAGGCTGACCTCCGGATCCAGGCGCTCGATCATGCCCATCATCTGCTCGAACATGGCGAGTCGCACGGTCTCACGGAAGTCCTGGGCATCGACGATGAAATCCGCTTGCCGGCCCTGAATGTCGTTCTCCACGGTGACGCTGCCATCGTCATTGCGAGTCGGAAAATTCACTCGCAGGAAGGAAAAGGCGCCTTCGTCGTTCGTCACGCGAACCACCTTGGGCTCGGTCATAAACTGCTCGATGAGCGAGAGCCGAATCTCACCCTGGTGCTGGGTCGCCCAGCGCAGGTTGTCGAACAGGCTGGCAGTGACCAGGGTGCCCTGGTTGGTGCGGGCCAGAATTGCCCGGCCCGAGATCGCATTCGTGGACTCGCCGAGATTCTCCTCGGTCACGCCGGAGGAGGACTCGAGAAACCGCTCGTCCTGCTCCATGAGCCGTAAGTGCTGCTCGGCGAGCGTGTTGTCGGTGTTGATCTCGACATCCCGGCCGCGTTTCTTCTTGAGGATGTAGTCGGGTCGCGCGAGCTCCTCTTCCACCTCGTCCCAATCGTCGAAAGCGTCGATGTCGGCGATCAGGCCGCGCGTGGACAGGATAAACAGCGCCTTGGAACGGCGTTTATTCAGGTCGTCCTGGGGATCGCGCATGTTCCGGACCACGCCATAAGGCATGCCGTCCCGGTCGCGCCGGTAGGCCCAGATGGGCGTAAACGGGAAGCGGTTGTGCTTGTAGGGGGACTTCATGTCCTGCAGAAGGTGGCGCATGGTGAAGATGGCGACCCGCACCTGGAGCTTGATGGCGTCGAAGGTGGCGGCGAAGCCTTGGGTGATCAACCGCGCGTGAAGAGGATTGTCGCGGTCGAAGTTCTGGCCGTTCTGATCCTGGATGAGGCCGATGACCTCGGGCGGCGTTTGGCGATCCGCGAAGGTCCGCAGGATTTCCGTTCGCATGGGCACGCGATACCAACATTCGATGAGCCGGACCCGCCGGCGCCGCTGCCCGATGTGGAAAGACACGTCCACCAACTGGGCCGTGGCCCGGGCCTTGCCGGTCTCGTCGTCCCGCCAGTAGAGCGCGGTACGGAAGTGTTCGTCGTGCTCTTCCTCGGCGAACAGCTCGTGGCTCTCGGCGGCGAGCTCCAGCGCCCGGCGCCTCTCCGGGAACATGCTGACCGCCACGTCCAGATCGACCCACTTCTCCCGGAACAGGTAGCGGGCGTCGGAGAGATCGTCCTCGCGCGAGAGCGCGTCCCACCATATATTCCGCCAGCTCTCCGAGCGCGAAAAGAGCGGCTCGTCTTCCGGATCCGAGCGCGCCCCGTCTTCCAGCCAGCCGACGCCGACCTGGATGGCGTCCTGAAAGGCCTTGGATCGGTGCCGCGCAGACTTGTTGATGTCGGCCGTGAACTTGAGCAACTTGGTCTTGATGAGGGCGGCCTGGACGTCATCATTCTCGCGGGGCAACACCTTGGACTCGATGCGCGTGCGCCGCTCTGTGCCGGTGATCCAGCGGGTGAAAGTGGCGGTTTTGTTGAACTTGAGCGGCGCCTGGCCACGATCGCGGAGCGCCTTGGCGTCTTGTTCGGACCACTGATCGCCGTCCACGAAGTCGGCGTCGATGGATTGTTCGAGGCGGTTGAGGTTATGGGCGGTGCGGGCTTCGGATCGCCACTCGATCAGGCGATTCAGGTGTTTCTTCCAGGCGTCGCTGTCGAAGGGGTGCTCACCCGTGGGCGGAGGATCGGGCTGGTTGATGCTGTCGAAAAGCTGTCTGCCGGGTTCGTGCGCCATGTCAGTGCCTCATCACTTCGACCTCGAAGGACTCGCCGTTAATCTTCACCTCACCCTCTGCAACCGGCTCGTTATCGCCCGGAAGGGTCGGGCGCGGCGGCATCATCAGAAAGTCGTCGAAACTGTCGGCGATGGCCGAAGCCACCCGGTAGCTCGCGTTGCGCGTGGTCCCGAGCCCCATCTTGTCGGCGATGGCCACGGCCTGACCGACGAGGTAGGCGGTCGGATAACCGTCCGAGTCCAGGTACTTGTAGGCCACGCTCATGCAAATCACGAAGCACCGCCGGGTGCCGCGGCGGTAGAGCACCATCGCCGGCTCGTCCGTCATATCCTCTCGATTGTAGACGTACTGGCCCATGACGACGATCTCGCCGTAGGTCTTGACCCAGCGGATATGCGGACTGTGCTCGGGGCCGATCACAGGATCTTCCAGTTTGTTTCCCGGCGCCGATTATGCCGCACTTCACGGATAGCGTAGTAGCCCACGGCCAGGGTCTCCATGGCTTTGCACAGATGGCTCGACCAATCATGCACCGGCTTGCTGCCCCAGACGCCGTGCTTCTCATCCCATTCATAGTGGTAGCTGTCGAGGCTCTTGATCAGTAGATCGGCCTTGGTGCGGTCGATGTAGCAGGTATTCAACATGGCGCGCACGGCATCGATCCCGTCCTGCTGCTCGGCAATTTTCGGCGCCACCTCGTTCGGTCGAATGCCCAGCTCGGTGAACACCTCGAGGCGCGTTTTGCCTACCTCCGGTATATGCGTTTCCATGTCCCACGGGAAATAGTGAGTGCCATAGGAGTATGGCTTCTGCGCCAGCAACCGCGCGTAGAAGGGCCAGTCTTCGCCGGAATGTTCGACAGCTTCGATGATGTGATTCGAGGGGCCAGCCCGTTGCTGGAAAACGATCCCGGTTGCGTCGCGGTGGCCGGTGTCCCAGAAGGTGTTGACAGGGAGATCGGGTTGCCAGGGCACGTCACAGATCCGCTTCTCGCGGCGCATGATGGCCATCTGCCGCTTGTAGCAGGCGCCCTCGATGGAGGCCTGGAAGGCTTCTTCGGGCGTGGACGGGTGCTCACGCATCATGTCGTCCTGGAGCGTATCGAGCTTGGCAACATACCACGCCTTTTGTTCATCGGTGAGGACAATCCCGTAGCCTTCTTCCAGATCGGCAAAGTATTGCTCCATGTCGGTCGTGATGATGGCGTATTCAGGGTCTAGCACATTGTCCGGATCTTTGTGCCACGGGTGGAAGTGAAATTTGAAGTCGAGGGGCCCCAGCTTCTTCTCCATGGCCTGAGCATCCATGGACTTTCGGCACAGATCGTAAAAAACGCCCATGCGTCCCTCGGCGGTCGACTCGACCCAAATCTGCGCCTTCATGGAGCTCGCGGCCTCGAAGGCGCCGGATCGAATCTCGCGTGCCTTCTCGGGAAAGATGGCCGAGATTTTCCCGAGCTCCGAAACGTGCAGAAGTTGCACCGTTCCCGACCGCATCGAGGTGGCCACGCGGATCGAGGAATTGTTCCGTAACACCATTTCGTCCTGGCGCCGGCTGCGCCGGCCCAGGCTCGCGCGCACGGCCATGCCGATGTCGCGGCGGCCCTCCGGGTCGGACTCGTCCGCAGGCAACAGAAGGAAATTGTCGAAAGGGTACTGGATCTTGTCGCGGAAAATGGTCTTCGCGTCGTCCAGATGGTGGGCGATGATTCCGGCCCTGATATTCGGACGGAACAGACAGGTGTCGAGAATCATCAGATCGATAAACGTCGTGAAGCCGTATTGCCGCGCTTTGAGTAAAATATTTCTCCAGTGTCCCAACACCCAGACGCGGAACATGCCCTCCTTCATGCGAAAGAGAAATCGCTCACCCTCCTTGGTGACACCGTAGTAACAGTTATTCAATCTCCACAGTGAGTCGGCTAAGGTCTCCGGTGATAGCGGGCGGTCCCAACGGCTGCGTAGCTGCTCTTTCAAAGAACTTACGGATGGCGTCGGAGTTGACGTTGATGTTGGTCTCTGATCGTTCAAGGAACTTCTCTGGTTTGTATCCTTTCAGCAAGAACATCAGCAAAATGTCGCTGCCATCGTAGGCCCTGGCGATTGCTTCCTGTTCCAGGTTATCGGAAACAGCCTTCATCGCGTTGTCTGCCGCGAGTCGGAAATCCTCGTCTTTCGCCTGCCAACTTTCCCAGCAACTCGCGGTAAAGCCAAGAATACCGCAGGCCGCGGTCACGGTGCCGCAGTATACGAAGGCCTCGAGCGCGATGGCTTTGCGCTCCGCGAGCGTCAGTCGCATCGTATACTTGTGGCGATCGTGTTGGCTGGTGATCTCTTCCAGCTTCTTAATATCGGGATTGGTGGTTTCGATCTTCACCCGCGCCTTGGTTGGCTTGCGGGCTCGATTCAGGGCGCGACCCATGGCACACCTCCCGGTTAGGACTCGCCGAGGGTCTTGAGGGCGAAGTTCAACCGGGAACGCAAGTCCTCGGCCCTTTCGCAATCGTGTTCCAGCTTCTTCATTTTGATCTCGATGTACTCGTGCATTTCGCCGATCTTGCCGAGCAATTCCTCGTATTTCTCGGTCAGCCGTTGGGTCGTGTTCTTGTGGCTGTCCACCGCCTCGGCAAAGCGATGGTAGCGTCCAATGTGGATTTCAAGGTCGTCCAGGCGCTCCGACACACTTTTCTTTCGCTCTGGCACAGATTGTCCCTCGGCTGCGTGATTGGGAATGCTCCATCCATCGAGGATCTCGCCGTCCTGCTTAGACCATTATGGCCAAAAAAAACCCCTCTGGGAAAGAGGGGTCAGTCGGTCAAGAGGAGGAGGAAGCGAATTACCACACTAGAAGGGCAAAGTTTGCCCCGTTCGGGGACCAATGTCTACCCGCTGCAGCACACCGCCAGCACGCCGAGGGTTTTCGGCCCGATCACGCCATCCTCGCTGATGTCGGACCAGGATTTCCCGCCGCGGTTGAGCACGTTGAGGGCCCGTTGCAAGTAGTAAACGGCCTTGTGGGCGCCCATGTTGACGCCGGTATCGAACAGTTCGGCAGCGACAGCGCCATCAATCGCGAGTACGTCGTCGCCGCGCCAGGTGTCCCAGAACTGCGCCTTGTAGAATTCGACCACGTAGCGTTGCAGGCGCTCGTTGATAGCCAAACAGTCTTCGGCGCGGATCGGATCGGGGATCTTGTGAAAGTTCCAGGCATCGACAATGGCCCAGCCAACCCAGGTCGGATGGTAAACGCGACTGATCCCTTTGTAGGTTTCACCGCCGAGATCGTCGGGATTGTTGGAGTAGCCGCCCTCGTGGTGCATGGTGAGCTGGAACACATCGTCGAAGCTCTTAATGCCGCCGCCGGCCTGGGTCAGGAAGACGCGCGAGAACCAGCCCCGGGCGAAGGTCTCCTGGGACGGCAAGTGCTCCATGCGATCGATGTAGTGCGCGCCTTGCAGCACATTCAGCACCTTGAGCAGCAATTTTCGGTCGTCGCTCATGCGCCGTTGCCTCCCTTGTCCGGCGGGGCCGGCTCCTCGCGGGTCATGCCCACCGGAAGGATGAGTTTGTTCTGGGCCTGATCGGCGTGCTGGAGCAACAGCTCGGCCAAGTCCCGTGCCTGACGGGGCGAGAAGCTGAGATCGGTCACTTTGTTTGCGAACACCATGATGACCTGGCCCTGGTGGTGGCCGACCTTGAAGTTGTACTGCTTGACCTGCTTGGTAATCTTGGTCTGCACGGGTTATTCCTTGATGAGAAAGTTGGCTGGGGCTTTGCCGGAGTTCGGACAATCGGGATCGCAGGGCGTCGGGTTGCCGGCGTGGTTGGTGTGCATCATCAGGCTGTGTTCGGGCAAGATCCAGGCCTGGTCGCCGTTTTCCACCGTCTGCAGCTCGCGCAGGCAGTACGGACACTCGATGATGGGCGCCGAGTCGTAGCTCTCGCCGGGACTCATGGAATGGCTGGTTGCCAATTCAATTTTGCGCGCCATGAGTGCGCCGACGTTTTGGCCGGTCGCCAGGCAAAAGAGCGCCCGGTCGAGATCCTGATTGATCAGCGCGTCCTGCAGATTTTGCAGCTCCACCTCGATACGCATAAGCAATTCCTGGTGATCGCTCGCGACACCGAGGGTATTGATTTCGCCGCTGGTTTTATTCAAATACCACTGAAAGTCGTGAACAGTCGTCATGGGTGTCCTCCAAATTTCATCGAAGCCATCATCGAGCGGACCATTTCGAGATCGTCCGCACTGTCGACCGAAAATCCCGCGCGCACGCTAGCCTCCGCAACCGTAATCGTGTGGTGGTGCAACAGTGCCCGGAGCTGTTCCAGGCGTTCGACCTGGTCGAGGCCTTCTTCATCGTCGGGCAAAGCCGCGAAGATTTGCAGGTAGCCGACCTGGTAGGCGTAGATCCCCAGGTGTCGGAAGTATGGGAGTTCGCTTGCGGCTTGGTAGCGTTCGGTACGTGACGCCTGCCAGGGGATGGGGGCTCGGCTGAAATAAAGCGCGTAGCCGGTCTTGTCCATGACCACCTTGACGACGTTCGGATTGTGGATCTCTTCGCGTTTGACAATACGCTCGCACAGCGTCGCGATGTTCGCGTCACCGTCCTGCCAGAGCTCCGCGACCTGGTTGATCAGCGCCGCCGGCATGAGCGGATCGTCGGCTTGCACGTTGACGATCAGTTCGGACTTGATGAAACCCCGCGCCGTGACCACGTCCGCGATCCGATCGGTGCCCGTGCGGTAGTGGCTGTCGCTCAAGTAGACCACCGCGCCCCAGCCGTTCGCGGCCTCGAAGACCCGCTTGTCGTCCGTGGCGATGATGATCTGTTTCGCCTGGCTCTCGGTCGCGTTCTTCCAGACGTACCAGAGGATCGGGTGACCCTCGACCTCGAGCAGCGGTTTCCCGGGCAACCGGCTCGAAGCGTAACGAGCCGGGATGACGACCGTGAAATCCGTATCCTTCTCGCGTTTGGGCAGTTTGGTTCTCATTCTTCGCTTACCTCCACCAGCGGCGTGTACTTGCGTTTGTCCATCCACAACACCCCCTCGAACTGCGCCACCGGCAACAGGAAGTATACGCGCGGGAACATATCGGCGGCGTCGAGAGGGCTGGGATTCCTGGGATAGCCGGGACACAGCGCGTGCATTTCCCACTGGCCGCGGTCGCAATAGGCTGGCCGCGGGTAGATTTCGAGAATGCACTCCGCGGCTTTCAGCACGTAATGAGAATCATCGATCCCAATCGGCACCTTGTACCAGACCCACTTCTGGAGCAGCGCGTCGGCTTCCGTCACGCTTATAATGGAATCCATCCAAATTTCGTTTACGGACAATAGACCGTTCCCCCGCCGGTATCGACACAGGTTGTCGTGCCGGTTGGTGTGATCACGATCACTGTCTCGCCGGGATCAGCCAGCACCGGCATCGCCAGCCCCAACAACAGTATCAGCGTGTAAGATTTGAGTCGCGTCGCCATTCCCATTCCTCCTGAGCGACGTCGCGGATTGCGTCATCGCTGCAATTTTCCATCAACCAGACGAGGTAGCCTAACGGCAGCTCGCCCATTTCTTGTCCCTCGTACTTGCCCCACGGCATGACGAAGTCGTCGCTCATCGCAACAACGCCCACACCAGCCACGCCGCCAACGACACGATGGTCGCAATCCCACCGCGCAGCGACGGCAGAAAGTCGATCCCGATCCCCTGCTCATCGCCAAAGTGATAGCCCGGGGTAAGGAGCGCCCAAAGATAAGCGACGATTGTCACCAGGAGCGGGATCATCCACATTTCAAACGTCATCGTTCCCTCGGATTGTCTGTTGCCCGTCCAGCGTCTTCGAGGTTCTCAAGACGCTCACGCATATCGCGCCCGACAGCCTCGATGTCATCCTTGCACTGTGGGCATATCGAACGCACGCGCCCGCAATCGGGACACGGGTGCCGTTTTCTGACTTTTCCTTTCACTCGCTAATCCTTGACCTCGCCATGCCTGCCTCACCGTGCCCCGCCAGGCCTCGCCACGCTAAGCCGCGCCTTGCCTGCCACGCCCGGCCAGATCCCGCCTGGCCCGGCCTAGCCTGCCTCGCCATACCAAGCCTCACCCGGCCCAGCCTAGCCTGCCCTGCCGTGCCATGCCGGTCCAAGCCGTGCCTTACCAAGCCCAGCCTGCCACGCCCGACCATACCTAGCCCGGTCGTGCCACGCCTGCCAAGCCGACCCATGCCTCGCCGAGCCCGGCCCAGCCAGGCCTGCCTCGCCTAGCCTGGCCATGCCTAGCCTAGCCTGGCCCCGCCTGCCTTCCTTTCTTCCTCCGTGTCCGACACTTCGAGCATCGCCTCGAACAACGCGCGATAGCGTTCCAGCCGTAACAGGCTGTCGTAGCGTTTCTGCATGCTCGACAACTCTTGCGCGAAGGTTTCTTCAAGCTCCGAGAGCAGTTCGTCGTTGGTCATTACCTTGGCCATTGCCCGGTAGCCGCGCCCATTCCTGCGGTCGCCCAGGAGCGATACAAAGGCCCGGGTGCGATGCACCTTGCCCGCGCCATCGACGCTCGCGAGCTTGACGCGCACGATCAGTCGACGCGAAAGCTCGCCGGCCCACCGTGTCATCGCGACGTTTTCGTCGTAGGCCCCGTGTTCCTCCAACCATGCGCGAATGGCGCTCGACTTGCGCCGGTTCGCGAACTTGACGATCTCTTTCGGAAAGAGTTTCTCCTTCGCTTCCAGCTCATTGAGCTCGGCACGCATCTTGTCGTTGATGTAAATACGCATGGTCAAAGTCTCTCCACGCCTGCAATAACAAACATGCCCCAGCCGCACCCAAAGCTGTCTTTGGAATTCGGGCGGCCTTCGCCAATGCCGTTTTGCGAGCCCGCTCGCCAGAGCAGGTTCGCAATGTCGGTTGGGCCGAACATATCGGCATCGAAGCGCAGCTTCGGCGTCGCGTGCCACTTCTTCCACATGGGCCGCACACGAATGTCGATCACTCCGGTCGCGAGTCTCACAGCGCATTTATTCATCGACGGCCTTCCATAAATGCGAACCAGCCCCACGCCGCTGTTCTTGTCGTAACCGTCGGGCATACATTCGATACCGAGTTTGGCCCGCGACATCACGAAGCCTGCCGCGCGGCACACGTCGATCATGGCGCACCGAAAGGCACTCACCGGGATCCCATACCAGCCTTCATCGCTAACATGGAAACAGGCTTTGTATTCGGCCTCGAAGTCCCGCGGCTTGCGTTCCTTCTTGCTCTTGGCTTTGCCGCCAGCCTTGTGTTTGTCCATGATAATCTTCTCGGTCTTGGCGCTGAATGCGTGTCCCACGTAGGGCGCCGTGCCTTCGATTTTCTGACTCAAAATCTGCAAATTTGGTGGCGTAATAATGATTTCGGTTTCTTTCTTCGGTCGTAGCTCAGTGACTTCTGCTTTTGCTGCCATTCTTCTCGCTCCTGTTGGTAAACACACTCCTTTCATTCCGCCGGCGACGTGCGCGTTTCTTTTTCACCATTCGGTTGTCTGAAACGATAACTGATTGAAGGTTTCCATCGGTTCCAGATTGGCCTGGGGAACACAAAAGCACGGACGCCCTTTTTGTGGTTCGTCCCACCATTCTTCGCGTTTGCAATCGCGTCCTAATTTCCATCCTTGAATGTGAACGATCTCGGGAGTCTCAATGGTCGCGAGGATATAGATTCTGTCGTCGTGATCCTCGGGGTGCATCAGCATGCGAAAATGGTGCTTGTTCGCCGCGCGTACCTCGAATCCTCCCACGTCGCCACTCTGTAACTCCTGCCACTTGTTGCTGACCCCCGTCCAGTAATCACCTTTCCATTTCGCGAAGGCGCACTCGCCCAGGCAGCCAAGGATGTGGTCGCCGAACAATGAGGCTGTTGTCTGGTTGTATTTCTGCTTCCAACCGCGCTTGATGTTTCTCACGTTACGGTAGACGCCCACGATGGCTGCGTGGAGCACTTCGCCCCAGTCCAGCTCTTGCACGATCACCGACACACTCCCTTCATTCCGTAAACCTCATGCAGACGCTCGGTCAGCTCTGCCGCCAGCGCCTTGCACGGTTCGATGCGGTCATAGGTCGCATAGGGCTCACTCGCGCACGTCCACAGGGTACAGACCAACACGATAAACATAGGACTTACTCCCGTTCGTTCTCCCCCGTTGGTTTTTTGGATCGCAACCACTCGATCAGCACTCGACGGATATTCTTGACCGAACGCCCCCCATGGCGCGTGAGCGGGAAGGTGAAATCGTGGTGCAGGAAAGCATGTGCGACCTTGTCGCCCTTGCGCGACCGACTCCGGATACGTT
>SDBS01001646.1_pt1 | contig 22640 bp, 34 predicted proteins | sample 2277091 | NCBI WGS metagenome assembly SDBS01 (sample SAMN10404972, study PRJNA504765) | marine sediment metagenome | isolation source: marine sediment core GS10_PC15, 163 cmbsf | place: Arctic Ocean: Southern Knipovich Ridge | collected 2010
GCTTCTGCAACTAATGCTTTTATAGAGTTTGGTGGAACAGATGGGGGAGAGTGGAATAGAACAGGATATATAGGAGATGGTTCAAGTGGAAATACAGATTTATATTTTCAAGCAGAAGAAGGAAGTTTAAGATTAGGAGATTCAAGTAGTCATTCTGTTTTAATTTTAAGTGGGGGAAATGCAACATTTTCAGGAGTTGTTTATGGAGATAACTTATTTATTCCACAATATCTTTTCACACATACAAATGCAACAATTCCTGTTTTAGGTGTAGGAACTTGGACTAATATAACCTTTGCTCAAGAAGATGCAGATATTAAGTTTGGGATTTCTCATACTTATAATGATAATACAAACCAAACTTTTATGATTCCTGAATCAGGGATTTATGAAGTTGATTATGATTTAGATGTCGAAGATAACTCAGGTACTTCCTCTGATGTGGATATTGCAGCTAGATTAGTTTATCTTAATGGTACAGAAGTTATAGGTTCTGTTTTTGAAACAGATATTACTAAAAAAGGAGTTTCTGCTGAACTTTCACATGATTTTTTGGTTACAGTTCAAGCAGGAGAAAGTTTTATTGCTCAATTTACTGCCTCTGATGTAGATGTTCGTATTTCAACTCATGGCACTTTTGGAGACCATCCAGAAAGTGCAACTATAACAATTAAAAAGATAGCTAATTTATAATGAAAAAAATATTATTAACTTTAATGCTTGGAATTTTCTTGATTAGTTTAGCAAGTGCAGACTTAGGATTTGGTAAACAAGGAGATATAATTTCAGTAAGGGGAAATTTAAATGCTTCGGCAGTAAATGTTACAATTTATTTTCCCAATTCAACAATAGCAATATATAATCAACCTATGGGAAACCTAAGAGGGGATATATGGAATTATACTTTTGATAATACACAAACATTGGGGAAATATATTTATGATTATTGTAATCAAAACGGGGATAATTGCCAGGAGAATATTTTTGAAGTTACAAGAAGCGGGAGAGCTGCCCCTAATGAAGGGGAAGGAATGATATTCTTAGCTTCTATATTGTCTATGGTATTAATAGCATTATTCTTTTTAGTGTTATCTTTCACCATTGATAAAGAAAATGGATTAAGGTTTGGATTTATTGCTTTCTCATTTGTAATCTTTATAATGATATTCTTATACGCATTTATAGCACTAGATGAAATCTTACCAGGGTTTACAAATATAACAGATAATTTCACAACAACGCATTATGTAATCTTAGCTGCAATATCAATTATCTTTATCCTACTCTTAATAGATCTAATCTTTAAAGCAGTAGATAGTTTAAAAGTAAAGAAAGGACTAAAACCCCCAAAAGAGGATAGATAACAAAATGTATTTAAATATCAAATCACTTAAAAAAATAGGGAAAATGGATAAAAGAGGAATTGTAGACTTACTTTATCTAACAGTAATAATAGTTACCTTAGCTATTTTTGTTCTGATTCTTGGAAATGTTGTAGGGGATGTTACAGATGAGTTAAGATTGTCTAAGTTAAATGAAAGCGAAGCAGCTATGGTTGCATTAGATTATTCTGCAACAATACCCGCTAAATTTGATTATGTCTGGTTTACAATCTTTATGATACTTATACTTGGAACACTAATATCTTCTGCACTAATTAGTGTTCATAAAATCTTTGTTCCAATCTATATTCTACTATTTGGTTTAGTAATTTTAATAGGGGTTATTATGAATAATGTTTATGAAACATTTAGGGAAAATGCAGCACTAGCCACAGCATCTTTAAACCATCCATACGCAAATGCAATAATAGGAAATTATGTTTTAGTCTTAATTGGTATTGGAGTATTAAGCATGATCCTAATATTTGGAAAAACAAAAAGAAGTGAAAGACTATGAAGTGTGGAAGATGTAAACGAGAAATAAACACAGACAAAGAAAGATATGTAAGGATAACAGATTTCGATAAAGGATTAAATGTTTCGGAAGTTCATTTACATTCAATGTGTTGGAAAAATATATATGCTGAAAAAATAACATCAGCACTTAAAGATAAAATAAAAGATGTAATGACAATGTTCCAATGAAAAAAATACTATTACTTATGCTTTGTATAGTTCTATTAGTTGGAACTGTAAGTGCTATTGATTGGGATGACATAAAACCTTACAATGAATCAACAAAAACATACACTTTAAAAAATTTCTTTGGGCTAGATGTTCCCATATTTGGTGGAACTATTGCAGAATTAGAATTAAAAACACCACAGAAAGTTGAGTTAGGATTAGGTTATCTAAAAGTAGCAGAGATAGAAATAAGAAATGGTAAATATGATTATGAAGAAATAATTAACGGAATAGAATTATATAATATAAATCAAGGTATGAAAGAAGTTGTTAGAAGTATTGATTATAAATATAAAACAATTATTCAAATTCCAAATTATGAAATTGTTTGTGAAGATGTAGTAAACGAAAATAAAACTATTTCTAATATATGTAACCAAGTAGAAAAGGGAACTAAAGATAAAATTGTTTGGGAAGATTTTGAGAAGAACTCTTTACTCAAAGAAGAAATAATAACTTTGGGATTGTTTACAGAAACAAAAGAAGGAGATCGTATAGAATGGGTTTTAAATGTTTATGGAAATGAAAGATTAACAGCATGGGCGAAATGGACTGCAAGTTTAACTGTGGGCTTAAATTCTTATTATATGGAAGACGAAGGCTCTGTAAATACTGGAACGGTTATAGATAGCTATATAAATAATTTTCATGGTATTAATGAAAATGTGGCTAATGTAACTGGAAAATTAATATATGCTTATAATTTTACAGGTAGTTCCGAACATATTTCAATAGATAATAACTCTGCTTTAAATCAAGTAGTTGGGGCTTTTTCTATGTGGATAAATCCACAAACGTTAGCGGGTGGAAAAATAATGTTAGCAAGTGGAGATACAGTTGGGGGGGCTTACTTTTTTGTGGCACTTTCAACTAATGGTCAAGGGACGATAGAAATTGGGTCTAATCCTAGTATTTCTTCTATGAGAACAACAGGATCTTCTGTTATTGTAAATCAATTTACCCACATAGTAGTTACAACAGACGGAACAGAGACATACTTTTTTATGAATGGAACAGTTCAACCAGTTACACTATTAAGTGGATCAGCGGGAAAATGGTTTGGAAATAATACACCACAAGGTCAAGATACATTTTCAATAGGAATTTTAGATAGAGGGGCAGATTACGCACCATTTACAGGAGTAATAGATGAAGTTGCAATATATGGGAGAAATTTAACAGGGGCAGACGTAACTCAGCTTTATAATGCAGGGGCAGGAATAAGTTTTATTCCGCCATCTAATCTTAACGTAACTCTAAATAATCCCTCAGTAGATCAGAATTTCTTTAATAGAACAATAGATTTTAATTGTTCTGCTTCCGACGACGTGAGCCTTACAAATGTTAGTCTAGTCATCAATGGAACAATAGAGCAAACAAATACATCTGGGATAAATAATTCAAATTATCTTTTTACAGAAACAATAACAACAGGCAATGGACTTTATAACTGGACTTGTAGGGCTTATGATAATGAAAATAGCACAACCATACCAACCGCTAGAAATTTTACAATATCAAATAATCTAGCAATAACTCTTTTAGTTCCCATAAATGCTTTTAATACAACTAATCCATCAATAATATTTAATGGAACTGCAAGTGATGATACCGCCGTTATTAATGTAAGTCTATTCTTAAATGGTGTTCTAAATGAAACAAACTCTTCGGGATTGAATAATACTAATTACTCTTTTACTAAAAACCTTGCAGAAGGAAATGGTAACTGGACTATGCAAGTTTGTGATTTCTTTGGGTGTGTTAGTGCGTCCACTAGAAACTTTACAGTTGATACAACTTTCCCAGTAGTTAATATAACTTATCCTTTAAACACAACATACTTAGATGGTTATGTTACTAATAATACAAGAACAATGGATCTAAACTGGACAACAACAGATGCTAATTTAGATTCTTGTTGGTATTCTACAAATCATGGAATAACAAATACTTCTATAACTTGTGGGGATAATAAAACTTTTACTTTAGATTATAGTGTGTATAACTTTACTGTTTATGCAAATGATACCCTAGGGCATAATTCAAGTTCTAATGTAACAGCAACATGGAATTATAAAATACTAGAAAATTCTTATATATATGATAATGACACTTATGAAACATCATTAGAAGAATTTTCAATAAATGTAAGTTCAGATGGAAGCGAGATTATAACAGCAAACTTAATTTATAATGGAACATTATATTCAGCTTTAAAAGTAGGAGATAATAACTTAATGGAATTTAATAGAACAATTAGTTTAAGTCAAGTTGGGATAAATATTTCATTTTATTGGAGTTTTATTTATGGATCAGAGGTTTTAAACTCCTCAACATTTAACCAAACAGTAACAGCTTTAAGTCTTTCTGGTTGTCCTAGTGGAACAACAACATTAAATTTTACAACATATAATGAAGAAGATTTATCAGCAGTAGCACCCTATGATTTCTTTGGGACATTTTGGTATTGGTTAGGAGATGGAAGTGCATATAATTCTGTTTCAATTTCCAATCAATCTGTAAATTATGCTTCATTATGTCTTGGGTTAAATTCAACTTATTATTCTAATGCAACAATCCAATATGAAAAAGATGGATTCGTAAAGAGAAGCTATTATTTAGTCAATGAAACACTAACAAATGTAACACAGAATATAAGTTTATTTCTTTTAAACACATCAATTTCTACAAGTTTCATAATAGAAGTTGAAGATGAAGTCCAACTTCCAATAAGTAATGTTTATGTTTATATTCAAAGATATTATCCTGGAACAGATGAATTTGAAACAGTAGAAATGGCTTTAACAGATAATATAGGATCAACCATAGGACACTTTGAAGCTGAAACAGAAGATTATAGATTAATCTTTGAAAAATACCAGGTAATAATTTATCAAAGTGGAACACAAAAAATATTCTGTCGAGAAACACCATGCACCTTAACTTTCCAAACAATAGCAGGGGCGGGAATATCTTGGGCGGACATTGGATTAATAGATAAATTCGATTGGACATTAGATTATGATGAAGTAACAGAAGTATGGACTCTCATATATACAGATACTTCTGGGTCAATAGGGTATGGAAGGTTATATGTTTACTACGAAGATCCAATAGAAGGGAAGATGACTATTTGTAATAAAACTTCTACCCAACTTTCAGATACTATAATTTGTGATGTTACAGGATATAATGGAACTATATATGCGGCTGCATACCTAAGCAGAAGCCCAGAGATATTAGTTTACTTAAAGAGTATTGTTATAAGTGCATTAAAAGCAATCTTCGGATTAGAAGGTTTATTCCTTTCTATGTTCATTCTATTATCATTAGCTATGGCAGGTCTATGGAATCCTGCCGTTGGAATTATTTTAGTTGTTGTTGGAATGATTATATTAAATGTAATGGGTTTAGCTGCATTTGGTGCAACAGCTATATGGAGTATTATATTCATAGCCCTAATTATACTATGGGAATTAAAAACTTAGAATTAAAAAATAAGAAAGGTGAATTTTTAGCAAGTGATTTTATATTAGTCCTTGTTCTATTTGGGGCAGTAGTTCTATTAGCATATTTATTTATTGGGGACATGGCTAGTTCAGATAGGGGATATGATGTTCCAAATATGACAGATGAAAATTTTGAAGATAGATACGATACACTAACAGAATCTTCAACTACAATCTATGAAATGCAAAATGCAACTTCTAGCGAACAAGGTATGACAACAATTTCCACATTCACGACAATCTTTACAGCAACATTTAGCATAATATCTTTAGTCTTTGGAAGTATAGGGATGGTAAATACTACCTTTTCTAATTTTGCTACGGACTTTGGCGTTCCATCTGCTGTGGCTAATATTATATTCCCTGCAATATTAGTAATTATTATAGTAATCATTGTCTTTGTAGTTATAAGTTCAGTAAGCAGGGGGAGATTATGATATGGTAAAATATAACCTACCAACAAATGCAACAGAGCCAGTAGTAGGAATATTTAGTTTCTTTCAATGGATTCAAGAAGTAAGCGGGGGTGTTTTCTTCCTAGTAATAATGTTAGCGATATTTGTAATATCATTTATTGCAGGAAAGAATTATGCTACTTCCAGGGCTTTTGCTTTTGCTGCTTTCCTAAACTTTATTCTAAGTGTAATCTTTAGAACTCTTGGGTTTATCTCAAATATGTGGATGTATTTAAGTTTAATCATTGTAGCTGCTTCTGTTGTATGGTTACACGCAGATAATACACAAAGAATTTAAGATGGCAAAACAAACACACCAAATAAGAATCCTTAAAGAAGGCGTATTTCATAAATTAGTGGAAAAGGTAAGAGAACAATTTAAAGGGAAGCATGGATTCGATCCTACAACAGAACAGGTTTGTGAATCAATAGGAAAAGCTGTTGTAGATCATAAAATCTTTGGGTAGATTTAAACAAAAAACCCTTTCTCGTTACAACCATTTATAATACATTTATTCTTTAGTAACCCATCATATTTAGTGTAGTAACTCGGCTCGTTGTGCAAAATATGTCTTAGACATACAAAGGCGGTTACACCTTGAAAGGGGGATAAAAAAATAAATTATGGAACAAACATTTTTCAAATCAATAGCACCGCTAAAGATGAATGATAAAAGAGGGATGGGCATAGGGGACATCTACCCTGCTCTATTAGTTGTAGCACTTGTTGCTATACTTATTGGAGTTGTCTTATTCGTCTTGGATGAGTTCGCAGATCAAATCGGTAACAATACTGTTGCAGGAAACGCAACAGAAGAACTTATGGGTGAGATCGTAGATTTCATTCCTTGGATTGGAATAATCCTGTTAGTGATTGCTGCTGCTATTGTTCTTGGATTGTTGATAAACAATCTTGCAGGTGGAAAAAGAGTTTAAAGTCCATTTTTTTTATGAATAAAAATGGATTCAAAACTAAATCTTAAATCACTAAGCATGAATGATAAAAGAGGGATGGGCATAGGGGACATCTACCCTGCTCTATTAGTTGTAGCACTTGTTGCTATACTTATTGGAGTTGTCTTATTCGTCTTGGATGAATTTTCCGAACAAGTTGCAGATAAGGTAGTGGTAACAAATGAAACAGGGGCGTGGTTAAACATAACCCCTTATACTGTGGATAATGCAGGTGTATGCCAATTCACAGATTTTGTTATAACTGGTATGTGGAATTATACAGATGGAACGGTTATTCCTGCCGCCAACTATACAGTTACCGCAGTTAGTGGATATTTCGTAAATGCAACAACATACGCTCTTCATGCAACTCTACCCGTAAACCTTTCTTATACTTATACAGGTGGGGGAACTGCTTGTGAAGGTGTGGATGACCTCATGGATGAGATCGTAGATTTCATTCCTTGGATTGGAATAATCCTGTTAGTGATTGCTGCTGCTATTGTTCTTGGATTGTTGATAAACAACCTTGCAGGTGGTGAGAGGGTCTAATTTCCTTTATTTTTTCTTTCTATTTCTTTTTTTTAATACCTGGCAGACGTCCTATTCCCCTTTATAATATAGCTATTTTAAGCCATTCTAAGCCACTCTTTCTTTAAAGTTGATGTATTACTCAACCCATTTATTTATACAATAATAACTTAGGTTACCTTTATGAACAAACCCCGCTCCCCACTAAAAAATTAAAAAAATTTACTTCGGCTTTTCTTTCTTTAGAGTATAACTATTCTTGTTCTTTATGCAATGGTAGATCTCCTTAAAAAAATTAATCAAAAAATTCTCTTTTGTGCGTTCTCACTTACTCCTTTATGAATAACAACAACAAGAACAACAACAAGAACAACAACAAGAACAGTATAACTATACTTATTGTTATTATTATATTATTATATTATTTTATATAAATATATATTATATATAAGGCATTTTCCGAAGGGTGTATACATAAAGAACAAGCAAAGTTATACCCTACCAAAAAGTATATAAAGGAGTTATACTTCATTTTAACATGGAATTTGATTTATCTAAAAGAGCAACTACAAAAAGATTAAGAAAATTTGAAAAGAAATTAAAGGAGAAATAAAATGCCAGAAGATACAAAAGAAAAAATCTATCAGTTTCTTAAAGAAAGGAAACCAAAAAGATTTAACATGAAAGAATTAGTTGAAGAATCTAAAGTAGCTTCTAGGGCAACAGTTCTTAAATGGGTGCAAGTCCTTATAGCAGAGAAAAGAATTTTTGTGGCAGATTACGGAAATGTAAAATTGGTGTGGATAGAATGAATCTAAGTGAAAAACTTTTCCTACAAGACGGAAAACAGTTTGCTTATGCAAATGATATCCAAGAAAAAGTTAGAGAGTTGAAGTGTAAGTTTGATGTTGATGTTGATTATGTGGAAGAAGATATTATAAAAGAGATTGATGAAATTTTTGGAGATAAATTAAAATGAATGAAGAAGATATATTAGAAGAAGCATTGCAGGATCTAAAACCAGACCGAGAAGAATTTATAAACAGGCGTATAAATCACATCAACTTTTCCAGGACTATTTTTTGGCTCTGCGTTAAATCAAGAAAAGATAGTTATGTTTATGCTTCTGAATTAGCAGAGTTCCTTAAAATAAGTCAAGCTAGATCTAATCAAATCTTAAATGATTTTACAAGAGCAGAGTTATTAGGAAAGAGATTTCCAACAAGTAACCTAGTAGAATATTGGATAACCAAAGAAAAAGATACTCCTATAATTTTACAATATTTTGATAAAGCAAAAAAGACATTAGGAATTAAAGCAAAACTTATGGTAAAAAAGAATGAATAAATTTATACAAATATTAATTATTGTTGGACTTGCTGCTATAATTGGAATCCTAATAATCTTAACAAAATATTATATGATAAAATGAAACCCATACAAATATTTGAAGCAGCACATAGAAGATTCATAAATAAAATTATAGAAGAAGGTTTTAAAATAGTAGATCTAGCATGGATAAATAAAAATAGATACTGCATAATCTTTGGAGTTGAAAAAAACCTCTTAGTAACATTCAAGAGAGAATTATTTCACAGCTTCGGAACAATGTTCATTAATAAAAATTCTCCAGAAGAAGGCGATACAATAAATTACGAGGAGTTAAAAGTAGCCCTACATCATAACATAGAAGAAATATATACTATTTTACCAAATGGAAATACTTACATGATAAAAGCACAGGACTTTTTAATGAAGTGTGAACATTGGACTAATAGAGCAAGAAAAGAAGTTAGATCCGCCCCAATTAAAGAATATGAAATGGTGTTTAAAATATGACAATGAGCATTATTTTTGTTGTATATTATTTATAATAATATTTATAAATGAATAAATTTATCTATTTCTGCCTTAGAGGTTTTGAAGTAAAAAACTTCAACAGGCTACACGCATCTTTCATAATGTGAAAACAGATAAAATACAATTATGATAGTTAGTAGCAATGAATGACCTTGGGTAAGTTAAGAGTGAAAATTAAAATAATAGTGAAATTTAATGAAGATGCTATATTAGTTGCTAGGTTCAATGCGAATTCGGATTATTGCAACTTGAATTGCAACAGGAATTCTAGGAACTCTAACTCTAATCTTGAAATAACCTGCTAACCTCTAAGGCTCAAAATGAAAACATACAATAAATTATATAAAAAATTATGCACTAAAGAAAATTTAATGTCTGCATTTAAGAAAGCAAGAAAAGGAAAAAGCAAAAAGAACTATGTTATTAATTTTGAATCAAACTTAGATAAAAACATAAGCATCTTAAAAGAACAATTAGAGAATAAAACATATTACCCTTCCAAGTTAAAGAAATTTATAATTAGAGATCCAAAGACAAGAACAATACATTCTTCAATTTTTAGAGATAGGATAGTTCACCATGCAATAATAAATATAATACAACCAATATATGAAAAGAGATTTATCTATGATTCTTTTGCAAGTAGAAAAGATAAAGGAACTCATATTGCAGTAAAAAGATTTGAATATTTTATAAATAAAGTTTCTTCAAATGGAATGAAAATAAAAAATCCATATACAAATAATTCAATTAGGGGTTATGTTCTAAAGGCAGATGTAAAGCATTATTTCAATACAATAGATCATAAGATTCTGATAAACATTTTAAGAAAGAAAATAAAAGATGAGGATTTAATAGGATTAATAAGAATTGTTTTATATAACTTTGAAAGCAAAATAAAAGGAAAAGGATTACCTCTTGGAAATTATACATCTCAATTCTTTGCTAATGTTTACTTAAACAATTTAGATTATTTTGTAAAGCATAGACTTAGAGCAAAATATTATATTAGATATGTTGATGACTTTGTTATATTACATAAAGACAAAAGAGTATTATTAAATTTCAAAGATAAGATAGAAAAGTATCTAAAAAATTTAAGACTAGAATTACATAAAGATAAATCTGAAATTTACGCATTGAGGAACGGAATAACTTTTTTAGGATATAGGGTTTTTTACCATTACAAATTATTAAGAAAGAGGAATATAAGATACTTCAAAAATAAGCTTAGTAAAAAATTAGAACTTTATCGTAGTGGAGAAATAGATAAAGATCATTTAGAAAGTTTTTTACAAGGATGGAATGGTTATTCTAATTTTGCAAATACTCATAATTTTAATAAAAGAATAGAAAGTGTTATAACTTTAGGATAGTTTAGGAGAATAGACATATTTATATACCTATTATAATTATAATTACTATGGTTAAAACAACCGAGCAAGAAATTAAAGAAACAGAATCTAAGTTAAAAGAATTAAAGGCAAAGAAAGTAATAAAAGAAAATAAATCTAATTGGGTTAAAATACAAGAATTAGGAATAGAAATTCAAAATAAAATTCATCACAAAAATAAATCTTATGATGACTTAGTTAAGGAATTTGGAAAAGAATTTTTAGAAGAAAACATACCAACTTATGCACAATTACAATTTCTTAGAAATTCTAAAAAATATTGTAAAAAATTAAATCTAATAGATACTTTTGAATTTGTAAAGCAAGAAGATGAGATAAGCAAAAAGAACGATTATGTTGCTAGGTTCATTGCGAGTTCGGATTATTGCTACTTGAATTGCGGCAGGAGTTCTAGTTTCTCTTACTCTTATCTTGGGGTACGGTTTGTTCGCAAAATAAAAAAAGGAGACAATAAATAAAATGGCTTTAACACAAATTGATTTCAGTGAAAAAGAAGAAAAAATTATTAATGAAGTTTCAAAAAAATATAATCTAAATAAGCCAAAAGCTATAAAAAAAATAGTTTTAGAATATAAAAATGCCAAGTAAATTTAAAAAAATAAGTGAAAACATTGTAGAGATTGATGGTAAAAGATTTGTAAAAGAAGATTCTAAAGGGTGGTTAGACATTCCAGAATTAAAAATCTCTGTAGAAATAGAAGTACATGATAAAGGAAAGTCTTGGGATAAATTAGGATTATCTGAAAAAGAAGATCAATTATTAACTTATGACCAAGTTGTTTTTTTAGCTAATTCTAAATATGCTAAAGTCTTAAAGATGGATGGTAGTTCAAGTAAAGATGATTTCTTCATAAAACAACCATTTGATTTAAGCAGAAAGAACGGATATGTTGCTAGGTTCGATGCGTATTCGGATTATTGCTACTTGAGTTGCGACGGGGATTCTAGGTACTCTAACTCTTATCTTGGGGTACGGTTCTGCAAAAAAATTTCTAAGGTTTCTAAGTAATGGAAAATGAAAATTAAAATAACACCAGGAACAATAACAATTTTAAACACAATTGTAATTCTTCTTTTAATAATAGCAATCTTCACCATGTATGCCGAAATTTACCACATAAAAAAGGAAGGTGGACATTGTCTTAATAATCCTATGGTATGGGCGGAGAAATATATTTTTGAAGAAAAAGGATTAATTGTAGATTGCTCTTGTAAGCAATTAAACTTTTATATTCCAGATTTAAATTTAACAAATATAACAGGGAGTGGAAAATGAAAAAAATATTAGATATTGGGTGTGGGAATAAAAAAATAAATGAATCATCTTCTTTTCCAGATTATTCTTTTAAAGGAAAAGTAATAGGGCTAGATTATAAAAAATCAAAAGAAACAGATGTTATTTGTGATGTAAATAAACAGAAACTTCCATTTAGAGATAATTCATTTGATATTGTTTACTCTTATAGCACCCTTCAATATATTTCAAACCCAATAAAAGTAATAGAAGAAGTTGAAAGGGTTCTAAAAAAAGGTGGAATGTTTTTAGTAAAAGTTCCTTATTTCTCAAAATCGGCAAATTTCACACAATTAACCTTTAAATCTAATTTTGGTTATATGACATTCAATCCTTTTATAAAATCTAAATATAGATATTTTGAACCAGATATAAAAAAACAAGGAACTTTTAATTTAATCAAAACAAAAATATATTTTGGAAAATTATATAAATATCTAGGAGTGCAATTTTTGGCAAATAAATTTCCAAAAGTTTATGAAGGACTTTTTTGTTGGATATTTCCTGCGGTTAGTATTAAATATGAATTACAAAAAATCACTTAAATAAATTATGGAGATAATTATTAATCATAATGGCAGAAGAAAAAAAAGCAAAGGTAGGGGATGTAAGAACAGTTTACCAACCAGTAGGGTTAGAAGTCTGTAAGAAAGTAGCAGACAAGCCAGAAGAAGAAGAATGGGTAGCTGCGGACAAGCCATCAGAAGCGGAAATACTATCCTTTGCATTTAAACAAGAAAACAAAAAGTAAAATGGGACTTGGGATTGCTAAAAGTTTTATCATTTTCCTAGTAATAGCTGTGTTGCTAAGCATGGCTACTAAGAATTGGTGGAACGGGATTGTCCTAATGTTATTTTACGCAATAGTAAAAATAGTTTGGAGATTATTAACGACAAAAAAAAGATTATAATTACCTATAACCAAGCAGGTAATAGGTTGCTATCTTTAGTCATAGCAACCTCTCCTAGGGGCTTATTTACTGCATAAGCCCCTACTTATACTCAAAATGGCAAGAGAACAAGATCCCTGTAAATATTGTGGAAATTTAAAGTATGTTGGATCTAGGAGATGTAGAGAGTGTTTTAGAAAAAAACCTTATAGTAGATTATCCTCATGTAAAGTAAAACCAATGGAGTTAGCAATACCATGTCCAATTTAGTAATAATGTTAGTGATGTTAGCAATTCTCCTTTTCATAATCTTTACTGCAAAAAAAGAAGCTGCAAAGTTGGGGAAAAAGAAATGAAATTTTTAAAAGAATTACCATGGAGAGGATATATAATTTCTGGAATAATTACCACTTTAGGATCTTCTATAATCTATCTAAAACAAAGTTATAGTCCATCAATGAGTGAATTTATTATGTGGCTTCCTTTAACCTGGTTATTATTATTTATATTCATGGTGTTCTTTGTGTTATTCTTGGGTGAAAAGAAATGATAGAATTTATTACAGATTCAATAAAGCAAATAATGTCTATTTGTATTGGATTAGTCTTTGGATTTATCTTTGGTATTACTCTTAGTGCTGTTGGATTCATTAAGTTTTTCTCCACATTACCAAATTATATGACCTTTATTTTCTTTATAATGTTTGCTTGTGGAATCTTTTTTCTATTCTATTATTTTAAAAAAGAAAAGAGTATAGAGCAGATAAAGAAAAAATGAAAGATAAAAAACTATATTACAGCAGGAAAAGGGGTAAGATAATTATAGAAGGTGTTATAACTAAGCACAGGAAAAAACACACGATTTATATTTACACATTACCACACCCTTTAAAACTCCTAGAATCGTGTAATCTAAAGAAGGATAAAAGGTTTAAAATCATGGAAAAAATCAATCGTGTTGATACAAGACAATGAAAGCACCAAGAACAAGTCCAAATAGTTCGCACAATAAATATAATCTGAATGTTTCAAAAACACGAATAACACAATGAAAATCTTAGGATATATTGATGATGGGATGAACTGGTTTTATAATTGGCAATCCTCTTTTGGAGAATTGAATTGGATCGTAATACCATTAGAAATAATATTCATAATGTATTTTATAATTAAATATATGCCATGTGGTTGTGGTTGTTCTAATCCTTAAAATGCTACCTAATAATATTTACTGCCCTAAATGTGATTCTTGGCTAGACAGAAGGGAAGCTGTTAAAGTAGAAGAAGGATATGAATGTAAGGAGTGCAACAAAGCAGCACAAGAGATAAAAGAATTTGAAAGAGTTGGTGATGAAAACTTTGGAAGCAACGGACTTAAAAGAAACTGTGTTGATGTTCTAAAATCTGTAAGTGGGTTTTAGGTGGCAGCTCTCTAATAACATCTGGTTTTATTTCTTTTATTGTTATTACACCATCCCTTTTCTTTACCTCTCTAAGGAAGTCTGAATAATTACTGAAAACTTTTTCTTTTAGATCTGGTTTAAGACCCATCTTAGAATCTATACTCTCATCTATACACTTATCACAAACCCATTTCCTATCTAGGTCATCATAACTTGCAGGAAGTTTATGGATATCACACATATTTCCATCAATAACTATTTCTTCCTGTTCTTCTTCTTGATCTTCTTCCACTTCTAAACCAAACATTTTAGGGGATAATTTATTAAGGTTAAGAATAGGGGTGTCTGTGAGTGAGTGAGTGAGTGAGTGAGTGAGTGAATTAGTAGGGGGAATAGATAAGGGTATATCTTTTTTCCTATCTAATGCTTTCTTAAACATACTTTTATAATGGCATTTAGGACAAGTAATATAATCTTTATCCTTAGTAACATTACCCTTATATTCCCATAGGTGTAAACATTTTTTATTGGTGCATTTAACTTGCATAATTTAATGAGTGGGTGAGTGCTTTTATATCTTCCTGTTGTGAGTGAGTGAGTGAGTGAGTGAGTGAGTGAATATAATAGGTAGTATGTATGTAATAAATAGGTAGTAGGTAGGTAGTATGTATTAATATAGGGCTTACATATAATAAATTACCAATGATAAAAAAATAATTTAATCAATCAACCCTTTAAAATTTAAATTAAAGGTGGTTGTCTGGTGTTTTGACCCCCAATATCTAACAATCCCTAGCAATAAGTTCTATTTTTTCTTAAATTGTCTAATATCCCAACCTTTCTTACGCATACTCATAATGTTTCCGCTCAACTGGCTAATATCAACCCTCTTATCATATTTCTTACCTAACTTATCTGCGATTTCTTGCTGTGTCCTATATCCATGCTGCACGATCTCCCATATATCTGGTTGCATACTCTCTGGGTTAAGTTCCTTTTTCAAGTCTTTAGATTTTTGTTTGGTTTCTTTCTCCCCCTCTAACCCCTCTAATTCTTTCAGAATATCTTTATTTAATCTATCTGTAAACTTTAACTTATCAATCTCATAAGGATCTATTAAATGTTTAGGCGGCTTAACAATATACCAATGAACTAACTTGTTTACCTTACCCCCACGGATTACAAACAAGCTATGTTCATAAAACTTCTTTAACTTAGAATTATACTGCAAAAGTTTCGGTCTTATATGTGTTTTGTTTGTTTTCCTTGAATGTCCTCTAATTTCAAACTTACAATGTATTAATTTCATAGTTTGGGAATCTAAGAAATCTATGTAAGGAGAAGTGAACAATAAAATAACATTTCTGTGTCTAAATGTAGATAGTAGGTAGTTCATTAGCTTATTTGTTAGACTTTGCCAAGCCCTATTAGAAATATCACATTGTGCCTCATCAAAAACAATAACTTTCCATTCCTTTTCATTAAACCAATCAGAAGTAATTATTTCCATGACTTGTTTAAAACTAAATGCTACTTGCCTTGATTCAAAGTTTTTATCAATCGCATAAGCAATAGAAATCATAGACCAAGATTTACCTATTCCAGTTTCACCCTCTGCAAGTGCAAGAAAGTTAAGATTGTTGTTAATCCTTTTCTTAATCCATGTTACCCAAGAATGTTCACCAGGTATATACTTTATAATATTCTTCATTCTTTCTTCTCTTTATCTATATCTGTTATTTCTTCTTCTTCAATTTCTTCACTATAAATAGATGTTTTAAGATAGTCTACCCTTTTCATAAGACAATTTAACTCCTCAAAAAGTTCCTTTACTTTTTCTAGTTTCTTTAAAGTGAAAAGGCTATTTACTTCTTCCGCCATTTGTTGTGCTGTAACTTTACCGCCGACAGTTTCGTTATGCTGTTTCAAAATGTCTTCATTATATTCTTCTCTAAATTTTAAAGTAGACATCCTAATTATCCCTATTAATTCTTTATACTTATCTTCCATTTTACTATCAAAGTGAGGAAGCAAAACATAAGCAAGGTTTTCTATCGCTTGGATATAACATTGTCTTGAATCTGGGACATATTCATCAGTAGGAATACCCTGCTTTACAATAGTTTTCCAATAGCCCCCGCAAAATTCAGCTTGAGAAATCTTTAGTATATCTCTTAAATGTTGTAATACAATATCCCTAAAATTAACTTTCTCTTTTCCTGTTATAAAGTTTTCTGGCATTTTGACATCAATCCCCTATTTTTTTTGATATTAATAAATATCCACAAACATTTATAAATATATAGTTCTTAATTAAATCATGCTAGATATTCAAAAGAGATTAAAGGGGTGGAAAGCAACAGCAATTCTATTTCTTATTATAACTTTATTCTTTATTTTTATATCTATAGTAAATATTAATGTAGCCCACACATTTCATAATGAAATGTTAGAACATGGGTGTAATGCAGATTGCATAGGAGAGTTGTATCAATATTCTAAAATGGATTTTGATAATGGAAGATGTGTCTGTTTTAATCCTGTAGAAGAATTTGGAGAGATTGATCATTATAATTGTTTAAAAAATCCATTTGTATATGTTCCTTATATAATAGAAATATATGGGGGAGATAATATATTTGATATTTCCAATGAAACAAATATTTTTCCAGATGATATTATATTAAATCCAGCTTTTATTGGGGGGGGAAATTAAAATGGGATTTTTTTCTAAAGTTTACAGTTGGGCAAAGAGTGTTCAAGCAACAGGGCTAAGACAAACAGCACCAACACCATCTTATACAATTTATACTTCTGGAACACCTGCGGGACAAACTAGGACAACATCTGGCGGGACAGTTTCAACACCAGGCACAACCGCACAACCAGGAGTATCTGGAACTTATGGGGGATCTGCACCAACAAGAAGTTATGGTGGCGGTGGTGGATATGCACCCACACCTACCCCAACCATTACACCAAAAGCACCAACACAATTAACACCATCTGGTTTACAATCTTATTCTCCCATCCTAGCAGGAAAAACTATTTCTGCACAACTTGCAACAAAACCAAAACAAGTAAGTTTACCAAGTAATCTTCCACAAGATAGAACAGCTTTTAGAACTGGTTATGGTGAAGCAGCTAAAGGATTCTTTGGATCTATTGGATATAATGTTAGGCAATTTATAAGTGGTAGTAGAGAATATAAAAAACCTATTAAATCTCTTGAACTTACAGCAAAACCAAAGAGAGAACAGGTTGCGTATTATCAACCAATATGGGGAACAGCTACGAAAGATATTAAGGGTCAAGATCAACCTGCACTTAAACCTATAACATTTGGAAGAATACAAAAAGATATAGAGCTCACAAGATCCTTAGAAATTGGAAAAGCAAAATATGATATAGAGATTCAATTAAGAAGTTTTGAATCAGACTTACAGAAACAAATAGATGTCGGTGAAGTTTCTTATGATACTGCCTTAGATATTGGAAGATTTAAAAGAGCAGAACTAACAAGGGAACTTCAAACAAAGGCAGAAGGAATTTATACTAAACACCCAGGGGTAAGTGGATTAGATGTAAGAACATCTGGCTTAGTTTCTGGGGCGAGGATTATTAAAGATATTGCTATTTATTCTACACCTTTAACTTCTGCTGCTGCTCTTGCTACTGAAACAAAAAAAGCACCACTACTAATTAGGGGAGATGTAAGTAAAGATATGTCTTTACAATATTTAGATTATAAAACTACTCCTGGAATGTATGCTGCTAGTGGAATTGTTGCAGGGCATGGGGCAGTAGCATTAGCAAGAGCAGGAAGGGCAGTAACATTAGGTCGGGTATCTTCGGCTCTTGAACAAAGACCAACAATAGTTACAGGACAAAGACTTACTACTAAAGAAGGTGTGTTAGATATTACAAAGTTTAAAGCAAGAGGGGATTATAGCATAGCCCGTGGTGAAACAATTTCTTATAGTAAATTAACAAAGGATGGAAAGAAAGTTTTAGTTTCTGGGGAAACAGATGTAAGTGTAGCTACTAAAACATACTTTGGAGAAAAGCCATTCATAGTTGGAAAGAGAGAAACATTTACAGGTGAAGTTGAAATACTCAAAAAAACAAAAGGTGTTTATCCATCCCTTGCAAAAATAAAAACTTCTCCTGTCTTTGAATATTCTATAACAGGAAAGCCAGGTGTGGAAGCTAAATTAAAAGGAACAATCTATACAACACCAAAACCATCTAAGCCATTTTTAATTGGTGGAATTTCAAGGAAAGAAGGAGAATATATTTATGGTGGTGGTGGAAGAATAATTAGAACAAGATATACTGGAACAAAAGGGAAAGGATTTAAAATATTAGAGAAGGCAGAATTTGTTTTCCCAGTAGAACAAAAAAGTATTTTAAGAGAAGTAAAGCCAATGATTAATGTAGAAAAATATGGTGCAGGAAAAGGATTTAAACCAACAAAAGATGTAAGGAAGATAGACAGAAAGATGAAACCTTTTACTCAAAAAAGACCTACCTTTGAAACAAGACCCCAAATACAAATAAGCCAAGAACAACTTTCACAAGTAACACCAACCACTATTACCAAAACAAAAATAAAGCCATCTATCATTTCAAAACAAAGAGGGCAGTTAATTCCATCTATCTTAGCAAGTCAAAAAATGTCACTATCAGAATTAGGCAAAACAAAGTTTACACAAAGCAGCATATATTCTTCTTCAATATTTGGTGGTGGATTAAAAGAAAGGGTTGGACTTGCAGAAGGAACTCTTTTAAGACCAAAGTTAAAGGTGGATGAATTACAAGCATTAAGGGAAGGTGAATTTGGTGGGGGTATTATTCCGCCGCCAATAACACCAAAGCCAGGAATACCTGGACTTGATCCTGGGTTTAGAATTATAATTCCCCCTTTCCGTGCTTTGAATCTTGCAGGTATGGGTGGTGGAAAAGGACAAAGAGGAAAACAACTACAAAAATATATGCCAGATCTTAGAAGTGCATTAACTGGAATCACAGCTACAAAAATACCCAAAGCATATACTAAAGGTGCGGGTGGTCTTATTTCAAGACCTATTATTAGAAGGAGTGTAAAGAGATAATGGTAAAAACAAAGAGGGAAAAGGTAGAGAGTTTTTTTAATGGTTTCTTCATAACTTTAATTATGTTATGTCTTTTCTTTCTATGGAGAAATGTTTTAGTTGTTGTTCCATTAGTTTATGCACTTGCAGCTTTAGAAACAGGATCAGAAACATTAATGTTATATCTACCTAAATTTATAAAAGTCTGGTTTATAATGAATCTTGTATTATTATTAGGAATTTTAGGATATGTTATTAATAATTTATTAAGTAAAAGAAAAATGAAAGGGGGTAACAAATGAAGTTTTCAGAAAAGTTTAAAGAGTTTCAAGGAAAAAGGAAAGAGAGCAAAGCGTTTAGATCTATTGTTGAAGAACGGGCACAAGTAACAAGACGACAAGCGTATGCAGAAGAATCCGCAGTTCAAGCAAGAGTAGAAGGAAGAAGGTTAGCCCAACGACAAGCAGAAAAAAGAGCAAACCCAATAGGAAAAAGAATGTTAAGTGGATTAGCGAATTTTGCAGAACAATCGAAACCTGCACCAATTAGGAGAGCACCAGTAAGGAGAAGATCACCTGCTAAGAGAGCAGCTACAAGGAGAGCACCTGTAAGGAGATCTGCAAGAAAAAGAGCACCAATTAGGAGAGCACCTGCACAAAAACCACTTTTACCAATGAAAGAATACTTTGGATAATTAAACTAAAAATAAAAGAGAATGGCAGAACAACCAGGAAGATATATAGGAGAACAACCACAGCAACCATTACCACAGCAAGAGCCATCAAAGCAACCCCCAAATTTACTAAACCAAATAATTCAGGAAGAAAGAGTGAGTAATTTTTTAAGTCAGACTTCCCCTGTTACCACACTACAAAATTTAAATTACATTCTAAAAGGATTTGTCTATGATGACGCAACAAAAGAATGGGTTAAAGTTGCAGAAGGAATCCCAGAAGATATAAGATTAGATTTTTTACAATTCATTACGCCAGATTTAAGTGATGATGTAAGGATGACTAACTTAAATATAAATCAAATCAATGGACTAATGGAAATGTATATAGAATGGATTGTAGATTATTTAGATCTTAAAGCAGACGAAGAAGATTCTACTTTAAAAGAAGAACAAATGTCTAAGATAATGATAATAATGTTAAAAGCAATCTTTTATACATTATTAAGATCACAAGGCGGAATGGAAAGTGCCAGAATATTTAAGTCATTATCTCTAGGGGAAGAAATGTCGCCACATACCCCATCACAATCCCAAAAGCCATGGTGGCAGATATGGAAATAAAAAGATGGTAGATATAACTGAACAAGCAGGTGCAGTAACAAGTAAAATATTAGGTTGGGCTCTTTGGATAATACTAATAGTTGTTGTCTTAACAATCGCTATAACTTTAATAGTCTGGCTTTATAAAAGAAGGAAATGGAATATAAAGAAAGTAATTATTAGATTGCCAAGAGCAGGTGGAACTTTTATGACCGAGATAGGAAAAGGTCATGTGGATATTAACGAAGGGATAGTAGATATAAAAAGGAAAGGGCTTAAAGCTGTTGGCATGAAGCCATTTGATGTAAGAATATATTTACAGGGGAATAATTGTTTAGAAGTAATGCAAGTTAGCCCAACAGATTATTTACCTATTCTTCCAGATAGCTATAAAGAATTAACACATACAGACGGAACTAAACATATTGTTTTTGACATCAAAACAGATCTCCAAAAAAGAAAGACCTGGAAAAACTACATGGAAAGAGCAGCTAAAAATAGATTTACACTTGCAGGATTCTTAGATAAACATTGGAGAGCAATAGAATTAAGTATAATCACATTTATTTTATTCTTAGGGTTTTCAATCCTATGGATGAGATTACCAAATATATGTGCTACTTAAAATGTTTAAAAAAAAAGAGAAGATATTTTTATTAACGGTGTTCTGTTTCATTCTTTTAGTTGGGGTTGTTTCTGCTGATTTATATTCAGAAGATAATGTTTACGGACAATCAATAACAAACATTACAAGGATAATCCAGTATGTGAATGATACAAACCAATCTGATTACTGGGATAATTTAGATACACCAGTAGATTTATATGGAACTCTTGATATAAGATATTACCTAGTTTCAAACCCTTCTGGATTTTATAATTTTACTAATTTTGATCCAACAACATTTTTAATAAATGGAAGTTCGATTTATTTAGGTAATTATATTTTAGATGTGTTTGATGGAAATTTTAGGATAAGAAATGAAACTACAAATATTATGTATTTCAATGCAACAGGTAATGAGATGGTCTTTACAACTAATACAAGAACCATGGGATTCGCCGAAGGTGCTAGTCCATTAAAACTAAGAGAAGGTGTACAATTTTTTAATGTAGCTGGTGTAAAAAGTTTTTCAATATATCACGCTCATGGAAATGAAGAATGGAGAAATGTTTCAGATATTTTTAATTCTTCTGTTGTATTTGAATTAGATGAAAAAGATAATCCCTACGGAATGGACTGGATTATATGGGATAAATTAACTCAAAGACCTCCATTAGTAATTAATTTTGGAGCAGAGGGGAGAGCAACAACATTCGATAGAAGTTTAAGAATAGGAAAAGCAAATAGTCCAGTTGATGAAAACTTTACACTTTGTACTAATTTAGCTTGTAATTCTTCTGATGTTGCAGACTTAGAAGTTGAAGGAAGTATTTGGGCTGGGAGAAATTTTATTGGAAGTGGACTAATGACACCTAATATGAGTGGAGCTTATGGAATAGGTGTTGGTACGTTATCTTTAATTGGTGGTTCAAAGACAACACTTTATGGTGGAATAGATGGTGGTGGGGGTAAAGTATTTCTCCAAGGTGGGCGAGGAAGAGATGCAGGTAATAATCCATCTAGTTATGCCCCAATTTTATTGCAGTCTAATGGTGGCAATGTAGGTATTGGAACAACTTCCCCAGATAGGGTTTTTGAAATCTTTGGTGCAACATCTGTGTTTCGTTTTAGGGATTCAGGAGCTACAGCTTCTGCAACTAATGCTTTTATAGAGTTTGGTGGAACAGATGGGGGAGAGTGGAATAGAACAGGATATATAGGAGATGGTTCA
>SDBS01001647.1_pt1 | contig 22632 bp, 61 predicted proteins | sample 2277091 | NCBI WGS metagenome assembly SDBS01 (sample SAMN10404972, study PRJNA504765) | marine sediment metagenome | isolation source: marine sediment core GS10_PC15, 163 cmbsf | place: Arctic Ocean: Southern Knipovich Ridge | collected 2010
ACAACTTCTCCAAACGCTCCATTAGAAGTTAAAGGTGCTTTGCCGGGAAGTGTCGGTGGTTTTCCCAGTGGTCATTTTCACGTAACTGGTGATGGGACCGCTGAATTTTCTAATTCAGTTATTACAGGACATAGTGCCTATAATACAAATACACAGCTTTGGTATCTCGGAAGTACGTCAAGTTCCAACAATGACGTTGCTTTCATAAATCGCCAAAATGCAGCAATGCACTTTTACACAAATAATGCGTCCAAGATGATTATTGATGCTGCCGGCAACGTTGGCATCGGACTTACTACGGTAGACGCCAATTATAGGCTTATTATCAGGCGAGCAGCCGACATAAATCTTGGTATTGGTCTTCAAAGTTCTGAGTTGGCGATTGCAGCATTCAATGATGCCCTGTCTGCTAATATTCCAATGAGATTTTATGCTTCTGAATTTAACCTTTTGAATGGCAGCGTCGGCATCAACACAACGACTCCAAATGCAAAGTTGCAAGTAGTCGGCGACGCACATTTTGGTGAGAATATAACTAATTTCTCCGAATTTGAATCCGACGGAACATTAAAATTTAATGGCAACGCCACGGTCTTTCGGGATATAAATATCGGGGCCGCAACATTGTCCGGCCCACCTGGATTGCAGCCAGGTATAGCTAATTTCGTAGACAACCTGGGTGCCGATACCGGTATTGCGACTTCCGGGTTAGCTGTTGGAGAAGGCTTTTCGGGTGAGCTTGAAATGCAGCATGATTACAAAGAAGGTTCTGACATTACCTTTCATGTTCATTTTGAGGGTATTGCTGCTCCCACAGGGACAGATAAAGTGCAGTTTCAATTAACGTATACTGTCGGCCACATCGATACTACGCTCGCTCCCGTGACTGTAATACCGGTGGAAATTGATTTTGATACACAATACGAATTTAAGTTAGTAAGTTTCGCTCCCATAAGCGGAACCGGCATTCATATCGAGGACCAATTCCTGTTTACATTTCAGCGAATAGCTGCAAGTGCTGATGAATACGGCGGGGAAGCCTTGATTGCTACTGTGGGTATTCATTATGAGGTTGATACTGTAGGAAGTCGGCAAATACTGGTAAAATAGGAAACACAGTGAACAACGAAGAGCGCGACGAGAAAATATCTGCAACCCACGATGCTGTAATAGTGATGGTTAAGCAAGTGAAAGACCATAACGAGGCCCTGTTCGGTAATTCCAAACCGGGCATGGTACGAGACGTTACCCTACTCCAAGAGCGACAGGACCAGTGTCCGGCCCGGAAAGCAACGACGATAGAAGGCAAACGGCTCAGTCTTTCAACCATACTAATGATTGTAGGTATTGTAGGATTAGTGGCAAATCTTGCGTTCGCAGCCTTGAATTGGGTCCATAAACAATAAACTTTTCATCACCCTCCTCCGCCCTAACCTTCTGTTACGCAGGGGGTTAGGGTTTTATTTTATTTCCTTTGACATTCCTTGAACGCACCCTATAATGCCAATATGATGTGTAGGATGTTAAAAATACAGCCATCCGGGGGCAATTCGGGCGCAAGTCCAACCTGCACGTCGACCCCGGATGGTTTTTTATGGAGAGATTATGGACGAGTTAGTCCGGACAGAGGCAAAGAAGCCTACGATTCCTAAAAAGTGGGATTTCAACACAGCAGACAAGAACTTTGATAAGTATATCCATGATTGGCGGCGACTTACCATTGATGTTGTTTCCGAGTTGTGGGTGTTTTACAACAAACTGGCTTTCAAGACAGGAGTAGGCGATAATCCGCCAAATGGCGGGAAGTGGCCTACATGGTACGAATGGCTCCAGAATAAAGGCATAGGCGAAAACACCCCATTACGACACTTCAAGGCATTGGGCTGGTTATCGTCCGATTCACTTGTAGGCAAAATGACGGGCAATGCCGAAAACTATACACCCACAGCAATAATTGCTATGGTTAAAGAAGTGCTTGGCGGGATAGACCTTGATCCTGCGAGCTGCGATTTTGCTCAAAAAGTTGTTAAAGCAAAAAGATATTATACTGAGAAAGAGAATGGATTGAATAAGTCATGGAAGGGCCGCGTGTTTCTCAATCCACCATATGGTATGCCTCAGATCCGCGATTTCACAAACAAGCTGATTGATGAATTATCTAATATTGAAGCAGCAATATTATTAACTAATGACCAGACAGATACCAAATGGTGGCATAAGTGTGCTCTTAAGGCTGCACTTATATGTATGCCTATGGGACGAGTGCATTTTTATACTCCTGAAATAGAAGAAACGTCACCAACTAATGGGCAAACATTTTTCTATTTTGGGACAAAGCAAAATGAGTTTTGTGAAGTATTTGCGGATTCTGGTTTAATAGTTAAAGTGATATAGTGGAGTATCCCAATACAATTCTCTACCCAGATGCATTTGATCGCAATAAACCGGCAGGTTTCGATGGTGTATTTGATTGGGCATGGACACAGGGTTGTTTTGGCGATACTAATATCACGCCTACGGACTTCGATGGTGTGGTTGAGCGTATGCGTAATTATTTGGTTATAGAAACCAAGGACCCGGATGTTAAGATTAAGCGGGGCCAACTTCTTGCCCTCGATAATCTCAGTTCCCCGTTGTCATTTCTTGTGATGAAAATATGGGGCAAGACCTGTCCCGAATCGTTTTACTGGAACCACACCTATATTGATGGGACGAGAATTTCGAGCGGCATGGGCTATGGCGTAGCTGAAGCAAAAAAGCGAGTACAAGACTGGTATATATGGGCCGATAAACATTAAGCACATAAATGGTTAAGCCGAATTAGCATAACACTATCTTGCTAACATTCACCAAATCCCAAAATAGTATTTGACTTTCATCTGTCCTGTGGTAAGTTGTAATCATAATGGTAAGCGGGACGATGCAATTCGATGAAACAAACCAGCCGCCACCCGTTCGTCTCGCTTACCAGCCCGTCGGCGGGGGGCGGTATTAGTTGAAATCTTAGGAGAATGTTAAATGTTTGGATGGTTGAAAAGAAAACAAAAAAAGAAAACACAAGACACCTGTCAAGACACAATAGTAAAAGAATTAAATAGGCCACCGCCACGAATCCGCTTTCCAGCGCACGGCTGTTGGGATTGCAAACACTACATGCCAGCGGGATTGGATGAACCTGACGATCCAGCGTTTTGTGTATTAGATGGAGCGTCTGTCATGTTATGGCAACACTGCTTGGATTTGGAAACGATAGTGAAAAATGTTTGACTTGTTGCCCAAACACCTCATCAGGGGTGCTTACTTTTTGAATAGGAGAAAGAAATGCGGGTAAGCTACGGCAAAGACCAAAGGAAAAAAGCCCGGACAACCGGCAAAAGACTGTATACATTCCAGATTACCGGTCCGGGTGGCAAGGGCGGCATTACTGCGCAGGGACTGTTTACTCCCAATGCCTTGACGGAAATCAAAGGCTATGTCGATACGGCGTTCGCGGTGTTAAAATCAGATGAGTAATCACGGATGGTTACGGGGCCACGAAAGGCCCATTATGGAGACGTTAATGACTGAAACAAAACCACGATACGAACTCAAGCGCCGCAGCGAGAATTACGTACTTCTCTGTGAAGGCGACCATAGCTTATGTTCAATCTGCATAAAAAAGCCTCGCGGGGCTCTGGATGCTCAGTTGATTTTATTGGTTATGAACAGCCATAAGGATTTGCTGGCAGCGTGTAACCGGGCTCGCAATGTCATGGACCAGCCTGCGGTGATTGATAATTTGCCAGCGCCCTTGGGTGATTGGATAACAATGGTAGTGGCGGAGCTTAACGCCGCAATCAACAACACTAAACCAAAAGCGGAAAAGGAGGGCTCTGGTGAGTAGCCCAGGAAAATACAGAGCGCGAACCTTTTGTATAGATCGGGAGGCCAAAGGCTATCTATTCGTGGCAGAGGGCAAGTCATACATTGTCTTAGATGATTGTAAATTGATGGGCGTTGGTCTTTGTGGCGATGTTTGCATTACTGATTTCGTTGAAGTCCGCCCCGAATCTGTAGAGCAGTACACCGGCCTCAAGGATAAGAACGGGGTGGAGATATATGAAGATGACGTGTCTCAAACAATAATACCCGAAGGCATTCGATTATCAAAGTTTGTGTATTTCTATGATGAAGCCTTGGCCCGATTTCGTAAGAAGCGGAGTGATGGTGAAATATATGATTGCGACGCGATAAGCGAAAAAGGAAAAGTAATCATCGGCGATATCCACACCACGCCTGAACTACTGGAGGGCAGCCATGAGTAGAGAGATAAAATTCAGACAAGCAGTTTATAGTGAAGGCAAATTCCATCATTGGCACAAATGGGGTTTCTTGCCGAATTTAACATTTGTTGGGCCAGACAGTGTGAATGGCTTGGCTCACGCCCTTGCTAATTCGCAGCAGTACACCGGAAAACACGACAACGACGGCAAGGAGATATGTGCTGGAGATATATGCCGGAATGGCGACTGGGAAGAAGATGCGCATGCTTGGAATTATCGCATTGAAGAAGTTATATGGGATAGTTGCAATGCTGGATGGTTGGGATGGAATGACACTGAAAGAGGTTGCTGTTGTAATATCGTCGGCAACATCCATCAACACCCTGAGCTACTGGAGGGCACGTAATGGACTTAGCCATGCGCCAAGCCCTAACAGAAGAGGCACTTGATGATTATATCAGGGGCTATTGCCCTAATGTTGATGAACTTACTGAATACACACGCGAGCCCCGCTCATGGAGGTGTGGCTGTTGTGGTTGGGAAGGGATGCCAGAAAAGACCCACAACAGCGGCGGGGCTACTAATTTTAACTATTGTCCACAATGCAAGAATAGTATCTATTTGAGTGAGATTGAACATGGTAGCTAAAACAAAAACACGTAAAAAATCGGACGAATTATTATGTATCGCTGCTGAAGTGTTAGTGTTATTGGACGAGAAACATTACTTGACTGAGGCCGAAATTAGCATGGTCGTATTCCTTATGGGAGATGCCGCCCATTATGCAAGTGAGGAGCGACATATTAAGAGGATAATGAAGAAATGACTAAATTAAGCGACAAAATGGACAGTATAGCCAAGAACGGCTACCGGGCAAACATGGCCCGGCGCATACTCACAGGCCAAGAGGACAGAATGGTCAAGCAAGCAATAATTTTAGATATTATTGGTGTAATGCAGGATTTTGATGGCGACACGCTCACTGAGCTATACACGACCGTCAAGTTCCTGCGTAAGAGACAGCAGATACTGCCGGAAGCGTCCATTGAAGGGCAATCAGAGGTCCTTGACGGGACGCTGGAGGGCATGGGATAACAATGATACGCAAGCCAACCCAACAACTTGAACAAATGGAAGTCGCCCACGTCCGGCCCGGCTACAAGGCTCGGCGGCCGGAATGTGATATTGAAACTGAAATGAATGATGAGAAAAGGAAACCGAAATGAGTGAAGAGAAACAACTAACATCTGATGAGATAGTTGACGAAGCGGGCATTCTTCTTAAAAGCATGAAAACATCAGGCCGGTTTACGCAAGCCGAAGTAGGCATGATATTGGATACTGCAAAAATGGTACACATACAGGACCTGATGTTAACTATGCAGGCAAACAAGTGACCCTCGCTGACTTAAAAGCTGCTCACACAGGTAAGTACGAACTTATCGACGCCAAGCTGATAAGGGCAGGCAACCCGGTAATGTCCTGGCAGAACCTGACCATCACCGATGGAAGTGGTGATTATGAAATGTCAACTTATTATGACGTGAACCTGCCACACCTGGAAGTGAGACAAGATGATGTAGGAAAAGTATGGCAGTTCAGAATCAAAGCAATTAAGAACGGTAATTTTATCAATTTAAGGGGCCATATTGAAGGCCCGGCAAAGGAGTAATCATGCAAGTAACAGGAACAATTCGCAGCGTCTATGCAACGCAAGAGGGTGGTTATCAATCAAGTCAAGGCAACTATATTTATACGTTTGATATGGCGATAGATACGCCGCAAGGCCCTATGAACGGGGTAATCGGATCAAAAACCCAACCGTACCCGATTGCTTCGGGCCAGCCAATCACTGTAGAGGTTAGCCAGACGGACCGTGGGCCGAAATTCAAGAAAATCAATCCTCAATACTCAGGCCAACAGCAAGGTCCGCCCCAACAAGGCCAACAGCGACCACCACAGCAGGCGAACAAGCCCGACTGGGCCGAAATAGCCAGAAGCAAAGTGCGGTGCAATCTGGTATGTGCGGGCATAACGGGCGGGCAACTATCTGTAACGTGTCCGACTGATTGTAATGCGTGGCTGGACTATATTTTCACAGGCAATACGGGCGAACAGGGAGGCAGGCCAAATCCAGATTATAACCCGAATCCTGAAACTCCAGCCCCCGGAGATGATATTCCCTTCTAAAATGGATTATGCTTGACATCCCTTTTAGGTTGTGGTATAATAGCCTGAAATGTATTTTTGGGAGTTATGCTATGGCAAAGAAGTGTTTCAAGTGTGGCGAGACAAAGGACTTGTGTGAGTTCTATCGTCATAAAGAGATGGCCGATGGGTATTTAGGAAAATGTAAGGATTGTGCGAAAATGGACGTACTAACCCACAGAAATCAAAATCTTGACTGCATACGTGCTTATGATAGGGAGCGGGGCAAATTGTCCCACAGACGCAGGGCCAATACGGCCCGAACCAGGAAGCGGCGCAAAGAAAATCCGTCATCTTATGCCGCACAAACTCTTTTGGGCAACGCTGTCCGGAGTGGCAGGGTAGTCAAAAGCAAAACGTGTACAAACTGTGGGGGCGATGGCCGCATAAACGGCCACCATCGCGATTATTGTAAACCGCTTGATGTAATGTGGCTATGCACTGTCTGCCACCATAAGCAACATAAATTAGAGGTGAATCATGGCTGAAGAAGCAGTAGTAGTAGCAAAAAGAATAAATACGATAAGCGAAGCCATAAAGGCCGAAGGCCAGTTGTCACAGGAGCGAATTGAAGCTGATGCCACTGCTGACAGGGATTACGATAAGGCATTGGCGGTTCGTGGCCTTGCTTACAGAGACTTGGGTATGCCGGTTACATTGATTCCCGGCCAGGCCAAAGGCGATGCTTGTGATGAGAAGTATAAAATGCTTGTTGCAAAAGGCATGTTGAAAGCCCACTGGGAACGGTTAAAGTATCTTGAGGCGCAAATGAATGCGCAGCAGAGCATATATCGACATTTGACGCATACATAGCTCTTTAACATACGATAATGGGCAGTGCAGAAATGCCGGAAATCGGGCGGGGTTTTCGCGAGCCTCGTTAAATCACCTCGCGCATGGCTGCTCCCGATGCTGTAGGCCATGACTGCCCACCTTAACCTTAGGTCGTGTCGGCGGCTGGCTGTACGAACAGTTAAAAAAGTCAAGTACGACGCAGGGGCTCTGCCCGGCACGGCCTGTATTTAGAAAGGAAAACAGAAATGGCAAAGAGTAAAGTGTTGTGGATAACGAGAGACGCATATCAAACCAACTTGTCGGAGAAAGTGTATGTTTGGCCGTATCGCGCATATCCTAAACGGGACATTGATGGCGTATACGAGTCAGGCTTGGACCCTGAATTAGATATGTGTGCTGAGGGTTTTGCTAATGTTACCGGCATAACCCTCGCCCCCGGCCAACGCGTAAAGGTACGGCTTGTAAAACAGGAGTAAGGCAAATGCCAGGAAAAGGCCCACCTCGTTGCAAGGCGTGCGGACACAAGGACTGGCTATGGTTGATTCATCACGATAGCTGTAGCGTGATTGCATGCAAAGAATGTGGAAAGATTCAGCGAACAAGATGCAGGTTTAGATTTCAGCATAAATTAGAGAGCGGCAAATAAACAGGAGTAGAACCATGTGCGACAGTATATTTAAGAAAGGAAACGATGTTGTCGGCGAAATGGACTGGAAGCTGGACATCTTATGTAAGGCTGTGTCTGCCATTATAGTTTTTCTTCTGATAAATACGGTGCTGCTCTCTATCATATTATCACTTGTTATTCCTGGAGTAAAACCATGAACAAGTACAACATATCACCCAAAGCATACAAGGCTACACAGTTGATAATGACCTGTATTATTATGGGCCTGTGTTTGTGGGCGGCCTATGGAATAGTGAAAGTTTTCTCCCCCTCCTCAGAGTCGGGTTTGGCAGGCTCACAGTCTGTCGGCCCGGCTCATTTGACAGTGAAGGAGATACGATGAGCAGCGATAGTCTAACGCAAGTAGAAACAGATGAACTGTATGCGTTCGTATCTAATCTCAGTGAGCATGAAGAATGGGTATTTTTTCATTGTGCATGGGCAAAAGGTGACGGAAGCAGGGTGACTAATGAAGACAAGTATGCGGTTATGCTAAAATGGGAGACTATTATTGCAGAGGAGCCCACCCCATGAATAAGCCACAATACCAAAAACTCGATGCTCATTATTACAAAGCGAAACAACTAAGGAAACGAATCGAAAGTATCGAACGGGTTATTCGCAGTATGCAGGGTGAAATAAAAGACGGCGGCGAACTGTTTGACGTGTGGATTACGCGCAAGGGCCGGTACGGGCACAATATCAGCGGCGAATTTACCGCAAGCACGTTCAAGAAAACCATACTGCCGCTGCTGAGAGAAAACCTTGCCGAACTTCGGAAAGAGTTCAAGAAACTTCCGTCTATGGTAATTAAGGAGCCCACCCCATGAGCAATGAACTTTTACCATGCCCGTGCTGTAACGGGAAAACGATTATATGTAAACCGCTGCATCAAATTACAGGCTGGGTTATCAGATGCACGAAAGCGTGCTGTCTTGAAATGGGACTGTCCACAGGACAGGACAGCCACGAAGATTTGGAAAAATTGATTGCCGCATGGAACCGCCGCTTCGTCTGTCTCGACAGGAACCAGGAGAAGGTGTTTGCGGGGGATGAGGTGTGGCTGGAGTTCTCGCCTGATAAGCCACGCGCAACCAAAGCGACAGTTTCAGCAGATATGATTCACGGTGTTTGTTTCGCACGTAACAGTTCTGATGTGTGGGACTGGGACCATGTTGGCCGTATCGAACTCGTTAAGGAGGACGCATGAACCAGGAACGATTAAAAGAAATCAAGGCCGATTGCGAAGAGGCAAAGAAGCTATGGAGACATGTTGCCCCAAGCAAACTCTTTGAGTGCATAACAGAGATAGAGCGGCTGCGGGGATTAGTAGAGAACGCTTTTTTTGAGGCGCTACATTACGCCAACCCAGATGCGTTAAACCCAGACCAACAAGCGTGGGTGGGCAGCGAAGCCCGTAAAGCATTGGAGACATAATGACCCCTGAGCGTTACAAATCAATCCAGGACCATTACAAGATGGCTAAATGGGAAGGCGCAAGTCTTTATTACACAATGGTCGGCGACTGCCTCGATGAGATAGAGCGGCTACAGCAAGAACTAAGTCTTGAAAAAGCTAACGCCGAAATGAGACGGAAAGAGATACTGTTGGGTGTCAAAGAGATAACCCGATGGAGAACAGAAGCCGAAAGACTTATTGATATTATGGCAAGCGAAATATAGGCACGGACGGCAAAGGCAGGCATGGATGCCTTGGCCGGGCGGAAGGTCTCAGGAAAGCCGGTAACGTCGCTCCGAGGACCATAGTTAGCCGCCCCGGCCTTATATTGGAAGATAAAGATGAATCCAAAGAAAAAAGCATGGAAGTGGTGCAGTAGATATTGTCGGCTCCGGGACGCGATTGCGTATTGCAAAGAGCATGGCGTTGATGCCGCGAGTTTCAGTAGAGTGGAGGACTTACCTGTAAAATGCTGCACATGCAATATCGTAAAAGCGTGGCTGTATATGGACGCCGGTCACTTTATAAGTCGTGGGGCAGGGGGTGTTTCGGGGGTGTACTTTGACGAACGCAACATCCATGCTCAATCAAAGGATTGCAACGCTTTCAAACAGGGTGCTGCACAGGAATACGGCGAGTTTATCGGCAAAAAGTACGGCGAAGATATGGTCGCAATCCTGTGGAAAAAACACTATATCCTGCCTGATATGAAGAACTTAGCAATGAGAGCAACGGAAGAATATTACAAGGAAAAGTATCAGGAATTGGTAGACTTGACCAAATGAAAATGAACAAATACCTGTTTGAAAAAGCCCGAAAGCTATACCCAGGCAGGAAGCGGGGTTTTCAGCCGGAATGGGACGATTTTGTTAAGAAACACAAAAGGCGTATCAATGATATATGTCCATTGCTCACACCTGCTATTGAGAAGCAGATTGCATACCGCGAAAGGACAAAGGAATGGTGTGCCCAGTGGAAAAACTTCAAGACATGGCTGTACGGTAGTTGGTGGACGGAGGAAATACCACAAACGAACAGGCCAAAACAGCGACGGTGTTGTATCTGCGACAGTATAGAAGTACGGACGAAAGTTGATGGCAAAGGCTGGTGCTGTTGGCGGCCTGACTGTAAGATAGAATATGCGAAACTTTGAAACAGCGAAAGGCGGCGACTAAATGTGTAATTTTAGAGAAGTCTTAGAGTTTGTCGGTAAGCTATTCGAGACCCGTACTATAGAGGGGTTGAAAGCGGACAAGGTAGACGACTATGAAGACGGAAGATACAATGCCATGTTTTGCATTCTTGTTCGAGACGGCGGCAAGCTGGCCTGCGTGTGGGTTGGAAATCGCCGAAAGGACAAGTATGGAAAAAAGGAAGGCAGACGGGTTTTGGTAAAAGCTGGCGAATTGGAGATATTGCGAATCTCGGTGAACAGGATAAGGGAGGGGTTTTCGCCAGACGAATGGGACTCTATCGGGCTGCAAGTGTTGCCGTTTCACAAAGCGCATATGGAGGCATGACAAAATGAAGACGGTACAGCAATGGCTGGACTTGCCCAAAGACGAACGTGCTCTTGAGTTTGCGGAAGTGCTTACGCCGGGGGCGTGGAAGCATAAATACCAAAATTGGACTCGACATTCAGAGCATGATTTGATATTCCATGACCGATGTTGCCCTAAGTGCGGACTATGTATTTCAGTAGACGTATTCCGAGATAGAACATCACCGTGGATGATTTCGGCAGGACCCACACATACCCCTTGCTCCGTCCCCGACCCCATCACTATCGACTGGAACACGGCAAAGTATTGGCAGGAGAAGTGCGACAGGGACAGTTGGTATGCCATAATGGAAGAAATTTATTACACAATACCAGACGACATATGCAGATGTCCTTGGGAGTGGGTTATATTCGACGCCCAGCCCAAACACTACTTAATCGCCGCTGCTATGGCGGCTGAAAGGAAAGAATGATGAAAATTGATTTAGAAAAAGAATTGAAGGCACTTATAGTTGCGGAGATTGTAATACTTATCGCCCTGCTGCTCGGCGGCTGCTCAAGGGTAATCGTAACATTGCCGGACGGTACAGAGGTTCACAGTACCCGCTTTTTGGACTCGACCGAAATAGGACACGTATCGTATGACGGCGGTTCCTTTGTCATGGAAGGCTACAAGTCGGACATGTCGATAGCCTTGCATATCATCGACAAACTTATCGCTGAACGTGAGAAAGAAAAACAGTTTGCTCTGAAAGAGGTGAAGCCATGAGCAAAGAAAAGCATATTGAAGAAGCTGAGATTGTGGTCGATTTGAGTGGAGGTCGTTTGGCTGCGCAGGCATACCGTAAACGCATCAAGCAACTCCAAACCGAACTCGACAAGACCAAAGAAATAATAGAAAATACGAAGAAGTGTGTGGCAAATAACCCAGTATATATCTATGGCCCAGGACAGTGCATGCTGGAGCAAGCCCTGAAAGAGGTGAAACCATGAGTCGTCATTATGATATGTATTGCAGAGAGTTTGAGGAACGCCAAAAGGCCAACTCTTGTATTGATAGACTACAATCAAGCATTGAGCAACTCCAAACCGAACTCGACACGGCCAACAAAAACTACAAGAACGCCAGACTTGGAGCCGAGAATAGTATTTACAATCTGCTTAGTCATATAACCAACAATAAGTATGGTCCGTGGTCCGTTTCACGCAAGGACGATATTGTACCGCAATGGTTTGATGCTTTAGAGAAAGAAGTAAAGCAGCTTCAAGCCGAGAACAAGCGGCTGCGGGAAGGCTTGGAGGAAATCGAAGCAGTTGCTTGCGGTGAAGAGCAAATTGAGGCAGATGGAGATTATGATGATGGCGATGGCATGAAATGGATATACGATAGAACGCAAGCCCTGAAAGAGGTGAAGCCATGAGCACAAAGATATGGATAGGCGACAAGATGTATTTAGTTGACGAGCCTGTGCGTGAATATGTTGATGAGTTACAATCCGAACTCGACACGGCCAATGAGGAGAACAAGCGGCTGCGGAAAGGCTTGGATGCACAGGAGAAAGAGATGTCGTATCTGCTCGACTGCTATCAAGCGGCCGTGTTAACCAAAACGTGCGTAGAACCGTGGATTAAAGAAAGGGCCACAGAAATAATAAAAACAGAAATTGCAAAAGGTGGTGATGAGCAAGCCCTGAAAGGAGAATGTAAACAGAATGTATTTATGACTCGGGAAGAACGCATAGCTGCATTTCATAAAGCTCGCGGTGAAAAATGGAGCGAAGAACGAGAACAATGGATACCTGAAGGAGATTGACCAATGAAAAAAGTACGTTACGCATTCTACATCGCCAGGTTTGACTTGTTAAACGTCATCCGGGGCAAGCGTAAGCCGCACCTTATTGACGATGGAATAAGCCTCTGGACAGGGCTGTTCAACTGGTTCACACCAAGGTATTCGCATTGGGAGGGGTGGATAGCGAGAGTTGATGGGTCATTCGGTTTCCCCGGTACGCTGGTAGGACACCCAAAACAGATTTACCATGGCACTTGCTACACCTCCACCATGCGCGGCGACGACAACGGCACAGTCTCACGCCCTGCGTCTACTGTGTTCAAGTACCCTAATCGATGGGAATTTATCGAGTTTGAGGTAACGGACGGATCATTTGAGGAAGCCAAGGCATGGGCCGATGAGCGCGTCAAGAACAACAAGGGCTATTCTATGAAGGACATTCGCCGGTTTTTCATGCCCTTGCCCGTGTTAAAGTTTTTTAAGTGGGACGATCCTGAACGTGATATATGCTCAGAATTTGGTGAAGGATGGAGTATTAGGTTAGCCAAATACTGCAATACAATTCCCGAACTTGCTTATAGTGTAGCAATTGGATTATGGTATCTATTGCTCAAAATCCTCATCCGTTCCCCCCGCCGCTTATGGCGAGACCTTGTACGCAGGCATCACGTACCGACATACTCACTGGCAACCGGCCTGATGGTAAGAAATGAGAAAGGAAAGAAGGTGAAGGCATGAGCAGATTATTTGTTCTTGTAGTGTCATTGTTTAACCTTCGCTTTTTCGATCGCGGCTTTGAGATTGTCAATTATTGAATCGCGGCGTGATAAAGTTTCTTCTTCGGAAGAAGATGTTCTGGTTGCACAATCAAACGCTTCTTCACACGCTGCCAGCAAATCCTTGTTTTGGGCCTCCATCGCATAGTAATGGTCCTTACGGACTATCATCGACACGCCTTCTTCGATATCTGCGAATGTGTTACAGACGAGGACGATGAACTCGGCATTGGCAGCCTTATTGTTGCATAGGCGAGCGATGCGTTGCCCATCGAGAGCCTCGATAGTATCCCAGAGACCTTCTAATTTACAATGCCTCCACGGCAATTCTGTATGTTCACTCATTTCAGTCCTCTCTTTCTATCCTTGTTGTGCAGATTTACTACATGCCTGGCCGCCGGAGCGGGGCAGGGGGTTAGTAACTACTTTGGCTAATTGCTTTGCGGATAGCCTTGCGAGCTTGTTTTTGGTCGCCAGCAAGCTCCCATCCTAAAGCAGTTCTGGCAAGATCAATACAAAAAGCGGTAGTGGTCAATTTCCGACCGAGTACGTCGATGAATATCTCGGACAACTGGATCGCTACGGGGTCAATTGGTTGTCTGTCTTTAGCCATTTTCCCATCCCTTTCAAAATATGAAACCTCTCCCGGTCTTGGAACGCACTGGGGAAGTGCCCGGAAGAGGTTCATGTTTCATTATCCCCACTGTTCAGCCATTGCATCGGCATGGCCTTGACATATGAGGCTTCTTAATTTCGGTCTATTCTTTGAAGGCGGCATCTTCCAGATTCTACCTTCTCGGCCTGATACAATGTTTGTGGGCTTTAGTTTCGACAGGTTTTCCAGCCATAGACAGGTTGCCTTTGTTTCCGGATACCCAAATTGCCACGGTTGAATAATCTGGTCATATTTCCTGCCGATGATTTTTAAGGCGTATTTGTGAGGGATAGGGTTTTCGATACATTTCCTGGGTATGCCGGGCCAGTTGAGGAGTCGCTTAAACAGTATCGCGGCAGCTTCCATATCTGTCCATAGATTGCGTTCGTACAACCAGCGGACGCCGGAATTACAAAGTCTCGTGCAGTCAGGATGGGCGATAAGTATATCCCACCCGTTATCGAGAACATCGAATCCATTGCCCTGATAGTGCGGTACATTCGCTTCAGTGGGCAAAAAATCGCAGGACATAGCATCATGGCCCTTGTTAAGGAAAGCTTGACACACGCGCCCTGAGTATTCACCAAATACAAACACTTTCATGGGTTGTTTTGTCGTGCGTTCCATGCTCATACTCTACCATTTTCCAGAGCAAAGTCAAGTACAAAATCCGGGCCAGGTGAAAATAGTCCCAGAACCTGCGATTTTAGCCTGCAAAGAACGATTTTGCGGAAAAATAAAAAAGTATTTGACTTTGCTTGATTTGTTGTGTAGTATATAAGTACATCCTCGGCGGCCTATTACGCTGAGCCCCGCCTTGTCGCGGGTGGTTTGCCGTTGGGCCGGTGTAGTAAATCAGCGGATGGTGGACCAGCCGGAAACGGTCCCAATGCCCGGTCGGCTAATGACCGGGCCGCGAAACAATCTTGAATCAGGGATGGTTTGAGTTATGAGCGAACATAGTACCGCGATAAACAAGCTATACAAACTGGCCCGCAAGTTCAAGCTGGAAATCAGGGGCTTATCGCAAGTCGGTGAACGATACGACAAGAGTAAATTCCAGTACAAGGCGGTGCGGGAATGACTGATAACAACGGAATCAAACAGGCTTCCGGGAGCTTTTTATCACGAAAATGCTCCGGTTGCCTGTTTTTATAGTATAAATAGTGATAAAAAGCGAGGCTTTTCGTGAGACCAAGAAAGTGCAAACCCACAAGATTGATTACAAAGAGGCATCAATCCGTGCTCCCTTCCAATGGCCTGTATGGGTGCAATCTCACCATTTGTCAAAACGAACGGTTACGATAAACAAAGCTTACTCCGTCACTCATAAACAAGAGAGACAGATAAGGTAGAGGCCTTAAGGAAGTGGGTTTATAAAAATGGGCAGATTGACAGAAGCTTGGGCAGTGGATAAACCCGGAAACAAGCGGGATTATGCTTACACAACACCCGCGGAGCTATTAGAGGAAAAAGTGAGCGACAACCAAGAGCAGTCACGTTACACCCCACAACAGATAAGGGATTTCTGCGGAAAAATAGACAATATGCACTTAAACAGTCGTCCTGAAGGTGAAATGTTATTTTGCGCGGTGGAGATGATAAGGCAGGTGCAAAATGGCGGGTAAAGACTGGTTGCCGGCGTATATAGCCAAAAAGTGTACCGAGAAAAGGCTGAAGCGCCGAAGATACTCTGTGAGGATAATGAAAGCATATAAAGGGCTGTATGACTGCAAAGAGTGCATTCACGGCCTGATAAACTCCTGCCTGGACCAGTTACCGAACGGATGCGAGTATTTCAGCGACGAGCTTACAGGGCGTAGATTTGTAAGAATGTGCGGTGATTGAATGAAAACTTTGCCAAAATTCGCGGACATTATCGGCTTGTATGCAGACGACGATAATGACGTAAGTACGCCTGACTTACGGCAATTCACACCAGACCAAATAGAGGAGTATTGCAAGGAGATGGAAGGCTTATCGATGGCTGAACAGGTCCGGCCTCGTATCGAACAGGTTGAACAAGGTGTCCAGATAATCAGACACTTACAAACACATATTGCAGCGGTTACTCATATAGCCGAAGTCCTGGCAGAGGATTTACCAGACGACAAGCGAATAACCTTAAATCGTTTCAGGGTCCAGGAATTAGTTGATATATTGCAATTACGCAAAGCTGTGTCTATTGATGATATGTCCGGGCGGGTTTATCCAAGTGCAACAGGACCGGGGGGGCAGTGAACAATACCAAAGCAATTCAACTCCTTGACGAATGGTTCGATGAGCCTGACGAGATGGGTGCAGAGTTTTGGGATGAGTACGAACATGGACTGACCTCTCTTGAGATAAGGGGTATGGCAGACTACCAACAGGTGCGAGATCGTCTATCCTGGGCGAATCTGAGGCCCTGAATATAGCTCATTTGCAAGTAAATAGCGATAGATGTGTAAAAAAGCCCCCCTCGCGATACAACGCAAAGGGGGTAAAGTGAGTGTTATTCGGTGGCTTTGGCGATAGCTTGGTGTCCTGCAAGCTGATAGTCGCTATTGAGCAAATCCTTTTGCAACAGGTTTTGCAGGGCCTCCAGTAGTTCCGTCTTGATTTCGGTTTCATGGGCTGTTACCTCGGCCCGTTTGCAGTCATCAAGGCAAAGCTCGCAAGCTGTCGGGTGTTCACATCGCATTATTAGTTTTCTTGTACGTTCCATATTTACCTCTACTTTCCACCCCACAAGGGGGTAAAGGGTTAATGTTAAGGCTTACTCTGAATATAGTGTGATTTCTTTTCGATGGCCGGGCAGATTATTGTCGTTTTTATGGTCATCACAGAGATAGTAGGAATAAGTGAAAGTCATACTTCCTTGCGTATAATAGTCAACGATGCGCCATTTTACGTGTTTTTTACAATCAGGAACTTGACATTGCATTTTTCCATCCTTTCATTAAAGTTATCCAAAACATTCCAGCCCGGACACTGCTAATGTCCGGTAGGGAAGGTTTCAGGATTGGTTTCGCCGATTATTGTGGTCGCGGCGAGTTGACCGTATGGCGGCAGTGAGACAATACCCGATTTTTTCCAGTTCGGCTTTGAGTGCAGCGTATTCCGATGGGCGTGCAGGTTTTGTGCTGGAAATACAGTGATAATAGTTCGCTCCACCATGTTGTCCGACATGCTCATAAGACGCGCATAGATTGCCTTCAGTGTCGGCGGGGACTTCCGGGAACAGTGCTGATATGTCGCCGTTCGGCCATTTGCGGAATACTACTTTGGTTTCGCCGTGTAAGCAGTTGTGTTTCGCTGATGCTGTTAGTGTTTTCATTGTCTGTACTCCTAAAAAGGGTTTCAGTTAAAGTGCTTAGCCGGGTTATCGTATTTATCGGCTTCTGTCGGGTTATTTTGCAGCTGGCGTATACACGCGATACAATCAGCAATACGCGCCCGACGCTGTTTACGGTACTTGTCGTGCCGATTAGCAAAATCGGATTCGATAATACGCTTGTTGACAGTTATTTTATGAGCTATCATACTATCTCCAATTAAACCGCTTGCCCGGGCTGGAGCCATTAGCGGCGGGGCGTTAGTCGATACGAAACTGAACAAACAGGTGGGCCATAACGCGCTTAAAAGCCATGCGGAGCTTTAATTGTGCATCCTGAAACGCCTTTTCTCGTCCGGGGTAAAGGTCGTCGCCACGGTTAGTACGGGCTTGTTTGAACTCATCAATCTTGTCAATAAATTCTTCTAAGTAGCTGTCTAAGTTGTCCATTGTGCGTTCCCTTCATTAAAGTTATCAGTTAAGCCCCTGAACCTGAGTCGAACCACGGACCAGGCGGGGCATCAAGAAAACAGCCATTGAAAGCAATCAACACAGCAAACAAGGTCAACTCTTGCGGTGTTGTGCTTTTTTCCCAAAGTACCAAGTGCTCGATAGCGTTGCCCGGCTAATGGGGATTTGCAACAATCGCAAGGGGATTTGCCAAAGTGCGGATCTTCTGGCAATGGGGCAAGATTGTAAATGCCCTGTAAGTTGTCATGTATGATACGTCCTCTTGTTTGGTCGGTTAGCGTAATGTCTTTTGTGCTCATAACAGGTCTCCCTAAAAAAGGTTATAGTGATTAGTTGATTGTCGCAGACCGTCCGCTCCAGCGAACGCGAATGGGACTTGTTGCCGTATTCAGCGTCTTTTCACAATACGGGAACCGCTTAATTGTGTCATATCGCAGACAGACTTTTGCAACTTGCCATTCGGCAGCGAGTGAACCGATAAACAGGTGATTGGGTTTGCCGTACTCATAACCGGTTACACGGCCATTGCGGATACTGTACTCGACGAGATAATGCCATTTGCCCGCAATGTCTTTGCCTGCCAAAAAGATAAAATCGCCGTATTCCATGAGACTTTTCCTAAAAATAAGATTGACAGTACGTTCCATTACTGATACTATACAACACAACGGGCTGGGTGTCAAATAAATATATATTAACATAAGTGCAGCAAGGGCAAAGGGTTACATGAAAAGCAGCAAGATACTGCCAAAATTATGTTACTCACGGGGTTGAAAAGGGCGTATATAAGCAGGATAATGCTAAACATGACTGAAAGACCACTGACAAATAAACAGCAAGCCTTCTGCCGAGAGTACGTCAAAGACAGTAACGGTTCTCAAGCAGCGATAAGAGCAGGATACAGCAAAGCAGGGTCAACAGTGAGGGGTAGTGAGCTATTAACTAACCGTAAGGTAACACTGGAGATAAGCAGGATACAGGCTGGATTGGCGCAGGAAGTGGGATATAGCGTTGAACAGTGCCAAGCTGAGTATGAGCAGGCCCGTGTCCACGCTGTAACGCTAAACCAGCCCAGTGCAGAGGTAAGCGCCATTACAGGCAAGGCCAGGCTCTACGGTATGGACAAAGACCATGAGATAGGCTCAAAGGAGGCTGCTGTCCCTGTCACTGCCGAGCAGACTGAGGAGTACAGGGCCATGGCTTGTGCCGCTATCAAGCTCAAACTGAGTAAGGGAGCGTAATGATGAAGTATATCTTAATACTGTTAGTGCTGGTGTGTATCGGCGGTTGTGGTTTATCCTACCAGCCTGAGTACACGTACCTTGAGCTATCTGACTGGGTTGCAGGCTGCCATTGAGAGGGCGTAGTATGACAATAGCACTGCCGATACGAGCCGGTACTGTAGGCGACTGGGTACAGGTGCCCGGTACAAGCCACGCACAGGCCCTACAGGGCAGCGCCAGTCCACGATCAGGGCCAGAGGCGTACCACGGCAAGGGCAGGCAGGGACAGGGGCTCAGAAAGGGCATAACCCCCCAAGGGGGCGGTGGCCGTGTAATTCATAAGTAGCCGACAAATATATGTTAAGGAATGGAATAATGGACAAAGCCGATGTAGATATAGAATGTACTTGTGGCGTTATGAAGATTCATATTCCTGATGCTTATAAGTATTTTGCTGCTTATGAGTTTATCTGCACAGGTTGTGGTATAGCCCATAAGGGTCATGTGGCCGACCCTGATATGGTGCGTAACGTAACGCCTGAGCCCAAAAACCCGACTGGGTCAAAACTGAGTAAAGAGACAGAGGATATTTAAGCAGCCCCCGCATATATGTGGTATTTAGCAATACTGGACAAGAGAGGTAGACATGGCTAACGCATTAAAAACTATTGAGCAGGGCTTGCCTAATGGCACTTTGTACTCAGAGCAGAGTATGGAATACTCGTATAGAGCGTTTAAGGTGTCGCCGGTGTTTCTCGCCAAGCACCCGCAGTTTGACTGGTTGGACCATATTACCCAGACGTTTAGTAATTGCCTTAGAGGTACGATTCACAGATTTATGACGGTGGTTTAGATATGGAACTAACAGCGTTTATCCTATTCGGCTTACTTGCAGCCATGACCGCGACTTGGGTGGTTTTAATGGCTAAGGCGTTACGCAGGGCTAAACCGCCTTTGTTCGGGGCTTACCGGGCTCCGGTTGTGCCGCCTGTCCCGGAATTACAGCCATAAGTCCTTTGTTTGAGAGGTAGACATGAGTAAAACAGCAGCAGAACGTCAAAAAGAGTACAGGGACAGGCAGCGTAACACACAAAATGCCATGGCGACAGCGGCAGGCGTTATAATCCCCGTCCTCGACGATGGGATAGAGCGTAACGCGCAGATGGTAACGGAATCACCCAAAAGCGTTACGGTGGAGCATGGGTGTAACGCGCAGATGGTAACGGCAGGCGTTACGGCTGTTACAGGTGAGTCCTGCACAGAATTGGACCCGACAGACCATGCCTTGATTGATGGGCGTGGCGGATTAGCTGACTACTATGCCAATCCTGACAAATACATTCCCCGCACTGAACCGGACAAGCTCAACTGGGGCCCGTGGCTGAATACCGCCGAACTTAACGTGGCGGGGCTCAAAGCTAATCGCGTGCCCATTCCGGGCGATTGGGATTACGAAGGAGTAGGACATGAATGACTTATACCAATTACTTTGGCAGTTTCCTGGCGGTCATGTCGAATTAAAGTCCCAGATGAACATAACCGAGCATATGGCTGGTTTGCCTGTTGAGGGTCCAGCGGCAGTGGCACGCGAAATATACGAATGGGAACGGGACACCTTTGCCCGGTACCCCTTGCCAGAAGGGGCAACGTGGCTGTTTTGCAATGAAGAATCGAAGTATTTTGTTTTGTGCGATCCCAGCACTTACGAGGTTGTTACATGAACAGACGACAATTAGCTAAAAACGGGTTTCTTGGCTTGTGCGGGGCCTTGCTGGGCAAGAAGGTGGTTGAGCCTGTTGAATCCCTGACTGCTTCTACCGAGGGCGATAAATGCGAGACGCTAAATACAAACTTTATCATCTTCCCAAACCACCCTGCCAACTCGACAGAGCCGATTCCGCCCGGCTGGGACTTCTTGAACGAACCCGGAGAGGATGTCTATAATGGCTAAATCAACAGAAGATGAGAAATTTGAATTAGCCGTATTGGCTGGCTGTGCAACTGTTGTATTTGAAGATGACAAAGGCGCGTACCGAATGAAGACTAAGTATCCATGTGGTTTTTACCATGACGGAAGCAAATGGGTTGTCGTGGAGGCCGTCAATGGCTAAACTAACCCGCGCGAAAGCCAAGAAAATACTCAAACATGGCTCTGTCCGGGGCCATAAGCTCACAAAGGCGCAAAAGGGCCTGTTTGGGGCCAGGGCAGGCGGAGCGAAGTTGAGGAAGAAACGATGAGTAAATTCAAGGACATAAAAGACGGTGAAGCCGTAACCCTTCATTATTGGCAAGCGTTAAAAACAAAAGGCACGAAAATGAATTTTTGTTGTTGTGATTGTGGATTAGTGCACAATGTTGTGTTCGTCCCGTTAAAAACGCGGTTGAAAGTATATTTCTGGCGGGATAACCGTCGCACTGCGAACCGCAGAAGGAGAAAGAAACGATAAGGAGAAAGCAATGGTAAGTGGAACAATACGGAATGATGTTATTGTAAGAACCGAATTAGGAGAAGGTACTGGCGATATGCGATATCAGACCAATGACGGAAAGTGGTGGAAAAAGTGGGAAGGTGAAGATATTAGGACTGGCGACGAAATACGTCAGTTGCGGTTGGAATGACGCAGAACCTTGAAAATGCCCTTTTTGATTTACGAGAGGCCCGCAGAGATATCTTCTCGGAGACGGGCAACCCAAGCAATGATATGGAACAGGAAGAGGCCCTTGAAGTGATACAGATGAAGCTAAACGAAGTCGAGAGCTTAATTAACGCTTATTAGGAGAAAAGGAATGGATCATCTGCATGTTGATATTGCCCGTGGTGAAAGATGTGTTTTAGTTTTTGTGAGCAATGGCTGTGGAAAAGTGAAGCAATACGAATACGAACAAGATGCGGATTTAATAATGTCTATTCGTGATGGATTGGCTAAGTGGGAAAATGGTGATGAGAATTTCAGGCTGGACGATAAATGACTGACCCGGAACATGACAATGAGCAGATGATGCGGTTTGACCCCGGTTACTGGGCCTGCCAGTGTCCTATCAAACTACAGGCCGCTGTATTCAGTTTCCATGGCCGTGAATACCAGGTAGAGCCTATGTCTACCCTTGCCCGCCGGAAGTGTTATATGAAGGCTGCCCAGTTCTTCGGTGCTACCGAGATGGAAACCATCGACGATATGCACGGCATGATAAAGGGCAGATACAAATTGGGCGTTGCCCATATCTTTCCTACCAATGACGAAGTTGGTGAGTTCAGTAAGTCCCGGTTCAAACCCCTGATAGCCAACAACAAGACTTTTATCGGCAAATATGTCAAAGACCAAAAAGGCGGGACGGACACTACTTCCTTGAAAAAGGTTTGCAGTGCGTTCCTGTATTTACGCGGTGCACGCCTGAGCCAGAAGATAGGAGATTCCGCTGAAAGCACCTCTTCCAAGACCGCTGGTTTTTCGGTTGATAAGTGTGTATTCGACGAAGTGGACTACATGGACGTTGATGTAATCGAGAAG
>SDBS01001648.1_pt1 | contig 22615 bp, 18 predicted proteins | sample 2277091 | NCBI WGS metagenome assembly SDBS01 (sample SAMN10404972, study PRJNA504765) | marine sediment metagenome | isolation source: marine sediment core GS10_PC15, 163 cmbsf | place: Arctic Ocean: Southern Knipovich Ridge | collected 2010
CGCTAATCTGTCCCTGGCCGCATCCCGGACGATACGTAAAGAGGATTACAACCGTTGAGCGCTTCGATTCAGGTGAAACTATCCGCTGGTCGGACCTGAATATTCATCTAATCGCCAAACACAATTTCTTCGAGGGCCGAGGCGCTGCGTTTAGAATTGAGCCCGAGAAATTGATTAATGTTATCTTCTAAATAAAATGGTTCGATAGTTGAGATCAGAGAAGTTGCCCAACGTTTTAAGATAGCGGCTATGAAAGCCTTATTTTCCTGCCATTGTTTTGGTACGCTTATGAGCCTAAAGAAATTGGCACCCTTTAGGGTGGTAAAATCCGCGAGTAGCATTATTAATATCATTGTAAAGCTCCTTATCCACGCAAAAGCGTTCATTTTTGGCCTTTCTTCAAATTGGGATTGTTTTGGCTTTGTTTTTTGGCCCATCAGAGTGTCTAAATTCCTGTATCTCATTGTTAAGAAAGTATTTATGTTCTTTTGCCATTTCCTAAATTGGGTTTGTTTTGCATAATTGAGTGTATCTGGGAATATGTTATAATTGAAAGAGTTCCTAAGTCGCCTAAATCGCATAAAGTGAGCTAAAGTTGGATTTTGGATGCTCATGATTGGTAATCCCTTTCGATTGATTATTGACGATTTTAGGTTGATTATTGGGTATTTGTTAATTGTCTGGGTCTGCTGGCCCTGTGACCTTGCTTTGTGAGCAGTTTGTAAAAAAGGTAAAGTTAGAATGTCTGTATTTCGTCGATTATTGACGATTTATGTTAGCCATAAGGCTAATATATGCACATTATAACATTTTATCGAACAAATAGAAAGCGAAATAAATAAAAAAGTCCGTGACTTGACACTGTAAATTAGTTTTGAGTTTTGAGTGTTTAGTTTTGAGTTAGACCTTTTCAAATGATTATTGATTAACAGGGATTTTGGGTGAAAAAGTGGTTGATTTTGGTGGTTTTTTCTTTGTTTTTTAGCGTTTTTTGTCGAAAATTTGTCGATTTTCGATGTTTACCATCGGATATTTGTGTTTAGCTCCCCTGTTACGAGTCAGGTGGGTAGTTCCCGGGGACAAGCTCCGGCCAGCAAGAGCATCATACAATCACGCAGACGCGAAGCGGCGGAGTGCTAAAAAGTAGTGCGAACCGCAGGCAGTACATTAAAGGGGGTTTTTGGTCAATAATTTGGTTGATTTTGTTGATTTTTGATGGTATTTTCTGGTTTTTGAGAGGTTTTGCAGAGATTTTGCATAAAATAGGGATATTTTTAGGAAATGGCGGGAATTGGTTGAAATACAAAGATATAACTGATAGTTTGATTATGACAATTGGTAACTTGCGAAAATAAATGAGTGAAATTAGGTTCTTGTTTTTATTTATATAGAATGGACTCTATGTTATGAGGTACTATGGCGGAAAGCGAAAATTACTAGAGTTTATTAGTGAAGGTGTTGCAAAAACAGGAATTAATAGCGGGGCTATTTTCTGCGATCTTTTTTCTGGAACAACTGTAGTCTCTAAGTTTTTCAAAAAAAAGGATTTTACTGTTTACGCAAATGATTTTTTAGAGTTCTCATACTCATTATCTCGATCTTATATTCAAACAAATCGAATCCCATCCTTTAAAGGTTTATGCGATACTATTGCGTTTACTGATAAAGAAAAAAGAATTAAACAAATAATAGAATATCTCAACGATTTGAATCCTAAGAAGGGTTTCATCTATCAAAACTATTGTCCTAAAGGAACGAAGAATTTAGAATACCAAAGAATGTATTTCACAGATATAAATGGGATGAAGATCGATGCAATTAAAGAGAAACTTGACGAATGGAAATATTGGTTGCAGACAATGAAAACCTTAAGTTGATCGATGTGCTACAAGGTTCATTTAAGAACGTTACTGAGATTAAGTTCTCAGTCGCTTTTTTGAAATCATCAGGTTTAAACCTTATAAAATCAGACTTGAAAAATATTCTCAAAAACAAGGCACAAGTCGAATTCTTAGTAGGTCTCGATTTCCGCACTACTGATCCAAATTCGTTATTCGAGTTGAAATCCTTGCAAAAATCATACGACAACCTCCGACTCTTCTGCTTTAGTGAGCCCAATAAGCATCCTTTTCATATTTTTCACCCCAAATTGTACCTTATCAAAAACAAAACAGGCCAATTTACAGCAATAGTAGGTTCTTCAAACCTAACAAGAGGTGGACTTACTGATAATGTGGAGCTAAACATTATCTTAAAAGGAAAAAGTACAGAAAGCGAAATTCTCCAACTTTTGAATTTCTACTTGAGAATGAGATTACGGGAAAGTGTGTTTGAACCTAGCATGGAATACATTGAGGGTTATCAGAGTGTTTACAAAACAGTTTTGACACATCACGATACGGCTTTTAAAAAAACCGAAACAAAAAAGGAAATACAAAAACTTAAGGAAATTGAGGAAATTCTTCCTGGAACCAGACCTACTACAAGAAGACTTATAATCGACGCAATGAAACAACTCTCCAAAACCACTGAAGGATACGTTGAACTACAAGACATCTACAAATACGTAAAGTCACAACTCAGAGAAAACGGTGTAGATTTTTCGGATGTTGTTGACATAAATGCAAATACAAGACACGCAATTTATGACGATATGGTCGGTTGGAAGGGTATATACAACAGAGGATACTTTGAAAGAAAATCTGCTTATTCCGGACTATTTCGTTTGACTAAAGCTGGATTGGACTTTCAAGGAAGGTAGAGTTATGTGTGAAAGAATTATTTGCCGTTGCGGAACAGAAATGGATTACGATAGCTTGGAAACTACCGTATTAGTAGATGACAACCTCGAAAATGCTGTGATTTCCGACCTTGAAGTATTTCTTTGCTCAAATTGCGAGAACAAGATGTGGATCTATATGATAGATAACTGTACCCCCGTACAATTTCTAACTCTGTCTAACCAAAATTAAATCTCAAAGCCTAAACTTCTTTAGAGGCAAGGATTTCAACATTTATTTTGAGATTCATAATGCAAACTGGAAAATGCCAGTACAGTTATGTTCTTTGCTTCAAGGCGATCCGTTGAATATACCTGTCCAAACAATTGATTGGGGACATCCTAATATTAGAAATGGATTTGCAAAAGAATATCACAAAGGGAGAGAAAACGCTTGGGCAAGAGAGCATCAATTAAAGATATTTGCTGAAGATTTTGAGTCTATAGGTTTTAGGATTGAGCATAAAAATAAAATATTAAACGAAATGGCGGATTGCAATCGAAACCTAAAGCCACATTCTGATAACAAGCTATGTATGCCACCTAAGAAAATAACAAAGACAAAAGTCGATCATCCCCAAGAGGATTCCGAGAAACTTCCAGATGAAATAAGATGTAAACATTTTGATGCTTACTGGCAGGTATGCAAAGGATTAGGTTGCACGCAATGAGAAAGTTAAAAATATATTGAGAATTTAAATAAATGCCATACAAATTAGAAAAAGATATGTACCCAGCAGTTGCCAAATGGTTAACAGCTTATTTGCAGCATAAATTTCCCAAGGCCAAAATAAAATCGTATGACACTTCCCAAGAAAACCTTAGCGATTTTATTCGTAGGAAAAAACTTAATAAATATTTTCCAGAAGCTGAGACATATGTTATTAAAGTTGACATTACGGGTGTCGTAGAAGATAAAGGCAAGTTTGTATTTGGTTTTGTCGAATGCAAGAAAACACCCATAAGTTTAAAAGACATTTCACAATTAATAGGTTATTCTAAAGTTGTTATTCCATACTTTTCGATTATTTTATCACCGAAGGGAATAAGTACACCTGTAAATAAATTAATCAATATTTATAGAAGATACGATGTGTTGACCTATCGTGACAGGCAAATGGTTAGGATTGCTACTTGGAATAAAGAATCGGGAGATATCGAGACTGCCAGCTTACTGCCTCATGGCTATCATCTTTGAAAAGGGTAAGGCTGAGAATTGGATTAATCAAGAACTAAAGAAATTAGATGAGGTCTTGGCTATTAAGATATAACACTTATAAACAGTCTTAATAATAATTTGGGAGAGGAAATTGTGAGCAAGAAGGCCCTATACAAACATAAAAGGCCGGGGACTTTTCGATTGACTCCCGAATAGTCGGGATTTGCGCTGCGCTTCAATATTGGGATTGAGGATTGCTGGATCGGTAGATGCACTTGCCGAGAAGATTGGCAACGCGGTTCGCAATGAAATAAAGAAGCGTTTCAAAGAGGCCGTAGAGAAAAAGAATCATGCCGAAGAGAGTGTCGAGGAGGGCAGAGAGTTCGTTGAGGCGTATGTGCAGTACGTTCACTTTATAGAGGGCATACACAATATGGTCGCAAAGGGGGCAGAACATCAGCACGGAGAAAATTAGTTTCAAATGGTTTGGCCGGGCTGCGACTGGCTCGGCTCAGGATGAAGGGTTATATAGCATTTATGCCCCCGATCCCCGGCAGAAGAGCCGTGTAAGCACACCCGGGGGTAAACTCCAAAGCATGTAAGCACATACTCCCCTGCTGCGAGTCAGGTGAGCAGCTCTCGGAGATAAACTCAGGGCAAGCTCTGGCCAGCATGAGGTGCCTTATAGGCACGTAAATATCATTATAGGCAGGTAGATAATAGCAGAAGTCCTGTGATGGACGTAGTACATAAAAACAGTGCCGAACCGAAGGCAGAAATGCCCCCGATCCCCCGGCAGGCAAGCAGGTAAGCACACACCGAGGGTAAACTCCAAAGCAAGTGAGCTAACATCGAGGGTAAACTTTAAGATTTAACATTGATGGTAGTGTGGCCGGGGCGCTGGAGAGGATCGAGAAGGCGGGGACGGTTGTTTCGAGCGTTACGGCGCTGAGGGATGCGGGCTTTGCGATAGCGGGGTGGCTTTCGGTCCATGCGGAGAAGCTTGTACCGGTGCTCGATAGACTTTGGCCTGGTTGAGAAGAGTGGATGGATTCGCATCAAATTAGACTTGCAAGAACCTGCACGATGCGATTAAAGTATATAAAAGCATAGCCTGTTGGCGGCTGACCGAGATAACCTCTCTGTTACAACGCCAAATATTGAAAACGTAGTGGCACAGTGCACGGATGAGTAGAAGTTGATATCTACTATGTGCTAATTGGCTCTGAGTTTTGCCTGAACGGGAGATGCCATGACCTTTAGAAGCGAGCAGGATACTATGGGTGAAATGAATGTGCCCGAAGGCGCCTACTACGGGGCACAGACAGCACGATCACTACAGAATTTCGAAATCGGAACGGAAAAGATTCCCCTTGAAGTGATCAGAGCATTCGGGATACTGAAGAAAGTAGCCGCCCTGGTCAACTGTGAACTCGGCCTGCTGTCCGAAGACAAGATGCATTTGATTGCCCGAGCCGCGGAAGAAGTCATCGAGGGCAAACTTAACGACCACTTTCCCCTTAGTGTATGGCAGACTGGTAGTGGTACGCATACGAACATGAACCTCAATGAGGTGATTGCCAATAGGGCCATAGAACTGGCGGGCGGCGTCCTCGGCAGTAAGAAGCCCGTGCATCCTAATGATGACGTTAACAAGTCCCAATCGTCCAACGATTCCTTCCCCACTGCTATGCATATTGCCGTGGCCACTGAGATTACACACAGGCTGCTCCCGGCCGTGGAGGCCCTGGCGGCTATCCTGCAAAAGAAAACCAGCGAATTCAAAAACATTGTTAAGATAGGTCGTACACATTTGATGGATGCGGTTCCCCTAACGCTGGGTCAGGAATTCTCCGGGTACGCAACACAAGTCGAACGTGGTTACCAACGTATTACGCAGTGCCTGCCCCGTCTCTATGAACTGGTCCTTGGCGGAACCGCAGTGGGAACCGGACTGAACACGCATCCTGAATTTGCAGTGCGCGCGGCACAGAAAATCGCCGATCTAACAGGACTGCCTTTTGTATCAGCCGGCAACAAGTTTGAAGCGCTTGCAGCCCACGACACCATGGTGGAAACCAGCGGCGCCCTCAAAACGCTTGCAGTGTCACTTACTAAAATAGCCAACGACATCCGGTGGTTATCCTCCGGCCCGCGCTGCGGCATCGGCGAACTCAGTTTGCCGGCCAACGAGCCCGGCAGTTCTATCATGCCCGGCAAGGTCAACCCGACTCAGTGCGAGGCGCTGACCATGGTAGCTGCGCAGGTCATGGGAAATGATACCACGATAACGTTTGCCGGGGCGTCGGGCAACTTCGAGCTGAATGTATATAAGCCGGTCATCGTCTATAATCTGCTGCAGTCCATGCGGCTTCTGAGTGATGGGTGCAGGAGCTTCGGTGAAAAATGCGTGGCCGGCATCACGGCAAATGAAACCGTTATAGCCGGACACGTGCGAAACTCACTTATGCTGGTCACTGCATTGAATCCTTATATTGGATACGACAAAGCCGCCCAGATTGCCAAGCAGGCGCATACGCAAGGTACGACGTTGAAAGAGGCCGCCATTTCTCTGGGCTTTTTGACCGCCGAGGAGTTTGACCGTGCTGTCGTACCGGATATGATGATTGGTCCGCGGAAAGAAGAGGGCTAAGTATTAATTATTGCAGGGTGACCCTGAGCGGCATTTATGCCGAACAGAAGTCTAAAATGGAGAAGGAATTGAAATCATGAAAGATACAATCGCCGAACAAATCTTGAGCGCACACCTGGTCGAAGGAAAGCTCAAGGAAGGGGCTGAGATCGGCTTGGCGATTGATCAGATATTGACCCAGGATGCAACCGGAACCGTGGTGTACCTGGAATTTGAATCACTGGGAATCCCCATGGTCAAGCCAAAGGTTTCGGTCAGCTACGTTGACCACAATATCATTCAAACGGACTCACGCAACGCGGATGATCACCGGTTCCTGCAATCATGTGCTGCGAAATTCGGTGTTGTCTTTTCGCCGCCCGGCAACGGCGTGTCCCATCATGTACATCGCCAGCGGTTCGGTATTCCGGGACAGACACTATTGGGATCCGACAGTCACACGACCACGGGCGGCTGTCTGGGCATGCTCGCTATGGGCGCCGGCGGCGTTGAGGTCGCCATGGCCATGGCGGGTCATCCGTACTATATCGAGACGCCGAAGGTCTGGGGAATCTACGTCGAGGGCCGATTCCAGCCGTATGTGTCCGGCAAGGATCTTATTCTCGAACTGCTACGCCGGCACTCGTGCAAGGGCGGCACTGGCAAAATAATGGAGTTCTACGGACCTGGCGTTAACAAGATGGATATGAGCGCTCGGGCTACTATTGCGAATATGTCCGTTGACATGGGATTTACGGCCGCGATATTCCCCTCCGACGAAGAAACCAGGTTGTTCCTGGCGCAGAATGACAGAGAGCACCACTGGATAGAGCTGAAGACAGGTTCTAATCCCCAGTGGAATGAAAAAACCGAGATCGATTTGAGTGAGATTGAGCCTATGGTTGCCTGCCCATCGAATCCAGACAATGTGAAAAAGGCATCCGAACTGTCGGAAATCGACGTTCATCAGGTCATCATCGGTTCATCCTGTAACGGCAGCTACCGCGATTTCATGATTGCCGCCAAAATAATGGAAGGCAAGACCAGAAACCCAAACGTCAGCTTCGAAATCAACACAGGAAGCAGACAAACGCTCGACAACGTTCTGGCAGCGGGAGGTATCACTGCTCTGGTCGAGACTGGGGCGCGAATCCACGAGTCCGGCTGCCTCGGGTGTATCGGCATGGGTCAGGCACCGGCCACAGGCACCGTGTCCCTGCGCACCTTCCCGCGAAACTTCAAGGGTCGCAGCGGCACCAAGGACGACCAGGTATATCTTTGTTCCCCGGAAACGGCCGCCGCTTCAGCTCTCACTGGCCGGATAACCGACCCCCGTACACTCGGTGACATGCCGGAGATCCCCTATCCCCGGAAATTCAAATATAGAAGTGACTGGTTCATCCAGCCACCGGCAGACCCAGCGGCGGTGGAGATAATTCGCGGTCCCAACATCCAACCGCTGCCTGAGTTCCCGCCGCTCGCTGATGCGCTGGAGGGAACAGTTCTAATCAAGGTCGGTGACAACATAAGTACCGACATCATCATGCCCGCCGGGAACAGGGTATTGCCGTACCGCAGTAACATCCCGGCGATCAGTGAGTTTGTATTCGAGATAATTGACCCGGAATTCCCGGCGCGGGCCAAAGAACGCGGGGGCGGGGTGGTGGTTGGTGGAGAAAACTACGGCCAGGGCTCTTCCCGAGAACATGCTGCAATAGCGCCTCGATACCTGGGAGTCTTCACGAAGATTGCCAAGAGCTTTGCGCGGATTCATAAAGCGAATCTGGTTAACTTTGGGATTCTGCCACTGGTCTTTGCTGATCCGGCCGATTATGAATCAATCGAGCAGGATAACAAAATATCCATTCCCGACATCAAGAGGGCCGTTGCTGATGGCGCATCGGAAATTCAGATTTTGGTCGAAGGCCGAAAAGTGGTAACGCGGCTCGATGTATCGGGCCGTCAACGCCGTATTCTCCTGGCAGGCGGAATGCTCAATCTGGCAAAACAAAATACCTAACCGCTGCGTAGAAAAGAATACTATGAGCAGGTCATTAAAGCATGAATTTGATGCCGTGATTGTGGGTTCGGGAGGCGCCGGTCTTTATACGGCGCTCGAAGCCAGCCGTGCGCCGGGCGCTAATCGGACAGCCGTTATCTCAAAGCTGCTGCCTATTCGTAGTCACACCGGTTCGGCGCAGGGAGGAATCGGTGCCGCACTCGGCAATATCGAAGAGGACAAGCCCGAGTGGCATGCGTTTGACACGGTCAAAGGCGGTGACTATCTTGTCGATCAGCAGGCCGCCGCTATCTTGGCTGATGACGCCGTACAGGCCGTGTATGATCTTGAAAACCGCGGCTTACCCTTTAGCCGGACGTCGGAAGGAAAGATTGACCAGCGCCGGTTCGGAGGTCATACAAGAAATTTTGGCGAAGCGCCCGTGAGGCGGGCGTGTTACGCCGCCGATCGCACAGGGCACATGATCCTCCAGACGCTGTACCAGCAATGCATCAAGAACAACGTTTCGTTTTTTGATGAGTTTCACCTCGTGGACGTGCTGATTGACGGACGCAAATGCATGGGGGTTGTTGCGCTGGAACTGGCTACAGGCGCGATACATGTTTTTCATGCCAAGGCCGTATTAATAGCGACCGGTGGTTTCGGTCGCATGTTTCGCACCACGTCCAATGCCTACGCGAATACCGGAGACGGTCCCGCGGTCCTCGCACGCCGGGGTGTTCCACTCGAGGACATGGAGTTCTTCCAGTTTCATCCCACCGGCATTAGGGGCATGGGGATACTCATCACCGAAGGAGTCCGGGGTGAAGGCGGAATTTTACGAAACGGCAAAGACGAACGCTTCATGGAACAATATGCGCCGACACTGCTGGATCTTGCTCCCCGTGACATGATTGCCCGGGCAATAGTAACAGAGATTCGGTCGGGCAGAGGCGTGCTGAGTGATCCTTCACAGGATGACTATGTACACCTTGACGCAACCCATCTGGGTAGGGACGTGCTGAATAAGAAGTTGCCGGACATCTGCGATTTCTGCCGCACGTATCTCAGCCTTGACCCGGCTGACAAGCCGATTCCCGTTCAGCCGACCGCGCATTATGCCATGGGCGGTATTCCCACGGACCTCAACGGCCGGGTAATCGCCGATCCCGAAGGTGGTGTGTACGAAGGTTTGTATGCGGCCGGTGAATGCGCCTGCGTGTCGGTCCACGGTGCCAACCGCCTGGGAACTAATAGTCTCGTAGATCTCATCGTGTTTGGCAGACGTGCCGGGAGGGACATGTCCGAGTTCGTCAACCAGGTGGATATCGGCGTGGTACCGGCTGATGCCGCGGATGGGGCCAAGGAGATTCTGGATAGGCTCAGCAACCAACGCGGCCATGAGCAGGCTGAAAAGATCAGGGCTTCTATGAAAACCATCATGATGGACGTTGTGGGGATATACCGCCATGGCGATGAGATGGCCAAAGCTGTGCGACAGCTTCAGAGCCTGCGGCAAGCAACGGAGCAGGTCCGCCTGGGCGATATGGGCAAGGCCTACAATACGGATCTGCTGGAACTGTTGGAACTTCAAAATCTGCTGGACCTGGCATTTGTCACGGCGGCGTGCGCGCACAACCGTAAGGAAAGCCGCGGAGCACATGCTCGGGAGGACTTCCCGGACCGAGATGACGAGACTTATTTAAAACACACGCTCGCCTGGCTTGACGGTGGGACGGTCCGCCTTGACGTCAAGCCGGTGGATTTGTCAATCTGGGAGCCCAAGCCGCGCAAGTATTAGCCGGAACGTCTCAGGCTTGCTAATGAAACGGACAGGAAGACTTCGTGACGCCGCCAATTCCGAAAGGGCTCACGCAAAGACATAGTGGGAGTAAAACATGAACATCACCCTCAGAATAAGACGCTACAATGCCGAGACTGATAATGCCTCGAGGTACCAGGACTTCGAGGTTTCCGTTAAACCGACAGACCGGCTTCTGGATGCTCTTATGTTCATCAAACGCAATCTCGACGGTACGCTATGCTTTCGCAAGAGTTGTGCCCACGGCGTGTGTGGCTCGGATGCGATGACCATTAATGGTGTTGAGCGACTCGCCTGTAAAACACTAATTCGGGATGTAGCCGACCATGAGAATGCCGTGGTTACCATCGAACCCCTAAAGTCGCTGCCCGTACAGCGTGACCTCATGGTCGATTACACACGCTTCTTTTATACCTACAGGATCGTGAAACCTTTTCTGATTCCGGTGCAAAAAACGAAGCACGGAGAAACCATCCAAACGCCGTCCGAGCGGAGCAGGTTTGACGACCCGACCAAATGTATCCTCTGCGCATCCTGCCATTCATCGTGTCCGGTGGTGGCGGAAAATGATCCGGACTTCATCGGGCCGGCAGCAGTGTTGCAGGCAGCTCGATTTGTATTCGACAGCCGGGATGAAGGGATAGGCCCGCGTCTTGAGGCGCTGGATGATTCTCACGGTGTCTGGCCATGCGAAAACCATTTCCAATGCACGCGCGTGTGCCCGCGGGGCATCAAGGTCACGAAAAACATCAACATGGTAAAACGCGCCATAAAGGCATTTAAGGAGCAAAGCCATCAAGATATATGAGCACCAAGCTCGTGAACTGCTCCAGCAGTATGGTATTACTGTTCCACAAGGAGAGCTGGCAAGTACCCCGGAACAAGCCGCGGAAGCCGCTGCCGCCTGGGGCGGGAAGGCCATGATTAAAGGCCAAGTGCTGACGGGGGGCCGCGGCAAAGCTGGAGCTGTCCGAGCAGTGTCGTCGAAAGAAGAAGCGGAATCGGTGGCGCGTGAGATACTGACGATGTCCGTGAAGGGTTTTCCCGTGCAGCAGTTGCTCGTTACGGAGTTGGTGGACATCCATACCGAATACTATGCGGCCATTACTGTTGACCGGGAGGCCAGGTCGGTGGTATTGATAATCAGTTCTGCCGGAGGCATGAATATAGAAGAAGTCGCTGTTCGAGAACATGAAAAGATCCGGCGCTTTGCAATGACCGGCGTCCAGGGATCGGACAGCATGGATACCCTGGCGAGATGGCTTTCGGTTTCGTTTCCGGATCAGACACTCCGGACTCAGGCGGTCCAGATTGCGCAAAACATGTATCGGCTCTTCCGCGATAAAGACTGCTCCCTCGTAGAGATCAATCCGCTCGTGCACACCGCGCAGGACCGCTTGATCGCTGCAGATGCAAAGATTGTTTTTGATGATAATGGGGTTGAGAAGCATCCTGATATCGCCCGGCTCAGCAATCCGGAGGAGTACACTGACGATGAGCTGGAAGCCAGGGCTGCCGGTTTGAGCTTTGTCAGCTTGTCCGGTGAGATCGGCTGCATGGTCAATGGCGCGGGCCTGGCAATGGCAACGATGGACGGCATCAAGCTGGCTGGCGGCAGTCCAGCCAACTTCCTGGATGTCGGGGGAAGCTCGAATCCACAGAAGGTCCTCGAGGCAATGCGCATCCTCCTTAGGAACAAGCAATTAAAGGTCATTCTTATCAATATCTTCGGAGGAATCACACGCTGCGATGACATTGCCAAAGGCATTCTTTTGGCCCGGTACCAGCTTGGTATCACCGTGCCCATAATCATCCGGCTCATCGGCACCAATGAGGAGAGAGGCCGCAACATGCTAAACGAGGCGGGCCTGATTGTCACCCGCTACATGACCGATGCCATCCAGGATGCCGTCAATTGCGCACGGGAAGGATCAAAACCGTGAGCATTCTGATAGATAAACAGACGAAGATCATCGTACAGGGAATCACCGGACGAGATGGTTCATTTCATGCCGAGGCCATGCTGAAGTACGGAACGCAGGTGATCGGAGGCGTTACCCCAGGCAAAGGCGGCAGCCAGGTGGGAAAACTTTCCGTATTCGACACGGTCAAGGAGGCCGTGGCAGCGACCGGGGCCCAATGCTCGGTGGTTTTCGTTCCTGCCGCCTTTGCATCGAACGCAATCCGCGAGGCGGCGGACGGCGGAATATCACTCATCGTCTGTATCACCGAAGGTATTCCAGTGTTAGAGATTGTCGATCTTTATCATGAGCTGAAACACAGGAAGGTACGTCTGATCGGTCCGAACTGTCCGGGAATCATCTCGCCCGGAAAGAGCAAGGTCGGCATAATGCCGGATTACATTCATAAAGCGGGCGGGATCGGCGTTATCTCACGGAGTGGAACCCTGACCTATGAAGTCGTATTTGATCTGAGCGAGAAGAACCTGGGTCAATCGACCTGTGTCGGTATTGGAGGCGACCCTATCGTTGGCACGGGATACGTTGATCTGTTGGAGATGTTCGAGAATGACGAAGAGACCGAAGCGATCGTACTGATAGGAGAGATAGGTGGTGATGAAGAGGAGAAGGCCGCATCATTTATCAAGAAGTCCGTACACAAGAAGGTGGTCGCATTCATCTCTGGATGTACGGCCCCGCCGGGAAAGCGGATGGGACATGCCGGCGCGATTATTTCAGGTGGGAAAGGCGGCGCCGAGGAGAAGGTCAAGGCCTTGCAGCAAGCAGGTGTAATTGTCGTGGACAGGCCCGATCAAATCCCGGATGTGCTCTAAATACGCATTGTTGAACACTGATGGCTGCTTGACTGTAGTACTCACATAGGAATTGAACGCAGAGATAAGGTGAAGATTGATGTCGGATTTAACCGCAGTCGATTGAGCGAAACCGGATGTATAGTAGGCCTGGGTCGAGGATATTTCGATTGACAAGCGCTGAAGATGATGCTAAGATTCCTCCTGATATTGCAAAGCTATTACTAAGTGAGCCTTCGGCGGCAACCCGAGTATGACCGGACTTCATATTGATTATGGATAACGTGTCCTACATTGAAAATCTATGCCGTGAATGGGAGAAAGATCCGTCCTCGGTCGGTGCGGCATGGGATGCTTACTTTCGTGACAACACAAACACGAATATCATGTTGCCACAGGCAGCGACACAGGCCGGGGTGTCCGACATGGCCTATCGGCAGAGCCGCGTTGACAGTTTGCTTTGGGCCTACCGAGACATCGGATATCTGTATGCTTGTTTGAATCCTCTCGGCGGAAACTTTGGGCCGGACCATAACTATCTCCACAGAGATAATGTTGTCGCCTACGAGAGGTTAACGCTTGATGAATTCGGAATTAAGGAGGATGATCTTGACACCGTTTTCTCGGCGGGCCGTGCAATGAAACCATCGACTGCACCGTTGCGGGACATCATCGAGGCATTTCGTGAAACCTACTGCGGCTCAATCGGCGTTGAATTCCTGCACATCCAGGACAAGCGCATAAGACGCTGGCTAATAGACAAAATGGAATCGATCCACAACCGGCCGACGTTGGACGTTGGCCAGAAGCGAATCATACTGGAGGATCTGCTGAGAACCGAAGCACTGGAACATATGCTGCACCAGTCTTTTGTGGGCCAGAAGCGGTTCTCGCTCGAGGGCTCGGAGGCGATGATTCCGGGACTGCACTTCCTTGTGGACAGCGCCGGCCGCTATGGTATCGAGGACTATGTCCTGGGGACCACACACCGAGGACGGTTGGCGATTCTAAATACCATCCTGCACATGACACCGGAGGAGATTTTCTCCACATTCGAGGAAAACTTCGAACCCTGGATGTACGGCGGTGGCGGTGACGTGAAATACCACATCGGCTACGAGACCGATCATGTACTCGAAGACGGCGGCACCGCACACATAAGCATGTGTGCGAACACGAGCCACCTGGAATCAATCGATTCGGTGGTTATCGGCAAGGCTCGGGCCCTGCAGGACAGAAAAGGCGACTGTAAACGTGTCCTGCCCGTGCTGTTACATGGCGACGCGGCCTTCTCGGGCCAGGGAGTTGTGGCTGAGACCCTTAATTTCTCACGGCTCCAAGGATACGCCACAGGAGGAACCATTCACATAATCATCAACAATCAGATCGGTTTTACCACTTCGGTCCGCGATGCGCGTTCTTCTTGTTTTCCTACTGATGTGGCCAAGGCGCTTCCCATTCCAATATTCCACGTCAACGGCGACGACCCGGAAGCCCTTGTATACCTCGCCGACCTGGCGCTGCAGTTCCGGCAGACCTTCAGCACGGACTGTGTTCTGGATGTTCTTTGCTATCGGCGGCACGGACATAATGAGACGGATGAGCCGGCCTTCACCCATCCGCGCATGTACAAGATTATCAGGGATCACCCGACTATCGGCACTATTTATGGTGAACATTGTGCCCGGATCGGTGTTGCAAGTATGCAGGAGCAAAAGTCGATCACTCAGGGGCACATCAGAGTGTTAAAGCAGGCGCTGGTTCATGAACGAGCCGAACCAACAGCTCGGATAAACACTTCGCAGGGCCCTGATTGGGTGGGGATGAGCAACAGATATTCACATGAGCAGGTCGATACTGGCGTCGAGGAGTCAACGCTAATGCGTATTGGTCAGCATCTCATGACGGTGCCGAAGGGATTCCATATTCATCCTATACTGGCACGCGTCCTGGCACGCAAGCAAGTTGCCTTTGGGGAGAGCCGGCTGGTGGATTGGTCATTGGCCGAGGCACTTGCGTTCGGATCACTTTTGTTGGAAGGCATTCCCGTACGCCTCAGTGGTGAAGATTGCGTACGCGGGACATTCTCTCAGAGACACATGACCTGGTGGGATACGGAAAGTGAGCAACCTCACCCCTACACACCGTTGCGTACCCTGGATGACAACCAGGCAGAGCTGTCGATATTCGATAGTCCGTTGTCGGAATACTCTATTCTGGGTTTCGAATATGGTTATTCCCTCGTGAGCCCTCATGTTCTCGTGGCGTGGGAAGCGCAGTTCGGCGATTTTTCCAATGGCGCACAAGTAATTATCGACAACTACATCGTATCGGCAGAAAGTAAATGGAACCGCTCAAGCGGCCTGGTTTTGCTGCTGCCTCACGGTAACGAGGGGCAGGGCCCCGACCATTCCAGTGCGCACCTGGAGCGATTCCTGCAGCTTGCCGCCGATGACAACATCCAAATCTGCAATGTAACTACACCGGCACAGTACTTCCATTTGCTCAGGCGGCAGGTTAAGCTCAGCTTCCGCAAGCCTCTAATCATTATGACACCCAAAAGTCTGTTGCGCCATCCAAAGGTCATTTCTGACATTACCGAACTGGCAGAGGGGAGCTTTCAGGAGACGCTCGATGATTCGTGTGAACCGGACCAGGCAGAACGAATTCTATTGTGTTCAGGCAAGGTCTATTACGACCTCGTTGCTCAGCGCGAGGCTATGGGCCATACCAATGCCGCGCTGATTCGCATTGAGCAATTGAGCCCGTTTCCGGATCGTGCACTTGCGTCATGTCTGGAGAAGTACACGTCGCACGACATCACATGGATTCAGGAGGAACCCAGGAACTTCGGGGCATGGACCTATATGCGCGAGGCTTTTTCGCGGCATTTTCCACAGATCGATCTTCAGTATTTCGGCAGGGACGAAAACGCCAGCAAGGCAACCGGCTCTTTCAAACAGTATCAAGAGGAACAGAAGAAACTGGTTAAGCTTGCTTTTGAGCCGACACCGGCCCGAGCGGCAATGGATGGTCAGGCTAACAGGAGAGACATGAAATGAAAAGCGAGATTAAGGTACCATCGGTCGGTGAATCGATTACCACTGGTGTTGTGGTTTCCTGGCTCAAGCGTAACGGCGATCAGATTGAAGAAGGAGACATGCTCTTTGAATTGGAAACAGACAAGGCCGTACTTGAAATTCCGTCTCCCGGTGCCGGAACGCTTGAGATACTGGTAGCGGAGGGAACGGAGGTATCTATCGGGCAAACCGTGGGTATGCTGGGTCAGGATGATGATGGGGCACAGCCCTCCGCATCCACATCGGACGAGACCTCAGCCCCTGCGGTTAACAAGAGTGACACACCGATTACTCCACCATCTGATGAAAGGCAGGTTGTCACCGAACACAAACTCGGTCCCCAAACAATCCAGGCCAAAGAAGCTGAACCACACGAGGCAGCGCCTTCTCCGATGCCCTCTGTTATAGTCCCGAAAGGGCAGGCGGGTGGGCAGCGCCGTACTGAACGAGTTCCCATGTCCACAATCCGCAGAAAGACTGCCGAACGTCTGGTTCAGGCCAAGCAGACTACGGCCTGTCTGACTACGTTCAATGAAATCGACATGCAAAAGGTAATTGATATCCGCACTCAATACAAAGCCCAGTTTCTAAAGGAGCATGGGATCAAGATCGGTTTCATGTCGTTCTTTGTCAAGGCTTGCTGTCAGGCACTCAAGGACTTTCCATCCGTCAATACGCAACTGGACGGCAACGACATCATTTACAAATATTTCTACGATATCGGCGTGGCTATGTCCATCGATAAGGGACTTATCGTGCCGGTCATCCGCGATGCCGACACACAGCACTTCGCCGAAATTGAGACCACAATCGCGTCCATGGCCCAACGTGCCAGGGAGAAAAAACTAATGCCTGATGAGCTGGCCGGCGGAACTTTCACAATCACCAACGGCGGTGTGTTCGGGTCGTTGCTTTCGACGCCGATTCCGGCTTATCCGCAGACAGCGATTCTTGGCATGCACGCGATAAAGAAACGGCCGGTCGTTATCGATGACCAGATTACCGTGCGCCCCATGATGTATGTGGCCCTGACCTATGACCATCGAGTTATCGACGGACGTGAGGCCGTCGGTTTTCTGGCAAGAATAAAGGAATTTATCGAAGATCCGGACAAGCTGCTTCTGGAATTGTAGCCCAAGCCGATTCCGGTATCCTGGAATCGTTGAAAGGGAAATAAACGAGGCAGTTATTGCAGTTCGAAATATTGTAAATATACACAAGAGTATCGACAGGTAGAAAGAAGAATCTATGACAGAGACAAACTATGCCAAAGGACTTGAGGGTGTCATGGCAGCCGAGTCCGAGATTTGTCAAATTGACGGCGTTCATGGAAAGCTTTATTATCGAGGGTATTCGATTGAGGACCTTGCTCAATACTCTTCGTTTGAGGAGACAACCTACCTGCTGCTCTACGAAGCATTGCCTTCGAATACGGAGTTGGAAGAGTTTGCTGCTCGGTGCCGTCAATGTCGAGACTTGCCGCGTGCAATTCAGGACATGATTCGCCATTTCCCGTCGGCGGGTTCGCCCATGGAATTGCTGCAATCGGTCATCTCGTATTTGAGCAGCACAGTTGAACATAAGATTCAACATTCAGCCATGTGCAACTGCCGGCAGACTCTGCACCAGATTTCGCAGATACTCACAGTACTCGCCGCTTATCAGCGGTTCAAGGAAGGCAGGGCTTATCTTGAATCCCGACCCGATCTTTCACCGGGTGCGAACTTCCTTTATCTGCTCAGGGACCAGGAGCCGCCAGCCGATGAAGGTCGTATTTTCGACAAGTGCCTGTTGCTGCATGCCGAACACGGATTCAATGCATCTACGTTTACCGCCCGCGTCGTGGCCTCGACCTATTCCACCTGCTACTGCAGCATTTCGGCGGCAATCGGAGCTTTGGCGGGTTTCCTGCACGGTGGAGCGAACGAGCGCGTTATGAATATGGTCGATGAGATCGGAACAAAGGAAAATATTGAACCCTGGCTCGACAAGGTCCTGGGCGAACATCGTAAAGTAATGGGTATGGGGCACCGCGTTTACAAAGCGAAAGATCCCCGAGCGATCATTATGGAGCGATTCCTCGAGGAACTCCTGGAAAAGCGAGGTGGCCATAAACTCTACGAGTTCCTCAAACAGCTCGAAAAGAGTTTCAGTGCCCGCATGGATAAGAAAGGCAAGCCGGTGTACCCTAACGTGGATTTCTTCTCAGGTGCGGTTTATACCTTACTTGGGATCCCCAGGTATTTGTTCACGCCCATTTTTGCTGCGGCGCGGAGCGCGGGATGGCTCGCTCACATTCTCGAACAGCGCAAGGATAACAGGTTATTTCGACCGAGGGCGCTGTTCAAGGGTCCGGATCCCAGGCCCTATGTGCCTATCGAGAACAGAACCGGTAACGCAGATTCTTCCGTCACGGAGAATAACGCTTAAGGAACCGAACTTTGTGCACAGAAGGCTGAAGTTTCGCTAACTTCTGAACTCAGATACCAAAGATGCGATCGATACCTTTGCATCACTGAACAGCATCCGGGTGTTTTCTTTGAAGAATAGCGGATTGTCAACACCGGCAAATCCAGGATTCAGCGACCGTTTCAGGACAATGCAGGTTCGGGCACGGTCCACCTCGATGATCGGCATACCCCAGAGAGGGCTGCTTTGATCATCCCGTGCCGCCGGATTTACAACGTCATTTGCCCCGATGACGACGGCAACGTCCACGATCTCCATAGTCGGATTCACGTCCTGGGGCTCTACAAGCAGTTCATACGGGACGTTCGCTTCGGCCAACAAAACGTTCATATGTCCCGGCATCCGTCCGGCGACCGGATGGATACAGTATTTTACCTCTGTCCCATTCTCTGCCAATATTTCTCCGAGTTCCCGAACCACATGTTGCGCCTGAGCTGCGGCCATGCCGTAGCCCGGGATGAAGACCACGTTGCGTGCCGCTTCAAGAATCAGGTAAGCGTCTTCGATGCTCAGTGACTTTGCTTCGCTTTGATAGGTGCCGGTCCCGGTAGAGGTGTCTGAGCCGAAGCCGCTGAACAAAACGTTCACAAGAGAACGATTCATGGATTTACACATAATGTTAGTAAGTATGATTCCGGAAGCCCCGACCAGGGAACCGGATACAATCAGAACGATGTTATTAATGACAAATCCGGCTGCGCACGCAGCCAGGCCCGAATAGCTGTTGAGCAAACAGATGATAACCGGCATGTCGGCACCACCGATACCGATGGTAGCGAGCACGCCTATAATCAGCGTCAAAGTAATAACACTGATCAACAAGATGTATACATTTGTAAGTCCGGCCTCATCAAGTTGATCAAGTTTCTGAGTACATAAGAAAATTCCAAGAGCCACAGTCATAATCACTATGATTGTATTAACTATATTTCTTCCCTTGTAGAGCACCGGCCTGCCGGTTATCACACCGGAGAGTTTTCCATAGGCCACTATACTGCCTGAAAATGTGACTCCACCAGTCAGAACCGTCAGAAAAATCGCAACCATGGTGAAAAGGTTAATTGCTTCGGCAGTAGCCCATTTTCCGTGAAATTCCGACCAGCCGACCAACAAACTGGCCAGGCCGCCGAAACCATTGAACAGGCTGACCATTTGTGGCATGGAGGTCATCTTTACTAATCTTGCTGCCAATACTCCGACTACAGAACCGATGCCGGCACCGGTGATGATCCATACCCATTTGATCTCTGCCATCGTGGTGAGCGTAGTCACGATAGCGATAAGCATCCCAATGGCCGAGACTATGTTCCCTTTCCGGGCAGTGGTCGGAGAACTCATCATTTTCAGACCGAATACGAAGATGATCGACGCGGCGATATAGCAAAGGCCTCTGGCGAGTTCCGGATTCACGGGTTGCCCCCCTTCTTGCCCTTGTCCTTAAACATCTTCAGCATGCGGTCGGTGACAAGGTACCCCCCCACTACATTGATCATAGCGAATGCCACCGCCAGGGTCCCGAGTACCGTTACGGTCGTTCCACTGCCTTGGTGGCCTGCGGCAATAAGCGCGCCCACAATACTTATTCCTGAGATGGCATTTGACCCCGACATCAGCGGAGTGTGCAGTTGTGAAGGAACTTTTCTGATCAGTTCAGTGCCAAGGAGCATTGCCAGCACAAATACAAAGAACAACAATGGCATCGTCGTGGGATTTAAATCCATAATCGGCCTCCTTTATCCAATGGCTGCTTTGATAACCGGATTGACAATTTCACCTTCGTGGGTAATGAGGCAGCCTTGGATGATCTCGTCATCTCGGTTGAGTACAAAGTTTTTGGCCTCTTTGTCCCAGTAGTGCTCCAGGAAATTGTACAGGTTGCTCGAAAACATCTGGCTGGCCGGCACCGGAACCTTACGTTGCAGTTCAGGCTGTCCGATGATCGTCACACCTTTGCGTTCGACCTCCCTGCCAGGCTTGGATGATTCTACGTTTCCGCCGGTATCCACCGCAAGGTCTATCACCAGACTGCCGGGCTTCATGCCGTCCAGCATCTCATTTGTGACAATCAGCGGTGCTTTTCTTCCGAATACCTTGGCTGTTGTGATAACAACATCCGACTGGGCGCATTGCTTTGCCATAGCTTCCCGAAGTTTCCGAAGCTGTTCATCCGTAAGCTGCCTGGCGTAACCGTCTTTCGTTTTTTCTGTTTCCCCGAGATCCACGCTGAGCGGTTTGACGCCCAATGACAGAATCTGCTCCTGGGCTTCCGGACGCACGTCAAAGGCATCGACTCGTGCGCCCAAACGCTTGGCTGTGGCAATTGCCTGCAAGCCGGCTACACCGGCGCCGATAACAAACACTCGGGCCGGTGGAATAGTACCGGCAGCCGTCATCATCATGGGAAAGATTTTTTGCTGGCGTTCGGCACTCAAGATAACGGCAACATAACCTGCCAGATTGGCCTGTGAAGTCAACACATCCATTTTCTGCGCGATAGTCGTGCGCGGAATCATTTCCAGGCTGATTGCACTGACCTTCCTGGCAGCGATTTCCTTAACCAAGTCGGCATTGTTGAAGGGATCCATACAACTGACATGGATACACCCTTCACTGAGGTGTTGGATATCTTCACTGGTGGGCATGCTCATGCGTAACACCATATCAGCGATGGACATCGATGCTCCACGGTCGCTGGAAATCTGTAACCCGGCTTTCTTGTACGCTTCGTCCGAAATGTTGATAGATTCCCCAATTCCGGCTTCCACCACGACATCTGCCCCGAGTCCTGTCAATTTACCGGCATCCATTGGGAGCAATGGAACCCGAGTTTCTGCCGCGTCTCTTTCTTTGGGAACGAAGAGATTCATCCGGACTCCTCATCTTAGACTTCAGAAAAAATCGCTTTTCGGCCCGCAGTAACAACAGGACCGCCTACGGGCCGCTATATCCGTTTCAACCAAAAAAAATAAGCTAAGCCTTGTGTTACGTCAAGTGAAATCGAGCGTCGAAGAAGAGGAAGCTAAAGGAGTACTAATCTGTCCACAGCTACATCTCGGACGATAGGTAGAGAAAGTTACAATTGTTGAATATCTCGATTAAGGTGAAATTATCCGCTGGTCGGACGTGAATACTCATTCGATTTACAGACTTGTTATATTGCTTAACATGTTTCATTCATGGGCTAAAGTGGACACATCACCTATACCTTTACTTGGTAAGGCCTTTGCTTTGCGTTTACCGCTTTCATACCAGCCTACCCACCAACTCTTTACCCTTTTTCTTTTATAGATCCAAACTTTTCTCATAACTCAATCTATCGTGATTTTAGGTGTCTAAATCAAGTGAAAAAGAAGGCATGATTTCGTGCAAAAAAGTGTCAAAATGGAGACATGGCCCGAGGATTTTAAGCTCGGTAAAGTATAAAAGTATATCTTCATAAGAGTTATATAAATGATAGATTTCATTTCCTCCGGATACTTAATGTTGACATATGTCCCACCGCTATGCAATTATCCTGTTGTAATGCCTTGCTTTGGGCTTTGCTAAAAGCAAGGAGGTTTATCGCTTTAGGGACGGAAGATAACCGCAGCTTATAGACAACAAACTTCAATTCGTTAGGGACGTGGCTTACTTTTTCAATTCCGGAATCGGCCGGCCGGACGTCCACGGCAAACCAGCCTCTTCCAGGTTTCTCTGCAGATTCACGAAGTCCACTTCGATAAATTCTTTCAACTGGCCAAGCACGGTTTCGAATTCTTCTTGCGCAATCTCATAATCTTGCCGATGCGTTTGTGTCGGACCATAGGTTGACCCCATGGCATTCATCGCCGAATTGACCCGACTCATAATGGAGAGGCGGTCGGGTTCATTGTATCGCGACTTAGCGGTGTTGCCGAGGAGTA
>SDBS01001649.1_pt1 | contig 22607 bp, 24 predicted proteins | sample 2277091 | NCBI WGS metagenome assembly SDBS01 (sample SAMN10404972, study PRJNA504765) | marine sediment metagenome | isolation source: marine sediment core GS10_PC15, 163 cmbsf | place: Arctic Ocean: Southern Knipovich Ridge | collected 2010
AGCGCTGGACGGAAAGTCTATACTGGCCTTCCCAGGATATTTGGAAATAAATCGTATATTACTGATTTCAACTGAATTATTCGTTGAATAAATTCATAATGGCTTTGATTGGGTGGATCACTATAGATGGTTAATCATCCTTATCGCGCTGATGTGGGAGTATTAGGGGCTGGAATCATGGGCTGCTGCCTGGCGTTGGAGTTGGCTCAACAAGGTTTTAAAATTGACCTGATTGATTTAGCTCCAGCACATTCTCTGCGCCGCCTTTTTCGACCAGCCAGTCGTGAATAAAAGCAATTTTAGGTGGTGTGGTCATGTTATTGTGATTTACCCAGACATTGATGTCGATCTGTATGTGACAAGAATATCACCTGTTGAGTATAACATGTATTGGTGCAAATTTTTATCAGGGCAATTTATTCACGAAGAAATAAATTTGCCGCTAATATAAACAGAAGCATAAGATGATTTTAAGAAAGACTTTAATTTCCGTGAAAATAAGAATGCTTCAGGATATATAAAGAAACAGCTTGAACTCGATTATTCTGCAAAGCGAAATGATACTTTACCAATAAATACAAACTCAAGAAACACTCCTTACACTTTTTTCAATTGCTTGTTTCCGATTTTGGATACTTTCTAATCGACTATTGATTATATCTCCATGGAATTGGCACTTAGGGATTGGTGTATATGTCAAATTAGGAGAAAAATAGGGATCGTCCTTTTCCAGCCAAGCCGCCATCTTTTCATACCCTCTTAGAAGGTCTTTTACCGGTGTTTGATAACCCCGAGATTTCCCCTCATAATGGATCAATTCGGCGGCAGGAGCGTAAACAATCCGATAACTATGCTCTAATACTCTCAAGCAAAAATCCACATCACCGAATACAAGCTGGAAATTCTCATCATAACCACCCAGCTCAAGAAATACCTCTCTTCGCATCATCTGGCAGGCACCTGTGACTGCGCTAACATTGCGAGTCCAATCTACGGGACCGGTTAATCCATAATAATGTTCTGGAGCATTCAAGTATACATGACCAACAAAACCCTGGAGTCCCATGACAATTCCGGCGTGTTGTATCGTGTGGTTTGCCCGAAGTAGTTTTGGACCAACAATTCCAACTTCAGGGATCATTACAAATTTAACCAGTTCGGTTAACCAGGCAGGGTTGATCACTTTCATGTCATTATTGAGAAAAAGGATCAATTCTCCATCAGAAGCTGAAGCGCCAAGATTCACAGCGCGAGAATAATTAAAAACCTCATTGTAATTTAATACTCGAAAGTTATTCTTTTGGCTAAGTTTTTGATAGTAAGAAATAACATTATTATCGCTACTTTCGTTGTCAACAAGGATAATCTCGTAATTTGGGTATTCTGTTAATGAAAATATTGAGTCTAGTATTGTTTCTATTGAATTCAAGTTATTAATCGTCGGAATAATTATTGACACCTTGGGAGTAAGGAGGGTTATGCCCAGAATCATTGGATCTGAGGATTCACCGATCAGACTCATGGAGTTTGAATGTCGAATAAAAAAGGCTTTTTTAGTCTCCTCACAATAATTAACCATAATATCTGAGATGTGAACCAATACATAAGGGATATGTACGAATGAAACCAGCTCCTTACTGATCAATAGGAGGAGATTCCATTCCTGTTCAAAATAATCCAATGAAAGATCAATTTCACTCAAGACTTTTTTTGCAATGTTCTTATGAATCAAAGATCTTGAGAGGTAATTCGTAGATAATAGAAATTCAGGGGACAATCTATCGGGTCTAAAAAATGGTCTGGCTTCTTTTCCGTCTTTCCAGTGAGCATCAACATCGGAAAAATAAACAGCTGCACTTGGCGATTCTAAATGTTTCTGTCCAAACATTAATAAGAATGATGGAGAAAATATATCACCGGCATCACAAAGGACTACATAATCAGACACACATTGATTAATCAATAAACTAAGTTTGGGAGCAGGTTGGACACAAATCTTTATTCGGAGATCATTTTGACTCAGGGTTTTTATGTGTTCATCTAATGCCTTATTATCAGAATAAGCGAACAAAATATACCAATCACCTGATCGTTGTTCTCTGATAGACTGGAATGTTTTTTGAATATTTTTAATACTTTTCGGGAGCACCCGGACAATAAAAGTTACGTCAGGTATGTTCAGTGTATCGAAATGAATTTCGTTTAAGAATTCATTCTGTGTTCTTAGCCACTTTTGATAAGATCTCTTTGAATCCCATATTTGTAAAGTAGTGAAAATTTTTGTTGCAACAACATGATGATAAAAGGTTCGTAAAACGATTTCAACCCTACTTTCAGGAGAAAATATTCGCCAGATCAGATCTCGAATATTTTCTTTAAACCTCATAAATCGTACTCCTTGGGTTTTCGGTTAATGGTTTATACGTCCTAAGAACATTTAGGGAAATAAGGTGTGATTGCTAAGAGACACTTTCCTTGTGGTTATTAGATATTATACACTCGATCGCATCTATGAATTTTCCAGGCGTCTTTGTACCAGGGTCTGTATCTTAATCTCTTGTCGTTAAAACACACCATCTTCATCTTGATTGTGAATTTGTTTAAGTTAACTATTGAGTCACTACCCAGAAAAATGCACGAATTATTTAAATGATTTTTACAACAGGAAATTGAATTCACAATGCCTAAAAAATATTGCAATTAAAGAACTTGGTAATTGATTTAGACCTTATCGGAACTATTCCTTATTGGAGAATTCTTCACTCCCGCGACCTAACCCTTCAAAACCCAGATTCAATCGCAGTAACCCAAAACCGCCCCATATAAGAACAATTAAATAGGTTATCAACTGATATGCCAGAATGTGAACCAACGCACGGCTTTCGGCCACGCCAAATGGCGCCAGCACTGCTACTGCCACAAATTGGTATACGCCAATATATCCGGGTGTGGTAGGCAACGCGCTGCTCAAACCTAACGCCGAGAGCAGGACAAGCGTCTGGACGAAGGTTAAATTGATATCGAATGCACGAGAAAGGACCATTGTGACTAATACATCCCAGGACCAGATAGCCAAGGAAAGTGCCACTATACGCGCCACTTGTATTGGAGAACGCAGAACACGAAAACCTTCAATAAAATGATCAGCAAAAGAAAACAATTTATCCCAACCAATAAAAGGCAGCCGAAACCGTTTGAAGAATCGTTGGATCTGGGAAAAGAAACGGCTATACAATAATATTGTCACGATGAACCCAATCACTACCAGGACAATCGTCCCAGCCAACAAAGGCAACGACTCACGGAACATTTGAATACCCAACAGCGCAGATGCACCAAAGATGAGAAGCAGAATCGCATCCAGTACACGCTCTGTGACTACTGTAGCTAACGCTTCAGCTGTTGTGAAACGAGTTTTCTGACCGGTGATCACTGCCCGTAAGAGGTCTCCAGCGCGCGCTGGAAAAAGGTTGTTAGCCAACGATCCAATGCCATATGCCCAAAATGCAAAAGAGAAACGCACATATTTTACTCCCGGTTCATTGCGAGTGATCAGCGCCCAACGGTAAACTCGTAAAGACAACCCAGCAGCAAATAACACAAATGCAACAAGTAAGTATTCCAGCTTTCCATTGCTGACTACCTGCTTTACTTCCACCAAACTAACATGACGCAACGCAAGATAAAGTAATCCCCCCGCCAGAATTATGGCTGCGACTGTATAAAGCTTGGATCGGGATTGTATCACTAAAAAAGACCATTCCCGGGATTTTTGTTCCATTTATTATTAAAATTCATGCTGTGGTGATCAATTAAGCAATAATTAAACTATATAAACACATGATATCCATGACAATATCTAAAATCTTCATTTTAGATACCAGAAAATCAATAAATACATTCGTCAGATAACAGGAAAAAGATCCATTAAAATCATACCATTAACGAGAATCCAGCTTTAATTGCATCGTTACGGAACATCTTTACCGTATCAAGAGAATATTCATCCAGATCCTTGCCACAAAGTGAAAGCTTTTTGAGGATATTGTGCGTAACAGTAATCACGTGACAACCCACCTCATCAGCATGAAAGATATTCAACAATTCACGTGGACTGGCCCAGATTAATTCCTGAGTTTTTTGAGATGACATGATCTGGACAGCTTCCTTCATCAAAGGCATTGGGTCACGACCGGTATCAGCTATGCGGCCAGCAAAGACAGAAATATACGAAGGAACATTGTTCTTTAATGCGGCAGAAACTGCCGCAACTTGTTCCAGAGTCATTAGGGCGGTTACATTCAATTTCACACCATTATCTGCCAGGTTACGTACCAAATCAACTGACGACTCGCTGCGAGTATTCGTAACAGGTATTTTCACGTACACATTATCTCCCCAGCCGGCAATCTTAAGGGCCTGGCGTTCCATTTCATCAAATTCGTCTGAAAAAACTTCCAGCGAAATGGGCCTATCTGAGATTTTTTCAAGCAGCTGCCGGGAAAACTTCTCGTAGTCTGATATGCCGCTCATGCGCATGAGCGTGGGGTTGGTAGTGAAACCTTTAATGATCGGATTACTGTATAATTCCAGAATTCCGTCAAGATCAGCGCCATCTGCAAAAATTTTCACCTTCAATTGATCAATGGTTTTCATTATTTATCCTCGTAAGATAATATCGGCAACTTTGGTCATGTCGTGTACAGTAAAATCGGCAAGCGGGCCATTGTATGGTTCACTGTAGTGATAATCAACAAAAATTGTTTTCAATCCAGCTGCTTGTCCAGCGGCAATGTCCTTCCATCGATCACCCACCATCCAACTCTGCGAAAGATCAATTCCATACTTTTCCACCGCCTGCAAAATCAATCCCGGCTTGGGCTTGCGGCAGTCACAATTATCATTATTATCATGATAACAAACAAAAATCTCACGCAAAAGAAGGCGAGATTGGATCATCGCATTAATCCCCTCCACGATCTCTCGGGATTGAGTGCCTCGGGCTACATCGGGCTGATTGGTTATGCCAATTAAAACATACCCCTGTTCTGCCAACCGTTTGATTGAAAAGATCGCACCTGGAATTATTTCAACATCATCTAGCTTTGCCGGGGGATATGGTTTTCCATCGCGGACAACCGCCTGATTAATTACTCCATCACGATCAAGAAAAACCCCCGGTAAACCAGTCATTACTCGACCGATTCCCATTTTGTCTGCCTAGTTTTTAAACTTGGATGCGTTACTAACAAATGTAGGACCACTGATTGGAATGCCTCAGTATGTGGAGTAATATGCGCCGGATTAACAGTAGGAATAATGACACAGGCATCTGCTACCTGGGCGGTATAACCACCATCACGGCCTACAACACCAACAATTTTTGCGCCGACTTCTTTTGCCAATTGCAGCGCCAAAACCAGATTGGGGCTGATATTCTGCTCTAAATTTCCCCCTCCAACAGATAACACCATAACAGCATCTTTGGCGTGTATGTGACTGCCTTCAAGCCAGGCGCGAAACACACTTGCCCATCCTTCATCATTAGTGCGGGCGGTCAACTCGGCCACATTATCCGTTGGTGCGTATGTTTCAATCCCAACGATCTTTCTAAAATCATTGACGGCATGTGAAGCATTGGCAGCGCTTCCGCCAACCCCCAAAATAAATAACCGACCTCCCCCCTCTCGGGTCTGAGTCAGCACATTAGCAATTTTTTCTATAGCGGCAATATCCAATTCTTTAAGAACTTTTCCAGCTTCTGCAATAAATGTCTCAGTGAAAGTCATGATTCTTCCTTTTTTAGAAATTGATTTGGGTCGCTGGTTAGCAACTCATCCAGTTCACGAAGACCAGCAAAAGAGCCGATCTCGTAAAAGCGTTGTTTAACTTCATACGCTAATAACTCCTGATCAGCTATTAATTGTTGATAAATAACCGCCAGGTCGGCAGGTTGCCCTTCAGCCAGCGATGAAAATACCTCGGGTTGAAACAAACCTAGCCCATAGTCAATATATGCCATGTTTGGATTTCGTTTTGTCTTGTCATAACACAAAATCTGTCTGTCAACCATTTCCACATTGCTGGTATCCCATTTACCCCGATTGCGATAAACCGTCATTAAACCGCGTTTTTTATGACGGATAAAATGGGTCTGGATATCCGTATAATCACAAGGCAGATAGGAATCTCCGTATAAAACGAAAAACGGCCCATTCAAGAAACCCAATGCCTGGCGGATCGCTCCACCTGTTCCCAGAGGAGTTTCACCGTCAAAAACATATTTAATTGATAATCCAAATTCCTTTCCATCACCAATCGTTTCCCGGATCATTTCTCCTCGATACCAGGCAGAAATTATCACTTGCCTGATGCCGTGAGAGTGCAGCAAACGCAATTGCTGAACAATAAAAGGTTGACGGCCCACTTTCACCAAGGCCTTAGGGATTTTTTCAGTTATTGGACGCAGGCGGGTCGCCATCCCACCTGCCAGGATAACAACTGGGTAGAGATTCATCCGATTAATGTCTTCGTCCCTTCAAAGTCAAACCGGAAGCGCACTTCCTCCAATCCGGCTTTTGACATTGCATGGCGTAATCGATTGCGATCTTCGGCATAGAACATCAAGAAGCCACCGCCGCCCGCGCCAACCAGCTTGCCACCCAAACCTCCATTTTTCATTCCTAGCTCATACCACTCATCAATTTGGGGATTACTCATTCCTTTGGAACGTTTGCGCTTATGCTCCCAATGATCATTCAACAGCGTACCGAATTCTGATGTGCGCCCGGCTATCAGCGCCTCTTTACTGCTTAATCCCAATTCCTTAATGTAATGCAAATTGGTTAACATCTTCTCATCCATTTCTTTACTGCGTTTGTCCTGATCTTTCAAAATAGCTGAAGCGCTGCGGGAAAAACCTGTGAAATAGAGCAGTAAATTATCTTCAAGATCAAACAATGTATCCATATCAATCTTTAATGGATAGGCCTCCACTGAATCATCGGCATTAAATTCGAAACAGGTGATACCACCATAGGCAGCGATATATTGATCCTGTTTGCCAATCGGTTCCTTCAGGATATCCAGTTCAATTTCACAAGCCAAACTTGCCAGTTCATTTGGAAGCAGCAGACGACGACGATGAGCATACAAGGCCTTTAACAGTGCGGTTGTAAAGCTTCCGGACGAACCTAGTCCTGTGCCGGATGGAATATCGGCAAGAGTGGTGATTTCAACTTGCGGCGTCTTAAAGTCCAATATACGGATGGCTTCACGCAATATCGGATGCTTGATTTCATCCACCGCTTCCAAATTTTCAAGCTGGGAGTATTTTAGAAAAATGCCAGGCTTAAAGGGACGAGTAACAGTTACATAAACATACTTGTCAATGGCCGCCGCGATTAAAAAACCACCAAATTTCTGATAATAAGACGGCAGGTCCGTTCCTCCACCGCCGAGTGATATACGAAGTGGACTACGTGTAATAATCATCTGGATCCTTGAGAAATTATAGTTTTATCGATATGTTACCTGGTAACATAAGCGAACAAATTCAGGCCAAATTTGATATACCGAAGATCAATTGCGCTAGGCTTGAAACCGGCATGCACCAATAGCGGCCAAATATTTTGTTTATCGTAATACATTTTATGGTCATCCATTTCGCAAGCGGGGCTGGTTCCAAACTTAAAAGCAGACAATTCCAGAAAATATTTTCCACGCCATGTCGGCACATTGATAAGGAAAACCCCACCTGGTTTTAATATTTTATAACAATGAGCCAAAACTTCTTGTGGCTTCCAGAGGTGCTCAAGTACAGAGATCATAAGAATCAAATCAAATTTATCATCGGGCAACTCAGGAAGAACCTGTTCAATATCTCCTTCAATAAATGAAATTTTTTCAATTGCTTTTGCCTTATCAGAAACCTTAACATCAATCCCGGTGCCTTCCTTCAAATCAGGCAGAAGGGCGGTCAGGATCTGAGCATTGTAACCACAACCTATATCCAATACTGTCAGGTTACCATGCCTTTGCAAGGATTGAAGGATTTTTCTTTTTGATAGGTATACACCCAAACGATCGGTAAGGGTTAATCCATGCTCCCCGTAAGAAGATGTACGCTCCTGGAATTTCTTTTTCATAGTGACTCAGTTCTCTCTTTTTCCTGAGAAATCATATGTAGTAGAAGAGTAAATGTGAACGTTTGAAACCCAAAAATGATGAGCAAAAGCCCAAATACTCCCAGATGAGAGATTTCATTCAACCTAAGTCCATGACTGATCCAATTATAAATCAAACCAAAGCCTAAAAAAAATCCAACCAGCATCGCTAAAATCCCGGCAAGTGTTCCCCGGTTGTAGGTAAATATTTTCAGAATTCGTTGTGTAACCCCAGGGTCAAAATCGTGATAAACCTTTGCCAACAGGGCAAGTTGTAGCGCGCTGTATCCTACAGTGGTCAAGGTCAATCCCAGAAGCATCCAGTATAAATTGAGGGCCACAGGGCCAATCAAGTATGGTCCTCGCAAAAGGCTGGTGGTCAATAGAAAGCCAAAAACTAAGGATAGTATACCGGGAAGATACAAAAAGAAATCCGGCGCATAAATGAACATGGCTTTTAGATTGATCCATCCCGCCAGCCAGGGCGAGAACCACCCCGCTCGTTTATGATGACTCAGGCGCCCCTCCCGGTCCTTGTAGAAGCGCACTGGTACTTCCGTGGTTTTAAGCCTATATTTTGCTGCCTTCAAAACCATTTCAGAAGCGTACTCCCACGATTGGGATTGGAGATTGATCTTACGTAACGCTTCCAGTGTGATTCCTCTCATTCCACAATGAATATCGCTATAGTGGGAGCCATAGATCAAATTCAAAATCCATGTTGTCACCGGCGTGCCAAAGTGTTCATGCAACTTTGGCATAGCACCTGGTTCAATATATCCTTTGAAGCGGCTGCCCATAACAAACTCGTATCCCTGATTTAGTTTCTCGATGAATAATTGTATCTCTCGAAAATCATAGGTCAAATCGGCATCCCCCATGATCACATACTCGCCCTTAATATGGGGAATGGCGTCAATGTAAGCCCTGCCAAGGCCGCGTTTGGGAACCCGCAACACCTCAGCACCGTGCTGTTCGGCAATTTCATGAGTATGGTCAGTGGAACTATCTATAATTAATACTTGCCCCTTCACACCAGATTTTTCAAGCCCCTCGAAACACCAATCCACAAATTCACCAATCGTCAATTGCTCGTTTAATGCAGGAATTACAATTGATACTAATGGGTCATTATCTTGAAACTCTCTTTTATCTATTTTTGTTGATTTTATAATTTTCGAGGTTTGCATATTAGCCCTATAACTAGATTTAAATCAATCAGCCTTATAAAAAATGGAAAATAACTAATTTTTTCAATAATGAAATAACGTTTCAATTCATTTATGATTTCTTTAGCATTATTTATATAGTCATATTTGATTAGCCAATCATAATTAATTTTATAGCGTTTCTGAAACAACCGTTTAGAAGTAAAAAGCCTTCCAAGCTGATACATTGCGCCACCTTCACATGGAATAACAACTGTAAAACATCCATTGGGTTGAAGGACTTGTTGAACTTCTTTCAAGGTTAGCGGAAGATTATCAAGATGCTCCAATATATGAATTGCAATTACTCGTTCGAAATAACTATCTGGAAAGGAATACGTTTGTTGAACATCCCTTTCAATAATATGTGTGTCGGGGTACTTTGTAGCTAATTGGTTTAAAAGATCTTTGGTAAGGTCCATAGCAAAATAATCTAATAGGTTGGTATTTTCAAATTTAAGATGAGAACCTGTCCCAGCTCCAATTTCTAAAACTTTCGAGTGCGGTATAAACTTCTTTGCAACAAACTTGTGTCCCCAACGGTCTATTATACTAAACTTTCCCGGCATTCCCGATTCTGAGAGCCAAAACTTATACCAGTCGTTAAAAATCTCTTGTTGTTCATTAGTTAGTATTGACCTTTTCTTAGGCCAATTGTTAGGTTGGTTTTTAGACATTGAACTGTAATGGACCCCAAAATTTAGACAATTAGGAGGCCTAAGTTAAGGTGTAAACTAAGAGAATGAAAAAGCGCAAAAGATACACCGCCAAGCAAAAAGCACAGATCGTCCTGGAGTTGCTGAAAGAAGAAAAAAGTGTAGCCCAAATATCTTCAGAATACGGGATCCATTCCAATCAGCTCTATCGCTGGAAAAAGCAGGGAATGAGCCAATTTCACGAAGTCTTTGAGGATCGTCATAAACAGATCCGTGAAGTGGAGCAGGAACACCAAAAGAAATTAGAAAAGCTATATTCCGAGATCGGTCGATTGACAACCCAGGTCAATTGGCTCAAAAAAAAATCTGGCATTGAACACATCGAAAAGTGAACGAAAAAAGATGATTGATTTCAACCATTCTGAATTGTCACTCTCCACACAGGCAGACCTATTGGGTCTCAGCCGAAGTGGGCTGTACTATCAACCTGCAGATCCTTCGACACGGGAGATCGCCATCAAACACCGCATAGATAAGATCTACATCAAGTACCCTTTCTATGGTTCCCGGCGGATCACGGTTGAGCTGCGGAAAGAAATGACCATCAATCGTAAAACTGTGCAGAAGTATATGCGGGAAATGGACCTGGTAGCATTGGGCCCTCGGCCTAATCTGAGTAAACCGCACCCTGGACACAAGGTGTATCCTTACCTGTTGAGGAATGTAACTGCCTGTTATCCCAATCATGTTTGGGGCATTGACATCACTTACATACCTCTCAGGCAGGGCTGGATGTACCTGGCAGCTGTTTTGGATTGGTATTCCCGTTTATGTAGTCAGTTGGGTCCTGGATCAAACCCTGGCAGTCTCTTTAGTGCTTGAAGCTGTTGACCAGGCATTGGAGAAGGCTGTTCCGGTAATATGGAACAGTGATATCAAGGCAGCCAATTGCACCAGCCCGCAGTACATTCAACGCCTGGTAGATCACGGCGCCCAAATTAGCATGGATGGCCGGGGACGTGCTTTAGATAATGTATTCACTGAACGTCTATGGCGTTCAGTCAAATATGAGGAGGTTTATTTACAGGACTATGAAAGCCCGAGGATGGCCCGTCAGGGTATAAGGCGCTATTTCGATTTCTATAATTTTGATCGTCCTCATCAAGGATTGGGTTATCGAACTCCAGCGGAATTATACTTTGAAGATCAAAATCAATTACAATTCATCCTATCTGAAAAGGAGGTACCCACCTTAACGTAACCCAACTTTTTGTCAAATTAATGGGTCCACCTCAAACATCTCCCATATTCCGTTTTTTAAATGCTCTGACAACTTATTTTGCCCTACTAAATTAGGCATAGTTCAGCAGTTAGTGGCGAAGAATGTTTACAGATTAAGTAATTGTAAAGCCAGTTTAATCTGTATTTGACCTTGTTAATAACAATAACTTGAAGTAAAGAACATTGGTTAATGCAAATTAGCCATCAGCATTGCCCTTACTGACTTTCGAATAGCTTCCTGAGAATTGAACTTTGAGTGCCACCCTAAAGTGTTAATTTTTGTCAAATCAAAATGCAAAACAGGTACATCACCTTTCCAACCACGATCGCCCCCTGAAAATTGAAATTCTACATTCTTTAACTTCATTTCCTCAACTACAATATCGGCAATTTCTTTTACATTGATGTAATCACCTGTAGCCACATTAAAATAATCAAATCTTTCTTGCGATAAGCGGTCTGTTAACAGAATTGCATCGATAATATCATCCACGTATATATATGATTTGCTTTGAGTCCCATCGCCCAATATTGACAAATGATGAGGGTCTTCTTTTAATTTCCGAATAAAATCGTAAGCGACTCCATGCGTCTGATTTGGTCCGACTACATTCGCAAATCGATAAGCCCTCCCAACCATATCAAACATATGGCAATAAGAACAAATCAAGGCTTCGCCAGCCAGTTTACTGGCGCCATAAGTAGATATTGGCAGTAATGGAGCAAACTCCTCACCAACTTCTTGTGATCCCGTATCTCCATAAATGCCGCTTCCAGAAGCATAAATTATCTTTTTTACGCCATTAATCCTCATGGCTTCCAAAACATTATTGGTTAGGTAAGTTCCCTCCCAAAAATCAACATCTGGTTGGGTCATAGCCTTTGCGATGTCTGGGTTGGACGCAAAATGAAAAACCATATCAATACCGTTCATGGCTTTTATTAATTGATCCAGATCTTTGATGTCCTCGCGGACCACTGTTACCCTGGAGTCATTTACAATGTCGGCAATGTGCCAGTCTTTGCCAGATGTAAAATTATCATAAATGGTGACGTGTCCGCAATCAGCCTCTTTCAATAATCGATGAGCCACATGACTGCCGATAAAACCGGCGCCGCCTGCTATAAATGAATTCATTATCGTACATGCCTTATATGGATCAGGTGGATGGATTGTTTGAAAATCCAATATAACATCAGGAATGAAAATATATATAAATAGATATATATTGAAGCAGTGTAGAAGAATAACCCACTGATCGATGTGGTAGCATCCACCACAACCAATGTCATCAAACGAGAAAGAAACAAGCCCAATACAAAAGAGGAAATAATCATGAATTTGCCCTGGGATTGCCTCCATTTCTTATTCAGCACAGACATAACGACCAATACAATCCACAGAACAATGCTCACAATAAAAACAGGTTGTGTAAGGATTGTATACACACTTAAAATGATCTTCATTAATATTCCTTTGTATTTTATGTATTTTAGCGCAATTTAGCTAATTACTCACCCAACATCTGTGTCTTTGAGAATGTAGTCTTCTCCGACCTCGAATTAGAACGTTATAAGGAAACAGTGGGTAAGGATATCTTCACACAAGAGCTGGCTCATACGCTAAAGCAATTTGAACAAGCCATTAATATTGGATCTTTAATTCAACCTCTTCTAGCTAATTCAGAGTCTTTGTTGGAATAGCTTCAGGAGTACGATGTATTTGAAGATCTATTCCTGCACCAAACCCATCAGAAGGTCATTAAGACCTTGGAATTCATTGAATATCTCACTCCGCGCCGCGGTACCATGTAGTTGTAGCTAATCCGCCATATTTAAGTGGCGGAAACATTAACAAAAATTTAAAGGGATATCTTAATCCGGTTTCGATGATAATAAGCAAGCATCTCTGCATCTGCCATAAACCAATCAACATTCTTTCTAAAACCATCTTCAAAAAGATACTTTGGCTGCCAATTTAGATCCTTGGAAATGCGTGTAATATCTGCCATCCAAACATTGGTATCCCATCGACGATTCTCCATAGATCCCCAATCGGGCTTGACTTTTATTGGGAGTATCTGACTGGCTTGTTCAATAACTTCGGCTAAATTAGTTTGTATACCAGTCCCGACATTATACACTTTGTTATTCACAATCAACGGATTTTCGGCTACTTTTTGGTACGCATTCAGAATATCATCTATAAAAATAAAATCTCGGGCAATATTAGGGCTGGCTAAAGGAGGTAAACCACCATTAATTCCTTCAATAATTACATTGGGAATCAATCGGGTAGGCTCTTCATATGGCCCATAGACGGAGTATAGTCTCAATGTTGTAATGCAAACACTTTCTGATTGAGCAACCCATGAACAATAGTGTGTTGCTGAAGTTTTAGTTATGGCATAGGCACTATTTGGTTCCAGATATTCAAATTCCGATGGGGCATGGTCCTTATAGCCATATTCTGAAGATGAGCCTGTATTAATAAATATCTCAAAACCAAGCTTGACACAAACATTCACCAGGTTAGCCGTAGCAACAAGATTGGTCTCAATCATTTGGTTTAAATTATTTTGTGAAGAATAAGCACCATAAGCCACAAGATGAAATATCCAATCAGGCCGAATAGAAGATACCGTTGAACTTAACGCATCGACATCATTAAAGTTCACAATATGGGTATAAACATCATTTTTGATCGAATAAATACGCCAATCATTGTGTTTTTCGCGCAACAACAAATGCACTTCATGTCCCTCACCTAATAAACGACGAGTTAAATTAGCGCCCACAAATCCAGTTGCACCAGTAACAACGACCCGTTTCATTGTTCTGTGATGCTGTTACTAGCCGTGAAAGTATAGACAGCGCATCCCAAGTGTTTAATGATCGGAACTACTTCAACAAACGGCTCAATTGCTTTCATCATTGTTGCCATCCAATCCGGGCAAAAAAAAGGAACAAAACCTGCCCATTTTCGGTTGAGCACTTTTCCCCCAAAGGATTCAACTTCTTTATCCAGGTAGGCAGGTAAGTAAGATTTTTCTTGATGCTCAATATGATAACGGGAGAACTTTTCTAAAATCTTCAGGAGAGGATTGTAACCATTTGGTTCGATCACCCAGACAATCGTAGAGACACGCAAAGCTTCTTTCAAGGCTGGACCGGGGTCGTCCAAGTGATGCAAAACGCCTCTAAGAATGGCCACGTCAAAGCTTTTTTCTGCATATGGCAGACTATGAGCGCTTTGGATATCAAACTCTATGGGGCGCGCACCAGATTTTGCTTTGGCAATCCGAACTCCTTCTGCAGCAAAATCGACACCGACCATTCGTTTGATAGAGACTCTGTCAAAAAGTTCAATTGTATAAACGCCATCACCACAGCCAATATCAAGGACAGTTTTATCGTGCAAGTCAACATTTTCCAAGGTAATATCGCTCAGTCTTTTGTTGGCAATCTGGCTGCTAAGTGGAGCATTGGTTGAATACAGGTATCCTTTATTCTTATTAGCATCCTGATTAAACGCGCTCACCGATTTATTGGGGCTTTTTTTCATCAATTAATCCTTTCGCGCTATTATATAAAGATTACCAAGGGGCAGGAACATGCTCATCTGACCAATTCTTGGCCTTTGCTCTAAAAATTTTAACAACTTTGTTTGAAGATTGCGCGAAATTGGAATCAATCTTAAAATACTGAGAAGATTTACAAAATTTCGCGCCGGACCAACTTCAAGCACTTTAAAACCATTCTTTTGGAACAAGATTTTGATCGTATCCAGATCGTATAAGAAAGTGTGTTCGATATCGATTATTGGGCTTTTTTCGCCTAAAAACCGTGCCGAAACAGCCCTGACATTGTGGTTAAAACATAAAATCAACCCGCCTGGCACCAACACCTCGGTACAAATTGACAAAAATTCGTTTGGGTTTGAAATATGATCGAATAATTGGAACATGCATATGGCATCAACTTTTTGTGAGAGTAAACCAGGACGGAAAACATTATTATAAATAAAATCTCTGATGGTGGGGTTGGCCTGATCAACCGCGCTTCGACTTGGTTCTACCCCAAACACCTTGGTGTACCCCTGAGACAATGCTTCTTCCAGCAAAAACCCATTTCCACAGCCAATTTCAAGAAAGCTTTCTTTTTGAGAATTATATTTTTCCAGCTTGTGTAAATAAGTTCCGTAGGTACGTCGTAAATTTGGAATATCTTTGGCATAAGTCAGCGTGCTTTGTAGATAGAGTTCGGAAAGGGTTTCTTGGTCAATTACCGGGTCAGAGCGAACTAATCCACAATTATTGCACTGAACAATGCGGTAATGCACCATATCTGGCAATCGCCTGGCTGAAAACACCTCGGCATTAAACGATTGGTCGTCATATGTGGCTTGATATAATTCACGGGCATTGCCCTCTGTTCCACATATGGCACAACGAGTGGGTGAAAGAAAGGTGTTCATAGGTAAAAACTTATTCCTTTGACAAACGCGGATCGTTCAATATTTCTTCCACTAAAAACGGAGGTCGACGCTTGACTTCATCATAGATATAGGACAAATAAGAACCCATAATTCCGAGACAAAGCAACTGAATGCCACCCATAAATAGGACAATTATTATCAAGGTGGCAAAACCGCTGGGTGTCAGTGCCGGGTACGCTATGCGAAACCCTATTTCAACAATAATGGCTACAATCGATAAACCAACAATCCCAAAAGCCAATATGGTAATTATATCAAGCGGAACATATGAAAATGAAAATATTGCCTTGCGCGCCCAGCCCAGGTTTTTAACAATATTATTGGTAGAATGCCCAAACATTCTCTCCGGACGTACATATGGGACTCCGATTTGTTTGTATCCAGCCCAAGCTCGTAACCCACGTAGAAACCGGTTGTTTTCGGGAAAAGCGTTCAGTGTATCGACTACTTTCCGGTCAATTAGCGAAAAATCACCAGCGTCCAATGGGATTGAGATATACGCTAATTTCTGGAAAATACGATAAAAAGCCTTGTAAGCAATCTGCATAAAATAAGGTGCATAACGTTTGATGCGTTGCCCAAAAACCACCTGATAACCTTCTTGCCATTTTTTGTAGAACTCTTCGATAACTTCCGGAGGGTCTTGCAAATCTCCATCCAGCAAAATAACAGCGTCACCAGTGGACACTATCATCCCACTAAAAAAGGCATTCTGGGAACCAAAGTTGCGGCTGTGGTTGATAACCACAACTTTGCTATCCTGTTGGGCCAGTTCCGTTAACACCTCGCGGGCGTTATCTGGGCTGCAGTCATTGACAAAAATGATTTCATAGTGGACATTAATTTTACGGAAGACATCCACCAGTCGACGGTACATGATAAGAATAGCCGGTTCATCACGATAAACAGCAACAATCGCACTGAGTTTTCTTTTTGGGGTTGTTATTTCAGACATTAGCTGCTAATACTTTCTGAATATGCTTGGCTAAATGCTCTGCTGATAAATTATTCGCAGCATGAATTGAGGCCATGTTTCCGACAGCGTGATTGAACAGGGAATTAAAACCCAGCCTGGAAAGGCGAATTGGCAGGTTGTTTTCCGCAATTATTTCTGCCACCATTGAGCCAATACCACCTGTAATGTAATGCGCTTCTACTGAGAAAGCCAATTTATACTTCGCCAAAGTTGCTATTATATCTTGCACCGGCGCCGGAGCGATACTGGCAATAACCATTACTGTTGCAGCTATTCCCTGCCTTGCCAAAATCTCTACTGCTTTAACGGCTTCTTTTGTGATCGCACCCGAACTGATTATGATCACATCTTGTCCGTTGCCGATAAATTGGGCTTGTCCTAACTTAAATCCCCCCCCCAACTCCGGGATTTCAGTGAAAGCCTTGCTTAAACGGAAATATATCGGACCTTGATGAGCCTGTGTCTGTAAAATGGCATTTCTGGTCTGGGCATCATCTGCCGGGGCAATAATGGTCAGATCGGGTTGCGTGCGCATAACAGCCACATCTTCCAGTGCATAATGGGAAAACCCATTCATGGCATATTCAACACCTTGTCCAATACCAATAATACGGACAGGAAGCTGGTGATAAACCGGTCCGTTGCGAATAAACTCAAATGCCCGCAAGGTTGCAAATGGAGTAATCGAATACACAAACGGGATAAAACCTGCTTCGGCAAGGCCAGTCGCCAGTCCAAGCATATTCTGTTCTGCCACGCCGACATTAAAAAAACGATCTGGGAATTTCTCAATAAACTCCTCGATAACTAAATAACCCAGATCACCCGTTAGCAAAACCACGCGATCGTCTTTACTGGCTAGATTCACAAGCGATTGAATAAATGCTTTTCTCATTGTTCAATCTCTTTCATCGCCTGGTTGAATTCCTCTTCATTCATTGGCCAATAATGCCATTTTACTTGATTCTCCATGAAAGAGACCCCTTTCCCAAATGTTGTTCGAGCAATTAACGCATGGGGTTGAGCGCCGTTATTTTTACACACTTCAATTGTGTTAACAATTTCTTCAGGGTCATGTCCGTTGACTTCGTGTATATCCCATCCAAAAGCCTGAAATTTTTTGGACAAAGGTTGAATATCAAGCACTTTTTCAGTGTAATCCATGGCTTGCTGTCCATTCAGGTCAACGATGAGATAAAGATTTGAGAGCTTGTGATGCGCTGCAAACATGGCCGCTTCCCAGAGGACGCCCTCATTGCATTCGGCATCGCTGACAAGGGCAAAAACTCTTCGCGATGACTTTTTCAGACGCGCTCCGAGAGCAGCTCCTGTTGCATAAGACATGCCCATTCCCAGAGAACCGGTGCTAAAATCAATCCCGGGTAAATCTCTCTCCGGGTGTACAGCCAGCAGGGTGTTATCCTGGCAATAGGTTTCGAGCGCTTCTTGAGAGAGCCAGCCATTCATGAATAAAGCCGCATAGAGTGCCAGTGCGGCATGCCCTTTGGAAAGCACAAAACGATCACGGTCAGGATCTTTCAGTCCCGGAATCTTTAAGATTGAGCCATACAGCGCCAAAAGTATATCCGCAATGGATAGGCTCGAACCAATATGTCCCACTCCTGCTCGCATAGATTGTTCTAAGATAATTTTTCTAATATTTTGAGAATTGACAGAATTTTGCTTCATATATATCTCCAGAATTTGTAAATGGAATGGTAACGTTCGCTTTGACTATGCGAAGTTGCCCGGCATTGTCGCCAACACTGATCTGCTTCCACTCGCGGATTGGCTTATTCGAGTTTTGTTTTCCGGCAAGTGCTTTTCAACTCACTCATCGTGCGTAAGGTTGTCCGTTCCTGGCATCGGCTATAAATCCGGAAGCTATAGCTCAGATATTTAGCTGCAATGGTGTCTATTATCATCAGTCTTTTTCAGACAGCGATTCTTGGATTCAACTTGTAAAGTTGCACTTACTACTTGAATCTAAGATTGATAAAAGGTGCGCATTTGCACTTCAATACTTGAACTGTATTGATTGTGTTTACATATCCGTCAATAATAATGTGCTCTTGATGTGCCAATTCAGCATTTTGTTTGAACCACATTTCTTAGCTTCTTCAACCCTGAACTTATTAGTTATTATTTCTTCCAAATTTCATTTGATTTTATCATCCGATCGTATGTAAATATCATAACCACCATATTGACTTACCATATCAAAATTATTGAGAGCCTTTGATATACCCACCTCTAATTTGGGCATATCAAAGGTATAGCCGGAAGATACCTTAAAAATGACATCGATATCTTCACCATTAAGACAATTATTAAAATCATCGAATCGAGAGGTTTGTATTGGATACTGAGCAAGGAAAGTGCACTTAAAATTCATATAGTCAGGAAGAATAACAGAGATAAATCCTGGATGATTATGTTGAAGCACGGCATAATTAAGTTCTCTGTCCATTGAATCATTCAATTTTGAAAATATGGAATTGATCTCATTATTCTGGGGGAAATAGGGTTGATTGTTAAATGCTCTGGAAATTTTTGTGTTGAAAGTTCTTGCCATCAATTGAAGTGTTTTAAAAGGCGGAAGCAGCATTAATAAAATAACCATTACCAAAAAAATATTTATTTGAATATGTTGGTTTTTATTTTTCTCCCATGAATATAAAAATACCGGGATTATCCCGATTGATATTGCGATACCAAAAGGTTGTAGATGGTGCACCCACATATGAGTAAAATGAGATACTCCCAAGACGCATACAATAGTAAGCGCTGCAAAAAGACTGACATTCATGAGTTTGGTGTCAGATTCAGAGGCACTGTATCTGTCTTTATCCTTAAAAGCTTTGATAAAAATATTTATTGAAACAAATAAGCTGAATAATATCTCCAAAGTAATCATTAATATGAAAAGCCACCCATACGCACCTTTGAGGAAATGAAGCAATGTTTGGTTGGGTAATCCTGGCATAAGATCTGGAAATTGGTAATATATATATTGGATTCTATTCATCATGATAAATCCGGAAAATTCTCCTCTAAATATCATGACCAGAAATAAGGTTATGGTGGCAAAAATTGATCCTGCAAAAAAAAGACGAATATTCCGCATTATTCTCTTTAGAGAAAACCTCACATTGGGCTGGTCAAAAATAGCCACTCCAAATAATATTGAAGGTAAAAGAAGTATAGAAATAAGTTTAGAGAAAACCATAAGAGCGAATAAAGCCCCGCAAAGAATTCCATTTATGGGCGTTCTTCTAAATAAAGTGAGGCTGATTATCAGCAAGAAGAAACTTATTGGTTGGTGATAGGTATGAATTAGGACATACCCCGGTGGTGACAGACTAAAATAAGCAAATATTATCAATAAGGCTACTGTGCCAAAGCTATGAAGTTCTAATTTGTATGCGATTGTTCCCAAAGAAACAATCATCATGATTGATAAAATGAATTCCAAAATTGTTGGCCCTTTTTGCCCCATCACCGAATATGCAATTACATTGGTATAAAAAAACACCGGGTCTTTAATTTCGAAAGCTTCTACGTAAAGTTTGCTGCCGCGAGACACTAAATGGAATATTGAATAGAAATAGTTGCTATCAGGATCTACGCAGCATGGGTTTGTTTCAAAAGTATCGAATGTGAATACATTCGGGCTGAATGGAATAATAAAAAAGAATACAACAATAAAAGTTATGACAAGCAACGATGTTTTAAGATCAATACACAACCCCAAAATTTTCAAAGTAGCAAGAAATAATAAAGTAACAAAAACTACTAATAAAACAACCATTATGATCTGAACAGGCAAACTGCGCCCCTCGAATGTTTTCCCATTGAGCAGAAATATTCGCCCCCCTTCTTTGAGAATTAGCCAAGAAAAAATTACGCCAAAAACGAACGAAGAAACTACTAATTTTATCCAGTAATCTTTATTGATCCGATCAAAAATTTTCATAAACAAGCCTTGATGATTTTCCCTTTAGGGCAAGGATTAAAAACTTACAGAAATAAAGCAACGAGACACTCAAAAAGTATTGTCACAGAAAATTGGTTGTATCGAATAGCTAAAGATCCCCGCCAGGGCGTGTGTAGATAGGTAGAATAAAACAGGCCCCCTCAAGATCACATAAGATTGAAGGCATAATACTTCTTGGTGTTCTTTTGCGCTCCTACTCCAGAAGTTGGTTCCCCATTGTTCATATTCCAGGTTTTTGATGGTGAGCGCTTGACCGCTGTTCTTCTCGATTACTTCACTCCTCTATAACTTGATGATAAATGCTTGGCCGGTTGGAAGAATAATAGGTTTTTCTAAATGCGTTTGAAAATATTCGTCGACCGCTTTTCGAGAACCTGCACATGATGGGAAACAATAATCATCAAAAACAATAAATCCGCTGTCAACATCCCATTTTTAGTACCAGTTGAAAGTGGACACTTCATACCTTTTCAACCAGATATTGATGCGGTGGCAAACCCTCCAAAGATTCATGTGGTCTGATAGCATTGTATTCCTCAATCCATTCATCTGTGATATCGCGAACCTCTTGAAGCGAGGAAAACAAATAAGCATCCAGGACATCTTCTCTATAGGTTCGATTGAAGCGTTCAATATAAGCATTCTGAGCTGGCTTACCCGGTTCAATAAAAGCCAGTTCAACCTTATTGGTTTCAGCCCACTCTGCTAGAGCTTTAGAGATCAACTCTGGCCCATTATCCAGCCGGATCTGCCTGGGAAGCCCCCTCCACGAAGCAAGCATACTCAGAACCCGGATCACTCGCAGAGCAGGGGTAGAAAAATCAACCTCTATCCATAATGCCTCGCGATTGAAATCGTCTATGATATTCAAGGTTCTGAACGCCCTGCCGTTGGACAGGCTATCACTCATGAAATCCAAGGACCAACTCTCATTGACCTGCTCCGGTTGTATCAATGGCTTAGGATCTCTCGTTGGCAGCCGTTTCTTGGGTTTGACACGCAAATTGAGTTTCATCTCTCGATAAACCCGACGAATTCTCTTGTGGTTCCATCCATAGCCCTGATTTCTCAAATAGTCTCTCATCTTTCCAAAGCCCCAGCGTGGTTTCCATTCGGCCAGAATTTGCAGCTGATTCCTTATCTCAGCATCACCAGGTTTTTTTGATCGGTAGCGATAAGCTGTTCGGCTGATATTGAGCAAGCTGCAGGCCTTTCTTTCGCTGAGATCATGTTCCTGGGCAGCATACTGAGCCAATTCACGGCGCTGGGCAACTGCTACAGTTTTTTTTCGATAATATCTTTCAGCACTGTGAGTTCGAGGCTCAAATCAGCATACATCTGTTTCAACTTTCGGTTTTCCTCCTCAAGTTCTTTCAACCGTTTGAGAGAGGAAGCGTCCATGCCGCTGTATTTAGCTTTCCATTTGTAGAAACTGCTCTGGCTAAATCCGTATTGGCGGCATAGGTCAGTAACAGGTACTCCTGCCTCAGTTTCTTTGAGGATCTTAATGATTTGGTGTTCGGTGAATCTTGATCGTTTCATATGGAATTCTCCTATACTGTTTTTACCAGAAAATTCCACTTTCGTTTGGTATTATTTTAGGGGATGGTTACCCCGCCTCTCGACAAACGTGGGTAAATATACTCACAACAATCTCTTACAGACTGATACCTGAATTCCACGTCAACATAAAATTATCTACATTCTTTTCAACTGGTGAAGAATTTTGAGGAAACTTCCAACATTATAGCATTTTCGGCACCACATTGCGATGAATTTTAGGAATAATTCTTGTGAAGCAGAATATTGGGTAAGGTAAACAGACC
>SDBS01001650.1_pt1 | contig 22599 bp, 24 predicted proteins | sample 2277091 | NCBI WGS metagenome assembly SDBS01 (sample SAMN10404972, study PRJNA504765) | marine sediment metagenome | isolation source: marine sediment core GS10_PC15, 163 cmbsf | place: Arctic Ocean: Southern Knipovich Ridge | collected 2010
CTGTTAAGATGGCCATTGAAAACCGGCCGGACCTGATACTGATGGACCTTAATATGCCTGTAATGGATGGGTATGAAGCCATAAGGATACTAAAAAAAGATAAGGACCTGGCCTGTATCCCCATAGTGGTTTTAACTGCATCAGCCATGAAAGAACAGGAAAGTAAGGCAAAGGCAGAGAACTGCCAAGGTTTTGTAAGAAAACCGGTCAGGAAGAATAAATTGTTAAAAGAACTTTCCCGGCACCTTGCCTGTACTGACGGGACAACAGGGCCAATAGAAAAGGAGGCCGAAAAAGACGCTAAAAAGGGTACTTCTGCCGTGATCACTCCAGGGATCAAGAAAGAACTTCCTGGACTTATCCTGCTGCTGGAAGGCGGGATAAAAAAAAGATGGGAAGTGGTCACCCAGAAATTTATAATCTCCGATATACAGGATTTTGCGAAAGGAATGGAAGAGCTTGGAAAAAAATATAATATGGAAATAATCCTGGGCTGGACAAAAGATATTTTAACCCAGACAGATTGCTTTGATATGGAAAAACTTCCAAATACCCTAAAATATTTCCCAAAGCTTGTGGAAGAGATCAAGGAATTAGCCAAATAGCTTCAAACTATAAATAATTAAATAATTTTAAAACAGGGGAAAAAAATGGATAAAAAAGATTTAAAAAAAGATGAACAGCCGCTGGTACTGATGGTTGATGATGTACCAAAAAACCTGCAGGTCCTTGGAACCATGTTAAGCAAGGAAAAATACAGGATCGCTGCAGCAAGCAATGGTGAGCAGGCAATTGCCATTGCAGATGATACCTTGCCGGATCTTATCCTTTTAGATGTCATGATGCCGGGCCTGAACGGGTATGAGACATGTACCAAATTAAAGAGTATTTCAAAGATAAAAGAGATACCAGTGATCTTTTTAACAGCAAAAATAGAAACTGAGGATGTAGTAAAAGGATTTAAGGTGGGTGCGGTTGATTATGTCACCAAGCCGTTCAACTCATTTGAGCTCCTGGCAAGGGTAAGGACCCACGTGGAACTCAAAACAAATAGGGACCTGTTGAAGGAACAAAATGAGCTGCTTCAAAAATTGTCCATAACTGACAGGATGACCGGCCTTTATAACCACCAGTATATAATTGACAGCCTGTCAAAAAGGATCGCTGAATCAAAGCGGTATAAACAGCCTCTTTCAATTGCCATGATGGATATAGACTTTTTCAAGAAGGTAAATGACAGCCATGGACATGCTTTTGGGGACCATGTGCTCATAAAGATATCATCTATTATGGAGGATACCATCAGAAAAACAGATATGGTGGGAAGGTATGGCGGAGAGGAGTTTTTGGTGATCTTTACCAATACAGATTCAAAGAATGCTTTAAAGACTACAGAAAGGATAAGGGAATCTGTTGAGAAGCAGAAATGGGACAAGCCCAAACTGAAGGTCACTATCAGCGGTGGTGTCGGCCAGGCAAAAGATGAAGATGCTTCAGAAATAATCATAAAGGTCGATAATCTATTGTATAAAGCCAAAGAAAACGGCAGAAACAGGATCGAAGCCAGGGTCGGGGCCAGCATCACTAAATAATTACCTGCTTATCCTGATGATCCAATAATAAAGTAATTGTCTATATCACTGTTCCGTGTTAAAGTATTCCCTTATTTAATGTAAATCCAGGTAATTTTACCGTATTATATTTAATTGGCAGCCAGACATTACAGGCGGGAGGAAATAATTGAAAAAGTTTAATATAGCCATAGCAGGTGTGACCGGTGCAGTCGGAAAGGTCTTTCTTTCCATACTAGAGGAGAGGAAGTTTCCTATGGCAGATCTCCTGCCGCTTGCTTCCCACCGTTCGGCAGGCAAGAAGATATCTTTTGCCGGCCAGGAGCTGGAAGTAAAAGAGCTGGGAAAGGATTCCTTTAAAAATATAGATATTGCATTATTTTCTGCAGGTGCACAGAGATCAAAAGAGTTTGCAAAATATGCAGTAGAAAGCGGGGCCGTGGTGATAGACAATAGCAGCGCTTTCAGGATGGAAGAAGGCGTGCCCCTTGTGGTCCCTGAAGTAAACAGGAATGATATATTCAAGCATAAGGGTATAATAGCAAACCCTAATTGCTCCACAATAATAATGGTCGTGGCCATAAAGCCCATATATGAACTTTCAAGGATAGAAAGGATCATCGTCTCTACATACCAGGCAGTTTCCGGAGCCGGAGCAGGCGGTATCATAGAGCTTGAGGAACAGGTAAGGCAGATAATCTGCAATAAAGAGGATAAAGTCAAATGCGGGACTTTCCCCGTGCAGATCGCCTTTAATGTAATTCCCCATATTGATGTCTTTCAGGATAATGGCTATACCAAAGAAGAGATGAAAATGGTCCATGAGACCCGGAAGATATTCGGGGATGACCGGATAAAGATCACTGCTACTACTGTAAGGGTCCCTGTATTTACCTCGCATTCTGAGTCTATAAATGTCGAGACCCAGAAGAAGCTTACGCTGGATGCAGTAAGGGCCGCCCTGGCAGCAGGGGAAGGGATCACTGTTATGGATGATGTGTCAGAATCTATTTACCCGACTGCGCTTGATTCATCAGGCACCGATGATGTTTTTGTCGGCAGGGTAAGGGAAGACATTTCTTCATCAAGCGGCATAAGCCTCTGGGCGGTCGGGGACCAGCTAAGAAAGGGAGCAGCCTTAAATGCAGTGCAGATCGCTGAAATACTTGCCAGTGAAGGTTGATCAATAGATATATTTTAAAAAGGATATTGGATTTGAGAAGGATATGAAATATACAAAAACCTATGATGACCTTGACAGCTTATTCGGAAAGTGGGAAGTAAAAGAACATCAGCTGATAACAAAGAAAATAGGTTCTGAAAGAGTAATCGATAAGGAGCTTTGGAAGTGAGCAGAGTTACTTAAATTATTTACTGGTGACCACCACTTTAAAAAAGTCCCGGGATTATTTTTTATTTTTCCTGATCCCGGCGATCTTATTTAGTCTTTCCAGCAGTTCCTTTTCAAAACCCCTTCCATCAGGCTTGTAATACTTTTTTCCGAGAAGTTTTTCAGGAAGGTAGTCCTGGTCAGCAATAGCGTCTTCATGTTCATGGTCGTATTTATAGCCCTTGCCGTAACCGATGTCTTTCATCAGGCCGGTAGGGGCATTCCTGATATGATATGGAACAGGAAGTGACCCAAACTGGTCCACATCTGTTTTAGCTTTCTTATAGGCCGTATACAGGGAATTGCTTTTGGGGCAGAGAGCCATATAGACTGCTGCCTGGATTATTGCAAGATAACCTTCAGGAGGGCCTATGAACTCGAAGCTGTGTTTTGCAGCAACTGCGACCTGGAGTGCATTTGGAGCTGCCAGCCCTATATCTTCAGAAGCGAACCTGACCATTCTCCTTATAATATAGAGAGGGTCCTCCCCGGACTCTAGCATCCTGACGATCCAGTAAACTGCGCCGTCAGGGTCGCTTCCCCTGAGGCTCTTATGGAGGGCCGAGATAATATTAAAATGCTCCTCTCCGGCCTTATCATAGAGGAGGGCTTTTTTCTGTATGATATTTTCTATCAGGGGGATACCTATAGTGACGGCTTTATCCCCGGCCTTTGTCCTGCCTGCTGCAGCATCAGGCCGGCTTCCCTGAAGCAGTGAATTTACGGCCATCTCCAGGATATTATAAGCGATCCTGGCATCTCCATCACTGAAGCTGCTGATAAAATCAATCACCTTATTGCTGGTCTTAATATTATATTTTCCAAGGCCCCTTTCTTTGTCCTTTAATGCCCTGCTTACCAGGATCCTTATATATTCAGGGGAAAGCTTTTCCAGGACAAAAGTCTTGGTCCTGGAAAGCAGGGCGGAATTCACTTCAAAAGATGGATTTTCGGTTGTTGCCCCGATAAGGATGATGATCCCTTTTTCAACAAAAGGAAGGAATGCATCCTGCTGTGCTTTATTAAACCTGTGGATCTCGTCTATAAATAATATGGTTTTGCGGTCAGCGACCTGCCTGTCATGGCGTGCTATCTCCATGATATCTTTTATCTGCCTGATCCCTGAAGTCACAGCAGAAAAAGAGATAAATTTACTCTGGGTCTTAAGTGCGATTATCCTGGCGAGAGTCGTCTTCCCGGAGCCGGGCGGCCCCCATAATATGATAGATGAGAGAGAATCTTTATTAATGATCTCTCTCAGGACCTTGCCTTTTCCCACAAGATGTTCCTGGCCAACAAATTCTTCCAGGGTCTTTGGCCGCATCCTGTCAGCAAGGGGGGAACCCATGTCAGGATCCTGGAGCAGCCTGGCTTTAGTTTGGTCAAATAATGTCATGATGCATACAAACAGCTAATCTTTGATTACCTTGACATAAAGATTCCTGTTTCTCGGGCCGTCAAATTCATAGAAATAAACACCCTGCCAGGTACCGAGTGCCAGCTTCCCGCTATCAATGATCAGGGTAAGAGTCGACCCTATTATACTGGATTTAATATGAGAATCGGAATTTCCTTCCGAGTGGGCATAATCCTCTCCAGCAGGCACCAGTTTGGTCAGCTTGGAAGTCATGTCAGAGCTTACAGTGGGATCAGCATTCTCATTTATGGTGATCCCAGCAGTGGTATGTGGTACAGATAAATAGCAGATCCCGTTTTCAGTGCCGCCTTTAGAAATTATTTTTTCTATCCTGTGGGTTATATCGACCATCTCTATTCTCTGGGAAGTCTTGATGTCAATGACCTCAAACATATGGTACCTTTATCACCTTTCCGGGATCAAGAATTATACTTGTAATCTTTAATTATATTATATATAACATAAGCAGATGCATAAAGAAACAGGTTTTATATGGAAAGATTCAATTCTATTCAAATTTAAAATTATGGGAATATTATGGCCCGAAAAAAATATAATGTTGCAGGCATCGGGAATGCAATCGTCGATGTTGTAGCATATGTAGAAGATGATTTCCTGGAGGACCATGATCTTGAAAAAGGGATCATGAAGATAGTGGAAGAGGACCAGATAAAAAAACTGCACAGTAAAATCAATATTGTAAAACAGGTTTCGGGAGGCTCGGCCGCAAATACAATTGCCGGCCTTGCAATACTGGGGGATCCTGTGGCTTTTATGGGTAAGGTCAAAAATGACACGCTGGGGAAATCTTTTGAAAAGAGCCTTAAGGACCTGGGAGTAGTTTACCGTACCAGGAAGGCTGAAAGCGCCCGGCCCACTGCAAGCTGTGTCATACTGACCACGCCTGATGCACAGAGGACCATGAATACCTGCCTGGGTATATCCGGTTCACTGGGGCCTGAAGATATTGACAGTGAAATTGTTTCAGATTCAGAGATCATATATCTGGAGGGTTATCTGTGGGATAGTCCCGAAGCAAAAAAAGCCTTTTTAAAAGCAATAGAAATTACTGGCAGGGAGAACGGGAAAATAGCCCTGAGCCTTTCGGACCCTTTTTGTGTCAACCGTCACCGGACAGAATTTTTGGAGCTTGTAAGCAAGCGGATCGATATACTTTTTGCCAATGAAGAAGAGATAAAATCCCTTTTCAGTGTTAAGACTTTCAGTAAGGCTGCAGAAAAGTGCCTGGATATGGACATTCTTTTTGTGCTTACCAGGGGAGAGAAAGGTTCAACTGTTATATTTAAGGGACAGTCATATGACGTACCTGCAGAAAAAGATGTGGAAGTCATTGATACAACAGGTGCCGGAGACATGTTTGCTGCAGGCTTTCTGCATGGATATTTAGAAGGCAGGGACCTTTACAGCTGTGCTGCCATGGGAAATATCCTTGCTGCAGGGGTCATCTGTGATTCTGGTGCAAGGGTAGGATCCTCCATAATAAAACTTTTAGAGGATAGAGGCTTTTAGGCTGAAAAAATAAATTGTCATTACTGGCAAAAATTAATAATATATTACCTGTCAGTTTGAAGAATATCTATTAGAAAGGCAGCAGATGGATAATATTGACCATGCAGAAGTAGGTGTTTTTGGAGGTTCTGGTTTTTACTCATTCCTGGAAGAGACGCAGGAAATAGAAATAGAGACCCCTTATGGCCCTACATCGGATAAGATAATCATGGGAGAAGTATCAGGCAAGAGGATTGCATTTATACCCAGGCACGGCCGTAAACATGACTTGCCTCCCCACAAGATCAATTACCGGGCAAATATCTATGCCATGAAGCAGCTGGGAGTCAAATATCTTTTTGGGCCATGTGCAGCAGGAAGCCTCCAGCCGCATATAAAGCCCGGACAATTTGTAATATGCGACCAGTTTGTGGATCGTACCAGCGGAAGGATAGATACTTTCTATGAAGGGCCGAAGGTGGTACATATACCCATGGCAGAGCCTTACTGCCCTGATCTAAGGAAGATCGTGATCGAGACAGCAAAAGAGATGGATATCAAGTACCACCCCAAAGGTACGGTGGTCGTTATCAACGGCCCCAGGTTCAGCACTGTCTCGGAGAGCAGATGGTTTGGGAGCCAGGGATGGGAAGTCATCAATATGACCCAGTATCCGGAAGCGTACCTGGCAAGGGAGCAGGAGATCTGCTATGTGAATATCTCGCTTATCACTGATTATGATGTAGGTCTGGAAGGGCATCCGGGCATAAAACCTGTTTCTATAGAAGAAGTGGTAAAAGTATTTAATGAGAATAATGAAAAAATAAGGAACCTTTTATTTAAAGCAATTGAAATGATCCCGCAAAAAAGGGATTGTGTTTGCTCAAGGGCATTAAAAGATGCCATAATAAATTAGGTGATATGATTGGACCAGAAGATCTTAATTGCTTCAGACAAGTATAAAGGCAGCCTCTCTGCACCCATGGTCTGTAATATCATAAAGGATGCTATCCTGGGAATTGATAAAAATATTGAAGTGGTATGCAGCCCCATGGCAGATGGGGGAGAGGGCACGGTAGAGACACTGGTCGAGAGCCAGGATGGAAGATTCATAGAAAGTGAAGTCATGGGGCCCCTGGGGCAGCCGGTTATGGCAAGATTTGGGATGATAAGGGATGACAGTATTGCCATAATAGAGATGGCTTCTGCTTCCGGGCTGGTGCTTGTCCCTGAGGGCAGCAGAGATCCAATGGAGACCACTACATATGGGACCGGTGAGCTGATAAAGAAAGCCCTTGAGATGGGAGCCTTAAAAATTATAATCGGCATAGGTGGAAGCGCTACAAATGACGGTGGAATGGGCATGGCGCAGGCTCTGGGAGTTAAATTCTTTGACAGTGGCGGCAAACTGCTTGGCCATGGGGGAAAAAGCCTGCAAAAACTGGCAGGAATCGATATGGCCGTGGTCCATCCGGCAGTCTCCGGCTGTAAGTTTGAAGTGGCATGCGATGTTGATAATCCACTCACGGGAAAAAATGGAGCAGCTTTTGTATACGGGCCCCAGAAAGGGGCGGATGAAAATATGGTAAGGGCGCTTGACAGGGGGCTCTCTAATTTTGCGGAAGTGATCAGGAAAGACCTGGGAAAAGATATAGAAGGCTTAAAAGGTGCCGGAGCAGCCGGCGGGCTTGGAGCTGGCCTTGTAGCTTTCCTGGATGGGGAGCTTGTACCGGGGACCGATATAGTGATCGGGGTAACTGGCCTTGAGGATAAAATAAAGGATGTAGATCTTGTGATAACAGGTGAGGGAGCCATGGACAGGCAGACTTTTTTTGGAAAGAGTGCACATGGAGTGGCCCGGCTGGCAAAAAAATATAATAAAACAGTTATAACAATAAATGGTTCGGTATTTGCTTTCCGGGGTGATATAAATAAAGAGAATTCATCACTTTTTGATGGAAACTTTTCCATAATAAATAAGCCTATGATACTGGAGGAGGCAATGGATTCTGCAGGGAAACTCCTCAGGGAAGCAGCTGCGGAGATCATTAATTTTTATTTAAGTGTAAAACAGGATTAGACTATTAAGATATTTTACAGCAGTTTATTTAGGAGGTCTTATGAAACTTGTAGGTGAAGTTGAAATTAAAAATTTGGAAAAGATGCGGAGTGGAAAAGTAAGAGAGATGTTTGGTTTTAAAGACGAGATCCTGATAGTCACTACGGACCGTATTTCAGCTTTTGATTATATACTGCCATCTCTTATCCCCCTGAAAGGGAGTGTCTTAAATAAGATATCAATATTCTGGTTTAAGTACCTGAAAGATGTAATCGATAACCACCTGGTCGAGACCGAAGTGGAGAAATTTCCCAAAATACTGCAGAAATACAGGGATATCCTAACAGGAAGATCGGTTATAGTAAAAAAGCTAAATATCTATCCGATTGAATGTGTTGTAAGGGGATATATAACAGGTTCCGGCTGGGAAGAATACACCAGGACCGGAAAGATCGGGGACCTGGTACTGCCAAAAAATCTTATGAAATGTGACCGTCTTCCAGATGTAATATTTACTCCATCCACTAAAGCAGTGACAGGGCATGACGTGGGCCTTACAATAAATAAGGCTAAAAAGATATTTGGCGGCAAGGTGATCGATCTATTACAAGAGAAGAGTATAGAGATTTACCTGAAAGCTTCTGAATATGCCATGAGGCAGGGTATCATCATAGCTGATACAAAGTTTGAATTTGGGGTATCCGGTGATAAGGTCGTACTGGCTGACGAAGTCCTTACACCTGACTCATCGAGATTCTGGCTGCTGGATGAATATGAGCCGGGAAGGGAACAAAACAGTTTTGATAAACAATTTGTAAGGGATTATCTCTTAAGTTCTGACTGGGACAGGAAATCGATACCTCCAAAACTGCCCCAGGACATAATCAAAAAGACTTCTGAGAGATATGTTTCTGCCTATGAGAAACTGGTCGGAGAAAAATTTAAAACTTGACCACCAGCTGGACCGCAATAATAGCAGCCAGCTATAGTAGTGCTTTTACCCTGATACGCAGGGCCCAAAATATACTTTTCCCTCTATCATGGGTACATCTTTGCTGGATAACCAGAAATTACCTTCAAGCACTATATCTATCTGGAGTACATATAATCCAGCATTGGCTATATTATCTACAAGTACCTCCACAATTGCTGTTTCGCCGGGCTTTAGATCATCCGGCAGGCTTGAACGTGTAGGATTGTCATATTCCTGGAAATTTACATCCTGTCCCCAAAAATGATAACCGATACTTATCCTGTTTGACCCGGATGACCTCCAGGTAAAATCTGAGGTATTGGTTACTTCGACTTTTATATAATTATCTGCATCGGTACATAAAAATCCTGGTATAAATCCCACCATCTCTGCCCCTATGACCGCATTTTCATAATCTACTATGTCTACTATCTCCTCTTCCTCGACTGCTTCAGCCAGTTCTTCTATTTCTTCATCTGTCATAGTTCCTTCATCCACCTGTGTGCTGGAACTGGCCTCGCCTGCTGCCTCTGGAGTGGAGGGCCCGGAACAGGACACAAAAGTCAAAGCCAAAAACAGTATTAAAATAATTACCGGTAAAAAATTTTTTTGAAGTCCTGATTTCATTTTGTTTTACTCCCTGATCTGATATTCCTATCAAAAATTTTATTTGTTGATAGCTTATTATAAATTAGATTCATTATTTTTTGAATAAAAGAAACAAAATATATATAATAAAGACTGATATTTTATATTAAAAATATAAGAGGTTATTATGGCTTCATTAGAGATCGTAGGACTGGTCGCAATAATTTTAATTTCAGCCTTTGCTGTAGTAGCAATAATCATAGCTATTCCTCTATTTAAATTAATAAATAAGATCAGATTTATGGCCGGGAAGATGAGCGAAAACCTGGTCCCGATCATGGAAAACTTAAAAGATACCATCTCAAGTTTAAACACAGAGGTCAGCTCGATCTCAGATCTTACACAGAGCATCAGCTCCATAGTGGAGCAGATGGAAAAAATCATAAGGCTGGCCCGTATTCTTGTCACAAGCCCGTTGGTCAAGCTGATAAGTGCTGCAGCCGGCATTATGGACGGCCTGTCAAAGAATAATTCGAAAAATGATAAAGAGGAAGGATAAATATGAACAGGGAAAATAATAGAAATGGCGGGGGGACTAGTTTTACTTCTATATTTGTAACACTCATCACCGGGATCTCCATTGGTTTTATAGCAGGGATCCTATTGGCCCCCAAGGCAGGAAAGGATACCAGGCAGGATATAGCGGATAAAAGCGGAGAAATTGTGGAAAAGGGCAGAGAGTATATTGAAACTAGCAAAGTCAAACTTGCAGAAGTAAAGGGCATGGGTGAAGAATTCATACAGAAAAGCAGGGAGAAGATCGAGGAGGCCACAAAAACTCTTGCTGCTAAAGCAGAAAAAACAAAGTCAAAAGTAGGCAAGGTGATCGAAAAGGGAAAGAATAGAGCCAAAAAAGTAGAAGAGACCTTATCATAAATGTAAATTAGGAAATATTGATCGAAGAAAAGCTTACCAGGGATATCTTAAACATACTGCTTTCCGGCGGAGCAGACTTTTCTGAGATATTTGTGCAGAAAAGAAGCAGCAATAATATAAAACTGGAAGACAGTAAAATTGAAAATTCTACCAGTGGTTTTGATTCTGGATGCGGGCTCAGGCTGTGGTTTGGAGAGAGCACTTTCTATGGTTTTGTAGATTCGCTCCAGAGCGAAAAGCTCAGGACGGCAGCAAAGGTACTGAGTTCTGCTGCAGTTAAGTCCGGCAAATGTAAAGTCCTGGATCTATCAGAAAATAAAAGTAAGTACCGGCCCAGTATAAAAAAGTACCCCTCAAGCGTGGACCCTGGAATAAAAAAAGATATACTTTTCTCAGTCGATAAGAGCTCAAGGGATTTTAACTCCAAAATAATCCAGGTCACTTCAAGCCTGTCGGATATCGAGGAAGAGACCTATATTGCTAATTCATACGGCAGCTTTTCACGCGAGTCTGTAGTAAGGGTATTTCTTGCCGTGAATGTGGTGGCACGAAACCGGAAGGATGTCAGGACCGGCTATAAATCACTGGCAAAAACAAGCGGCTATGAAGCCCTGGACGGAAGAAGGCCCCGGAACCTGGCCCTTGAAGCCTCAAGGATAGCTGTCACTATGCTGGATTCAGTAAATGCACCGATAGGGATACAGCCGGTAGTCATCGGCCCGGCTTTTGGCGGGGTTATTTTTCATGAAGCAAGCGGGCATGGGCTGGAAGCTGACGCAGTGGTCAAAGATTCTACAGTTTTTAAGGATAAAATAGGAAAAAAAATCGCCAGCAGCATGGTCACTGCCGTAGATGACCCAACTACAGGCGGCAGCTGGGGTTCATATAAGTTTGATGGAGAAGGATTCCCTTCGCAAAGGACCGTCCTCATAAAGGACGGAATACTTGAGAGTTATATCTATGATCTAAAATCAGCAAAGAAACTCGGGGCAGTGCAAACAGGAAATGGGAGAAGGCAGTCATACAGGCACATCCCGATCCCCAGGATGAGCAATACCTATATAGACAGGGGGACCCAGAGCCATGAATCGATAATCAGGTCCGTGAATAAGGGGATCTATGCGAAGGAATTTGCAGGGGGACAGGTCGATCCTGCTACAGGTGATTTTGTATTTGGCATAAGTGAGGGATACATGATAGAAAACGGCCGGCTGGGCCAGCCGATAAAGGGAGCTACACTGATCGGTAATGGTCCCGAGGTCCTTAAAAATATTGAAGCAGTGGCAGATGATCTTGAGTTTGCCCCTGGATTCTGCGGCAAGGGCGGACAGTCCATATCAAATGAAGTCGGCCAGCCCACCATCAAGGTGAGCGGGATCACGGTCGGGGGGACCAAAGGTTAAAATGGGACAAAACCAGGAATATAAGGTCAGGAGTAAAAAGCTTCTTGATATTTGTAAAAATACAGCTTTAAAAATCGAAAGAAACAAAGTCGACCAGTTTGAGATCTATACAGCAAGCGCCCTCAGCAATGAAATAGAGATCTTCGGCGGCAAAATAGAGACTCTTTCTTTTTCAGATTCTATTGGGCTGGGAGTAAGGATTTTTAAGGATAAGGCTATCGGCTATGCCTATACTGCTGTGCTGGAAGAAAACCAGATCGAAGACTGTATCAATAAGGCTATCCTGAATTCGAGGATGACCAAAAGTGAAGAGAATAATTATCTTCCCCTGCCGGTAGAGTCTGTTTATAAGAAAAAGCTTATAAACAATAAGGACCTGTATGATCCTGATTTTAACAATTACAGTACAAAGCAGAAGGTAGGCCTGGCAAAAAAGCTGGAGACCCTTACCAAAGGCATGGATAAGCGGATAGCAAGCATTGATAGCGTGATGTACAGCGACGGCATATCAGAAACTGCTATCTTAAACTCTGCAGGATTTTTTGACAGTTTCATGTCCTCTGTATGTTTTATATATGCAAGTGCCATTGCAAGAGAGAATAGCGATACATCTACCGGTGATTTTTTTGGTTCAGGGAGAAACCCCGGCCAGCTGGATCTTGAGGAAGTCGCCCGGCAGGCAGCAAGAAGGTCCACAGCGATCCTGGGTGGGAAAAAGGTCAAATCCCAGAAAGTCGATATAGTCCTTGACCCGCTAGTCTCTGCCCAGTTTCTTGGAGTCATTGCTGCAGGGCTCACTGCTGATTCAGTCCAGAAGGGAAAATCACTATTCAGGGAAAAAATCGGGGAGAAGATCTTTTCGGTTGATATTGATATTTTTGATGACGGGACGCTGCCGGCCGGGCTGTCATCAAGGCCATTTGACGGCGAGGGAGTATTTAAGGGTAAAACCGGGGTATTTGAAAAGGGAAGGCTCAAAACATTTCTCCACAATACTTATACGGCAAGAAAGGATAAGGTCCTGTCCACCGGGAATGCATCCAGGGCATCCTACCGCTCGACTCCCGGCGTGGGCCTTTCAAATTTTTATATATGTCCCTCAAAAATACCCTTCGATCAGCTGCTGTCCGGCATAAGCAGGGGATTTTATGTTTTAGATATTATTGGCCTTCATTCAGGAGCCAATCCTGTATCAGGGCAGATGAGCGTCGGGGCCAAGGGGCTGTGGATAGAAAATGGGGACCTTTCATATCCTGTGAAAGAAGTCACGATCGCTACAGATATCCTGACATTTTGCAAAAGCATATCAAAAGTTGCCGATGACTTGAGGTTTATTCCTGCCGGAGGCTACTTTGGAAGTCCCTCAGTACTGGTAGAAAACATAACAGTAAGTGGAAAATAAGGTTTTCAGCCAACAGTAATAAATTTAACATAACCTACGGTTTTAGCGATGATGGTCACGATGATCCCCGAGATCAGTACCCCTATAAATACATGAAGAAGGGCCTTTCTGGGTGGGATCCCGAAAACAAAAGCGATCAGGGAACCGGTCCAGGCTCCTGTCACAGGTAGCGGTATACCGACAAATCCGACCAGTGCATATCCTCCATACTTTTCAAACTTTCCGGAATATTTTTTCCGGGCCCTGTTAAAGAGCCAGGTAAAAAACCGGTTAAAGATCCTAAATTTTCTCATGAGGAAACGGGATAATGGTTCAAGAAGCCAGAGGATGGCTACTGCAGGGACAAGGTTTCCAATGACCGATATGATATAGGTCTCATAAATATTCATATGGTAGACACCCAGGCCGAGAGGGATGGATGCGCGAAGCTCTCCTACTGGAGTCATGGCAGTAAAAAAAGTAATCACTCGCGGCAATAAAAATTCCCAGAATCCTGTAAAGTCCATAATCTAGTTTTTGTTAATTTTAATAATTTTGTGCTAATATTTAAAAATTAATTATTTAGTGAAGTATTATATAAGTTGAATATATTACAGTCAATCGTTTTAGGAATAATACAAGGAATTTCTGAGTTTTTCCCCATAAGCAGTTCAGGGCACCTGGTAATTTTTCCATATTTCTTTAGCTGGGATTATATACCCCTCTATTTTACAGTCACTGTTCATTTTGCCACCCTGCTTGCAGTGGTATCCGTGTTCCACAGGGACATCTACAGGATAATAAAAGCTGTGGTTCTGGCAATATTTATAAGGGGGAAAAGAAATACCAGTGAATTAAAGCAGGGCATCTTTATAATCATAGGCACTGTCCCTGCTGCAGTGGCTGGATTTTTCCTGGAAGGTTATGTGGAGTCCCTTTTCAGCAGGCCCCTCATAGTCGCTATCTTTTTACTGTGGACCGCTATGGTACTGTGGGCCGGAGAGGCAATAGGAAGAAGAGCCGAACTGGCTAAAGGGTCCAGCAGGGACCGGCCGGGTAGTGACAGTAAAACAGGATTCAGCTATCTGGCAGCATTCATAGTGGGGATAGGGCAGGCTCTGGCTATTTTCCCGGGCATTTCAAGGGCGGGGTCCACTATTTCTTTTGCAAGATTTTTTGGCATAAAGAGGACAGAGGCCGTAAGATTTTCCTTTCTCTTGGCTGTCCCCGTAATACTTGGTTCATTTGCATTTGAATTTTACAATTCCTATGATATTATTTTTTCTGGGGAGCCCGGCCGGGCATGGGAACTTATTGCCGGATTTGTCTTTGCATATCTTGCAGGATTTGGTGCAATAAGATTTCTGGTAAGGCTTGCAAGAAGCAGGAATTTAAATGCTTTTGCAATATACTGCATATGCCTTGCAGCCGTAGTCTTTATTTTTTATATTATAGAAAAATTTATTTAAAGGAAGTGGTAGTTTTATCATGAAGGGAGTAATTTTAGCAGGAGGACTTGGAAGCAGGATGATGCCGTGTACCAAGGTCACCAATAAGCACTTGCTGCCGGTTTATAATAAGCCCATGATCTATTATCCTTTAAACACCCTCGTGGGAGGCGGATTAAAAGATATCATGATAGTCACGGGCGGCAATAATGCAGGTGAGTTTTTAAAGTTACTGGGAAACGGCAGGGAATTCGGGTTAAAAGATATAAGCTATACCTACCAGGAAGGGGAAGGCGGCATAGCTGATGCCTTAAAGCTTGCAGAAAATTTTGTAGATAATGACAGAGTAGTCGTAATGCTGGGGGATAATATCATAAAGGATGATATATCAGAAGCAATTAAGGAATTTGAAAAACAGCCGGAGGGGGCAAAAATATTCTTAAAGGAAGTAGATGACCCCCAGAGATTCGGGGTTGCTGAATTAGAGGAAGGCAGAGTAGTAAATATTGAAGAAAAGCCAAAAAACCCAAAATCAAGATATGCAGTTATCGGTATTTATATGTATGATAAAAATGTCTTTGAAATCGCCCAGAGATTAAAACCCTCTGCCAGGGGAGAGCTTGAGATAACTGATGTAAACAATGAATACATCAAGAAAGGCACGATGACCTATTCTATAGTAAAGGGCTGGTGGACAGATGCCGGGACCTTTGAGTCATTGTACTATGCAAGCAAGCTGGTAGCAGAGGATAGACTATAGTTTTTTACCGGCTGCATAAAAGTCTTATCAGGACCTGACCTGTTTTATCCTGGATGATCTGCAGAAAAAACATTTTTTTATCCTGGGAGAGCTTTTCCACCGGTTATCAGAGATCAAATAAGCCCAGGTAAGAGAACCATTTTTAGCGGTACTGCTGGCATGGGGGTCCTGGTAAATATAAGCTTCGCCTTTTTCGGTCACTATCCCTGTGAATTTATCAGTGTTTCCACAATTTGCGCACTTGTACATTTAATATCCTTTCTATCCAAAAATCAGTTATTATAGGTTATTATAGTATATTAAATGATATTATCAATATAAAATATAAAAATATGTTAAAAATTTAATTTTTTTACTTCATTTCTCTATTTACAAAAAATATCAAATATGTTTGACTGATATTTGACCGGGAAAAAGGATCTGATAAAAATATCACCTGAAAAATTTACATGAAAGGGGCTAAATAACATGACTATTAAGGTTCCAAAACAGAGAGTGAGTGTAAAGATCAAAACAGAATCTGCTACAATAAACGGAACGGTCCATACAATGATAAACGGCAGGCTGAGTGATTATATAGTATCACATGTGGGAAAATTCATACCTGTAACGGATGCTGAAATATCTTATATCGAAGATAGTAGAAAGGACCAGAAAGCAGATATTATAAAAAGGGATGTGATCTTTGTAAATGTAGAAAAAGTAGAGATCATAGAATATTTGTAAATTTTATCTATAGTCCACTATAATATTAATAATAGAAATTATTATTTTAAAATTGCAATGAATAATCAGAAAGGAAAACATGGCAGAAGGTATTATCCAGGTAACTGATGCTGATTTTGAGGACAATGTAATAAATGCAGATAAGCCGGTTCTGGTAGATTTCTGGGCAGTCTGGTGCGGTCCCTGTAAGATGGTTACCCCGGAACTTGAGAAGCTGGCATCTGAAAAATCAGGTGAACTAACGATAGCCAAGTTAAATGTGGACGAAAATAGGGAAACTTCGATCAAATACGAAATCAGCAGCATACCGACACTCCTCTTATTTAAAGGTGGAGAGGCAGTTAAAAAACTTGTAGGAGCCATGTCTAAAGATAAAATACTATCTGAAATATCAGACTTTTTGTAAAAATGGCTGAAATTTTTCTCGGTACTTCAGGGTATAGTTACCAGGACTGGAATAATATCTTTTACCCGGAAGGCCTGGATAAAAAAGAGCAACTTGATTTTTACGGCACAGTATTTAATACAGTAGAGATAAATTTTACCTATTACTCTCTTCCCGGGCCCTCTATATTCTTAAATATGTCCCAGAAGGTCAGTGAAGATTTTGTTTTCTCCATAAAAGGTTTTTCTAAGATGACCCACACCCGGGATTATACAGGTGATGACCTGTCCCAGTTCAAAAGCTCGCTGCTGCCGCTTATCGAACAGGATAAATTTGCAATAGTGCTGCTTCAATTCCCCTGGGCATTTAAGGCCGGTATAAAAAACCTTGATTATATCTCAAGGCTAAAGGATGGTTTTGGTGATATTGATATCTGTGTCGAATTCAGGAATGACAGCTGGCTTAAAGATCCAGTATTTGAAAAACTCAAAGGCCTGGGGGTAGGCTTCTGTAATGTTGATGGACCCCCGCTCAGGGGCCTGCTTCCACCCACAGAGATAAATACAACAAATACGGGATATATAAGGTTCCATGGGAGAAACAGTGCAAACTGGTGGAGGCCAAAACAGGCTTTCCAGCGGTATGATTATATGTACACCAGGGAGGAACTGGCCGGGTGGATACCCCGTATAAAAAAAGTGGCCGGGAGCACCAAAAGGACCGTCATATATTTTAATAACCACTATAGGGCGCAGGCAGTAAGATCTGCAAAAATCCTTCAGGGACTGCTTGAAGATAGCAATATTACCACTTCACAAAAGTAAGCTAATTATATAAAATCTATAGAACAGTTTTTGGGATAGTTTATTATTAAATGGTATGATCTATGTTTAAAAAAGTTGAGAATAAAATCGATCTGGTAAAGCTTGAAGAAAAGATCCTGGATTTCTGGGAAAAGAATAAGATCTTTGAAAAAACCCTCAAAAATTCAGAAGGCAAGAAGAAGTTTGTTTTTTACGAGGGCCCGCCAACAGCCAATGGCGCCCCCGGGGTACATCACATAATATCCAGGGTATATAAGGATATTTTCCCCAGGTATAAAACGATGAAGGGATATTATGTTCCACGCAAAGCGGGATGGGATACCCACGGCCTTCCGGTTGAAATAGAAATAGAAAAAAAGCTGGGTATAAATTCCAAAAAAGAAATAGAAAAGATCGGGATCGAGAAGTTCAACCGGCTCTGTAAAGAAAGTGTAATGAAGTACGAGGGGGACTGGAAGAAGCTTACCCGGCGTATAGGCTTCTGGCTGGACATGGATAATGCCTATCTTACCTTTACAAATGAATATATTGAGACTGTATGGTGGATCCTCAGGACCATCTGGGACCGCGGTCTCCTCTATGAAGATTATAAGATCGTCCCATTCTGTCCCAGGTGCGGAACAGCACTATCTTCCCATGAAATAGCCCAGGGCTATAAGGAAGTCGAAGACTTTTCTATAATTTTAAAGTTCCCGCATGCAGAGAAGAAAAATACTTATTTCCTCGTATGGACGACCACTCCCTGGACCCTGGTATCAAATGTGGCCGGGGCAGTAAATGCAAGCTCAGATTATGTTGAAATCGAATATAGAGGAGAGAATCTAATCCTCGTAAGGGACATGCTCGAAGAAGTATTTGGAAAAGAAAAAACCTACCGGGAAGTAGGCCGCTTTAAAGGAAGCGAGCTTGTATCTACCCCATATGTTCCCGTCTATGATAATGCCGGAGGCAGTAAGAATGCATTCAGGATCATCGGGGAAGATTTTGTATCTACCGGGGACGGTACAGGAATCGTCCATATAGCGCCCGGATTTGGTGAAGACGATATGAAAGCAGGAAGGAAAAACGATCTTCCTGTGGTCCAGATGGTGGATGAGGAAGGAAAATTCAAGGATGGTGTTAAACAATTTGGCGGCATGCCGATAGAAAAAGCTAATCCCTTGATAATCGAGGACCTAAAAAAAAGAGGGCTCCTCTTTACCGTAAAAAAACTAAAACACTCCTATCCGTTCTGCTGGAGATGTGACAGCAGGCTGATGTATTATGCAAAAAAGAGCTGGTATATAAGGACTACCAGCATAAAGGCCGACCTCCTTAAGTCAAACGAAGAGGTTAACTGGTATCCGGAACATATAAAGCACGGAAGGTTTGGAAACTGGTTAGAAAACAATGTAGACTGGGCACTGACAAGGGAAAGATTCTGGGGAACCCCTCTTCCCATATGGGAGGATGAAGAAGGGCACAAGATCTGCATCGGAAGTATTGAGGAATTAAAAGAAAAAGGTACAGATGTACCGGACGGCATGGACCTTCACAGGCCGTTTGTGGATAAAATAAAAATTAAATGTGCTAAATGCGGAAAGGATATGCACCGGGTGTCGTCAGTAATAGATGTCTGGTTTGACTCCGGCTCTATGCCTTTTGCCCAGCACCATTACCCATTTGAGAATAAGGAGACTTTTGAAGAGAGTTATCCGGCAGATTATATCTGTGAAGCCATAGACCAGACCAGGGGATGGTTTTATACGCTGCTTGCAATATCAACCCTACTTTTTAAAAGATCAAGCTTTAAGAATGTCCTGGTGCTCGGCCTGATAAATGATGAATCCGGCCGGAAGATGTCCAAATCAAAAGGGAATGTGGTCAAGCCCTGGGATATTTTAGACAAACAGGGAGCAGATGCACTGCGCTGGTATTTCTTTACAGGAGTATCACCCTGGCTGCCGAAGAATTTTTCTTTTAAGGCAGTAGATGAAGTAATAAGAAAATTTATACTCACTCTGTGGAATATTTATTCTTTCTTTGTAATATATGCAAATATTGATAATTTTGACCCTTATGGCTTCGAACTTCCCGTAAAAGAGCGCTTTGAGATAGACCGGTGGATAATATCAGAGCTCAACCAGACAATAGAAAAAGTAACGGAACTGATGGATGATTTCAATGCGACTGAAAGCGGAAGGCTTATTTATGATTTTGTCGACATGCTGTCAAACTGGTATGTACGAAGAAGCAGGAGGAGGTTCTGGAAGAGCGAAGAAGATGCAGATAAAATAAGCGCCTATAAGACCCTGTATGAATGCCTTGTCACAGTATCAAAACTTCTTGCTCCATATATCCCGTTTATCAGTGAAGAAATATACAGAAACCTTACCGGAAACAGCGGCAGGGGCCTGGAAAGCGTGCACCTTGAAAGTTATCCTGTAGCAGATAAAAGCCTTATTGACAGTAAGCTCTCCTTTCAGATGAGTACTGCAAGAAAGGTCGTGGGCCTCGGCAGGGCAGTGAGGGCAAGGACAAATATAAAGATCAGGCAGCCGGTTGAAAAAGTAGTGATATATTTTGATCCTGACGGCAAAAAAAAGGAAGCCATCAGCCATTTTGAAGATATAATAATAAGTGAGCTCAATGTCAAAAAAATAGAATTTGCTAAAACCATGGATGAGATCATATCTTATGATATAAAACCAAATCTCCAGCTTGTGGGCAAAAAATACGGGGCCCTGATCCCGGGAATAAAGAAGGCCCTGGCTTCTGCTAACTCAGCGCCCATAGCTTTAAAGGTTAAAAACAGCAAAAATGTCTCACTTGAAGTGGATGGGAAAATGATAGAGTTTGAGCCGGAGGAATTGCTTGTCGATATAGCCAGCAGGGAAGGGTTTGCAGCGGAAAGTGACGGGGAGTTTACCGTAGGGCTTTCAACTGCTATATCAGAAGAGCTGAAAGAAGAGGGATTTGCCAGGGAACTGGTACACCATATCCAGAATTTAAGGAAGGAAGCCGGCTTTGAGATTGAGAATACAATAATTACGGCACTCATCTCCGGTGAAATAGGAATACTGATAAAAAAATACAAAAGCTATATAATAAAAGAGACCCTGACCAAAAAACTGGTGAGTGAACTTGAAGACGGCATGTACAAAAAGGAAGTCAGGGTAAACGGCATAACAATAATAATCGGCATCATGGTAGAGGGGAGCATCACATAAATGGCAAGCAGAAGAGTCAAGGGTTTTCTTATGAATCTATGTTTTGTACTGACAGGGATCATTGTTCTTGCAGGTGACCAGGTATCTAAATATTTTATCAGCCGCAATCTGCCCCTTAATGAGTCAATAGAGGTCATTCCCAATTTTTTTCATATTACCCACATCATAAACACAGGGGCTGCCTTCGGCCTTTTTCAAAATATGGCCAGGCCCCTTGCCATCGTGTCTATAGTGGCGATCATCCTTATAATCATACTCCGGATCATGCTCCCCCTTAATTTTATCTTTTATAATATTTCACTTGGTTTTATACTTGGCGGGGCTCTTGGAAATCTTGTAGACAGGTATTTTGTCGGAGAAGTAATAGATTTTATAAATTTTGTGTTTTTCCCTGTTTTTAATATTGCAGATAGCTTTATTGTAATCGGGTTTTGTCTTATTATAATATTGATACTCAGAGAATATGTAAAAAAGGACAAAACTCAAGAAAAAGGGGTTGAGCAAGAAGGATAGCAAAGGCTTAAATTTTAATGTTGGTCCCGGGATAGATGGTCTGAGAATAGATAAATTCCTTACTGAACATATAAAAAATATATCAAGAAGCCAGATCCAGAAGATAATCAGCAAGGGCAAGGTAGAAGTCAATAGTATTGCTGTAAACAAGCATTACCGGCTGGTGGAAAATGATGAGGTCCTGGTAAAAAGCCTTGAAAGTGCCCGGCAGAACCTGGATATAGCTCCACAGAAGATCAAATTAAAGATCGTCTATGAAGATGATTATCTGATTGTAATATCCAAGGAACCCGGAATGCTCACCCACCCTGCCCAGGGGTCAACAAAAGATACCCTGGTAAATGCACTGCTCTATCACTTTAAGGACCTCTCCAGGGTCCAGGGAGAGCAGCGGGCAGGGATCATACACCGCCTGGACAAAGATACTTCCGGGCTCGTTATAATCGCCAAAAACGATGATGTGCATGCAAAGATATCAGATATGTTTAAATCCAGGGAAGTCAAAAAAACATATAGTGCACTTGTTGCCGGGCTCTTTAATGAGTCAAGGGGGGAGATCGTGCTTCCCATAGGACGCTCCAGGATAGACAGGAAGAAGATGGGCATATCAATCGACCAGGGAAGAGAAGCTGTGACCAGATTTGAAGTAGCAGAAGAGTTCGGGCCAAAACAATGCACCCTCCTGGATGTATATCCCCAGACGGGACGCACGCATCAGATAAGGGTGCACCTAAGCTATATCGGGCACCCGGTAATAGGAGATGAGGTCTATGGAAATAAGGACTCACGCAGCATTGCAAAAGACCTGGGGCTAAAACGACAGTTCCTCCATGCCAGGAGGCTTAAATTCAGGCACCCGGTCACAGGTAAAGACATGGATCTTGAAGACGGTCTTTTCGATGACCTTAAAAAATGCTTAAAGGAATTGAGGAGGCAGATAAAAATGGACAAGTGAGACCATTCCGGGGATTTAATTTTTATTACTTATATTATCAATGATCATTAAAAAGGAGAAAATAAATTGGCAGATATAAGAAGACTTGTACTTGATGTTTTAAAACCACATTCACCCAATATGCAGGAGATAGCAAAGCAGCTTGCTGACCTGGATGGAGTGGATGGAGTGGATATGTCACTTATTGAAATGGACCAGAAAGTCGAAAATGTAAAAATCACCTGCGAAGGCGATTCTATAGATTATGAGAGGGTAGAAGAAATAATCCAGATAAATGGCGCCACCATACACAGTCTTGATAAGATATCGGTAGGCACAAGTCTAATAGATGAGGTCACCACTCACCAGGACTAGGTTTAAGTCGACCTGATCTCCTGCCTCATAAATATAATATATGACAGTGCAAAACAAATGATTGCCAGCGCTGTGATTGCCACAAGCTGCGGCCATATCTGGATTATGCTCTGGGACAATGAAAGTGGATTGGCGAGCATCCGTGCCACATCAGATTCAAGTATTGGCTGAAGCAGGAAATGCCCTCCAATAGGGATC
>SDBS01001651.1_pt1 | contig 22598 bp, 17 predicted proteins | sample 2277091 | NCBI WGS metagenome assembly SDBS01 (sample SAMN10404972, study PRJNA504765) | marine sediment metagenome | isolation source: marine sediment core GS10_PC15, 163 cmbsf | place: Arctic Ocean: Southern Knipovich Ridge | collected 2010
GGCGTTTGCGGCGGCTGCTCCAGCGCCTGCGCACGCCCGCGCCATCACTGGGGGTGAAGACCTGCTGGTCGCATGATCACTAGAGCGCCCATCCCCTCTTGCTCAGTATCCGGGAATCCCCATCCGTTGGCACAGTTCAACCAAGCGAGGATGCACGTAGATCCCCTCATCCTCCAACTGCACCTCGTCCGCCCAAACCGAAGGGCTGGTGACGATGCCATCGGTGTGGCTGGGGGATCCATTCTCAGACCTCCTCGGTCCTGTTGAGATCGGGCTAATGAATCCTTCTCTCATACCCTTCCCAATATGACTCTCTGATCTCGTTTTTCCTTATCTTACCACTACCCGTCTTCGGCAAGCTCTCCCAGAACTCCACCGAACGTGGCTTCTTGTAACTCGCCAGATGCTCTCTACAGAAGTCAATTATCTCTTCCTCACAGGCTGCCGTCCCCTCCTTCAAGACTACCACCGCCTTTACGGATTCACCCCACTTTTCATCCGGTACTCCGACGACGGCTGCCTCCAAGACGCCGGGGTGCATATACAGCACCTCCTCTACCTCCCGAGAATAGATATTCTCCCCTCCGCTGATGATCATGTCCTTTTTTCTGTCCACTAGGTAAGCATAACCATCCTCGTCCATCCTGCCCACATCTCCCGTATGAAGCCAGCCGTCCCTTATCGTCTTCGCCGTCTCCTCGGGCAATCTCCAATACCCTTTCATCATTCTATCACTGCGGGCTACTATCTCTCCGGCCTCACCTACTGGGACATCCTGTCCTTGCTCATCGACAATCCTGAGCTCACCTTCTCTTCCTGGCTTTCCCACAGACTCTAATCTCTTGATCTCCTTCGGTGAGCCCTCCAGCTTATGCTCTTCTCTCTTGAGTACACTCATGAAGAGGGTTTCGGTCTGCCCCAACTCCTGAACGAAGACCTCACCAAGAAGCCCAATGCCTCGTCTCAGCGCCTCGATAGGCATTGGCGCTCCGGTATAGGCCATAGTGTGCAGGCTGCTGAGGTCATACTTCATCAAGTTTGGATGTTCCAGAAGCCGAATGATCATTGTCGGTACCAAAAATACGTAGGTTATCTCTTCTTTCTCGATGGTTTCCAGGACTAGACTCTCGTCGAACTTCTTGTGGATCACCAGCGTAGCGCCGGCGGTAAAAGCAGGAATCATGTGGGCGGCGGAGCCTCCCACGTGAAAGAAAGGCATCACACACAAGACGACGTCACCAGAGCCAAGGTTACGATGGGGGATCCTGGCTTCTGCCAGTATGCTCTTGTGGGTGTGAATGGCTCCCTTGGGGCGCCCAGTCGTGCCACTGGTATAGAACAACACACAAGGGTCATCCGCTTCCACACCATCGGTAGGCTCGTCGGGAGGGAAACGGCTTATCAACTCTTCATAGTTCAGCATATCCTCTACCTCAGCATCGAGGCAGATGAATGATCTGACCGAGTCTAGCTCGTGGCGAATAGAGTTGACGACTTCGACGAACTCGCTCTCTACTATGAGGACGCTGGTTCCGGAGTTGTTGATCAGGTAGGCAAGTTCTCTTCCCACAGATCTGTGATTCAGCGGCACGCAAACCCTGCCGGCCTTGGCCAGACCAAAGACCTCGAAATACTGTGGGCAATTGTAGGCCAATATACCCACCCGGTCGCCCTTTCCCAGCCCTGAATCGGCCAAGGCATTGACAAGACTGTTGATCCTCTGATTCACCTGCTTGAAAGTATGGCGTTTGCTTTCGCAGATGAAGGCAGTCTTGTCCGCATGTCTCTGAGCGTTGTGGTTGATCATATCGCCAAGGGTCTGCATTTCTCCTCCTTCACAAGAAGATGCGCTATCTCCCTCTGGGCGAACCCTGTGGCCAGATCTCGCAGCGCTTGTTGTTCGCAACTCGGGGCGAGCGTTGGCTGCGTTCGATATACGATATGATACAGCATAGCACATCCTGTACTGTTTTGTCAACCATACGACGAGAGTATGGGTCACGTACTTGACATCTTTCCGGAAATGTGCTACTATCGCACAAAATGTCGACCTGGAACGGATTGTTCTATTGGGCGGCTAGTCTACAACAGAAGGCCGGGTCTTGGCACCTACATACGCGTCCAGGCGTTTCTGGCTCCTGGTGCGCAGGACAGGGCTCTGAGAAGTCGACGATTCAGTCCTTGGGACTGGATGCATACCCACACAGCCGCCAGAGCATATCGTTCGTGTTCGAAACAGACCTTGCTCTATAGAGGTCCGATGCAAGTGACAAAGGCGACTGACGTCCGTGTTGCGCTTCACCCCGGGCCATCTCGTTGCACCTCTGCGGCCCAGAATCCTCAGGTTGACGGTTGTCACATCCTCGTGTAGGATAGGGGGTGGAAGTCTGCGCGTCAGGGAGAAGAATCGTTTCGGACTACGCGAAAGGAGGGGAAAATGTGAGTGCCAGAGGTTTGACCCGCTTTCCAGAACGCGAGAACGAAAAGGAGGAAGAAATGGACACCAAAGATTTGAACCGTGATCTCGAACTCGAAAACAACAGGGAGGAAGAAATGGATGCCAAAGATCCCAAAGGTATCACCCGCCGCGACTTCCTTCGCGGCACAGCAGTAGCCGGGGTTGGAGTGGCTGCCGCAGCATGCGCCCCAGCGGCCCCACCGCCCGCAGAGCCTACCGCAGCGCCTGCTGCAACACCTATCACAGCCCCCACCGTAGTACCCACCGCGGCGCCAACCAAAGACACAATCGTTGTTGGCATGTCGAGACCTCTCTCAGGCCCACTGGCTGTGATTGGAGACTCGGCGTTCAGACCAGTCTATGAGACGTGGGTTGATGACGTCAATGCCGATGGCGGGGTATATGTGGAGGAATACGGCAAGCAACTCCCCATAGAGTTGATAATATACGATGATACGAGCGACGTAGGCACGATGACGAGGCTGACGGAAAAACTGATCCTGGATGACAAGGTTGACTTTCTATGGCCTGCCTGTGGCACCGCCTTTCTGTTTGCGCAAGCCCCTATAGCCAACAAGTACGAGTATGTACTGATGACAGCCGAGGGCGGCGCCACGAGTATCAAGGACATGCTTCCTAGTCTACCCTACGCGTTCGTCACCTTGAGTTTTTCCGACTGGGACCAACTGCCAGTTCTGGCTGACGTTCTTGCCGCTGCCGGCGCGGAGACAGCCTACATAACGTACATCGCTGACCTTCACGGCATAGAGTATTCCGGTGTGGCGGGTATTGAGTTCCCGAAGAAGGGAATTGAGATCCTTGGTGTTAAGAGCCTTCCGCCTGACATTAAGGACCTAGCGCCGGTGCTCAGTCAAGCTAACGCGTCTGGGGCCGATGTCTTTTGCTGTTTTGCCTATCCCGACCAGATCATGCCTGCTACTGGGACGTCAATGGGGATGGGATATAACCCCAAGGCGTGGGTAGGCGGCCCCGGAGTCAATTTCGGGTTTTTCCGTGCAGCGTTTGGTCCGGCGGCGGAGGGGATGATAGGCTTTACCAGCTTCAGCCGGGAATCCTCTTCCGCACTCAATGAGTTAGCCGACAAACTCTACGAAGGCAAGCCTGAAGAAGTGCAAGATTGGTGGGGGCATCCACTCTACTGGGCTGGGCTGGATGTTTGGAAGGCGGCTATCGAAATGGCTGGAACACTTGACCAGGAAACGATAAGGGACCTAATTGCCACGGAGACATTCGACACTGTTCTGGGACCGACCTGGTTTGAGAACGGACTCTTGGCAAAGGATTCTCATCCCGGAGAGATTGGTCAGTGGCAAAGCGATGTGTATGAAGTCATCGGGCCTCAAGACAAGGCCACCGCAGAGATAATATATCCCAAGCCAGCGTGGCCAGCACCATAAGAGAAAAAGACAAATAGTACACAAGCAACAACAAGGATAGGCAGGCTGTCTAAAGGGTGCAAGGGTAACTCTCTAAGGAGTGGTTATCCCCGGCTGAAGACATATCTACGCCTTTAGACAGCCTGCACCTGTGATTGCTGAAGATAGGAAGTTGTCATTATGATTGTGACAATCCTGGACGTACTGATTGCTGGTTTGCTGCTGGGCGGCCTCTATGCCCTGATTGCGATGGGGCTCAGCCTTCAGTATGGTGTCGCCCGGGTGCTGAATATCTCTCATGGCGAGTTTATTATGCTCGGGGCTTTGACCACCTGGACATTATTCACAGCGTTTGACATCAACCCGCTGATCTCTCTGGTCATTGTCGGTCCTGTTGTATTCACACTGGGGTTTGTCATTCACAGGACTTTGTTCAAACGCCTTTTAGCCTCCTCAGCATCACCAGGTATTTTTGAGAGCAAGTCGATGCTGGCTTCTTTCGGTCTGCTGTTCATCATTCAAAACATAGCTTCAATAGGCTGGGGACCCGAAATAAGGGGATACTCTTACCTAGCTGTTCCGGTCCATCTGGCGGGAGCAGTATTTGGCGCTAACCGCCTCGTGACCCTCGGGTTTGCTACAATCATAGGTCTGGCCTTCTACCTCTTTGTAGCCCGCACTCGCACGGGCAAAGCCATCAGGGCGGCAGCCCAAGACCCGGCCACCGCGGGACTCATGGGCGTGAACATCAACCAGGTGCTTGCTCTATGCTTCGGCCTTGGTGCTGCCATGGCTGGTATCGCCGGCGTGCTTATAAGCATGAGCTATCCTGTTCATGTAGGGATGGGTCTCGAGTATACCATAATCGCCATTATCGTGGTTGTCCTGGGTGGAATGGGCAGCATCCCTGGCAGTTTTGTCGGGGGTTTCATGCTGGGTCTTATTGGCAGCATAGTAACCTATATAGACCCGGGCTTGACACTGATTGCCTACTATCTCATCTTCATACTGCTGCTGCTGGTGAGGCCTACAGGTATTATGGGGAAGTAGAGAAATGAGCACTACCGGAGTTGATTTAGGTAAGGTGTGGGCACCGGGGCTGCTTCTCATAATCCTCGTTCTGTTAGCTACTCTATCCCTCTATGCTCCACCCTACACTGTCATACTAGCAACCAGCGTCTTGATGTACATCGTCCTAACAGTGAGCTGGGCTATTTTTTCCGGTCCTACCGGTTATATCTCACTGGCGTCGGCCGCCTTCTTCGGGGTCGGCATATACACTTCAGCTATACTGGGGATGGCATTACCCTTTCCTGTCGTTGTCGGTATTGGTGGTGTAGCCAGTTTCATGGTCGCCTTTCTCGTCGGCGCTTTGACTCTGAGACTGAGGGGCATATACTTCGCCATATTCACTTTCGGACTCGTTGAGCTCATCAAGCATTTCCTCCTGTGGTATGAGATCAATATGACGGGCACACGTGGCCGATTCGTTGTCGTCGTAGATAACGACACTATCTATTACGCCATGTTGACTATTCTTGTGGCGACACTGCTTACCGCCTACTTTATCAGACGCTCTCGATATGGGTTAGCCTTGCAAAGTATCGGTGAATACGAGGAAGCTGCGGCTCACATAGGCGTTAATGTGACTGCGGTGAAAGTTATCACCTTTGCCATCAGCGGTCTTTTTATGGGGGCGGCTGGGGCAATCATGGCCACAAGATGGACGTACGTTGACCCCTACATCGCCTTCAATCCGCTCCTTGCTTTTATGCCGGTTCTAATGGCCATCTTTGGCGGTGTGGGAGGACTTCATGGTCCCGTCTTGGGCGCCGCCGTTATTGCCTACCTCGAGGAAGTGCTAATAACCAGGTTTCCCTATTACTACATGCTCCTTTTCGGCATCGTATTGGTGGTCGTTGTCCTATACCTGCCCAATGGACTTGTAGGATTGATACAAGAGTGGCGGAAGAGAGTGCCTGGAGGGCAACATGCCAATACTTGAAGGCGAGGGGGTGACCAAGTATTTTGGCGGGTTGGCCGCGGTCTCACGCTTAGACTTTGGTGTGGACCAGGGTGAAGTCGTTGGTCTGATCGGTCCCAATGGAGCTGGCAAGACCACGCTGTTCAATCTGATATCGGGGGCTCTAGTTCCAAAAGCAGGGGTAATAAGATTCCAGGACCGAAAGGTCGATGGCCTGAAGCCGAATAGAATCTGTAGGATGGGCATAGCGAGAACGTTTCAATCAGTCAAGGTCTTCGCCAATATGCCGGCTCTGGAGAATGTGTTGTTGGGTTCCTTGTTCGGGACCCCAACCAGGGTGTCATCAGCAGATGCTGCTAGGGAAGCCACGGGGTTGTTAGAGTTTGTCGGTTTGTCAGCAGTGGGAGCGACCCCGGCCAAAGACCTAACCCTGGCTAACCAGAAGCGACTTGAAGTAGGTAGGGCGCTGGCCACTAAGCCAGAACTACTGCTGCTTGATGAACTGATGGCGGGGTTGAACCACACTGAAGTGGCCGAGGCTATGGAGTTGGTGACCAGGATTCGGGACAAAGGGATTACCATCTTCATGATCGAGCATGTCATGAAGGCGATCATGAGCGTATGTGACCGCATCATCGTGCTCAATCACGGTGAGAAGATTGCCGAAGGAACGCCACAGGAGATTGCCACCAGCAAGACAGTTATTGAGGTGTACTTGGGAGAGTAGGCTTATGCTGGAAGTTAGCAACGTAGATACTCTTTATGGCAAGGCTCAGGCCTTATGGGACGTTTCTTTGAGAATCGATGAGGGAGAAATCGTCGCCTTGGTTGGAGCCAACGGAGCCGGCAAGACCACACTGCTTAATGCTATAAGCGGTTTGCTACGTCCAGCTTCCGGTAGCGTGGAGTTCCTTGGTGAGAGGATAGATGGGCTAGCACCTCACTCCATTGTGGAACTAGGCATTTCTCACATACCCGAAGGGAGAAGGCTTTTTGCCGACATGTCGGTGGGTGAGAACCTGGAGATGGGTGCGTATGTTGGTGAAGCCTGGAAGCGGAAAGAGGAAACCCTCCGCCAGGTTTATCAAGTTTTTCCCATATTGAAGGAAAGAGGGGGGCAATTAGCTAGAACACTGAGCGGCGGCGAACAGCAAATGTGCGCTATGGGTCGAGGTTTGATGTCCAGACCCAAGTTGTGCATGTTTGATGAGCCCTCATACGGCTTGGCACCGCTATTGGTGGCGGAGATGTTCAGCATCATAAAGGGGCTGCGCGACCAGGGGATTACCATCCTACTCGTCGAGCAAAATGTTCGACATACCCTGGAGGTAGCTGATCGGGCCTACGTGCTGGAAAACGGGCGGATTGCCCTGGAGGGGGATGGCAAGAGCCTACTACAGGAGGAGCTTGTCAGAAAAGCCTATTTGGGGTTGTAGCCCAACTGGTCCAGCATGCCACGGGAAAGCTAACTGGCCAATTCCCTGAAAGATCGTCTTCCTCTCTTGAAGGGAGACCATTGGCTTTCTTGAGTATGCGGGTGCTGCGAAACTTGAGATTCTCAGTACTTCACTCCAGGCTTTCGATAATGATCTCAGTGGCAAGCCTGGCACCGATCCCCACAGGGACACCACACTTTTGAAAGCCCTTCGCCCTCGCGAACGCCTCCATATTCTCTTGGCTGGCCGCGGGATCCATGTAGCGCCCAAACACCACGTCTTCGTGTATCTTAGGGCATACTACAGCTCCTACTTGCTCTTCGAAGCGGGGCATGAACTGGCGGGCGGCCATTATTGTTGCACCAGTAGCTTCATAATCCACTACGTCCTCACTGCCAAAATAGAGCCCCAGGGCAATCAGACCCCCGGTTACGCCGCCACACATCCAGCCGGTCCCACCGAAGCCAGGGAATGGGGACAAGGCTTTGATGATCTCCATGTTGCCCAGGCCAAACTCTTCCATCACGGCAAGCGCTGTACCCCTGGGGCAATTGCGGGCCATGAAGTTGTATTCCTCGGCCCGCCGTTGCACGCGATCGAGGATTTGCTCCCTGTTGGCCAGGATCTCTTTCGGGTCAAGTTTCTTCCTTGCGATCCCCTTCGCAGCTAGTTCTTTGACTCTGGCCTCAAGCGCCGGCACATCCCAGACTCGTTCTGCCAGTTCCTCTACCCTTGCCTTTAGCGCATCATAGTCTGCCATCGGTTACCTCCTCGAGTTCTCTTTGCACTGATCCCGCCACTCAATAAGTGAGGGCCATGAATAACCGTTCATGGCCCAGTGGCCGAGATTGGCCTCCTAGAATGGGTACGACCGTTTCTGCTTCTGGATGGTGACCCACTTCAGCTCTGTCAGCGCCTGGATGGAGTAGTGTCCTCCTTCCCGGCCCTGGCCGCTCCACTTGCAGCCTCCGAAGGGGACAGATGCCTCGGCGTCAATGGAAGCATCATTCACGTGAACCATACCGGCTTCGAGACCTTCGGCAAGATAGATGGCCTTCTCCAGGTCTGGAGTGATAACCCCGGCAGAGAGACCGTACACAGTATCATTGGCGACTTCCAGCGCTTCTTTTTCGTCCCCGACGGCGAGAACAGGGGCGACAGGTCCAAAGATCTCTTCCTGCCAAGCCCGCATGTCGCGGGCGACGTTCGTGAGCACCGTGGCCCGGTAGACCCTCCCTTCGTACGTGCCCCCGGCTAGGAGCTTCGCCCCCGCCGCAACGGCGTCTTTCACGAGGTCATCCACCTTCCGGACTTGGTCGTCGTTGATGAGCGGGCCGATCACCGTATTGGGGACGCTGGGGTCGCCTGCGGGCAAAGACGCGGCCTTTTCAGCGAGCTTTCCGGCAAACTCCTCGACGATGGGCTGCTCCACAATCACACGACCAACGGACATGCAGATTTGCCCCTGATGCATGAAGGACCCAAAGGAAGCAGCATTGACAGCGTAGTCGATGTCCGCGTCTGCGAGGATGATGAGAGGGTTCTTCCCGCCCAGCTCGAGGGTGTACTCCTTCAACCCCGCAGCAGCCCTCTGGGCAACATGACGTCCGGTAGTGGTCTCACCGGTGATGGTCACATAGGAACAGCGGTCGTCACCGATGAGCGCATCACCGAGCACGCTTCCGGGGCCCGTTACCACGTTGAGGGCTCCGGGAAGAAGCCCTGCCCGGTCGAAAAGCTCTCCAATCTTGAGGCCTATCACAGGTGTTTCGCTCGACGGTTTGAAGACCACGGTGTTACCAGTCGCCAAGCCATAGGCCACCTTGTACATGGACAGAATGAGCGGGAAATTCCAGGGCGAGATGGCTACCACAGTGCCCTTCGGCCTCCGAAGGGTCATGGAGAGCTTGCTCGGATCGGTATGGAAGGTCTCGCCGAGAATGCGCTTGGAGTCTGCGGCGGCCGTCAGCAGCAGGTCTACCGTTTGAGAGATCTCGAACATTGCCTTGCCGAAAGTGCTTCCTCCCTCGGCGGTCAGTACATCGGCAAACTCCTGTCGACTCTCTTCGAGAATGTGACCGGCCTTAGAGATGACCAGTGAGCGCTCCAACGGCGGGGTAGCGGACCATGGCTTCCGGGCGGCATAGGCGGCGGCCAGGGCACGGTCTGCATCTTTCGCGTCGCCTTTCGGCACGCGGGCATATACATCCCCCGTATAAGGGTTCGTATCATCAAAGGTCGCCCCGGATACGGCATCAACCCATTTCCCATCTATGAACATCTGATGTGTTTTCATGGTATCTCCTTTCAACAGTAGAATGAGTTTGTCTGGCGCTACGGTCGCAACACCGGTTTGATCACACGCCCCTCTTCCATGTCTTCCACCGCCTGGTTTATTTCGTCCAATGGATAGAATGTGATCATGCGGTCAAAGGGGAACCGCCCCTGGCTATACAATTCGATGAGCTTGGGGATGAACAGATCCGGAATGGCATCGCCTTCGATGACCCCCTTAACCGTCCTGCCGTTCATAAGAAGGTCCATGTCCAGGCTGACCTCTGTGCCCGGTGGGACAACCCCCAGGAGTCCGCAAACCCCGCAGCGGGCCAGGACATCCACTGCCTGCCGAAGCACCTTGGGATTGCCGACGCACTCCAGGCTGGATTCCGCACCGCCGCCGGTAATGTCCAGGATGGCCTCAACCGGGTCCACCTCACCGGCGTTGACGGTATGAGTGGCGCCGAATTCCTTCGCCGCCTCCAGCCGGTCTGCATTGATGTCCACGGCGATAATGGTGGTACAACCGCTCACGACCGCACCGAGAACAGCGCTCATCCCCACCGGGCCGACACCGAATATGGCGATGGAAGCCCCGGGCCTAAGCTGAAGCGAATTCATCACCGCACCGGCACCGGTCATAACACCGCAGCCCAGGGGGGCGAGGATCTCGAGGGGAATGTCTTCCGGCACCTTGACGACGTTCCGTTCGTTGGCCAACGCGAAATCGGCAAAAGAAGATTGGCTGAAGAAAGAGCCATGGATGACCTGATCGCCCTTTCGCAAGGTCGTGGTGCCGTCAGGCCGAGCCCCGTGGAAATTGTGCAGGAAGAAATTCAGGCAATAGGGATCATTGCCTGCCTTGCATGACGTGCATGTCCCGCAGGAGTTCCAGGCCAATGCCACATGGTCGCCCGGTTCTACCTTGGTCACCCGCGCCCCCACCTTTTCAACGATGCCGGCCCCTTCGTGTCCGAAGACACTCGGCGGCGGCGGGATCGGCAAATGCATGTCCCGGCCGGCCAGATCAGTGTGGCAGATGCCAACGCCGACTATCCGAACCAGCACCTCATCATCGTTGGGATCACTGAGTTCCAGTTGTTCAATGCTGAAGTCTCCCCCTGTCTCGAAAACGACCGCCGCTTTGATTTCCATTCTTGCCTCCTGAGCTTAGTGTTCTCCATTAAAGAGGGTATTCGTTGCCCTTCTGCGGAGAGCGCGCCCACAAGAACGGCCCTCCGAATGCCCGCTCAAGAGAAGGTCAGTCTCCTGTTCGCTGCTGGCCGTCACGAGACCCAAGGCGATGAGCCCGGTGATCTTGGGCCCTGGCCGGGTCACAGGAGCAAGCCACCAAAGATGGCGAGGATGATGGCGGCCACCCAGAACACCGACATCAACCAGCCGCCCGACTTGGCGGTACAAGCCGGATTTTTCCCCGCCCCAATCAGGGCATGCGGATGTTCGCGGTTGCTGTCATCTAGGACCGAGCCGGTGCTGAGGACAAAGCCGCCCTCGTGAGCGACATCCTCAATCAACCGCTCGACGTAGCTCTCAACCTCCTACCGTATTACAGCCTCAGTCCCTTTGCGTGCTTATCTGTATACGCCGTGTTCCTTGGTGACGTCAACCATAGCCTTGAGATTCTCCGGCTTCAGATCATCAAAGAAGGCCCCATTGGCCATGATGTAGCCACCGCCTTTGCCGGCAGTATCTATGAGTTTCTTGGTGTAGTCCTCGACTTGCTGCGGCGTGCCTACGCTCAACAGCGAGAGGGGCACGTTGCCGAGGATGCAGGCAGTGTCACCCAGCATTTCCTTGGCTCTAGCCATGTCTGTCTGGTCGAACATCCAGAGAGTCTTACCCTTAGGCAGGTCTCTGATGACCTCCAGACGCGAGTTATAGCCTCCCTCAGCCACAGGAAAGGGCACGCATCCCTGTTCGATCAAGCCCATCATGACCTTTCTTAGAGTAGGCCAGTAGAAAGTCTTGAACTGCTTGTCAGAGAGGAAGCCGTCAGCACCTTTGTGTAGGGGTATGAATACTAGGGGCTTTCCGTTCATCAGTGCCGCCCCGACCCCCATCTTGATCATGAGAGGCGTTATGGCGTCCATGGCTTCGAGAAGCTTGTCGGGTTGCCGGTAGATGTCCAGCATGACCCCCTTGGTGCCTCTGAGCGTATCCGCGATGGTGTCAAACGGCGCCTTGGTGAACCCGGCCAGGATGTTTGGGAATCCCAGCGTTGCCATCTCACCATCGAATCCAGCCACAGATCCTACCCATTTCAGGGCTTCGTTCCCGGCCTCCATAAGGGCATTAAGAGCGCCTTGAACAGGGGGCAGACCGTAGGGTATGAAGTTGAACGCTACTCCATACATCTCCAGTATGCCTGGGAGCAGAGGGAGCATCTGGAAAGGCTCCAACGCTCCGAATACGCGCGGCAGATAGGCATTGCTGAAGAAGCCCGATGGATCCTGGATCAGGGCATCATACTCGTCCGCCATCATGTACTCCCCCTCCAGGCACTGGTAGGAGTGTTCAGGCGAGACCCCGTGTCCGGGCCAGGCATACAGCTTGTAGTCAAGTATGTCAAAGAACCTTCCCGGGCCAGGCCCTGCGCAGCCCATATGCCCATCCGGCTCATAGTCCAACACGAATTTCTTCCAGGCCGCATAGCACTTGTCGTAGTCATACATGACCTCTTGGACGGTCATGCCCGAATAGAGCGCAGGAAACATGTTGGGAAGCGGAACGACCGGCACCCTGTCTGGCCGCTTCTTTAACTGAATGGCATCTTTTATCCTGCCTATTCGCTCTTTGAACGACTTCTCAGCCTCCGGGCTTTGGAACTTGAGGTCATTCCCCTCAGGGTCTTTCGGCGAAAGCCACCTCTGGAACAGCGCCTCTTGCTTCTCGTCTGGCGACAACTCTCCCCATTCCTTCTCCATTTTGGCTACCTCCTGTGCATTCTCTGCTGAGGATTCCTACCTAGCGGCGGTCCATGTTCTTGCGAGGGATACTCCGGCCATGGCATCTTTCCCGTAGGCGTCCGCACCGGTGTATTCTCGGATGTCGTCGCTAATCTGACCACCGCCGATCATGATCTTGACCTTGTCCCGCACGCCGGCTTTCTTCATGGCTTCCACAGTGTCTTTCATCGAGTCGTAGGCCAGCGTGAGGAATCCGCTCAAGCCGACCACCTGAGGTTGAAAGTCCTTGATGGCCTCCACGAACTTCTGCGCCGGGACGTCCACGCCCAGGTCGAGGACATCGAAGCCGTTGACGTCGAGCATGAACACGACAATGTCCTTGCCGATGTCATGGATGTCCCCCTCGACGGTCCCGATGAGCACCTTGCCCTCGCGCTTCACGTCCGGCGCCTTGGTGAGCTGAGGCTTGACGATCTCCGTGATCTGGCTCAGCATCACCCCGGCGAGGATCAGTTCGGGCAAGAAGTAGGTCTCCTCCTCGAAGCGCTGGCCGATGATGTCCATGGCTTCCCTGGCCGCATCCAGGATCGCCATGGGGTCTGAACCACCTTCTACCATCTCTTTGGCTAATTCAAGGGCTTCTTGCTCCCTCATATCAGCAATAGCATTGACAAGTTCTTTTGACATGGTGTCCTCCTATCACAGACTCGATTTGGGCCTCTTGCCGCCAACCAACAGGGCATGTCAGTCCATAGTGTCCTCCTCTCAAAGATGCAACTTGGGCCTCTTGCCCCCAGCCGATATGGCAAGTGAGTCCAATGAACCTGCGCCTACTCGTGACTGGCCTTTCCGACCGGTCCGTTGAGCAGCCCGGCACGATAAGCGCGTGTGTAATTGAGGCAGTATCGGTCCCGCCCTAGCACTACCTCGGCTGCCAGCAGTGCTTTGCGCAGTTCTCGGTCCAACGGATCTAGGATAACGGTGTCGAGGCCGGCTGCCAGGGCCAGCGTCAAGAACGCCTGGTTGATGAGCGTGCGCACCGGTAGCCCAAAGGATATGTTGCTCAGCCCAGAAGTGAGATGGACATCCGGGAACTCGGCGCGCACGGCTCGCATTGTATCCATCGCGATCCGGCCGCTTTCGATGTTGGCCGCGATAGCCATCACTAGGGGATCTACATACACTCGATCATCAGTGACTCCCGCCCGGTGAAGCTCATGGAGCACGTGCCTGACTGCCGTGAGCCGATCCTCCATGCTGGAAGGGACGCCTTTGTCGTCCATCGCCAGGGCAATCACCTCGCAGTCATAGTCTCGCAACAGAGGGAGGATACCATCCAGACGCTTCTGTTCGCCGCTGATGGAGTTGATGAGAGGTGTGTGTCGAACTTGCTTGATGGCGGCTGCCAACGCCGGTGGGTTTGCGCTATCCAGGCACAGCGGCACATCAACCGCCTCCTGAACCGTCTGCACCAACCAGACCAGATCGTCCGATTCCCGCTCTCGGGACGTGCCGGCGCTGACATCCAACCAGTGGGCCCCCGCCTCTACCTGGCGTTGGGCCAGTCCCTGGATGAGGGCCGCATCACGCTCGGACACCGCCGTTTTCACCTGCGCCCAGGTGTCGTTGATCCTTTCGCCGATGATCTTCATCAGGATGCCTCCCCAGTTCCTGTACTCATCCAGATGATCAGCACTGAGAGAACGCCCCAAGTAGTTGATCGGGCCGGAGGGCGCGAGTGTCTAGACTTTGTCTTCATACCAGAGCCACACTCTGCTATCGCCGATCTTCTGGGCGACCTCAGCGGGAGCGCCAACGTAGATGCAATGGCTGAGACAGGCGGCCACACAAGCCGGTTCACGGCCCGCATCGAGCCTCTCTACACAGAGGGTGCACTTCTGCGCTACCCCTTTCTCTTCATCGAACTGTACCACCCCAAATGGGCAAGCTTCAATACACATCATGCAGCCGGTGCACGCGTCCTCGTCGATCAGAACCACGCCATCATCTCGCTTGGTGATAGCGCCTTCCGGACAAGCCTCCATACAGCGCGGTCGACGGCAATGCATACAGTGCGTAACCACGTATCTGAGTTGCGGTTTGCCCCCCGCGTCCCCAGAGGCATCCTCGTGAACGCCTATCCAGTTCGGGCCAACCGGAAGGTCGTTCTCCTGCTTGCAAGCGACTTCGCAGGCATGACAGCCAACACAGGAGGTACTGTCCACAACAAGAGTGTATTCCTTGACCACTACTTTTCCTCCTCAGCCCGCGAAATCCTACACAGTAGGACCCTGAGGTTGGTTGCCCCCACGGCCGGATCATGACCCTGCACGTCGTTCTCCGTGAGGATATTGGAGTTGGACTCTCTCCACCCATGATCTGGAGTCTTCACCTCGGGGAACCACCACCCGTGTTGAATGGCGACCACCCGGGGGTCGATGCCTGTCGTCAGTCTGGCTCGCTGTCTTATCCTGCCCCGCGGCGTTTCGATATAGACCCAGTCGCCCTCCTCGATGGCGTGCTCCTTCGCTGTGTCCGGGTGGATCTCCACGATGGGATCGGGGTGTTGCTCCCGCAGCCATGGTATCTGCCGGTGCTCGGAGTGGTAGAATACCGGCGTCCTGGCACCGGTTATCAGGATGTACGGATATTCCTCGATCATGTCCGGTCGACTCACGGGGCTTTCCGGCACCTCATGGTGCTGGGGAAGCGGATCATAGCCCCACTCTTCCAGGACGGTGGAGTGCAACTCCACCTTTCCAGTCGGGGTGGAGAAGCCCCGCTTCTCGTGCTTGTAGTACTCCACTGGACCTCGAAGATAGGGCTTGTCCTTGACCTGCTGCCAGGTCAGGCCTCCCGGCTCCAGGATTCCGTCCAGGTCAGCCTCCACGTCATCCCCCCAGCCCTCCTGCCCCATCCTCTTTCCCAGTTCGTGGAACATCTTGAAATCAGACCAGCACTCGCCAATCTGCACAATCTTCCTTCGGGGGAAGATGTAACCGTGACGGAGAAAGAAACCGCCTAGGTAGTCTGCCTCCAGCCAGGTCGCCGCGGGCAGCACGATGTCGGCCAGTTCGGCGGTCGGGGTCATGAAGAAGTCGGACACCGAAAGGAACTCCACCTGGCTCAGCGCCCGGTAGACCTCCTGAGCATTGGCCCGCGTGATCACCGGATTCGACCCGTGCATCAGTACAGCCTTGATGGGGTAGGGCGTGCCGGTGAGGATGGCGTCCCAGACCATTTTTGGGGTTACCATACCGATTCGCGCCGCGAGCTTGAATCTATCGCCGCCCAGGAGTTTTGCTCTCTGCTCAGGGGGCAGCTTGTCGCGGAGGGCAAACTGGCTTATCGTCCGCATGGGCGGGGGGAGGAAGAAGGCGTTGCCACCCGGGGCATCGAGATTGCCGGTAATCGCCGCCAGGTAGATCAGGGTGCGGTTGGTGTCACTGCAGTTTCTTCCCTGCTCGATGGCCACGCCCCACTGGATCGCCGCTGGTTTGGTGCGCGCGTAGAGCAGGGCCGCTTCTCGGATCTTCTCTTGCGGCACCCACGTGATCTCCTCCACCCTCTCCGGTGGGTATTCACGAACCCGCTCCACGAACTCATCCCACCCATGGACGTATTCGGAGACGAACTCCCTGTCATAGAGTTCCTCCTCGATGATGACGTTGGCCATGCCCAGGGCGAGGGCGGTATCGGTTCCAGGCCGGACCTGTAGCCAGACATCGGCCCTCCCTGCCAGGTAGGTCAGCCTGGGGTCAACCACGATCAGCTTCGCCCCCTCGGAGAGCACCCGCATCAGGTTCTCCCCGGTGTACTCATCGGGATTTGTCCAGACGACGTTGTTCCCCCATACCACGACACACTTGGGGTCCCCATCGTAGTCAGCGATGGGAAGCTTGCCGCAGACAACCAGGGAGATGGCTACCCGCGACAAGTAGCACATGTGGCCGGCACCGATGACATTCGGCGTCCCCAGCAGACTGGCGAACCGAGACAGGAAGGATTCGTATTCACGAGATGTTCCCTGCGCCAGCACAATGGACTCGGCACCGTACTCCCTCTTCACCTCTTTCAGCTTGTTGACGATTGTGTCCAGTGCTTCGTCCCAGGAGATGCGCTCCCACTTGCCCTCCCCCTTCTTGCCTGCCCGTTTGAGAGGGTACTTCAGGCGATCGGGGTGGTACACGAGTTGCTTGAAGGCCAAGCCCTTGCTGCACATGGCACCGTGGTTGGTGGGGAAGTCCGGGTCGCCCTCAATCTTGACAATGGTGCCATCTTTGACGTAGACCAGCACGCCGCAACCGCCATGGCAGCCACGGCAATTGGTCCGAATTACCTCCTCGGCACCCTTGACTTTCTCACTCACTCGATCCACCACCAAGATATACGTCTCCTCCCAACAGCCCTACCGGAGCTGAGGTTCCCGCCACGCTACCACACCTACCGCGACCCCTCTGGGGCACGCGCCTTGGTCACACCAAGCTCAGTGGGTCGCAGAGCCCCATGAATGGGGCACAGCCAGCAATGCCGACCAGACTCCTGAGAACATGCAATGGCCGAGAAAGACGGTCATGAAGGCGAGTTGACGGCCCACACCATGCCCCTCTTTGTACAGGCTGAACTTACGCGCCACGCCCATGTTTGTCAAACCGCGTCATCCCGAACGGCGATACCTGACCTCGCATCAAGCAGGCACTACGTGCCTGGCGTCAATCCCAATCAAGCCATCACCCCGCCTGGTGGTGGCGTTCAAGGGGTATTCTACGCTCAAGGGACCATTTCAGGCCTGACAGGAAAGGCCTCCGGATCCCCCCAGAATATGCACCTTGTGAGGCAAACCGTGGTACACGCGGGAGCCTCCCCCTCACCCCGTTTTTCGATACAGAGGTCGCACTTCACTGCCTTGAGGGTGTCATGGTTAAACTGCATCACATCATAGGGGCAGGCTTGTACGCAGCTCGCACCACACATGATACACCTCTCCCCCTCCTGAACGGCCATTCCCTCCGTAAATCCTTCTTGGATTTCGTCGAAGTTCTTGACGCGCTCTTGAGCTTCCAGACGGGGCATTTGGCCCCGTGGAGAGGGAGCGTATTTCTCCTTCTGCGGCTCCGTGATTGCCTTCAACACCTTATCTCGACCTAATCGACCCAGTCGAAGATCCTGGCCTTTGATGTATCGGTCAATCGATATCGCTGCCTGCCTGCCGGTACCAATGGCCTCCGCAATGGATGCCGGGCCATGATATACATCCCCGCCTGCGAAAACACCTTCAATCGGTGTCTCCAAGGTCACTGGCTCAGCCTCAAGGTAGCCTGCTGAACTCACTGGAATTCCTTGCTTCTCGGCAAAGGAGAGATCGGCAACCTGACCAATGGCAACAATGACTGTATCGCCATCGAGCTTGGTCAGATCTGTTTCATCATATTGAGGGTTGAAGGCGCCATCTTCGTCGAATACACAGGTGCAGCGCTTGAATTCAATTCCCGAGAACCTCCCGTCGCTGTGCAGGAATCTGTTGGGGCCGAAGCAGTTAACAATCTCAACGCCCTCTTCTAAGGCCGTCTGGATTTCGTGTTCCCACGCGGGCATTTCATCCCGCTCTTCCAGAGACACCACAGTGACCTCCTGTGCACCTTTGCGCAGAGAGCTCATTGCCACGTCAATGGCCACATTGCCGCCCCCGACTACGATGACCCTGCTTCCAACGGACACCGAATTCCCCAGGGACACATCGCGCAGAAAATCAATACCTTCGAGGGCACCATCCATATCTTCGTCTTCTATGTTCAAACGACTGTTCAGGTGGAGGCCAGTAGCCAAGAAGAAGGCCTGATACCCATCCTGTTTCAGACTCTCGAGAGTAACATCACTGCCAAAAGTCACTCCTGTTTGGATTTCTACACCCATGTCCTGAATGAGCCCGATTTCAGCCGAAAGAACGTCTTTCGGGAGGCGATACTCCGGGATTCCCACGGCCATCATACCGCCGGCAAGAGGCAGTTTCTCAAACACAGTAACCTTATACCCCTCTCTCGCCAGGAAGTAGGCCGCTGTCAGACCGGCAGGACCTGACCCGATGACAGCGATCTTTTCGTCTCTCGCCTCTTTGATATTGGGGACATAGGGATCCTTGCTGTTACGATCCTGATCTGCCACAAATCGTTCAATGGAGCGAATTGCCACAGGGGCGTCAATCTGATCCCGATTGCAGGTCGCTTCACAGGGATGAGGACATGCCCTCCCACAGACGGATGGGAAGGGGCTCGTTTCCTTGATGACCTGTATTGCTTCCCGGAACTTCCCCTTGGAAGCGAGGCTCACATACCCCTGGACGTTGTTGTGGGCCGGACATTCCACCATGCACGGAGACGTATCCTGCTTTTCGGCTCCGCTCTTGCCCGTGACCCCATTGCAGCCGTTACACTTCTCAGGGTCGTGGAGAACAACGCCTGTATCCGGATCGATAGTTATGGCATCTTCCCAACAGGCTGTCACACAGGGGGCATCATCGCAATGGTGGCAATACAACGGCTTGAAGAAAGGTGCCCTCTCAATAACCCTCACCACCCTCGGGCCAACACCCAGGCCGTGTTCCTGTTTGCAGGCCACTTCACAGGCATGGCATCCACTGCAGTTCGTTGCATCAAACATCAGAGCTACTTTGTTCACGTCACTCCTCTTGTTGATCTTCGCAGCGCGATATGCTGCACAAGAGCACCCTGAGACTGGTCGAGCCCATGACCGGATCCGTCGACTCCGGAGAGTTATCCGTCAGTATATTGATGTTGGATATATCCCAGCCATGGTCCGGGCTCTTGATCTCCGGGTACCACCACCCATGCTCTGCTGCGATCACTCTAGGATCGATCCCCTCGTTCAGCTTCGCCCGCTGTTTGATGCGCCCACGGGGCGATTCAATCCAGACCCAGTCTCCCTCCTTGATCCCGTGTTTCTTCGCCGTCTCGGGATGGAGTTCCATGAGCGGGTCGGGCCTGATCTCCCTGAGCCAGGGAATCTGCCGGTTCGCGGAGTGGAAGAAGACGGCGTTCCTGAGTCCTGAGTTCAGGACGTAGGGGTACTTCTTGGCCAGCTCAGGTGTAGAGAGGGGGCTCTCCGCTATCTCCGTATACTTGGGTAACGGATCCCGACCCCATTTCTCAAGAATGGTGGAGTACAGTTCCACTTTCCCCGTGGGGGTCTTGAAGCCCTTTTCCTTGTATTTGTAATATCTCTGTTCTCCGTGGAGATAGCCTACCTTCTTGAATTCCTCCCAGGTCAGGCCGCTCGGCTCCAGCAGCCAGTCGAGAGCATCCTCCACAGTGTCCCACCACTGCTGGCCCATTCTCTTGCCCAGTTCCATGAAAATCTTATGGTCCTGCCAGCACTCGCCGATCTCTACGACCTTCTGTCTTGCCAGCACGTATCCGTGGAACTTCCAGTTGTCCGCCACGTGATTCTGCTCTAACCAGGTGCCGGCAGGGAGGAATATGTGGGCCAATTCAGCGGTCGGCGTCAGGAAGAAATCAGACACGGCAAGAAAGTCCAGCTTACTCAGGGCCCTGTAGACCTCCCTGGCATTGGCTCTTGTAGCCAGCGGGTTGGTCCCCACAAGGTATCCCGCTTTTACGGGATAGGGCTTTCCTGTCAGAATGGCATCCCAGACAGGCTTGGGCGTGCAGATGGTCATTCTGGCAGCGAGCTTGTATTGGTCCCCGCCGAGGCGCTTCTTTCTCTGCTCAGGCGGCAGTTCCGTGTGCGCAGAGAATTCGGAGATCTTTCGGACCTTGGGCGGTACGTGCAGGACATTCCCGCCGGGCCGATCAAGGTTCCCCGTGGCGGCCATGAGGCCTATCGCGGCCCGGGTGTAGTCGGTAGCGTTGAGGGTCTGCTCCGTCGTCACACCCCAGTGGATTCCAGCCGGCTTCATAGTGGCATACAATCTGGCCGCCTCTCGGATAAGGTCCCGGTCCACCCAGGTGATCTCTTCCACGCGGTCGAGGGGGTAGTCCTTCCTCACCCTCTCAACGAAGGCGTCCCAACCGTTGATGTACTGCTCGACAAATTCCTTGTCATAGAGTGCTTCTTCAATGATCACGTTGAAGAACCCCATAACCATGGCCGCATCCGTGCCGGGCCGTATCTGGAGCCAAACCTCCGCCTTCTCGGCATAAAGCGATCTGCGAGGATCTATGCAGATCATCTTGGCTCCTTGTTCATAGGCCCGCCAGAATTCCACTCCCTTGTATTCGTCCGGGTTGGTCCAAAGAGGATTGCATCCCCACATCACAATGCACGCGGGATCATTCTCATAGTCGCATTCTGGCAAACTCCCGCATGTGATCATGGAGGCGCCTATCCGTGAGAGGTAGCACATATGCCCCGCCGTCAGGATGTTCGGGGTACCCAGCAGGTTGCCGAATCGGGAGAAATGGCTCTCGTAGTCCCGGCCGGTCCCCTGGCCGACAATGATGGCCTCGGGGCCGTATTCCTCGATCACCTCATGGAATCTCTCAGCGCACGTGTCCAGGGCCTCGTCCCAGGAGATTCTCCCCCAGCCTTTGGCCGTCTTCTTCATCGGATAGAGGACCCTATCGGGATGATAGGCCAGTTGGGTGATGGCTAGCCCTTTCGTGCACATGGTGCCGTGGCCTATCGGTGAATCAGGATCGCCCTCTACCTTTACGACCTTACCGTCCTTCACGTGGGCGATGACACCGCATCCGCCATGACAGCTTCGGCAAACCGTTCTTATCTTCTTGACTTCTTCCACTTGAACCCCCTGCGCTTTGTGTTTGGACCATCAATACCATCATGTAAGGCTGATTTCTGCCTCTTTGTTTCGTCTTCGCCGACCAGTGGAATAGGCCTGGATCCGCCAAAATCGTGGGCAGCGAGGATTGCCCCAACGACTCCCCACGGATCTCTGGCTTCGCAAGCCCGATAGAAGAAGTCGCGATAGCTCTCAAGGCGTTGTGGGACAATCTGAGGAAGCGATGAGAAGTAGTGCGGATGCTGGAGGGAAAGACACCATAGGCGCGCGGGTATAACCAGGAGATGCTTCTTTTCGCTGGCCTCGAGGAAGGTGAAGAAGAAGTCTCGGGCCAACTGTACACGCCGATGGACACCGTTGATACGTGCCTCCGCTGGCTCAGTCACCCCCGGAAGGCTTCTTGAAAGCTCTACCGGGATTCCCTGGAGATCTTCCGGCGCCCAACGAAACCCTGAAAACGACGAGGCCCGTTCCTCCACCTGCCGCAGAGCTTCACGGACTGGCATAGTGCTCGCGCCAAAGGTGTTGGCTAGCTGATCTCCGCGCAAGCGGTCGCCCGTCTTCTGTTGGACGCTGCCGATCATATGCCAGACCCCATTCAGGACGGCCTCCTGGGTGGTGCCGTACTAGATTGAAGGGGAGGCGGGGTGCGCGAGTATTGGCAAGGCTGACGATGCTGTTTCCATATAGTGCGTTACCTTCATCGGTACTATACCGAACTTGTGCTGACTTGTCAAGTCGGGCTCGTCCCACAGCACGTCTTTTTGGGACACGGCATGTCTCTTGGGGGAGCCCTCTGCCGTTGGGCATCAGACGGATGCACCGACGGGCCACTGCCCACCAGAGTGGAGAAGTGTCGACGCACTTGTGTCGCTCGACTACCACAAGTCAAGCAAGCTTGGTACCCCCGGCGCCACCCCAACTCGGGCCCTGTCTGGGGGGCTTGGACGCAGCCCCGGACCGCTCCGGTGTGCTCAGGGGGGAAACAACGGCAATGGAAAGTAGCTCAGCAGGTTCCTTGTGAAGGGTACCACATACCACCATACTCCGCAACCCCTGGTAGTGCGTTTGTGACACCCCGCCGTCAGAAGGAAACCTCAGGGTGTCCTTCTTCGCCAAGTGGTTCCGATCGGCGGGCGCTATTTGGTACCTCATCGTTCTCGAATTGCCGCTGAAGAGGAGGCATCTGCCGCGGCTCTGAGCACGGTTCGTGATGAAGGGTGGCACATTGCAGCCGCTGTAGGTGACCTTCTGACGGTTGCGGACGGGGATTCAAGCAGCGAGGGGGAAGAGGAATGGTCCCGTTGCTGTGCGATGAGACACAACCAGCCGGGCAGCGATGA
>SDBS01001652.1_pt1 | contig 22597 bp, 15 predicted proteins | sample 2277091 | NCBI WGS metagenome assembly SDBS01 (sample SAMN10404972, study PRJNA504765) | marine sediment metagenome | isolation source: marine sediment core GS10_PC15, 163 cmbsf | place: Arctic Ocean: Southern Knipovich Ridge | collected 2010
ATCTGAGAAGAATCATCTTCCTGACTTCTGAAAAGGACCCGGCCCTGAGACGATAGAAATAGATCCCAGTCGCCACACCGCGTCCCCCGTCGTTTCTGCCGTCCCAGACCGCAGCATACGTACCGGCCGGTTTTGACTCGTTGACCAGCGTCCGTATCCTCTGGCCTGTGACGTTGTAGACGACCAGCACCACGTTACCCTCACTGGCCATGGAGTACTTGATCGTAGTCGTCGGGTTGAACGGGTTCGGGTAGTTCTGGAACAGCTCGTTGCGGACCGCGTCAGGCAGTTCCGCATCGGTGATGATCGACCACCATCCGCTCTTCCAGAAACCGGCGTAGAGCGTGGTGCCGGACTCCCCGCTGGTACCAATCGCAGCCGGCTGGCCCAGCGTGCCGTTGCTCATCCTGCCGCTGCCGGTTCCGCGAGATCCGGCCGAACCTATCACAGAGGTCTTGAGATGATAGCTGCTCTGCGCCCGGGCGCTGGAGCCATCTGCCAATTGAATTACGACAGACAGGAGCACAGCCAGGGCAAGAACCGACAATAAATGTTTACAGTCAGACATTAAACGTTCACCCCCCTCAAGGTAATCGTACGATGCAATAACCCACTACATCCCTGGATTGTGATTGGAAAAAAATGAGAGGGCGACGAAGTGTCTATCGATGTGAAGCTGGTTCCTCTCAGGATTTTCCCCTGAATCACTGACACCTCAGCGTAACGTGCGGCAGTGTATCATAAATCCCGTCTGGACAGATAGCGAAATCCTGGCTCAAGTGCTGTAATCATAATTCTTTGCATCTGTCGGGCCTTACGATCATCTGCATATATACCGGAGAGGGCCTGCATCACGCCGCGAGTTTTTAATCCCTGTAAACTGTGCTCCCCCTGTGATATAATGTTTAGCGGGATTACACACATCTTCAACAATGTCACGCAGGGGGCTGCTCACATGGGCAAGCTTCAGCTATCGGTATTCCTGCACGTTTTCATTCCGAAAGGGGAACCTTCATGAAAAACCGTACGGCACAGGTCTGTCTCGTTATGGTATTCGCTCTGATCCTGCTCGTCCCGTCGATCAATGCCGACTGGACCGAGGGCGGCATCGAGCTTTGCACAAATGCCAACGTCCAGAGCAACCAGCAGGTCACATCCGACGGCGCGGGCGGCGCAATAGTGGTCTGGCAGGATGAGCGCGAAGGAGCATCTACATGGGATGTCTACGCCCAGCGCTTCGACGGAGAGGGCAACGTCCTCTGGGACGCGGGAGGCGTTAACATATCGCAGCTCGGCAGCAGTCAACTTGGCCAGGTCCTCGTCTCCGACGGGGCCGGAGGGGCGATCATAGTCTACCGGAGCAACCGTGCGGGAAGCTGGGACATCATCGCGCAGAGGATCCGTCCCGACGGAACCCTGGCCTGGTCCCTTGGCGGCCTTACGGTCTGCGGAGCCTCGAACGATCAGGACCAGCTCTGCATCGTCTCGGACAACGTCGGCGGCGCAATAGTCGCGTGGCAGGATTTCCGTTCCGGAGTGAGCTGGGACATCTACGCCGCCAGGATAAATTCGTCGGGAAGCATGCCCTGGACATATAACGGGGTCTCTGTCTGCCAGGCCGCGGATCACCAGCAGTACCCGGAGATAACGACCGACGGCAGCTCCGGGGCGATAATCGCCTGGGAGGATCCCAGGGCCGGGAACGACGACATATACGCTCAGAAGATCAATTTTCTCGGCAGCTACGTGTGGACCAACAACGGCAACGCGGTGGTCGACGATACCGGCGACCAGTCCATCCCCAGCATCATATCCGACATGAGCGGAGGAGCGATCATCGCCTGGACGGATGGAGTGACCAGCGAGGATATCCGTGCGGAAAGGATGCTCAGCGACGGAACGCAGGCATGGAATCCGGGCACCGGAGTCGCGGTATGCACCGCTGACAATATGCAGTTCACCCCGTACATGGTATCCGACGACGCGGGCGGCGCCATCATCGCATGGACGGATCACCGCAGCGGAAACGCGGATATTTACGCCCAGCACATCGATTTCGCGGGAGGAACAGACTGGTACACCGACGGAGTATATGTCTGCTACGACGCGGGGACACAGCTTTATCACGAAATCGTGTCGGATGGCTTCGGGGGAGCGATAATACTGTGGACCGACTGGAGGTACACGAACAATTACGAGATCTTCGGCCAGCATCTCGATGCAGGCGGGACCCCACACTGGTTCGTAAACGGGGAGAATCTCACCTCCTACCCCGCCGACCAGCAGACCGTGAAAGCGATCGCCACCAGCGACGGCGGGATAATCGCCGTCTGGTGGGATGAAAGGGATATGAGCAATCCATACAAACTCTACGCCCAGAAGTACGACAGGTACGGGTACTGGGGCGATCCTGCGCCGGTCATCATCGACGCGAGCGACGTCCCGGCGGACCAGGGCGGACAGGTCCTGCTCACATGGTCGCCGGTACGCATGGATGTCTATCCCGAGGAGCTGATCACTCACTATACAATCTGGCGGAGCGTATCGGCGCCGGCTGCTGTGGCACTTATCGATGAAGAATCCGTCGTGAAATCCCCCGGCGCGGTCGGCCTCGATTTCGAGGGGACGGCGTACCGGTTCGATATCCTCAACGGTACTGCCGCCGCCTGGGAATGGGTCGCCAGCGTCGACGCGCATTACTGGGAGGAATACGCGTATACCTGCGGGACCCTGCAGGATTTCATCGAGGGTGGCGACGACGCCATGCATTACTTCGTGATCACGGCGAATACCGCCTACCCGTTCACCTTCTGGGACTCCGCTCCGGACAGCGCCTGGTCGGTCGACAACCTCTCCCCCTGCACCCCTCTCGGTCTCGCAGGCGAGCAGTCGTATGAGCCGGAAGGCCTGGAGCTCACATGGGCGCCGAACACCGAGGCCGACCTCGGGGGCTACAACATATATCGCGGCACCGATCCGACCTTCGAGCCTGACCCGAGTTACCTGATGGCGACAACGTGTGAAATGATGATATTCGACGGCGACTGGTCGTGGGATGCCGGGTTATGCTACAAGGTAGCGGCGGAGGACATTCACGGGAACGAGAGCGAATATGCCGTGCTCTGCTTCGAGCAGGTGACCGGGGACGACCCGATGCCCCTGCCAGACGCCACGTTCCTCGCGCAGAACTTCCCGAACCCCTTCAACCCGAATACGACCATCGCTTTCGGTCTCAAAACCAGTGGATTTGTGAACCTTAGTATCTATAATGCCGCGGGACAACTGGTCACAGTGCTGATCAACGAATCGAGGCCGGCGGGACAATACTCCACCGTATGGAACGGAAAGTCCGAAAACGGAACACCGGCCGCAAGCGGCGTCTACTTCTACAAATTTGAAACAGAGGAGTTCGCGAAAACCAGGAAGATGATCCTGCTCAGATAATACCTGTAGGGAGGTTTAACCATGTTCAAGCGCGGCTTGTCGCCGTTCGCGACCGTAATCGGCATCACTGTATCCTTTATTTCCCTTCCGGCCCCTTCCGTCGCCCAGTGGACGGAGATCGGCAGCGCAGTCTGCACCGCACTGCAGGACCAGGCCGAGGTGTGCGCCGTATCAGACGGAGACGGCGGAGCGTTCATCGCCTGGAGCGACCCCAGGTCCGGATCATATGTGCTCTACGTCCAGCATATCGAAGCAGGCGGATATCCCACCTGGCCGACCGACGGGATCACGGTGAGCTCCGCTGGAACATCACAGGGCGAACCCCGCCTCGCCTATGCCGGTGACGGCGGTGTCGTGGTCGCCTGGCGCTCCCTGAACTCAGACTATGATGTGTACGCGCAGAAACTCGACAGCGGTGGAAACAAGCTTTGGGGAACGGACGGCGTCCTCGTCTGCGCGGAATCGGTGAACCAGACAAGTCTGAGGATATGCACCGATCACGAGGGTGGTGCGGTCATCGCATGGCAGGATACCCGCAATGGCGCCCTTCAGGTTTACGCGATGAGGGTGGACGCCTGGGGAACCCTGCTATGGCCGGCGGGAGGGCTCTGGGTCACATACGTCGCGGGCGGTGTGTGGAGCTTTCTCGAGATCGTCTCGGACGGATTCGGTGGTTTTTACGGCACATGGATCGATGCCACGGGCTACGATATCTGGACGGACTGGATCCACCCGGACGGATACAAGGTGTGGGGAGCTTCATGCGGCGCCCCGGTATACTCAGATGCGAACAACCACTGGCAGCCGAAGATAATCGCCGACGGCGGAGGCGGCGTGATCATCGCCTGGGAGGACAACAGGGCGGCAGACACGAATATCTACGCGCAGAAGATAGCCTCCAACGGCGTCATCGCCTGGAACCCATCAGGTATCGAAGTCTGCGGAGCGCCAAATCATAAATACGGGATCGCACTCGTATCGGATGGAGCGACCGGCGCGATCGTAACGTGGGTAGACAGCCGCGGAAGCGTCGATAACATCTACGCGCAGAGGATCAACAGCGCGGGCATCCCACAGTGGACCACCGACGGGATCGCCGTATGCCCCGGAGACGGGTATCAGTACTTCTCCGTCGTCGCATCCGATGGAGTAGGAGGCGCGATCGTCACCTGGGAGGATAACCGGACCTTCAGCAGCTTTGACATATATGCCGCACGGCTCGACGCTGCAGGAACCACTGTGTGGGATTCCGGATGCGTGCCTGTAAGCGAAGGCCCGTTCGCCCAGACCACGCCGCAGATGGCTTCAGACGGCTTCGGTAACACAATATTCGCGTATGTCGATTACCGTGCGCTCGATGAGGCGAATATCCATGCGCAGAGGATCGGCAGGTACGGGAAATGGGGATTCCCCGCGCCGGGAATCGTCTCGGTCAGGGACGTTCCGGGGGACCAGGGAGGACAGGTCAACATCTCGTGGAACGCGAGCAGGCTCGATATCTGGCCGGATGACGAAATATCGTATTACTCGATCTGGCGGGCCATCGACGAAGAGACGGCTCTGGCGATGCTCGGCCCTGCCGGCATCCTCGCCCTGGAAGAAGGCGGCCTCTCATCCGATCCGTCATCACTGAAGATTCGGCGCACTCTCTTCGCTGGAGAGCCGTACTACTGGACCGAGGTGGACCAGGTCCCGTCGTCCGAGTTCACCGACCAGTACGCTCATATCGTATCGACTCTATTCGATTCAACAGCCTCGAGCTTCGAGCAGCATTACTTCCAGATCATGGCGCACGGTCTCGATCCATCCCATCACTGGATATCCGGCATCGACAGCGGGTACTCGGTAGACGACCTCGCCCCCTGCCCTCCCTTGGCGCTGGCAGGGGAGCAGTCGTACATGCCTGAGGGGCTGAATCTCTCCTGGTCGCCAAACTCCGAACCCGACATCGACTGCTATCACATATACCGGGATGTCGGCCCGTCGTTCGATCCGTCGCCCGGAAATTTGCTGGGGACCACATGCGACACGCTCGTCCTCGACGGCGGATGGTCGTGGGACACTGACTACTGCTACAAGGTCGCGGCGGTCGACATCCACGGGAACGAGAGCGGTTACGCTCTTCTCGCACCGGGTTCGATAACCGGCGACGATGTCCCCGAGACGCCGCTGGCGTCATATCTCTCGCAGAACTACCCCAACCCGTTCAACCCCATCACGACCATCTCGTTCGGGCTGAAGGAGCAGGGACATGTGAGCCTGAGATTATTCGACGCGGCTGGAAGGCTCGTGCGGACACTGCTCGATGAAACAAGATCAGCCGGCAGTTATGAGACGACCTGGAACGGCCTGGACAACGGCGGGAACCGGGTATCAAGCGGGGTATACTTCTACCGGCTGACGGCAGGCGACTTCATGCGGACACAAAAGATGGTGCTTTTGAGATAAAAGGGGGCGGCCGTGAAGGCCGCCCTGTTATTTTTCTGGCCGGAAATCGAATACTGGATATAGCTAGAACGCAGCTGTGATCCCCGCCGACAATATCCCGTCATACCCGAATCCGAGTTCTACGAAGCCGGCCACTCTCTTTCCGGCCCGGCAGCCCAGTGCGTTGACATGGAACGCGAACCAGTAGTCCGTCTCTTCCAGGCCCGATTCCTTTTCTTCCTCGGTCACTATCGCAAGGCCAAGCCCGGCACCCGAATACAGCTGAACCCATTCTCTGTTCAGCCAGTAATAGTCTCCCCGCACCATGAAATCCAGGTAAGAGATCTCGGTCGTATACCGCAGTTCCTCGAGCAGGTAGTGCTCTGCCTTGAATTTCTGATAACCGACCGAGAGGCTCAGCCTCAGGTCCTCTTTTACAAACCGGCCGTAACTTAAGATATACGCCGGCCCGTCCCGCTCCGCTTTCTGGCTTAAAAGTCCCATTGTCCCGACGAGCAGGCCGACATCCTTCGTCGTTTCCGCTATATCGGGGAAAGTGAAAGCGCCGAGGCCGAAAGAAAGGTCATTCTTGAATTCCCGGGCCTGCACCGGCATGCACAATACAAGAACAGATAATGCGATTACGAGTACCCCTGTTTTCAACACCCACCTCCTGAAGAGATCACCCATGAGCTATTTTTAGCGGGATCTGAATTCCCACATGGAAGGGCGTGAGTAACCCTCACTGACCATATACCATTTTGTCCGTATTTGGGATCAAATTCCTTTCTAAAGATTTGCACCTATGTGGTCAGATCAGGCACGAACATAGATAGGTCGGTGTGCCGACCTTCATCTCACCGTATTCCGGCGAAGTGATGGTTATCTCCAGATAGAGGAGCTCATCACATGGGTCGGGGAATATCTGCGCGGCCTCGATGATCTTATCAAATTCGACAGTAACGATTTCGCCGGCGTCGATCGTGCCGTCCCAGTCGGTCTCGAACATTATCTCACCGAGCAGCTGGTTGTCCGAGGCCCGATAGACCCCGGCCGAGGCGATCGCCACATCCGAATACGAGTGTTTCGAGCTCATGTTCTCTATCCTCAGGGTCACATCACTGTAGAGACAATCGGGACCCGGCATCATCGGCAGCACATGTATCCGAAATTCAGTCACATCGACCGAAAGAACGGACAGCGGGGCCGGATCGCACCTGGTGGGCGTGCTGCTGTCGTCATCGCATCCGGTTAAGGCAATCAGCAGGAGAATGACTAATCCTGTTTTTAAAATACTCATATTAGTCCCTTTCAGCCTGATACATCTCGACCTGACATCAGCTGCGGCAGTTCATTCAGATATATCAGCAAGTGACACAGAATCACCGCAGCAGGATCATCTTCTTCGTCTCCTCAAACTCTTTCGTCGTGAGCCGGTAAAAGTATACGCCGGAGGCAGCTGATAGTCCATTCTGGTCTTTTCCGTTCCATACGGCAGCGTATGGACCCGCCGGCCTCGATTCGTCGATCAATGCCGCGACAAGTCTTCCCGCAGCGTCGTAGATCCTCAGCGACACATGCCCGCTTTCCTTGAGCCCGAACGCGATCTCTGTGCTCGGATTGAACGGATTGGGGTAGTTCTGCGCGAGGAATGTCGTATCGGGGACCGGCATCGGATCGTCACCGGTCAGCTCCATCGGCCCGAGAATGGCGTAGCCGCTGACATTGTCGTGAATGTCGAACGCTGATACCTTGTACCAGTAGCCGGGCTCCCAGTCCCAGCCTTCATCGAGAAACGCGGCGCCGGAAACGGTGGCGATCATCGTGACCGTATTCGGCACGAAGTCGCTGCTCTCGCCGCGGTAGATCAGGTACCCGCCGAGGTCCGGCTCGGTGTTCTCGTCCCATGTAAGCTGAAGCCCCTCGGGGGTGTATACCTGCTCGCCGGCCAGGGCAAGTGGAACGGCCGGAGAGAGATTATCGACCGAGTAACCGCTGTCCGGCTCGGATGTCCAGACAACGAGGGGATCGGCCGTATGCGCGGCGACCTGGAAGTATCGGTATGTGATTGCTGTCGGAGCCGAATCGAAATCGGTCGATACAACCTTCGAATACTGCTCGTAATACTGCGCCGCCTGGCTGTCGATCAGTTCCCAGAAATATGTGGAGCCGGCAGCTGTCTCGATCCTTATGACAGGCATGGCAGTATCGAAATCCGGGATGGGCTGGGAAGCCGACGGCTCGGCGGCGCCGGAGAGAGTCATGCCGGTTCCATGCTCGAACAGGGAAAAATCGACGATGCTCTCGAATACCTTCGTGTCGCCCTCCATAATCTGTGAGGCCGCGGCCGGATCGATCGATTTCCATATGGTATAGTGCGTGATCTCCTGTCTGGGCCAGGGGTCCAGATAACTCGCGTACCAGGCTAGATTGACCTTTCCTCCCTCGTCGTCGGGAACGTCGTTGACCGCATGGATCGACGGAGCGGGATTGCCGGCGTAGCCGTTCCTCTCGATCCTCTGCGCAAAGACATCGAGCTCAGACATCGCAGGATCGTTTCTGTAGTCCGCCCAGGCAAAGACCGCGCCGCCTTCACCGTCCGGGATCATGTGGAAATCCAGTTCGATTGTCGATTCGCCGCAGACCTTTTTCCCGTCACTTTCCCAGAGAGGATTACCGTCTGAATCCAGTTTCTGTGTGTATGAATGATAGGTTATGACCCCTCTTGTGTCATCCCAGGCGATGACCGTACCGCCTTCGTTTCCGGCGAAGATCCTCGGATGATCCTGAGCGCCATAGACGTCACACACGACTTCTCCGTCAGCCGCCCACTGCTTGATCCCGTCGAGGTTGACACACTGTGCGAAGATATCGTAGTGGCCGTTCCTATTGTCTGACCAGGAGAATACCAGCCTGTACTCGGAATCCAGGGTGAAGTCGAAATTGTGCAGGCTTCCACTTGGAGATTCGCAGATCTGCTGCCCGTTGAAGTCCCAATCACTCGATCCAACGTAATAGTACATGGCATAGATAGCCTGACCGGGACTGGTTCTCAAATCTTTCCATGCGATGACGATCCCATTTGCTCTGACAGGTATTATCTCCGGGTTGAGCTGAGCAGCTGGATCAGTGCAGACGCTGACTCCATCGGCCGATAAATGAATGGATCCGTCGCTCGAGAGCCATTGCATATAGATGTCATAATTACCGTTGCGCACGTCCTCCCAGGCGATGTATGCGCCTCCATTACCATCGGTGACAATAGCAGGGTCGTACTGGTTGAAGATATTCGTGCAGACCGGTTCGCCCCAGACGGTCCAGAGAGGGGTTCCGCCGGAATCGATCCTTCGGACGTAGATGTCGTTATTCCCGTTGCGGTTGTCTTTCCATGCCACTATCGCCCCGCCGGCCCCGTCTGTCGTTATCCTGGGAGAGTGCTGATTGTCGGCCGCGCTGCAGATGGAAGATCCCAGGCTGTGCCACATGCGGTTCCCGTTTTCGTCAAGATGCTGGCAGTAGATGTCGGTATATGTGCCGCTCCTCAAATCCTGCCAGGCGATGATGACGCCGCCCGATCCGTCCTCGACAGCATCGAAATAATTCTGGTCTCCGTTTATCTGTATAACGGGGACTCCGCCTTCCGCCCAAAGGATGTTTCCGAGATGGTCTATCCGCTGCGCGAAGATATCAGTGTTACCGTAGCGGTCGTCCTCCCAGATTATGATCGCGCCTCCTGCCCCGTCCTCGACGGTAAGGGTCTCCAGCTGGTGGCCGGCGATGGTACTGACAGCATTTCCCTCCGTCAGCCAGGCGGCATGAAGCGGGCCGGAAGGGGCCGCAAGTACCATAGTAGCGATTAGAAACACCAGGCATAAGCTGCGCATCGGGATTCCTCCTGCGACAAAATTTAACAATGTGTTATCTGCCGCGTACAGGAATGATTGTACCATAAATCGCGTGATTGATCAAACTTGCAGGAATGGACATCGTGCGTTCGATCTCTTCCCCGAGTACGAAATAATCTATCGTACGGCAGGCCGGATAGTGTACCCTTCACGGGGATATCACAAAACAAACGATGTGCAAGGCAAAAGTCATGATCGGCAAGACCGTCTCACATTACAAGATCCTTGAAGAACTCGGCCGAGGCGGGATGGGTGTCGTATACAAGGCCCATGATACGAAGCTCGATCGTACCGTGGCGCTTAAATTCCTCTCCCCCCATGCGCTGGGATCGGAAGAGGAAAGAACCCGTTTCATACATGAAGCCCGCGCGGCGGCCGCATTGAACCATCCGAACATCTGTACGATCCATGAGATCGATGAGCATGATGAACATCGATTCATCGCAATGGAGTACATCGATGGGGAGAGCCTCAGGGACCGGACCGAACGCGGGCCTCTCAAACTGGAAGAGGCCGCGGATATTGCCCTCCAGATCGCGAGCGGCCTGAGCGACGCCCACAAGAAGGGAATCGTTCACCGTGACATCAAGTCCGCCAACATCATGTTCAACGAGCGCGGAGATGTGAAGATCATGGACTTCGGCCTCGCGTGGTCGCCCGGCAGGGCGCAGCTGACCAGGGAGGGAACCACGCTGGGGACCGTCTCCTACATGTCCCCGGAACAGGCTCGAGCCGGAGAGGCGGATCACAGGACCGACCTGTGGTCCCTTGGCGTGGTGCTCTACGAAATGGTTGCCGGCCATCCGCCGTTCAGGGGCGATTACGAGCAGGCGATCATCTATTCGATACTGAACGATGAACCGGAACCGCTGACGGCGGTCAGAACGGGCGTGCCGCCGGAGCTCGAGCAGATCGTCTCGAAATGCCTCTTGCGGGATCCCGCCGAAAGGTATCAGACGGCAGCGGATCTCGCGGCCGACCTCCGGCGGATTCAACGGCTCGGCTCGACTCAGAAATGGCAGGACCGGGTGGAAGAGGCGAAAACCCGGAAAGGCGGGCGGAGTATATTTCAGAGACCGATGAGCCGGGGTCTCTGGTTGTACCTGTTATGCGTTCCGGCAATCGCTGTGCTCATTATCATGGTAATCGTACCCCGGTATTTTTCTTCAGATGTGGTCCCCCCCGGGCCGGAGAGGAAGATGCTTGCCGTTCTTCCTTTCGAAAATCTCGGGCCTCCGGAGGAGGAATACTTCGCCGACGGGATCACCGAGGAATTGACCGCCCGACTGGCAAGGATCGAAGGGCTGGGAGTCATCGCCCGAACGAGCGTGATCCGCTACAAGGAGACCGAACAGACGATCGCCGAGATCGGGAAGGAACTCGGCGTCGATTTCATACTCGAGGGCACGATCCGCTGGCAGCATATCTCCGACTCGCAGAGCCAGGTCCGCATCACACCCCAGTTGATTAAGGTCTCCGATGAGACGCACCTGTGGGCCGAAGTCTACCAGCGTGATATGACCGATATTTTCAGGGTCCAGTCGGAGATCGCCGATGAGGTGGCCGGCGCGCTGGACATCACCCTGCTGGCGCCGGGATCAAAGATACCTGCCGCCTCGCCGACGGACGATCCCGACGCCTACCGTGCCTATCTCGAGGGCCGTTTCTGGTGGAACAAGCGCTCGGCGGAAGGATTCGATCGCGCTATCGGGTTTTTCGATGAGGCGATACGGATCGATCCCGATTACGCCCTCGCATATTCTGGCAAGGCGGAATGCTACTGTATGCTGGCGATGCACAGTCCCAGGCCCGAGGGATTGATACTCAAGGCCCGGCAGGCAGCGGAGAAGGCTCTGAGCCTCGACAGAACACTCCCCGAGGCATACACCTCGCTTGCATGGATAGAGTTTTATTACGAATGGGACCGGCAGGCGGCCGAAGAATACTTCAAGCAGGCTCTCTCTCTCGATCCCGGTTATGCCACGGCACACAACTGGTATGCCGCTTCTCTCGCGATCCTGGGACGATTTGAGGAAGCAATAGAGCACATGGAGCATGCACACCGGCTTGATCCGGGGAATCTGATCATAAACCGGGATCTCGGTGTCATCTACTCATGGGCGGGCATGCTTGATGAATCAGCGGAGCAGCTGCGCAAAACGATAGAAATGGACCCATCCTTCGTACCGGCCTACATGATTCTCGGCCGGGTTTATCTGGAGAAGGGAATGTATGACGAGGCGATCGCCGAGTCGAAAAAGGGAATATCAATGTCGGGAGAAGATTCTTATCTGATCGGCCAACTGGGATTCATATACGCAAAGGCCGGCCGCAGGGATGAGGCAAAGCGGGAGCTCGATAAGCTCATGGAGCTATCCAGGAGCAAAGAGGTCCCCGCGTTCGCGATCAGCATGATCCATGCAGGACTGGGCAACGATGAAGAGGCGCTCGACTGGCTCGAGAAGTCATGTGACGACCATGAATTCGCGATGGTCCTTCTCCATGTCGAACATTGGATGGACGATCTGCAATCGTATCCGCGATTTACAAGAATCCTTGAGAAGATCGGCCTGAAGCAATAACGGGCGCGCTGCTCGTGCTGGCCATGCCCGAACGGCGGCGTCAGATCGGCGGATATGTTCAATGGATAATCAGGAAACATCGGTCCCCGGGCGGATGTATGAGCTGGACTGGCTGAGGGTGATCGTAACGATCAATCTGATACTGTTCCACGTCGCCTGGATGATAACCAGCGTAAAAGGATTCTCTTTCGTCGAAAAGGGAACGGTCGCCTGGAATATCCTCCATGGCTTTGTCCAGTTCATCAGCCCGCTTCATATGTACCTGCTCCTCCTCGTGGCCGGCACCAGCACCTTCCTTTCCCTGCGCAGCCGGTCGCCGGGGCAGTACGCCGGAGAGCGCGTCAAGCGGCTGCTGATCCCCCTGTTTACCTTCATGATCTTTCTCTTCCCGGTGCTCGGATATTTCTGGCCGCCTGCCCAGTACGCGATCGGACTCGGCTACCTGAAGCAGTTCTGGCCGTGGTGCCTGACGACGACCTTCTATTCGCCGATCACAGGCGGGCCGAACTGGGGCCACATGTGGTTCGTGGGATACCTGTTCATCTATTCGATGGTCCTGCTGCCCGTACTTCTCCGCATCCGCTCAGGCAGGAGTCCGTTGACTGAATCGGTAACGGGCTTCCTTACCGGCCGGGCGGGGCGGATATTCCTCGCGGGCATACCGATATCACTTACATTCGCACTTCTGTCGCCGATCTGGCCCTTTTTCAGGAATAATCTCTACTCTGACTGGGGCTACTTCACCTATAACATGACGGCGTTCTTTCTCGGATTCATCATCGCGAGGGATCAGAGGTGGATGAAGTCTTTCGTAAGACACGCCGCGGTATCGCTTGTCCTCGGGATTGTTTTTTCGGCGGCGAAGCTGTACATGCAGTACCGGCTGCCCGCATTCTCGACGCCAGCCTATAACCTGAGCTACGGCTTTTATTCGCTTGTCGCCGGATTTAACACCTGGTTCTGGGTCATGGCCGTCCTCAGTATCGCGCGCAGAAGACTGTCATTCTCAAACAGGTTCCTCAGGTATTTCAACAGGATCTCCTATCCGTTCTACATCTTCCATCTCGTCGTCATACCGGTCGCGGGGTATTTCATCACGCGGATGAGACTCGGAACCGTAATCGAGTTCCTCGTTCTCTGCGCGGCGTCATTCACGATCTCCGTGCTCTGCTGTGAGCTGGTAAAAACCAACCGCGTCACGCGTTTCCTGTTCGGGATGAAAGTACAATAAAGAAAAGCAACCGCATGGCCGCGGATTATTCCTCGCTCGCAAAATGGCTTCGATTCTACTTACACGAAACGAATCGGACAATCTTCTTCGAGCGTTCGATGACTTCTGCGAGAAGCCTGATCGTGCGCTCGATATCTTCTTCTGTCGTGTCATGCCCGAGAGAGAAGCGCAGGGCGCAGTGGACCTGTTCTTCGGTGAGTCCCAATGCGAGGAGGGCGTGGGACGGCTCGGGTGAACCGGAGTGGCAGGCCGAGCCGGACGAGAAACATGTGCCGCGGCGGTCCATCTCGAGGACGAGCGATTCACCGCGCAATTCAGGCAGGGTCATGTTTAGGGTGTTGGGGAGCCTGAGGGTCCTGTGGCCATTGAGCCGGGCGTCCTTGACGATTTCTTTCACGCCATCTTCCAGACGGTCGCGAAGTTTCTTCACCAGTTTCATACTCTCGAGATAACGGGGAACGTTATCCATCGCCATTCCGAAGCCGGCGATCTCGATGATGTTCTCGGTGCCCGAACGGATGCCTCCCTCCTGCCCGCCACCATGTATGAGATTCTCGATTTGAATCCCCTTGCGGATGTACAGGGCGCCGACGCCCTTGGGACCGTGGAGCTTGTGTGCGGAGATCGTCAGAAGATCGACGCCGAGATCCTCGACATCGATGGGGATCTTTCCTATCGCCTGGACGGCGTCTGTGTGGAAGATCACCTCGCGCGCTACGTGAGTGAGCTCCTTTATCGGCTGTATAGTACCCGTTTCATTGTTGGCGAGCATGATGGACACGAGACAGGTCCTGTCCGTGATCGCTTCCTCGAGATCGCCTGGATTAACCCGTCCCGTTTCATCTACCCCTAGATATGTAACCTCGAATCCGTAGTCCTCGAGCCACCCGCACGTATTGAGGACGGCCGGATGTTCGATCGATGAAGTGATGATGTGGTTCTTCCTGTCCCGGTTTGCGAAGGCGATTCCCTTGATTGCAAGGTTGTTCGCTTCCGAGCCGCTACCGGTGAAGACGATCCTCCTGGCGGTGCAGTTGATCTGTCTTGCCACCCGGCGGCGGGCCTCGTCGATTATCTTCCGTGCGCGCTTGCCCTCCCGGTGGATGCTGGAGGGATTTCCATAGGCAGACATCACTTCCTGCATGTACTCGATGACGTCGGGGGCGATGGCAGTGGTTGCGTTGTTGTCGAGGTATATCGTCTCTGATGGAGTATTGTCCTGAACGGCAATCTCATTGCCTTCCATTTCACCGGTGCCGAGAACGAGGCGCTCGCCGGCTTCCTTTTCTTTCAGCACCTCGCATAGGAGCGACTTGTAGACGGGGAACCCCGATATCGGGTCGTAGTTGTCGAGGTCGGTCAGGTCGTTGATGTTTGCGCTGCGCCAGGCCGCAGGGCCGACAGGGCTGCCGCAGGCGTGGTTCGCGTCTATCGCTCCCTTTATGATGCCATCGGTGACGATCGCCCGCATCGAGACTTCGCCGCGCAGGGTTCTTATGACTACCTTTTCGCCGTTCTCGATGCCTCTTTCCCCGGCATCCTCGTCGTTTATCATCACTGTCGGCTCGGGGCGTTCCCTGCTCAGTCCCTCTATCCCGTGATGCTGCGTGTGAAAACTCGTGCGTACGCGACCACCCGAGTTGAAAACGAGGGGATAGTCTTTCATCATCTCGGGCTGGGCCAGGGGCCCCTCCTTCGGCTCTGTGTATTTCGGGAGCGGCTCGTACCCGTACTCCTCCAGCACAGATGACGCTATCTCGAACTTTCCCGAGGGAGTATCGAAGCCAGGCTTCCCGTCCTTTCGCAGCAGCCCCTTCTCCCACTTCCGGTACTGGATCATCCCGGTCTTTATCGACACCGTGCCGCCAGCCTCCCTCACATCCTCGAGAGTGAAGGGTCCGCCCTTGAGGACATGCTGCAGCATCTCGTCCTCGGTCTGGGGGTAGAGATGGCCGTAGCCGAGCCTTTCGGCAAGTTCACCGATGATGAAGAAGTCGCTCCTTGCCTCGCCGAGCGGCTCGATGACGCGATCGCGTATGCGGAAGGTTCCGCCGTATGTCATGTACGAGACATTCTCGTAATAGGTCGTCGCGGGAAGGACGATGTCGGAGTATGCCGAGTCTGCGGTCAGCTGGCGATCGATCGTGACTAGGAAATCGAGCGCTCCGAGCGTCTTTTTCCATATCGCCGGGTTCGGCCACGATGTGGTGATCGAACTGCCGAGGATTATCAGCGAACGGATCCTGTACGGGTCGCCGTTCAGCACAGATTCCGGGAGCGCGATGGCATGCGCCTCGTCGCGGTACCTGATATATACGGGAAACTTGTCGCGCTCGAGCCTCGGGCCTACATCGGGTTTTTCTACAGGTCCGTCGCGGTTTATCGGGAAGTGGTTTGAGTCCATCGTGAAGCATAACCCGCCGGGGACGTCGAGCTGGCCGGCGAGCGCCCAGAGGATCAGCGTCGCGCGTATGTTCTGGACCCCGCTGTTGGCGTACTCGAGGCCCGTGTACATCAGCTGCGAGACGCCCTTCGCAGCGGCGATCCGGCTGGCCAGCGCGGTGACCGTCTCCGCGGGAATGCCGGTGATGTGCTCGACCACCTCGGGACGATAGTGCTGAACGTATTTCGCCAGGCCGTCGAAGCCGACCGTCCAGTCGCGAACAAAATCCTCGTCGTAGAGTTCTTCTTCTATAAGTACGTTTATCATGCCCAGCGCCAGGGCGCCGTCTGTGCCTGGGCGGATCGGGATCCACTCGCCGCCTGTCATCTTCACCGTCGCAGTCCTTCGCGGATCGATAACGACGACCTCCGCGCCCTTCTCGCGCGCCTGCATGATCCGCTGCATGTCGATCGGCGGAAGGTCTGTCGCCGGATTCGTTCCCCAGACGACGATCAGCTCTGAGCTCTCGATATCCGAGAAGGTGTTCATGAACATCCGCCCCATCGTCACATGGGGCGCTATCATTCCGTAGGCGACGTAGCAGAGGGCGCCGACACCCATCGAGTTAGGGGAGCCGAAGGGAAAGAGCACGCTGCTCGCCGACGATATCGCGACACCCTTCGGCTGGTAGATGTCGCACATCGAAAGCTCGAAGGAGCCGACGCCGGTGTATATCGCTGTCGCCTCAGCTCCGTGCTCGCTCTTTATCGCCTGCAGGCGGCCGGTGATCGCCTCGAACGCTTCGTCCCATGTTATCCGCTCGAAATCGAGGGTCCCCTTCGAGCCCTTTCGCTTCATCGGGTAGAGGAGGCGGTCCTTCGAGTAGACGATCTCGGGTGAATGTTCGCCGAGCCGGCAGATGATCCCCATCGGCGTGCCCTCGTCAGGCCTGACCGATACGAGCCTGCCGTCGCCGTCGAGGGTGGCGACGATCCAGCAGCCTGCGCTGCAGATGCCGCATATAGCGCGTTTCTCCGTATGTCCGTCATTCTTCGTCATTTGTTATTTTGTCGGGGCGAAGAGCGTCAGGTTGAATAATCGCTTCGGATCCTGCCACTGCCGGATTATATGCAGGCCCGATTCACCGGCCATTTCTTCGATCATCTCGCGGGTGTACTTGTGCGAGTTCTCCGTGTGGATCCTCTCACCCCTGTCGAAATGGAAGGTGCGGTCGATGCTCTCTATGGGAACGTCCTGGTCCCGGGTGCTGACAAGATACATCTCGATCCGGTTCTTCTCTGTGTTGTACTCGGCGATGTGCTCGAATGAATCGATGTCGAATCCACCGCCCAGCTCGCGGTTTATCCGCGCAAGGAGGTTGAGGTTGAATGCCGCCGTGACTCCGCGCGAGTCGTTGTACGCCTTCTTCAGAACATCGATGTCCTTGACCAGGTCGAACCCTATGAGCAGCCTGTCGCGGGGCGAGAGGTCCATGACGATATCCCTGAGAAATACTTCTGCAGCGCCGCGCTCGAAGTTACCGATGCTCGAGCCGAGCCAGAGGATCAGTTCGGGCCTTTTGTCGAATTGTCTCAGCTGCGCCAGGCCTGTACTGTATTCGGCCGCGATCGAGACGATCTCGAGCCTGTCGTACCTGGCACGCAGCTGCGCCGTGCTCTCCTCGAGCATCGAGCGCGAGATATCTATCGGTGTGTATGAGGTTCTCCCATGCTTTTCAAGAAGAGCCTCGATAATGATCGTCGTCTTTACCGAACTGCCGCTCCCCAGTTCCACCAGGACGACGTTCCCCGGCATGCCACCGATGATATCGCCGGCATTGAGTTCGAGGATCTTCCTTTCGGTCCTCGTCTGGTAGTACTCGGGCAGGCCGCATATCTCCTCGAAAAGGAGCGATCCCTCGTAGTCGTAGAAATACCTGCAGTCGAGATGCTTCGGCGAGTCGCCGAGCCCCCGCGCGACATCCGCGGCGAAAGATGAAACAGGATCTGTTGCAGCGGATGCTGTTTTCTCTGTTCTTTCCGTCCGGGGGAGCTGCATCGATGTTCCTCGCTATGAGTTCAGATTCTTCCGGCTAAAGATCCAGTGAGCTGCGCAGGTAGCTCGCGGCCACCTCGGGGGGCCTGCCGGTCAGCTTCTCTACATGATCGCTCACCTGCTCGAATTCCCCGTTGTCCACCGCGTGGTAGAGCGATGTGAGCACCGGTATGATAAACTCCGGCACCTCTTCCCCGCCCGTGCGGCAGATCTCGGCGTACTCCTCGTCAGTGATGCTGTCGAACCGGACCGGCTTTCCCGTAACCTCCGAGATGATCTCTGCCAGTCTCGACATAGACAGCGCCTCGGCACCTGTCAGTTCGTAGATCTTGCCGGTATGGCCCTCGTTCGTGCAGACGGCTGCCGTGGCCCTCGCCAGGTCGTCCCGCGAGATATAGGCGACCTTTCCCTTCTTCACCGGGTACGGGAGGCGCCCCATCGAAACGAGCTCGGGGATCCAGTCTGCGATCGGGTCGAGATACATGCCGTTACGCAGTATCGTCCAGTTCCGTCCGCTCTCGCGCAGTTTCTCTTCGGCGAAAACAAGGAAGGGCGCGACATGAAACTTCGAATCGGGAGAGGCGGTGGCAAAGCTCGAGAAGACCACCCTTCCTACGCCCGCCGCCTTCGCCGCCTCGATGGCATTGGTATGCTGTCGCCTGCGCGGCTCGATCGGCGCGAGGGTCGGGATGAGCGAGAGAACGTCGGTGCCAGCGAACGACGCCTTCATCGAATCGATATCATCGTAATCTGCATGGTGGACATCGACGCCCAGCTCCGCGAACTCCTTCGCCTTCTCGACAGTCCGGACGCTGGCGATCAGCGAATCAGCGGGGACACGCTCCAGAAGCGACTGCATGATCTTCCCGCCCAGTTGCCCGGTCGGTGACATTACATTTATCTTCATCGTATCCTCCAGTCGCGGAGATATCCGCCTTCGTATTTATATTCCGGAAAAGACGCCTGTCGCGGAAGATCTCGACCTGCGCGCCCATCCGGGTCAGAGCGTTATGTAGTTTGTAGTCTTGTCTCCTGATCTGTTCTTTGAGTATCTGCAGGGCTGTTCTATGGTAGCAGCCGATGAGCGGTTCGATGAAGCCGTCTTCAGTCCCTGCTACACACGCGGGTGGATGCGCCGCGCTGACGATGGCGAACAGCCTTTCGAACACATCGATCATAACGAGCGGAGTGTCGCAGGGAATCACGACATGGTACGCGGCCCTCGAGTATCTAAGCGCAGCGTGCAGCCCCGCTATCGGCCCGATACCGCGATGCCCGTCATTGACCAGCGGATATCCGAGATACGCAAGAGCGGGATTGTTCGTGCTGATCAATATATTGCTGCAGAGGGGTTCGATAATGGAAATCGACCGCTCGATGAGCCTCATTCCACCCCATTCGAGCAGGGCCTTGTCCCGCCCGATCCGAGAGCTCTTCCCTCCTGCCAGCACTATTCCCATAATCGCCATATAAGATCATTTCCTCGCCGGCGGGAAGGGACCGAGCATCTTCTCGTCGATATAGCACCATCCCCAGTCCTCCCCCGGCTCGAATGACTGCATCACCGCATGCCCTGTCTGCTGGTGATGAAGAGTGGCGTGCTTGCCGATCGAGCTGTCGCAGCAGCCGACGTGGCCGCATGTCCTGCATATCCGCAGTTTGACCCACATCTGCCCGATCTCCATGCATTCCTCGCAGCCGATCGAGCCCGGCTCGGGCGGCGGGCCCTCTTCCATGTGCTCGCACTTGTTTTCGTACATCATCGAACTCCTTGCCCTGTGGACATTCTCGCTTCGTGATTACCCTATCGAAACACGGGGAAATTATACCGCATAATCCGGAACAGTTCCAGAATTCAAACAAATACCGCTTTCTAATGATATACTGTTTTATTATGTTTTCCTGGTCTTTGCCTGATCCGGTCCGCGGACCGAAACTATCGGTGCGGCTCCCGGATAACCTCTGCGAGGAGCCGGTTATGTTTGCTGAAGGCCTGATGCTGATGGTTCTCGGCATGTCGGTTGTCTTTCTCTTCCTCGGCCTGCTGGTTCTTACTATCAAAGCCACCTCGTTCGTCCTGCGGAAAATCATCGGTAATGGACCCGAAGAAAAATCCCCTGCGGCCCGGACATCAGTACCCGAAAAAAAAGACAAGGCTGCCATCGCAGCAATCGTGGCCTCGGCATTCGATTACTCCAGGGTAATGTCCGTGAAGGCGGCTGATAATAATGGGTAAAAAGCGCATAGAATTCATGGTGACCGCCTGCAGGGACGGGTTTCAGTCCGTTTATGGAAGCAGGGTCCTGACAGAGGATTTTCTTCCCGCCGTCGAGGCCGCCGTCGACGCGGGACTGCTTCATCTCGAGGCGGGCGGCGGGGCGCGATTCCAGTCCCTCTACTTCTACTGCAACGAAGACGCCTTTGAGATGATGGACGCCTTCAGGGAAGTCGCGGGTTCAGGGGCCGAGTTGCAGACCCTTGCGAGAGGCATCAACGTTGTGGGCCTGGAGTCGCAGAGCAGCGACATAATAAAGCTTCACGCGAGACTTTTCAAAAAACACGGGGTCACGACCATCAGGAATTTCGACGCGCTGAACGACGTCGATAACCTCGATTTTTCCGGCCGTTGCATCGTCGATGAGGGACTGAATCACGAGATATGCGTATCGCTCATGGGACTGCCTCCCGGACTGACCGGCGCCCATACCCCCGAATTCTACATGAAGGTCCTGAGAGACATCCTCGACGCGGGGATCCCGTTTCACTCGCTTTGCTTCAAGGACGCCTCCGGCACGGCGACGCCGAGGAACGTATACGAGACGGTGAAACAGGCGAAGGCGATACTGCCCGAAGGGACGCCCCTGCGGTTCCACACCCACGAGACGGCGGGAACGAGTATCGCCAGTTATCTGGCCGCCATCGAGGGAGGCGCTACTGCCATCGACCTCTCGCTCGCCCCGGTCTCAGGCGGGACCTGCCAGCCCGATGTCGTCGCGATGTGGCAGGCGCTGAGGGATTCGGACTACACCCTTGATGTCGACATTCATAAGGTGCTCGAGGTCGAAAGGATCTTCAAGGACGGCATGAAAGACTACTTCCTCCCCCCCGAGGCCAGAAGGGTAGAGCCGGTGATCCCGTTCTCGCCCATGCCGGGCGGCGCTTTCACCGCAAACACCCAGATGATGAGAGACAACGATGTGCTCGACAGGTTCCCGGAGGTCATATCAGCCATGGAAGAGGTCGTGGCTCGAGGCGGCTACGGCACCTCCGTCACGCCGGTCTCTCAATTCTACTTCCAGCAGGCATTCGACAACGTGATATTCGGCCCCTGGAAAAAGATCGCTGAAGGATACGGAAGGATGGTGCTCGGTTATTTCGGCAGGACGCCGGTTCCACCCGATCCCGAGATCGTGAAGCTTGCCGTCGAGCAGCTTGGCCTGGAACCGACAGACAGGAGCCCGCGGCTGATCAACGACGAGGACCCGGAAAAAGGGATCGCGGCGGCAGAGAAGATGCTCGGTGCGGCGGAACTGCCCGTGACGGACGAGAATACATTTATCGCGGCGACCTGCGGGGAAAAGGGCATCGCTTTCCTTAAAGAGGAAGCCCTGGAGAATATAAGAAAGATAAAGACGGAGAAAGAGCGCGGCTACACCGTGACCATAGACGGAGACGCCTATTCGGTCACACTGGATGGAAACACTGCTCTGGTGGACGGCAAGCAGTATTCGATAGGCGTGAAGGAAGGCACCGGCAGGGACGGAGCCGCAGAAGCCGCTCTCTCCCACCACGCGATTCCCGGACCTGCTGCGAAGCCGGACGATTCCCATTCATCAGGCGGCAAGGGCACTATTCCCGTACCGTCCCCGATACCGGGAATTATCATCAAGATCAATGTCGAGAAGGGTGACAATGTCAGATACGGAGATATCCTCGCCGTCGTCGAAGTCATGAAGATGGAAACCGAGATCAAGTCGCCCGCAAACGGCGCTGTATCATCGATAGAAGTATCCCGGGGAGATCACCTGTCGACCGGGCAGGTCATCATGAGGCTGAGCGAATGAACGCTAATCGATCGGAAATTCCGGCATGATCTATCTGGACTCTTTTCATCAGCTGTGGATCTCCACAGGCATCGCGAATTTCACGTGGGGCCAGGCGGGCATGATGCTGATCAGCCTCACGCTCATCTACCTCGCGATGTACAGAAAATTCGAGCCCCTTCTCCTTCTTCCGATCGGCTTCGGGGGGATCCTCTCGAACATACCTGCCGCCGGCATCGCGGATCCCACAGGTTTTCTGGGGATGATATATTCCTTCGGTATCTCCACCGGCGTTTTCCCCCTGCTCATATTCATGGGTGTCGGCGCCATGACCGATTTCGGCCCGCTGCTCGCCAATCCGAGGACAGCGCTTCTCGGTGCCGCCGCACAGTTCGGGATCTTTACCTCCCTGCTCGGAGCCATCGCGCTGAGCCAATACCTCGGCCTGAACTTCAGCCTGAGAGATGCCGCCTCCATAGCCATCAGGATTTGCTTCTGTCTATTACAAGCTCTTGAGAGCCCTTCCT